>Ga0308175_100002552_pt1 | contig 12469 bp, 10 predicted proteins | sample PhyCR1_3_FD_203893 | JGI IMG/M metagenome (GOLD analysis project Ga0308175, IMG submission 203893) | Soil microbial communities from UC Gill Tract Community Farm, Albany, California, United States - DLSLS.C.R1 | ecosystem: Environmental > Terrestrial > Soil > Agricultural land | place: USA... | reverse complement strand
TTCGGGCCGACGTTCATCTCCGACTTCTTCGCGCAGCAGAACACGAGCGCGAGCCCGGCGCTCGCGGCGCTCCAGGCCTCGCTCAACGCAAAGGGCACGAGCCTCGACGACGCCTTCCACGACTGGAGTGTCCGGACGATGACCGGCGGCTGGAACGTCCCGGCGCTCGACGCGGCGGCGGCGCCGCTCGCGGCGACGATCTCCACGGGCGCGACGACCGCGAGCCTCGGCTCGCAGACGTTCTCCGTCGACCACCTCGCGACCCGGTACATCGCGTTCACGCGCGGCGACAACGCCGGCGACCACCCCTGCTTCCAGGCGACGCTCACGATCACGGTCGGCTACCCGTCGACGATCAACGCGCGACCGGTCTTCTACTGGAATGCGCCGGGCACGGCGGGCGTCGAGCTGACGGCGACGAGCTCGACCTCGGCGACCGCGACGGTGCCGTGGGACACATGCCTGTGGGCGAGCAACAAGGGCCTGCTCTCGCTGACGAACTCGAGCACGGGGACGAACACCGCGCTCTTCACCGTCACGAGCAAGGTGACCGTCGACACGACGAAGCCGGCGTCGGCGACGTCGAGCCCGACGCAGCTGCCGATCTACGGCGGCCAGACGCAGGTGCCGAACGGCGAGATCGCCCCCTCGATCGACGTCTTCGGCCCGCTCGTCCTGCAGGTCTCCGCGCCGAGCCCGGTGCTGCGGCTGATCGTCGAGTCGAGCGGTGACGGCGTCCTGCACGCACAGCTCGGCAGCGTCAACCTCGGGTCGCCGACGCTCCGAGCCGGCAACAACGATCTCCGCTTCACGGTTCCGAAGACGCTGCTGACGCGCCTGCGCCGGTCGTCGTCGGTCGCGAACCTGCTGATGCTCACGCCGACGTCCGTCTCGGGCGAGGCGGTCGGCACCGCGGTCTCCCGCCAGGTCACCGTCACGCTCGCCACGAAGCCGACGAAGCACAAGAAGAAGTAACGTCGTCCCGGTGGAGGGGATCTGGCTCGCCCGCCCGGAAGAACCACAGCCGGGCACCCCGGTTGCGATCAAGGATCTCCTCGACACCGCCGGCCTCGTCACGACGTACGGCTCGTCGATCTTCGCCGACCACGTGCCGGCGACCACCGCGGAGTCCGTGCGGCGTCTCGAAGCCGCGGGGTATGCGATCGCCGGCAAGACGAACCTCCACGAGTTCGCGTACGGGACCACGTCGCAGAACGCGCACTTCGGCACCGTCCCCAATCCGCGCCACCCCGGCCGTGTCGCCGGCGGATCGAGCGGCGGCTCCGCTGCGGCGATCGCCGTCGGAGACGTCGAGCTCGCGCTCGGCACGGACTCCGGCGGCTCGATCCGCATCCCGGCCTCGTTCTGCGGGATCGTCGGCTTCAAGGCGACGTACGGGCTGGTGCCGGCCGACGGCTGCTTTCCGCTGGCCCCGAGCTACGACCACGTGGGGCCGATGGCGTCGTCGGTGGCCGGCTGCGCCGAGCTCATGCATGTACTGGCGCCGGAGTTCGAGGAGCAGGAGCTCGGCTCGCTCGGCGACCTGAAGGTGGCAGCGGCGTGGATCGAGCTCGCGGACCCGCTCGTGAGCGAGCGTGTCCGCGCTGCCGCCGCGCACTTCCCGACGGTGGAGCACGTCGAGTTTCCGCTGCCCGATCCCGCGGAGAACCGCCTGTTCATGCGCGAGGTCGCGGATGTGCATCGTGCGCTTTTCCCTGAGCACGCGGACGAGTACGGCGAGACCGTGCGGACGAAGATCGAGGCCTGCCTCGAGGTGTCGGACGCGGAGGTCGCGACGGCGGCTCGGCTGCGCGCGCTCTACGCGGAGCAGTGTGCGGAGGCCTTCGACGGCTACGACCTGCTCGTCACGCCGACCACCGGATTCGTCGCTCCGCTCGACACGGTCGACGAGCGCGAGATCCGCCGCGGCGGCATCCGCTTCACGTACCCGTTCGACGCTCTCGGCTGGCCGGCGCTGGCGCTGCCGTGCGGGCCGGCGGAGGACGGACTGCCCGCGTCGGTGCAGCTCGCGGCGCCGCAGCGTGCCGACGCGCGTGTGCTGGCAGCAGGCGCGCTGCTCGCATCCCTCGTTTGAGGCACGGCTGCACCTCTGCACGTGCCGAAAACGAGGGATGACGATGCTGCGTGCCCGTCTCCTGATCCTGCTCGCCTCCGTGCTCCTGCTCGGCGGCGTCGCGGGCACCGCGCGCTCGGACACCGGAGCGCCGACTGGGCTGCACGCATTCCTCCTCCGGGCCGACGAGCCTGTTCGCACGTCGTTCTCGCGAACGCCCGCGTTCGCGTGGTCGCCGGTTCCCGGCGCGCTGCACTACGAGTTCCAGCTGTCGCTGAGCACGACGTTCCGCGACAACTCGGTCGTCTGGGCGAACGCAAACGTCCCGACTCCCGTGATCGCTCCCGACCTGACGCTGCCGTGGATCACGGGCAACCCGCATTCGCTCTACGCGCGCGTGCGCGCGGTGCTGGCGAACGGCGTCACGCCGTGGAGCGACGGCTTCGGGTTCGACATGGTGCCGCCCGCGCCGCCGACGCCGCTGCCGAGCTATCCGGGCCTCATCCGCTGGACGCCGATCGAGGGCGCGACCGCGTATCAGGTCTGGCTCGTCGACGCGAAGAAGATGGAGATCGTCACCACGAACGTCCTCGACGAGCGCGAGTTCTACACCTTCCACGAGACGCAGCAGTGGATGGGCTCCGTGCGCTGGCGCATTCGCGTGCTCCGTACGGACAACTCCGCGACGGGGCGCCTGAACACGATCCCCGCCGTCCAGTACGGCCCGTGGAGCCAGACCTACGTCTCGACGAACCCCACTTTCACCGGCGGGCCGCTCCAACTCGTGGGCACCGTCTCCGACGTCTTCTCGAACGGCAGCGCGGGCTCGTCCGCGCACAAGCTCATGCCGGCGTTCCTCTTCAACGGCAATACAGGGCTCAGCGGACAGCCGTCAGAGCTGTTCCGCGTCGAGGTCTTCACGGACAAGCAGTGCCTGAACCGCGTCTTCACCGGAGCGGTCACCGGCGGCCCCGCCTACGCGCCGCGGCCGTTCGGCCCGCTCGCGCTCCCGACCTCCGCGCCCGGCGTCGCGAGCGCGCGTGCGGCGTTCCTTCCCGACGGCGCCGAGCCCGCCGGCCTCACGGTCGACGGTGACTCGCTCGACACGACCGAGTCCGCGCCTGACGCGAACCCGACCGGCAGCGCGCCGCCGGCGCCGGGCGACACACCCTCCGGCCCGGGAAGTAGCGGCACCGGCGGCAGCGGCTCATCGTCCACCTCCGCCCCTTCCTCGGGGAGCGCCGCGCCTGCGAACGGTGGCCTGTCCGGCGGCACGATCACGTGGTCCGGCCGCCCCGGCGCGCCGATCGACCTCTGGGACGTCGACTGGCCGACCTCCGGCTACTACTGGACGGTCATCCCGGTCAGCGCGACGCCGCCCGATGCGCTGTCGACGGCGATCCTGCCGCCGGGCGCGAAGACGGCGGACACCGTGCTGCCGGTTGCGAATACCCACGGCTTCGACGTCGGCGACGTCGTCCAGATCGGCGCCGGCCCGAGCACCGAGACGAAACCGATCGTCGCCGTCAGCGGGACGCAGCTGACGCTCGCGTCGCAGCTCGCGTTTCAGCACGGCGCGGGGGAGCCGGTCGTGCGCACGAGCGGGAACTTCCAGTACCACGATCTCGAGCTGCCGCAGGACGCCTGCGCTTCCGGCCGCGTCGCGCGGTTCGGGAAGGAGAGCGAGCCGTCGCTGACCGCCTCGGGCGACCTCTTCGCAACCGGCCTGTCGTCCGCCGGCCGCCTCACCTCGGCGCTGCACACGACCGCGTTCTACGGGCAGCCGCTCGTGTCGTGGACGCCCGCGCTCGGCGCGACCGCGTACGAGGTGCAGTGGAGCAAGGCGCGCTATCCCTTCCAGCCGCAGCCGATCCCCGGCAGCGGCAACCTCGGCTATATGACGACGGGAACCTCGCTCGTGCTGCCGGTCGGCCCGGGCACCTGGTACTACCGCGTCCGCGGCTTCGACTACTCGCTGCCGAGCGGCTCGCAGCAGATGTCATGGTCCGACCCCGCGAAGCTCGTCGTCGCGAAGCCGACGTTCAAGATCGTCGGCGGCGCCTCGGGCTCGACGACGAAGCCGGCGGCGCCGACGAAGCCGGCGGCGCCCGCAACGACGTTCAAGCACGTGAGCGGGACCGGCTGGTCGATCTCGATGCCGATGAGCTGGCGGGTCATCGCCGCGACGGCGGCTCAGTCCTCGTACCGCGACGCCACCAACAACATCCATCTGATCGTCAAGCCGTCGAGCCTCGACTACCGCACAGCCGGCGCGGCTTTCGCCGCCGAGATGAAGCAGCAGAAGATCGCGGTCACGTCGCGCGCGGTCACGCTCCCCGCCGGCAAGGCGATGGCGTTCACCGCGACCGAGAAGGTCAAGGGCCACACGCTGCACGACCTCATCTACTACATCGACGCGGGCAACGGCGGCTCCTGGCTGCTCCTCTTCGAAGGCGTCGACGGCTCGTACGCCGCGAACCTCACGACCATCGGGAAGATGGTCGGCAGCTTCAACCTCGGCTAGTACGCTCGAGGCGCATGAGCGCCGATCTCGATTTCGCACTCGCATTGGCCGATGAGGCGGACGCGCTGTCGCTGCCGCGCTTCCGCGCCGTCGACCTGCGCGTCGAGACGAAGCCCGACCTGACGCCGGTCACCGACGCAGACCGCGCTGTCGAACGCGCCCTGCGCGAGCGGATCGCGCGCGAGCGGCCGAGCGACACCGTGCTCGGGGAGGAGGAGGGCGACGAGGGCGGGGACGTCAGGTGGATCGTCGACCCGATCGACGGGACGAAGAACTTCTCGCGCGGCATCCCCGTCTGGGCGACGCTGATCGCACTCGAGCGCGACGGCGTGATCGTGTGCGGCGTCGCCTCTGCGCCGGCGCTCGGCCATCGCTGGTGGGCGGCGCGCGGCGAGGGCGCCTACCGCGACGGCGAGCGGGTCGAGGTCTCGAAGATCGCGCGGCTCGAGGAGGCGACGGTGTCGTTCTCGCGCAGTGGGCTCGACGATCCGCGCACGATCGCGCTCGCGCTCGCGGCGTGGCACGCGCAGCCGTTCAGCGACTTCTGGGCGCATCTGCTCGTCGCCGAGGGCGGCGTGGACGCAGCCGCCGAGCACGTCATGAGCATCTGGGACAACGCGGTGCTGCAGGTGATCGTCGAGGAGGCGGGCGGGCGGTTCACCGACCTCGCCGGCAACGCGCGCATCGACGGCGGCAGCGCCGTGTCGACGAACGGGCTGCTGCACGACGACGTGCTCGCGCGCCTCACGGCCTGACGAGCTTCACGCCGCCGCCCGACAGCGCAAGCACGACGAAGCGCCGGCGCGTGAGCAGCAGGAACGGACGCTCGCCCTTGTGGCGCAACCGCGTGAAGACGGGCAGCGGGCTGAACGGGCCGGCCCGGTGCCCGGCGAGCAGGCAGCCGGCGTGCGTGTGCGGCACGAGGTAGCACGTCCCGTTGTGTCCCTTCCAGCGCGCCCATTCGACGAGGGTGATCCCGGTGTGCGGGTCGACGATCGTCGAGACCGAGCCGGTGATCTGGTCGGCCGGCAGATGCGGCTGCCCCGGCCGCGTCAGCAGGACGCCGAGCGCCGGCCCGCCGCCGAGCGCTGCGACGACGAGCGCCGCGAGCACGACGAACCGCCGCCGCGGCGGGCGCCGTTGCGCACGGCGCAGCACGTCCTGCCAGCCGAGATCCACGTCGGTCGTCGTCATGCCCGCACCTCCTCCAGGGCGGTGCGCAGCGTCTTCCGCGCCGCGTTCAGGGTGGCGCCGACCGTCCCGACGCTGATCCGGAGCGCATGTGCAATCTCCGCGTAGTCGAGGCCGGCGTAGTAGTGGAGGAAGACGATCTCGCGCTGCCGCCCCGTCAGGGACTCGAGCGGGACGTCCGGCAGGTTGACGGCCGGCGACAGCTCGACCACGTTCGGCCGGCGGCGCCGTGCGTCACGCGCCTTGTTGACGACGATCCGCCAGACCCACGCCTCGAGCGGGCCCCGCCGCCGCCAGGTGCGGCGCTTCCGGACCGCCGCGGCGAACGCCTCCTGCACGGCGTCCCGGCCCGCCTCCTCATTGCCGGCGATCGCAGCCGCGGCGCGGCGGAACTCGGGCAGCTTCGCGCGGTACAGGGCTTCGAGCTCGTCCAACACTCCGACTGTACGACGAGCCGGGGCGGCGCTTTCTTTAGGGTCACGGGAGTGGTGACGCTGGAGGACGTGCGGGCCGTCGCCTCGGCGCTGCCGCGCAGCTACGAGGTGGTCGTGCACGGGCGCGTGAAGTTCCGCGTCGGGCAGATCGTCTGGCTCGCTTTCTCGCGCGACGAGACCGAGCTGGGCTTTGCGTTCCCGAAGGAGTGGCGTCGGGCCCTCGTCGAGTCGGAGCCCGAGAAGTACCGCCTGCCGCGCGAGTCCGACCTCCGCTTCAACTGGGCCGTCGTGCGGCTCGACGCGATCGAGCTCGACGAGCTACGCGAGCTCGTGCTCGACGCCTGGTCGATGGTCGTGCCGAAGTACGTCGCCGCCGGCTACGCAGCCACCGCAGCGACCGACGCTTCGTAGACCGGGTCGCGCGTGAACCGGTCGAGCTCGTCGGAGAGGACGTCGCTCGGCACGGGTGGGTCGCCGGGCGGGAACGGCGCCGGATCACCGTCGAGGTCGATCCCCTCGAGGCTCTCGGCCTCGACGTGCTCCAGCTCGACGTCGGCGCGGCCGAGCCGGGAACGCAGCCAGCCGCAGAGGAGCAGCGCCTGCGCCTCGGTTCCCTTGACGCGGATCCGGCCGACGTCGGCGACGTCCGGCCACAGCGACGCGAGCAGATGGCGCCAGCGCGACGTCCGCGCCCAGGCGATGTCCGAGACGGCGACGCGCTCGAACAGGCCGACGAGATGCCCATACGCCACCGGCAGGTCGTCCCACTCGGTCGAGTCGACGATCAGACGGTCGATCACGCCGAGCAACTGGTCGAGCTCCTGCGCGCCCCACGGCGGCAGCCCGCGCCAGCGCAGGAACACCGGCAGGTCGGAGATGAGCAGCGGCAGGACGATCGACGCCGGCGCCTTCGCCCGCCTCCCCTTCAAGCGCAGCTCGATCACCTCCGAGACGACGCTGCGATCGCTCGCCGGCACCTCGTAACGCTCGAGCGCGACGGTCGCGTCGATCCGGTTCATGCCGAAGTCCGGCTCCGGGATGAGCAGCACGGTGCGCGACGGATGGCGTTCGGCCATCCCCGCGAGCGCCGCCTGCGCCTTGTCCACCCACTCCTCGGGCACCCAGGCGAGGTGCGTCATCACCGACGTGCGCATGCTCGGCGAGCTCTGCGACGCCAGCGCGCGGAGCCGTGCGAGCGCCCCCTCGACCTCGCCGACCTTGACGTCCTCGCCGCTCCAGGTCTCGAGGCCTAATGCCTGCGCCATGACCGTCCGTCGCGGTGCAGGAGATCGTCGGCACTGGGCGGGCCCCACGTGCCGGCCGCGTAGTTCGGGAAGCCGGGCTTGTCGCGCTGCCACGCCGCGACGACCGCGTCGACGAGCAGCCACTGCTCCTCGATCTCGTCCGCGCGCGTGAACAGCGTCGCCTCGCCGAGCATGACGTCGAGGATCAGCCGCTCGTACGCTTCCGGCATGCCGGTCCGGAAGGCGCCGCCGTAGAGGAAGTCCATGTGCACCGTGCGGATCTGCATCCCCTGGCCGGGAACCTTCGCGCCGATCGCGAGCGACACGCCCTCGTCCGGCTGCACGTGGATGAGCAGGACGTTCGGACGCAGGCCCTCGGTCGCGGTCTCCTCGAACGGCGGGTGCGGCGCGCGCTTGAACTGCAGCGCGATCGTCGTCTCCCGTCGTGCGAGCCGCTTGCCCATGCGTACGTAGAACGGCGTGTCGGCCCAACGCCAGTTGTCGACGTACAGCTTCGCGGCGACGTACGTCTCGGTCACCGAGTCGGGCGCGACGCCGGCCTCCTCCCGGTACGCCGGCACCTCCTCGCCCTCGACGAACCCGCGCCCGTACTGGCCGCGGACGACCGACTTCGGACCAGGCGTGTGCAACGACTTCAGCACCTTCACCTTCTCGTTGCGAACCGACTCCGCCGTGAAGTCGAGGGGCGGCTCCATCGCCGTCAGCGCGAGCAACTGCAGCAGATGGTTCTGGAAGATGTCGCGGATCGCGCCCGCCTGCTCGTAATAGCCGGCCCGGTTCTCGATGCCGATCGACTCGGCGACGGTGATCTGCACGTGGTCGATGAACTGCCGGTTCCAGACCGGCTCGAAGATGCCGTTCGCGAAGCGCAGCGCCAGCATGTTCTGGACCGTCTCCTTGCCCAGGTAATGGTCGATCCGAAAGATCTCGCGCTCGTCGAAGTGCGCCCAGAGCAGCTTGTTCAGCGCCTGCGCCGACGCGAGGTCGTGGCCGAACGGCTTCTCGACGATCAGCCGTGTCCAACCCTCGCGATCCTTGCGCTTGCCGAGCGCCTCGACGATCGTCGGGAACGCGGGTGGCGGCACGGCGAGGTAGTAGACGCGGTTGCCGCCGAGATCCTTCTCCTTCTCGCACGACTCGATCATCTCCTCGAGCCGGTCTTCGCCGCCCTCGTCCGCGAAGTCCGTCGCGACGTAGCGCATGTTGGGCGCGAGCTCGTCCCACACGTCCTGCCGGAAGCCGTCGCGCGCGTACTTCTTGACCGCAGCCTCCATGTCGACGCGCCAGCTGTCGTCGTCGCCTTCCGTGCGCGCGACGCCGACGATCGCGAAGTGCTGCGGCATGAGGCGCCGGAACATGAGCGCGTAGAGCGCCGGCATGAGCTTCTTGTGCGTGAGGTCGCCGGAGGCGCCGAAGATGACGAGCGTGCACGGGTCGGGCGTGCGGCGCAGCCCGAGGCCTTCCTCGAGCGGGTTCTGCTCCTGCTGCTGGGACGGTTGCGCGGTCTCGGTCACTGCTCCGGGCTCTTTTCCAGGTGGCCGCCGAAGCCCTTCCGCATCGCCGACAGGACGCGGTTGCCCCAGTCGGCCTCGCCGCGCGATGCGAAGCGGTCGAACAGCGAGGCGGCGAGCACCGGCGCGGGCACGCCTTCCTCGACGGCCGCCTGCACCGTCCACCGCCCCTCGCCGGAGTCGCTCACCCGGCCCGCGTACTCGTCGAGATTGGGCGACTCGTGCAGCGCCTGCGCCGTGAGGTCGAGCAGCCAGGACGCGATCACGGAGCCGCGCCGCCAGACCTCGGTGATCGCCGCGACATCCAGCTCGTACTTGTAGTGGTCGGGGTCGCGCAGCGGTGTCGTCTCCGCGTCCGTCTCCTGCGCGTGGAGGCCGATGTTCGCGTGCTTGAGGACGTTCAGCCCCTCCGCGTACGCCTGCATCAGGCCGTACTCGATCCCGTTGTGCACCATCTTCACGAAGTGGCCCGCGCCCGCAGGGCCGCAATGCAGCCAGCCCTGCTCGTCGGGGGACGGATCGCCCGAGCGCCCGGGCGTGCGGACGGCGGCCTCGACTCCGGGCGCGAGCGTTTCGAGCACCGGAACGAGCCGTCCCACGGCCTCGTCGTCGCCGCCGACCATCAGGCAGTAGCCGCGTCCCTGCCCCCAGACGCCGCCGCTCGTGCCGACGTCGACGTAGTGAATCTTGCGGTCGCTCAACTCGGCCGCCCTGCGGAGGTCGTCGACGTAGTAGGAGTTCCCGCCGTCGACGATCGTGTCGCCCTCCGCGAGGTGAGGCGCGAGCTCGTCGACCACCGAGTCGACGATCCCGGCCGGGACCATCAGCCACACCGACCGCGGCGCATCGAGTTGCTGCACGAGCTCCTCGAGCGAGGCCGCTGTGCGCGACTCGACCCTGGGATCGAACGTCTTGACGTCGTGGCCGGCGGCGCGCAACCGCTCGGTCATCCCGTTGCCCATGCGGCCGAGGCCGACCATTCCCAGTTCCATGGCTACAGATCCTCCAGATCAATTCTTGCAACACGGCGGCCTCGCTCCTGCAACGACTCGAAGTCGCCGGCGGCCTGCGCCCGGATCAGGCGGCGGAAGCCGAACGGCTTGCCGGGGATCGGGATCTCCTCGCCGGGGTCGTCGACGATCTGCAGGAACAGGCCGGTGTTCGGGCCGCCCTTGTGCAGCTGCCCGGTCGAATGCAGGTAGCGCGGCCCGTAGCCGTGCGTGACGACGAGGCCGCTCCGGCGGCGCAGCTTTCGGACGAGGTCTGCGATGCGACGGTCGTTCTCCTCACTCGGCTCGATGAAGGCCTGCACGCAGACGTAGTCGCCCTCCTGCGCCTGGCCGAGCAGCTCTTCGATCGAGCCGCGTGGCGCGACGTCCGGCTCCCGGCCCGTCGCGAGCACCTCGTTCGTCTTGTCCTTCGCAGCCTGCACGTCGGGCTGGTCGAACGGATTGATCTCGAGGTAGTGACCCGCGGTGGCGATCGCGAACTCCCAGCGGAAGAACTCGCCCGCGAGCGCGTACGGATCCGCGACGGCCGGCTCCGCGGACTGCCGGTCCGGGCCGTCCGGCGACTCGCCCGGCGCGGGCACGAGCCCCTTGCCCTGCTTCCCCGTCGACTCCGCGATCAGCTGCTCGGCCCAGAGCCCGAACCCGCCGTCCGTGTCGGCGATGCAGATCTTGTCGCGGCCCTCGCGCCAGCCGGTGCCGAACCGGCGGCCGAGCTCGAAGCCGGGGTTGCCGTCGTCGCCCCGGCAGAGCGTCGCCATCCGGATCGCGTTGTCGAGGAACCGCTCGACGTCGATCCCCATGAGCGCGGCCGGGACGATCCCGAACGGCGACAGCGCCGAGTAGCGCCCGCCGATCGTCGGCTCCCCGGCGAAGACCCGCCGGAATCCGCGGTCGCGCGCCTCCCGCTCGAGGTCGGAGCCCGGATCGGTGATCGCGACGAACTTCCGCCCGTCGCCGCCCGACTGCTCCCAGAAGTAGTGCGTGTGCGACCGCGTCTCGAGCGTCCCGCCGGACTTCGACGCCGAGATGAACAGCGTGTTCCGCACGTCGATTCGCGCCTCGAGGTCCCGGATTGCCTGCGGATGCGTGGTGTCGAAGACGTGCAGGCTCTCGTTGTCGAACGTGCGCCGGATCACCTCCGGGGCGAGGCTCGAGCCGCCCATGCCGAGCAGCACGACGGCGTCGAAGGCCTCGTCCGCCACCGCATCGGCAAACGTCGCGAGCTCCTCGGCGCGCTCGCGCATGCGCGTCGGCTCGTCGAGCCAGCCGAGCCACTTTGCCTCGTCGGCGCTCGTCCAGACGGTCGGGTCGCGCTCCCAGATCCGGTCGATCAGATCGCGGCGGTCGGTGCTCATCTCGTACGACGACCGGCGCTACGCGGCAGCCAGCTCACCCCGCTTCGAACGGACACCCTCGAGCAGCTCGGCGAACGAGTCGGCGAACTTCTGCACGCCTTCGAGCTCGAGCGTCTCGGTGACGTCGTCGACGTCGACGCCGACCTTGGCCAGCTCGTCGAACACCGCGTGCGCTTCGTCCCAGCCGTCCTTCACCGTGTCGCCGCGCACCTCGCCGTGGTCCTGGAAGGCGCGGATCGTCTCCTCCGGCATCGTGTTCACGGTGTGCGGGCCGATCAGCTCCTCGACGTAGAGAACGTCGCGGTACTCGGGATTCTTCGTCGACGTCGACGCCCACAGGCACCGCTGCGTGTTCGCGCCCTTGCCCGCCAGGAATTCCCAACGGCCGCCGCTGAACGCCTGCTCGTAGTGCTCGTACGCGAGCTTCGCGTTCGCCACTGCGAGCTTGCCGCGCAGCTTCAGGGCGTCGTCGCTGCCGATCGCGTCGAGCCGCTTGTCCGCCTCGGTGTCGACGCGGGAGACGAAGAAGCTCGCGACGCTGTGCACCTCGCTCGGCTTGCCTCCGCTCGCGACGAGCCGCTCGAGCCCCCGCAGGTACGCCTCGACGACCTCCGCGTACCGCTGCAGCGAGAAGATGAGCGTGACGTTGATGCTCTTCCCGTGCGCGATGGAGTCCTCGATCGCGCCGAGGCCGGGCTTCGTCGCCGGAATCTTCACGTAGAGGCCGGGGTTGTCGATCCACGCGTGCAGCCGCATCGCCTCGTCGAACGTCGCCTCGCGGTCGTACGCCAGAGTCGGATCGACCTCCCACGAGACGAAGCCGTCCTCCGGGCTGTGCTCCTTCACCGGTGCGAGCAGCGCGATCGCGTCCTCGACGTCGCGCGCCGACAGCTGCAGGAAGATCTCCTTCGGGTCGTCTTCGTGACCGAGCAGCTCCTTCAGCTGCTCGTCGTACGCGGTCCCGCTCGCGATCGCCTTCTGGAAGATCGTCGGGTTCGACGTGACGCCGACGACCGCATCCTCGTCCATCATCCGCTTCAGCTCGCCGCCGTGAACGAGCTCGCGCGACAGGTAGTCGATCCACACCGACTGCCCGTGCGCACTG
>Ga0308175_100002551_pt1 | contig 12469 bp, 13 predicted proteins | sample PhyCR1_3_FD_203893 | JGI IMG/M metagenome (GOLD analysis project Ga0308175, IMG submission 203893) | Soil microbial communities from UC Gill Tract Community Farm, Albany, California, United States - DLSLS.C.R1 | ecosystem: Environmental > Terrestrial > Soil > Agricultural land | place: USA... | reverse complement strand
TCGGCGTCGTTGTCGGGGCTGGGGGAGAAGAACTCCTTCAGGAAGACCCAGGCCAGCCAGAGCGCGAAGAGCACCGCGGGGGCGGCCAGGATGCCGAGGATCCAGAGCAGGACGGTCATGGGGGAGTGAGGTCCGTTCTTCGGGGGACGGCGTCGGGGGTCGGGAGAGCCGGCGCCGGGGGAGCCGGCGCCGGGTCGGCGTGGCCTGGTCGTGCGGGGGCGGGTGTGTGCCCGCGGCTCACACGGGCGGCGTCGCCGCCGGGGGCAGCAGGGTCCGCAGCGGGGCGGTGTCGGGGTGGTCGGCGAGCGCCGCGTTCACGGCCGCCTCGAGCGCGGCCTCGGGGCCTTCGTCCGGGGTGCTGTGCGGGACCGGGCCGGTCAGCCGCGCGGCGGCCGCGTGCGACCAGGAGAACTCCCAGCTCAGCAGCGAACGGGCGCTGAACTCGGCCAGCACCATCGTCCGCAGCGACGAGCGCAGCTGCGGCCGCACGAACTCGCGGAAGGCCCGGCCCTTCGCCGCGGCCGCCTGATCGGAAAGCGGCAGCCGCTCGGCCAGCCGCCACAGCCGGCCGTCGTCGACGACCTCCAGCAACGCGGACAGCGTGGCCGGCTGCCCGGTGTACTCGGCCAGCGCCCGGTGCAGCGGGGTGTGCGTGGCGGACATGCCCTGGGCCATGGCGGCGTCCAGCAGCTCCTGCCACGCGGCGGCGCGCGGGTGGCCGAGGATCTCTTCCGACAGGACGGCGTCCTCCAGCGCGGTCAGGGTCTTCTCCGCGTCGGTGAGCAGGGCGAGCGCCGGGCCCCCGGCCTCCGCCGCGCGCCCGTCGGCGGGCAGCGCCTCGAGCCGGCGCACGCGTTCGGCGATCGGCGGGTGGGAGTCGTACGGCGAGGCCGGTGCCGTGGGCAGCTCCGTCCGCAGCTCCGCCAGCTCCTGCTCGCGGGCCGCGAGCAGCCGGGCGAAGCCCCCGAAGAACTCGCCGCGCGGCGGCAGCAGCCGCACCGGCAGACCCAGGGTGGCGTACGAGTCGAGGTAGAAGTCGTGCGAGGCGGACAGGGCCGGGATCTCGCGCAGGGCCGAGGCGATCGCGTCGCGCCCGGCGATCCGGGCGGCGGCCCGGTCGGCCGCGTACTCCTGGGCGCGGGCCGTGGAAAGGGAGGCGCGCAGGTAGAGCTTGCCGTACAGCGTGTAGACCGACGCCATCATCCGGTACGTCACCCCGGCCCCGGCGGTGTCGACCTCCTTGGCCTTCTTGCCCTTGGCGACCCGCTTGGCGGCGGCCTTCTCCTGGCGGCCGCGCTCGGCGGCCACCTTGCCGTCCGCCTGCTCGAGGAAGTTCTCGATGACCCGGGCGATCTGCACCCGGCCGCGCACCACGAGCGCGGACAGCCGGGTGTCACCGCCCGTGTAGTGGCCGTACTCGTGGGCGAGCACACCGCGCAGCCGCGCCTCCGTCAGTCCGGTCAGCAGCGGGACGCCCAGATAGAGCCGGCGCGGGCCGGGCCGCAGTCCGAGCAGCCGCGCGTCCTCGCTGACGGCCGCGTTGACGTCGGCCGTCAGCACGATCCGGTCGGGGGCGCGGGTGCCGGTCGCCGCGGCGAGTTCCCGCACCAGCGCCCACAGCCGGGGCTCGTCCGCCTCGGTGACCTCGATGCCGGGCGGCCCCTCACCCTTGGGTGTGCGCAGCATGAACATGCCGCGTACGACGGGGACGGCGAGCAGCACCGAGACCGCGACGATCTTGATGCCGGCGGCGCCGTGCACCCAGGTGACCACGGCCACGTCGACACCGGCCAGCGCCGCGAGCAGCAGCAGGCTCAGCAGATGGAAACCGCACAGCAGAACGAGAGCGCGCAGCGCGCGCAGAGATGCGCCCATCGGGCAGATCCCCCCACAGGACCCGGAGAAATGAACAGGCCGACGTGCACCGCCGGACGGTGCTGCCGGTGAGTGTGGGGGGACTCGGAGCAGACTTCGAGCGGGCTCGAGGCGACTTCCGGGGTACGCCCGGAGCGACTCCGGGCAAAGCGCGAGCAAAGCCGGAGCAAGCGGAGTATGCCCTACCGAAGATCAGCGGGGCAATCCCGGCCGTGACCGGTGGTGCGGACCGGTGCGGACCTGTCAGCCGGGCAGGCCCGCCGGGCTGCCGCCGGCCGCCTCGTACCCGGCCACCGCCAGCGCGCGGTGGGCGGCGAAGGCGGCGGCCGGGTCTGCGGACAGGGTCCAGGGCAGCGCGCCGACATGGCCGTCGACGTGCGCGAGCTGGTCCATGGCCTCCGGCCAGCGCTCGGCCCGGACCAGGAAGAACAGCAGCAGATGGCGGACGTGCGCGAGCACCGGGTCGTCCGGGCGGGCGGTGTGCACCGCGTGCAGCGCGCCCTGCATCGCCCGGGTGACCACCTCGCTCTGGTAGAAGCTGCGGACCAGGTTCACCTCGGGGAGGTGCTCGAAGACCGCGAAGAGCGGCAGCGCGGCCAGCAGCGAGCCCTCCGGGGCGCGCGCCGCGGCGTTCTCGGCGAAGGCGTACGCCTCCTCGCGTGAACCGCGCCACTTCTCGCACCAGTAGTGCAGTGCGGCCAGGTGCGCGCCCATGTGGTGCGGGGCGCGGTCCAGGACGGTCAGCCACAGCTTCTCGAACTCGGGCCGCGAACATCCCAGGCCCCGGGCGACGGACAACTCGACGATGTACGGGACCGGGTCGCCGGGGGCGAGCAGCGCCGCCTCGCCGCAGGCCTGCCGGGCCTCCTCCATGATGATCCGGAAGTCGTCCGTGCCCGGCGTGGACGTCCGCCAGGCCTGCTGCACCAGGAACTCGGCGTGCACGGCCGCGCCACCGGCGTCCTTGGGCCGCTCCGCCCGCCACACCCGCAGCCACTGCCCGCCGGGCGTCTCGTGCACCCCGCCCGGCCGCTGTGCCAGCTCCAGTGCCGCCGCGCCGGCGAAGCCCTGCACACGCTGCCAGCGCGCCTCGCCCCCCGCCTCGGTGCCGGCCAGCAGCTGGGCGGCGGCCTGGTAGTCCTGGGTGCGCCGCACCAGGTCCAGCACGTCCAGCAGATCCTTGTCCGGGCCCGGCATCCGCACGTCCAGCTCCTCCTCGGGCACGAAGCCGTAGGCCGCCGGAAGCGCGCCGTCCGGCCGGCCCGCCGGAGCCCGCCCGGCCGTCCCGCGCCTGCGCCGCAGGACCGGGAGCAGCACGAAGCACAGCAGGACCAGCGCCATGAGCAGCCAGAGAGTCGCCATGTCTCAAGCGAACCAGACGCCGCCGACAATTGGCCAACCCCGCCCGCCGGGCCTGTGGAAAACCCGCGCCCGGCGCCGCCGGCGCCCTGGGACTTCCCGTTCCCCGAGCCCGCCGGACGTCACCATCCGGCCGAGCGCACTACGCTCGGTGCACATGAGCGACAGGCACATCAGTCAGCACTTCGAGACCCTCGCGATCCACGCGGGCAACACCGCGGATCCCCTCACCGGCGCGGTCGTCCCGCCGATCTACCAGGTCTCGACCTACAAGCAGGACGGCGTGGGCGGTCTGCGCGGCGGCTACGAGTACAGCCGCAGCGCCAACCCGACCAGGACGGCCCTCGAGGAGAACCTCGCCGCGCTGGAGGGCGGCCGGCGCGGTCTCGCGTTCGCGTCCGGCCTGGCGGCCGAGGACACCCTGCTGCGTACGCTGCTCAGCCCCGGCGACCACGTGGTGATCCCCAACGACGCCTACGGCGGCACCTTCCGCCTCTTCGCCAAGGTCGTCACCCGCTGGGGTGTGGAGTGGTCCGTCGCCGACACCAGCGACCCGGCCGCCGTACGGGCCGCGATGACGCCGAAGACCAAGGTGGTCTGGGTCGAGACCCCCTCCAACCCGCTGCTCGGCATCACCGACATCGCCGCCGTCGCCCAGGTCGCCCACGCCGCGGGCGCGCGGCTCGTCGTCGACAACACCTTCGCCACGCCCTACCTCCAGCAGCCGCTGTCGCTCGGGGCGGACGTCGTGGTGCACTCGCTGACCAAGTACATGGGCGGCCACTCGGACGTGGTCGGCGGCGCCCTGATCGTCTCCGACCAGGCGCTGGGCGAGGAGCTGGCCTACCACCAGAACGCGATGGGCGCCGTCGCCGGCCCCTTCGACTCCTGGCTGGTGCTGCGCGGCACCAAGACCCTCGCGGTGCGCATGGACCGGCACAGCGAGAACGCCACGAGGATCACCGACATGCTCACCCGGCACGCGCGCGTGAGCAGCGTGCTCTACCCGGGCCTGCCCGAGCACCCCGGGCACGAGGTGGCCGCCAAGCAGATGAAGGCGTTCGGCGGCATGGTGTCCTTCCGGGTCCAGGGTGGCGAGGAGGCCGCCGTCGAGGTGTGCAACCGCGCCAAGGTCTTCACCCTCGGCGAGTCGCTCGGCGGCGTCGAGTCGCTCATCGAGCACCCCGGCCGGATGACCCACGCCTCCACGGCCGGCTCCGCCCTGGAGGTCCCGGCCGACCTGGTGCGCCTGTCCGTCGGCATCGAGAACGTCGACGACCTGCTCGAGGACCTGCAGCAGGCGCTCGGCTAGCCGTTGCCTGCCGTCTCCGTCACCAGCCGGTGAGCGGTGGAGTCGTCTGCGACGGCGGCTCCACCCAGGGCTGCGCCCGCAGCGCCCACACGGTGAACGCCACGGCCGCCGCGCACAGCAGCAGCCACAGCAGGCGGTGCGCGAGCAGCCGGCGCCGCAGCAGGCGGCTGCCGCGGCGGACGGCCTCGGCGTGCAGACCGGGCGGCACCGGCACCGGGACCTGCTCCAGGATCCGTCGCACGGCGGCCTCCCGCTGGGCGCGGTTCACCGGGACCTCCCGCCCGGCGGCCGCCTCATGACGACGCCACCTTCGTGCCCACCGCGCGCGGCACAGACCTGCGCGCCGGATGCAGCACGGTGGCCGTCGCGCGGTCGCAGATGGCGTGCACCCGTTCGACGGGCAGGCCCAGCAGGGCCGCCGTCTGCTCCTCGGCGACCCCCTCGAACATCCGCAGCACCAGGATCAGCCGCTCCTGCGGCGCCAGCTCGGCGAGCGGGCTGCGCGGATGCGGACGGGCCCGGCCCACGGCGCCGTAGTGCCGCCAGGCCTCGTGCGCGAACCGGGTGGCCAGGTACTGGCGGGCGCACTCGTAGGGGTCCTCGCCGCGCAGCCGGTCCCAGCGGGCGTAGGTGTGGGCCAGCGTGGGGGCCAGCAGCCTCCGCGCGCGCGGGCTGTCGTCCGGGGCCTCTCCGGTGAGCAGGGTGGCGGCATGCAGCAGCCGCCCCGCCGCGCCCGCGACGAACGCCTCGAACTCCCGGGCCCGGCGGGCATCGCGGGATGCCTGCCGATCACGCACCGCGCCTCCCCCCTGAGGGGGTCCTGTCCGGTACGGGACGGGCGGACCGCGCACCACGCAGGCCCCGGTCTCATATGAGGCCGACGGCGGCCCGGGGTCAAGACTCGGGACCGCACCCGTCCGGGGCGCGCGTCAGGAAGCGGGCGTCCGCTCGGCCGCCGGCACCGGCTGGACCGCCATCCGGGAGGAGAGCGCGGTATTGAAGCGCGTGAGGAGCGCGCAGAACTGCTCGCGCTCCTCCGGCGCCCAGTCGTGTGTCAGCTCGGCCATCAACTGACGCCTCGACGAACGTACTTCCTCCAGCCGGGCGCCCCCGCGCGGGGACAGCTGGAGCACCACGGCCCGCCCGTCCTCCGGGTGCGAGGTGCGCTTGACGAGGCCCGTGTCGACCAGCGGGGCCACCTGCCGGGTGACCGTGGAGGAGTCGATCCCCATGCTCGCGGCGAGCGCCTTGACGCCCATCGGGCCCTCGCTGTCGAGGCGGTTGAGCAGCAGGTAGGCGGCACGGTCCATGGTGTTGCGCACCTGCCCGACGCCGCCGAGCCGGGTCTGTTCGGCACGCCGGGCGAACACCGCCACCTCGTGCTGGAGGGTGTCGAGAAGACCGGTGTCACCGACGGTCGTCATGTCCATCGACATTTCAGGTGTTGTGGGCATGGCCGGAGGCTCGCTTCATGAGGGCTGCTGGGTTGGGGGACAGGGTACGCGGCCCGGGCGCGGGCCGTACCGGCGCTGTGCAAACCCGGTCTCGGAGCTTGGTCACACCCGTCGCGCACGACCGTGAACTGCGAGACTTGATTCATGAGCTACCGCACGGCCGGCTCCTTGCGCTCCGTCACCCTCGACGACGTGCGCGGAGCCCAGAAGATGCTCTCGGGCGTGGCGCGGACGACCGCGATGGAAGGCAGCCGGCACCTGTCCCAGCTGGTCGGCGCGCCGGTGCACCTCAAGTGCGAGAACCTGCAGCGCACGGGCTCGTTCAAGCTGCGCGGCGCCTACGTCCGGATCGCCGGGCTGCTGCCGGAGGAGCGGGCCGCCGGAGTGGTGGCGGCGAGCGCCGGCAACCACGCGCAGGGCGTGGCCCTGGCCTCCTCGCTGCTGGGGGTGCACTCGACCGTGTTCATGCCGCAGGGTGCCCCGCTGCCGAAGATCAGCGCGACCCGGGAGTACGGCGCCGAGGTGAGGCTGCATGGTCAGGTGGTCGACGAGACCCTGGCCGCCGCCCAGGAGTACGCGGCCACGACGGGCGCGGTGTTCATCCACCCCTTCGACCACCCCGATGTCATCGCCGGCCAGGGCACGGTCGGCCTGGAGATCCTGGAGCAGTGCCCAAACGTGCGCACGATCGTCGTCGGCATCGGCGGCGGCGGGCTAGCGGCCGGCATCGCGGTCGCGGTGAAGGCGCTGCGGCCGGAGGTCCGGATCGTGGGTGTGCAGGCGGAGGGCGCGGCGGCCTACCCGCCCTCGCTCGCCGCCGGCCGTCCGGTGTCGGTGCGGAATCCGACGACGATGGCCGACGGCATCAAGGTGGGCCGGCCCGGTCTGGTGCCGTTCGAGATCATCGGTGACCTGGTGGACGAGGTCCGCACGGTCAGCGAGGACCAGCTGTCGGCCGCGCTGCTGCTGTGCCTGGAGCGCGCCAAGCTGGTCGTCGAGCCGGCCGGGGCCAGCCCGGTCGCGGCCCTGCTGTCCGAGCCCGGTGCCTTCCCCGGCCCGGTCGTCGCCGTGCTGTCCGGCGGCAACGTCGACCCGGTGCTGCTCCAGCGGGTGCTGCGGCACGGCATGGCCGCCCAGGGCCGCTATCTGGCGGTCCGGCTGCGGCTGACGGACCGTCCGGGCGCCCTCGCGACGCTCCTCGGGGTGCTGTCCGTGGTCGACGCCAACGTCCTCGACGTAAGCCATGTGCGGACCGATCCCCGGCTCGGACTCACGGAGGCCGAGGTGGAGCTGCACCTGGAGACGAAGGGCCCGGCGCACTGCGTCGAGGTCGGCCAGGCCCTGCGCCAGGCGGGCTACACGGTCATCGACTGAGACGGAGCCCGGGCGGGTCGCGCCGCGCCGTACCGGACCGCGAAAGGGTGGTGTCACCCGTCCGGGGAAATCCATTGGCAGACGCGATACATCGCGTTATGGTGTGTCGTGCCGCCGCGATACGCCGGTGATCCATGCGGAGAACCCCAGGGTGAAACCCCCAGGGTGAAAACCGCTGATGGAAAACCGAAGGCGGCGGCGAGCGCGCGAACCTAGCCTTTCCGAAGCATCCCCAACGACGTGGAGACCCACATGCCAGGCGCCATCTATGCCGAAGGCCTGGTGAAGACCTTCGGCGACGTAAGGGCACTGGACGGCGTAGACCTCGATGTCCCCGAGGGCACCGTCCTCGGCCTGCTCGGGCCGAACGGCGCCGGCAAGACGACGGCGGTCCGCTGTCTGACGACACTGCTGCGGCCCGACAGCGGACGGGCCGTCGTGGCGGGCGTGGACGTCCTCAAGGACCCCGACGCCGTACGCCGCTCCATCGGCCTGTCCGGGCAGTTCGCCGCGGTCGACGAGTACCTGACCGGCCGGGAGAACCTGCAGATGGTCGGTCAGCTCTACCAGATGAGGGCCAAGGCGGCCCGGCAGCGCGCGGTCGAGCTGCTGGAGCAGTTCCATCTCACCGACGCCGCCGACCGCCCCGCCAAGACCTACTCGGGAGGCATGCGCCGCAGGCTCGACCTCGCCGCCGCGCTGGTCGTCTCACCGCCCGTGATGTTCATGGACGAGCCGACCACCGGCCTCGACCCGCGCAACCGGCAGCAGCTCTGGGGGGTCATCAAGCAGCTGGTGTCCGGCGGCACGACCCTGCTGCTGACCACGCAGTACCTGGAGGAGGCCGACCACCTCGCCCACGACATAGCGGTCGTCGACCACGGCCGGGTCATCGCCAAGGGCACCTCCGACCAGCTCAAGGCCCGCACCGGCGGCGAGCGCGTCGAGGTCGTCGTGCACGAGCGCGAGCACATCGGCACCGCCGCCGAGGTGCTGCGCGGCTTCGGCAAGGGCGACACCACGGTCGAGGAGCACACCCGCAAGCTCACGGTGCCCGTCACCGGCGGCGCCAAGCTGCTCGCCGAGGTCATCCGGGAGCTGGACAGCCGCGGGATCGAGATGGACGACATCGGACTGCGCCGCCCCACCCTCGACGACGTCTTCCTGTCCCTGACCGGGCACGTGGCCGAGGCCGAGGAGGCCGCCGGGAACGACCGGTCCGGCAAGGCCGGCAAGGGCAGCAAGGGCAGCAAGGGCAAGGAGACCGTGAAATGAGTGCCGTGACCGAAGCCGCGCCCCTCGCGGCCCCCGGCAACCCCGTCGGCCGGTCCGTCCGTGACTCGCTGATCGTCGCCAAGCGCAATCTGATCCGCATGTGCCGGATCCCCGAGATGGTCATCTTCGGACTGATCCAGCCGATCATGTTCGTGGTGCTGTTCACCTATGTGTTCGGCGGCTCGATCCAGGTCGGCGGCTCCAGCTCCACGCAGGCCTACCGCGAGTTCCTGATGGCGGGCATCTTCGCGCAGACCGTCACGTTCGCCACGGCCGGCGCCGGCGCGGGCATCGCCGACGACATGCACAAGGGCCTCATCGACCGCTTCCGCTCCCTGCCCATGGCACGCGGCGCGGTGCTGACCGGGCGGACCCTCGCGGACCTGGTCCAGACGGCGCTCACCCTGCTCGTCCTCGCCGTGGTGGCGCTGCTGGTCGGCTGGCGGACGCACGAGAACCTCGGCAAGGTGCTCGCCGGGTTCGGCCTGCTCCTGCTGCTCGGTTACGCGTTCTCCTGGATCGGCGCGCTCATCGGCCTCTCCGTACGCACCCCCGAGGCGGCCACCTCGGGCGGCCTGATCTGGCTGTTCCCGCTGACGTTCATCTCGAACGCGTTCGTGGACGCGAACAAGATGCCGCCGTTCCTTCGGCACATCGCGGAGTGGAACCCGTTCAGCGCCACCGTGCAGGCGTGCCGTGAGCTGTTCGGCAACTTCCCCCCGGGCTACCGGACCCCGGATGCCTGGCCCATGCAGCACTCCGTGTGGGTCTCGCTGATCTGGTCGATCCTGATCACCGTGGCCTTCCGCACGCTCGCGGTCCGCAAGTACCGCTCGGCCACCGCGTGACGGCGGCCACCGCGTGAGGGCATGAAGACGCCCCCGGTGTCCTGGGACGCCGGGGGCGCGACATGAACCCGGTTCGGTGGATCAGCCCGAGTACGGCTCGGCCTTCAGGATCCGCACCGAGGCCTTCTTGCCGTTCGGCAGCTCGTACTGCGCGTCCTCGCCGACCTTGTGGCCCATGACGCCGGAGCCGAGCGGCGACTGCGGCGAGTACGTCTCGACATCCGCGCTCGCGTACTCGCGGGAGGCGAGCAGGAACGTCATCGTGTCGTCCTCGTCACCGTCGAAGGCGATCGTGACGACCATGCCCGGCGCGACGGCACCGTCCGCGGAGGCCGGAGCCTCGCCCACCTGGGCGTTCTCCAGAAGCTGGGTCAGCTGGCGCACACGGAGCTCCTGCTTGCCCTGCTCCTCCTTGGCAGCGTGGTACCCGCCGTTCTCGCGCAGGTCGCCCTCCTCGCGCGCGGCCGCGATCTTGGCGGCGATCTCCGTGCGCGCAGGACCAGTAAGGTACTCAAGCTCGTCCTTGAGCTTGTTGTACGCCTCCTGGGTCAGCCAGGTGACGTTCTCGCTGGTCTGGGTCACAGGGTGCTCCTCGTCGGTACTGGGAAATACAAAGCATCGCCCTACCCAGAAGAATGTTCCCTCTTGGATGGGCGAAACCACGAGCCTAACAATTCAATGGCGGAAGGGGGAGGACATAAGCCATCAGAATCACATCGAGGCAGGTCACGGCCTGCGCCTGGTCAGTCGGCGTGGCAGCCGAGCAGCTCGGCCGTCGTCCCCTTGGCCGTCGTACGGAGCGTGACGACCTTGTCGATGCGCGTGGCCGGGCCGGTGAAGCGGAAGTCCGCCCGTCCCACCTCGGCGCCCTCGGCCGACTGGGAGCGCAGGGTGCAGTAGCCGGAGGCACCGGCGTCCTTGTGCACCTCGAGATGCACCCGGACCGCGTCGTCGGAGGCCTTGAAGGTGATCACCTGGGCGCTGATCTCGTTCTGCGCGATGTAGTGGTAGGCGAAGTAGCCGATCAGGGCGAGAAGGACCACACCCAGCAGCGATCCGGCGACCTTGAGCTTGCGGTCGGCACGCTCGTCCGAGGAGCGGCCGTAGCGGCCCTCGGGCAGCCGCGTGCTCGCCGTACCCATGATCGTCCTCTCCGCGGAATTAATCGCCCCCCGATTCCGTCACTATAGAAGCCTGCGATTGCGCCGAAGACACGGGGCGCCGACTTACCGAGGATTGAGTCTTGACTGACCAGCTGCGACTGATGGCCGTTCACGCGCACCCCGACGACGAGTCGAGCAAGGGCGCGGCCACCATGGCGAAGTACGTGGCCGAGGGGGTGGACGTGCTGGTGGTGACCTGCACCGGTGGCGAGCGCGGGTCCATCCTCAACCCCAAGCTGCAGGGTGACACCTACATCGAGGAAAACATCCACGAGGTGCGCAAGAAGGAGATGGACGAGGCCCGGGAGATCCTCGGCGTCCGGCAGGAGTGGCTGGGCTTCGTCGACTCCGGCCTGCCCGAGGGCGACCCGCTGCCGCCGCTCCCCGAGGGCTGCTTCGCCCTGGAGGACGTCGACAAGGCGGCCGGCGAGCTGGTGAAGCAGATCCGCTCCTTCCGTCCGCAGGTGATCACCACCTACGACGAGAACGGCGGCTACCCGCACCCCGACCACATCATGACCCACAAGATCTCGATGGTGGCGTTCGAGGGCGCGGCGGACGCCGAGAAGTACCCGGAGGCCGAGTACGGCCCCGTTCACCAGCCGCGGAAGCTCTACTACAACCAGGGCTTCAACCGCCCCCGCACCGAGGCCCTGCACCACGCGATGCTCGACCGCGGCCTGGAGTCGCCGTACGGGGACTGGCTCAAGCGCTGGAAGGAGTTCGAGCGCGTCGAGCGCACGCTGACCACGCACGTCCCGTGCGCGGACTTCTTCGAGGTCCGTGACAAGGCGCTGATCGCCCACGCCACCCAGATCGACCCCGACGGCGGCTGGTTCCGGGTGCCGATGGACCTGCAGAAGGAGGTCTGGCCGACGGAGGAGTACGAGCTGGCGAAGTCTCTCGTCGACACCTCCCTCCCCGAGGACGACCTCTTCGCGGGCATCCGGGACAATGCCTGACATGAGCGCAAGCCTGGCACTGACGCATCTCGTCCCCCTCGCCAAGGAGGTCGACGAGAACAAGGTCACCCCCGGCGTCCTCGGCTTCATCGTGTTCGCGGTGATGGCCGTGGCCGTGTGGGGCCTGATGAAGTCGATGAGCAAGCAGATGCAGAAGGTCGACTTCAAGGAGGCCCCCGACACCGGGGCCGAGGAGAAGACCGAATCCAAGGCGCCGCAGGGCTGACCCAAGGGTCTTTCGTTCGGATCATGCCGGGCCCGCGGGCCCGGCATGATCCGAACGAAAGACCACAGCACTAGCTCCGCGCCGGAACCGCCACTCCCATCACCTCCCGGGCGTGGCGGTCCGGGGTCATGCGCAGACGCCAGGCCTGCCAGCCCGCCTCCAGGCTCACGCCCCGCTCCAGCAGCAGGGCGTAGGCCGGCACCCACTCGTCCAGCTTCTCGTCCCGCAGCGGATGCGAGGCGCGGGTGAGCTGGGCCAGCTCCTCCTGGGCGACCGCCGTGCCCACCTCCACCCCGCCCGGCGCCGCGTACGGCAGCAGGGTGCAGCGCAGGAACCGCGCCCAGTCCTCACCGCGGCGGTCGCCGTAGGACGTGAACAGGGTCAGCGCCTCGTCGCACAGCGCCAGCGCCTGCTGGATCCGGGCGTTGCCCGCGTCCACCACCGCCAGCTCCAGACAGGTCCAGGCCTCGCCGTGGGCGACGCCGATGCGCTGGAAGTCGGCGCGGGCGTCGACGAGCAACTGCCGGGCGAAGCCCGAGTTGCGCAGCGAGCCGGTCTGCGCGGCCCGCTGGTCCCGGGTGACCCGTGCCGAGTGGTGCCGGGCGCAGGCCAGACCGTAGA
>Ga0308175_100002550_pt1 | contig 12473 bp, 11 predicted proteins | sample PhyCR1_3_FD_203893 | JGI IMG/M metagenome (GOLD analysis project Ga0308175, IMG submission 203893) | Soil microbial communities from UC Gill Tract Community Farm, Albany, California, United States - DLSLS.C.R1 | ecosystem: Environmental > Terrestrial > Soil > Agricultural land | place: USA... | reverse complement strand
GCACGACCTGCTCAACCGGGGCCGGCCGAGCGTCGCGCTGGACCTCAAGCGGCCCGAGGCGATCGCGACCGTGCTCGAGCTGGTCAGGGACGCCGACCTCCTCGTCGAGGGCATGCGTCCCGGCGTGACAGAGCGGCTGGGTCTGGGACCCGAGCAGTGCCACGAGGTCAACCCGCGCCTGGTCTACGGCCGGATGACCGGGTGGGGTCAGGACGGGCCGCTGGCGACGGTCGCCGGCCACGACATGAACTACATCTCGGTCGCCGGCGCCCTGCACGGGCTCGGCCAGGACAAGGCTCGCCCGCACTTCCCGAGCAACCTCGTGGGCGACTTCGGCGGCGGGTCGACGTACCTGGTGATCGGCCTGCTCGCCGCCCTCCTCGAGGCCAGGGTCAGCGGTGCCGGCCAGGTGGTCGACGCCGCGATCGTCGACGGCACCGCCCACCTCAACGCGATGACGGCGGCCTTCCTCGCGTCGGGCGGCCACCGGGAGGAACGCGCGGCCAACCTGCTCGACGGCGGCGTGCCGTTCTACGACGTCTACGAGACCGCCGACGGCCGGCACATGAGCGTGGGGGCGCTGGAGCCGCAGTTCTTCGCCACCTTCGTGAGGCTGCTCGGCATCGAGGAGACCGCCCCCGGCCAGCACGAGCTCGAGCGGTACGACGAGCTCCGCGGGCTCATCGCCGAGCGGTTCCGCACCCGCACCCAGGCGGAGTGGGTGGCGGTCTTCGAGGGCACCGACGCGTGTGTGGCCGGCATCATCCCGATCAGCGAGGCCGCCGAGCACCCGCACCTGGCGGCCCGGGAGACCTACGTCGTGCGCGACGGCATGCTCCAGCCCGCGCCGGCCCCGCGCTTCTCCCGCACCGGCCCCACCCTGACCACGCCGCCCAGCCCGAAGCCCGGCGCCGACACCCGCGAGGCGCTCGTCGCCTGGGGGATCGCCGACGTCGACGGTCTGCTCGACGGCGGCGCCGCGGTCCAGGCCTGAGCCGGGCCGCCCGTCCCGGCCACAATGGTGGGATGAAGCCGTTCCTCTTCCTCGGCACGCGTGCCGAGGACGACGTCGCCGAGAGCGAGTACGCCGCCGTGCTGCGGTGCGCGGGCCTCGACGAGCGCGACGTGCGCCGGGTCCGGCTGGAGCGCGAGGAGCTCGGCCACGTCGACCTCGACGACTGGTCGGGCATCGTGCTGGGCGGTGGGCCCTTCAACATCAGCGACCCGGCCGAGGTGAAGTCGGCGGTCCAGCACCGGGTCGAGGCCGAGCTGCGCGGGCTGGCCCTCCTCGTCGTCGAGGCGGACTTCCCGTTCTTCGGCGCCTGCTACGGGATCGGCACGCTCGGCTCCCTGCGCGGTGGGGTCGTGGACCGGACCCACAGCGAGCCGATCGGCGCCGTCGAGGTGACCCGCACCGAGGCCGGCCGCCTCGACCCCCTCCTCGGACCGTTGCCGGACGCCTTCCAGGTCTTCCTCGGCCACAAGGAGGCGGTGAGCCGGCTGCCCGACGGGGCGGTGCTGCTGGCCTCCTCGGCCACCTGCCCGGTGCAGGCGTTCCGGCTCGGGGAGCGGGTGTACGCCACCCAGTTCCACCCCGAGCTCGACGTCGAGGGGCTCTGCCTGCGCATCGACGCCTACCGGCACCACGGCTACTTCGACCCGCCGCGGGCGGAGGAGATGATGGCGCTGGCCCGCGTCGCTGTGGTCACCGAGCCGCCGCGGCTGCTGGCCCGGTTCGTGGAGCTCTTCGCCCGCTGAGCCCCGCCAGGTCCTGTCGGGCCCTCGATCCCTACTGGTCCCGGCCCCGCTGCAGCCGCACGATCGCCTCGGCCAGCTGCGTCTCGGGGATCCCCGCACGCCTGGCCGCCCGGGCCAGGTGCCGCCGGGCGGCCCGCAGGTCGAGGTCGAGGTGGGCCGCCAGGGCCCGGGTCGCCCGACCGATGATGCCCTCGCTAGCCAGCAGCGCGGGAGCGCGCTCGGCGACCCGCCGCTCGTGGAAGGGCAGGTCGGCGTTGGTGACCGCGCCGGGCGCCCAGCTGCCGAGGATGCCGGCCAGCTGCTCGTGCAGGCCGCCGAAGGCGTTGTCGGACCCGGCGTACAGGGTCACGGTCCCGGTCGTGCGCTCACCCGCGAGGATCGGCATCGTCAGCGAGCTCGCCACCGCGGGGGCGGCGCCGCGCTGGGCCAGCCGCTGCCAGACGACCTCGTCGAGGACGTCCTCGGGCTCGGATCGCTGGGCGGGCGGCGGAACTGCCTCGGAGTCGGCGTCGACCTCGAGGTGCCGCAGGGCGTCGAGCAACTTGATCTCGGGCTCGGTCGCGACAAGTGCGAAGGTCACCCCGAGCTCGTGCGAGGCCATGCTCAGGGCGATGCAGTCCGGCACCAGGTCGCGCACCTGCCGGGCCGTCTCGCGCAGCTGCTCGGCAAGGTCTGCGTCGACGGCGAACGGACCGAGCTCCTCGATCGCCGCAACCGTCTCCGGAATGGGTTCCACGGTGCCCCCAATCGTCGTCGGCCGGCTCCTGACGGGCCCGGCCCCGACAGGGTCGGGCCTCTGGTGTTGAGGTACCCGGGCCGCACCGGGTCATGCGGGGTGCGCCCTCTTGTGACCGGGCAGTAGGTTCCGTGCCATGAGCACCCAGGAGACCGCCGGGCAGGCGCCGGAGCACGTCGACGTGCTGGTCATCGGCGCCGGACTCTCCGGCATCGGCGCGGCCTGCCGGCTGCGCACCGAGCACCCGCGACGCAGCATCGCGATCCTCGAGAGCCGCGAGGCGAGCGGCGGCACCTGGGACCTCTTCCGCTACCCCGGGATCCGCTCGGACTCCGACATGTTCACGTTCGGCTACCGCTGGCGTCCCTGGCCAGGCGACCGGGCGCTCGCCGACGGGCCGTCGATCCTGGACTACCTCCGCACCGTGGCCAGGGAGTACGCCGTCGACGAGCTGATCCGCTACCACCACACCGTGCGGCGTGCGTCCTGGGACTCGGGCACCGCCCGGTGGACCGTCGAGATCGACCGCGACGGTGAGCCGGTCACGATGACGACCGGCTTCCTCTACGCCTGCTCGGGCTACTACGACTACGACGGCGGCTACTCGCCTCAGTTCCCGGGCGCCGAGGACTTCGCCGGCGAGATCGTGCACCCGCAGGCCTGGCCCGAGGACCTCGACCACACCGGGAAGAAGGTCGTCGTCATCGGCAGCGGCGCCACGGCCGTCACGCTGGTCCCGGCGATGGCCGGGGAGGCCGAGCACGTGACCATGCTCCAGCGCTCGCCGTCGTACGTCCTCTCGCGCCCCGAACGCGACCCGCTGGCCCGCAGGCTCGAGCGGCTGCCCACCCGGCTGAGCTTCCCGATCGTGCGGTGGAAGGCGATCCTGCTGGCGGTGGCGACCTTCCAGCTCGCCCAGCGGCGGCCCGAGCTCGCCAAGAAGCTGGTCCGCAAGGCCACCGCGGAGCAGCTGCCGCCCGGGGTCGACGTCGACGTGCACTTCAACCCGGCCTACAACCCGTGGGACCAGCGGCTCTGCTTCGTCCCCGAGGGCGACCTCTTCAAGGCGCTGCGCAGAGGCACGGCCTCGATCGTGACCGACCACATCGAGACCTTCACCGAGAAGGGCATCCGGCTTCGCTCGGGCGAGGAGCTGACCGCCGACATCGTCGTCACCGCGACCGGGCTCAACCTCAAGCCCATGGGCGGGGTGGAGCTCGTCGTCGACGGGCGCCGCGTCGAGCTCGCCGAGACGATGACCTACCGGACGATGATGCTCAGCGACGTCCCCAACTTCGCCTTCACCATCGGCTACACCAACAACTCGTGGACGCTCAAGGCCGACCTGGTCGCCGACTACGTCTGCCGCGTGCTCGCCCACCTCGACCGGACCGGCACCCGGGTCGCGGTTGCGCCGCGGGACCCCTCGGTGGGTGAGGAGCGGCTGCTGACGTTCAGCTCCGGCTACGTCCTGCGGTCGCTGGACAAGCTGCCCAAGCAGGGCGACCGCGAGCCGTGGAAGCTGCGCCAGAACTACCTGTACGACGTCCGCTCGCTGCGCCGGGGCGACATCGACGACGGCGTCCTGAGGTTTGCCTGACCCGCACCGGGGCACGAACCGGACGTCACGCGCGGCACTCGTCGCGCCACGGACGAATGGGAGAGGCACATGGGCATCGGCGACAAGGCAGGCAACAAGGCGGAGGACGCCGGGGGCAAGGCCAAGGAGGCGACCGGCAAGGCGGTCGGCAACGAGAGCCTCGAGGCCGAGGGCAAGAACGACCAGACGAAGGCCTCGGCCAAGCAGGCCGGCGAGAACGTCAAGGACGCCGCCAAGAACGTCAAGGACGGCCTGACCAAGTAGGACCGTTTAGGTGGCCACGGGCTGCTGACCCTAGACTGGGCTCAGCAGCCCGTTCCGTCTTGCCTCGGGCTTCCGCGCCGGTCGACCCGCATCCTCCTTCGAGGATGCAGGCGCCGCGCCCCTCCTCGTGAGGCCTGCTACTCCGATCCCGCCGCCGGCGGGATCAGCTTGGCGAGACACGCCAACAGTGAGTGATTTCCCCTTGTCTTCTGTGCAGTCCACCCTGTCCTTCTCCCAGCTCGGCGTTCCCGCCGACCTCTGCGCGGTCCTCGCCGACCGCGGCATCACCACCCCCACGCCCATCCAGACCGCGACGCTGCCGGACTCCCTGGCCGGCCGCGACGTGCTGGGCCGCGGCCGTACCGGCTCGGGCAAGACCTACGCCTTCCTGCTGCCGCTGGTGGCCCGGCTGGTCGCCTCCGGACGCCAGGCCCGCCCGAACGCCCCGCGCGCCCTGATCCTCGCCCCGACCCGTGAGCTCGTCGGCCAGATCCAGGAGTCCCTCGAGCCGCTCGCCGCGGCGTCCGGCCTGACCACCCGTACCGTCTTCGGCGGTGTGGGCCAGAACCCCCAGGTCCAGGGCCTGCGTCGCGGCGTCGACATCGTCATCGCCTGCCCCGGCCGGCTCGAGGACCTGATCGGCCAGGGCCACTGCTCGCTCGGCTCGATCGAGACCACCGTGCTCGACGAGGCCGACCACATGGCCGACCTCGGCTTCCTCCCGGCCGTGCGCCGCCTGCTCGACCAGACCCCCAAGAACGGCCAGCGGCTGCTCTTCTCGGCGACCCTGGACAAGGCCATCGACGTCCTGGTCAAGCGGTTCCTGAGCTCGCCGGTGACCCACGAGGCCGACTCGGCCCAGTCGCCGGTGGCCGCGATGGACCACCACGTGCTGCACCTCGCCCGCGAGCACCGGGTGCCCGTCCTCGTCGACCTGACCAGCGCCCCCGGCCGCACCGTGGTCTTCACCCGCACCAAGCACGGCGCCAAGGCGCTGACCCGCCAGCTGAACAAGAGCGGCGTGCCGACCGTCGAGCTGCACGGCAACCTGAGCCAGAACGCCCGGACCCGCAACATGGACGCCTTCCACTCCGGCAAGGCCACCACGCTGGTCGCCACCGACATCGCGGCCCGCGGCATCCACGTCGACGACGTCGCCCTCGTGGTCCACGCCGACCCGCCGGTCGAGCACAAGGCCTACCTGCACCGCTCGGGACGTACGGCGCGGGCCGGTGCCGCGGGCACGGTCATCACGCTGATGACCGACGAGCAGGTGCGCGACGTGCGCGACCTGACCCGGGCCGCCGGCATCAAGCCGACGACCACCCGCATCAACGGTGCGACCCACCCGATGCTGGTCGAGCTGGCCCCCGGTGAGCGGGTCACCGTGCCCGGCGGCCTGGTCGTCGAGGCCCCCGCTCCCGCCCAGGGCGCCCGCAGGGCCAGTGGCGGTGCGGCCGACGGGTCGGGCTCCCGCCCGGGCGGCGGACGCAGCCGTTCCCGGCGTGGCCGGGGTGGCCAGAAGACGGGCCAGAACACGGGCCAGGGTTCCGGCCAGCGGTCGACGCAGGCGTCGGGCCCGAAGGCCGGCCAGAAGACGGCACAGAAGACGGCACAGAAGACGGTGCAGAAGTCGACGCAGGGGTCGAGCGGCGGCGCCAACGGTGCCGGCGGCTCGCGTCGCCGGTCCGGCGGCTCCCGTCCGGGCTCCGGTGCCGGTGGCGCCGGCGGCCAGTCGCGGCACAGCGCCGCGTCGTTCAGCTCGGGTCGCCGCTGACCGTCGGGGGAGGGGCCACCCCCTCCCCCCGTACAGTCGCGGCGGAAGGGGTGAGCCGTGCGGACCTGGTTGCAGCGAGCGCTGTGGGACGTCGTCCCGCGCGACCACCGGGAGTCGCCCGAGGCCCTGCGGCGGCGCCAGGCCGTCACGATCGCCTTCGTAGTGGTCGGCGGCCTGGTGCTCGGCTTCTCGCTGCGCATCGAGCCGGGCAGCGCCTGGTTCTACCCCGCGACGCTGGTCCTCGCCGGCGTCTGGACCGTCGGTGCCTTCGCCTCCGGCCCGCTGCACCTGGGGCGGATCGCCCACGCGAGCGGGCTCCGTCGGCCGGTGGTGACGCCGATCGTGCTGGGACTGGGGCTCGTCGGCCTGTTCCTGGTGGGCGGACTGGTGGTCCGCCAGGTCCCGTTCCTGGACCAGCAGGTGCGCTCGGTCCTCGACCACGCCGCCGCGGGGTCGTGGCCGCTGCTGGTTCTGGTCACGGCGGTCAACGGGGTCGCCGAGGAGCTGTTCTTCCGGGGCGCCGCCTACGCCGCGACGCCCCGCTACCCGGTGCCGGTGACGACGGCGGCATACACGCTGGCCACCCTGGCGACCGGCAACGTGATGCTCGCCCTCGCCGCCGTCCTGCTCGGGCTGGTGGTCGGGCTGCAGCGCCGCGCCTCGGGCGGGATCCTCGGGCCGATCCTCACCCACGTCACCTGGTCGGTGTCGATGCTCTTCCTGCTGCCCTGGCTCTTCGGCTGAACGGCTAGCGCGTGCCGCCCTCGTCGAGCGCGCGCCGCACCGCCTCGTCGTACGGCATCGGGTCTCCCGGCACCAGGTCGCGGATCGCGTGGTCGGTGACCACCACCTCGGTGCCCATCGAGTCGATCAGGTTGCGGGCGGTGGTGATGTCGACGTCGGTGACCAAGGAGAGCCAGTACGACGACAGCTTGGGCGTCAGCACCGGCACCCGCACGATCGGCACCCGGTGCCCCGCGGAGATCTCCGCCGCCACCTGGAGCATCTCGAGGTAGGTCATCTCCTCGGGACCGCCGATCTCGAAGGTGCGGTCGTAGGCCTCCGGCAGGCCGATGACGCCGGCCAGGTAGCGGATCACGTCGTCCAGGGCGACCGGCTGGGTGCGGGTCGAGACCCACTTGGGCACCACCATCGCCGGGAGGTTCTTCACCAGCTGCCGCGTGAGCTCCCAGGAGATGCCGCCGGCGCCGACGACGATCGCGGCGCGCAGCACCGTCACCGGGACCCCGGACTCGCCGAGCAGGCTCTCGACCTCGCGGCGCGAGCGCAGGTGGGCGGAGAGGTCGTCGTCCTCGGCGCCCAGGCCACCCATGTAGACGATCTGCTGCACGCCCGCCGCCGCCGCTGCGCGGCCGAAGGTGCGCGCGGCCTCGGCGTCCTTGCGCTCGAAGTCCGGGTCGTCGAGCGAGTGCACGAGGTAGACGGCGACGTCGACGCCGGCCAGGGGGTCGCTGAGCGACGACCGGTCGTGCACGTCCCCGCGCACCGCCTCGCCCGGGCCGTCGTACGCCTCGGGGCGGCGGGTCATCGCCCGCACCTTCAGGCCACGGTCGACCAGCTCGGGGACCAGTCGCCGGCCGATGAAGCCGGTGGCACCGGTGACCAGCACGGTGGTGACTGCGTCGTCGCTCATGGGCCCACCCTAGGAGTGGACTCCACACCGGCGCGCTTGTGCGGAGGGGACACCCGTCGTACACTTTGTTCAAGATTCAACTAACTGTGCAACCCATGGGGAGATGCCTGATGCCCTTCGCTGCGGTCCGCCTCAACCACGCCGTGCTCTTCGTCGCTGACCTCGAGCGCGCCCTCGCCTTCTACACCGAGGTCTTCGGCATGGAGGTGGCCGCACGCGAGCCGCGCGCCGACGCCGCCTTCCTGCGCCTGACCCGGTCCGGCAACCACCACGACCTCGGCCTGTTCGGGGTCGGCCCGCAGGCGGCCCCCAAGGTGCGCGGCGGCATCGGTCTCTACCACCTCGCCTGGCAGGTGGACACGATCGAGGAGCTCGAGGAGGCGCGGCTGGCGCTGGTCGGGGCCGACGCCTTCACCGGGGAGTCGAGCCACGGTGCCACCAAGAGCGTGTACGGCAAGGACCCCGACGGCAACGAGTTCGAGGTCATGTGGATGCTGCCGCGCGAAGCGTGGGGCGAGTTTGAGCACGCCGCGCCGGTCGAGTCGCTGGACCTCCCGGGCGAGGTGCGCCGCTGGGCCGGGGTCCGCACCGCCGGGCACATCGTGACCGAGGCCGACACCCATGACTGAGCGCCGACCCGTGAGCACGTTCGCCCCGCCCGTGGTGGCCGAGCAGGGCTCCGCGGACCCGCAGGCCCCGCTGGTGGTGCTGCTCCACGGCCGTGGCTCCCACGAGCAGGAGATCCTCACCCTCGCCGAGCACCTCCCGCCCGGCCCGCAGTACGCCGCGGTGCGGGCGCCGATCGCGGAGGGCGGTGGCTTCGCGTGGTTCGCCAACCGCGGCATCGGCCGCCCGGTCGCCGAGAGCCTCGCAGAGACGATGGCGTGGTTCCGGGGCTGGCTCGACGAGGTCGCGCCCGAGGGCCGGCCGGTGGTGCTGGTCGGCTTCAGCGGCGGCGCGGCGTTCGCCGGCGGGCTCGTGCTCGCCGACCCCGCCCGCTTCGCGGGGGCTGCGATCCTCTACGGGACGCTGCCCTTCGACGCCGGTGTGCCTGTCGAGCCCGGCCGGCTGGCGGGGCTCCCCGTCCTCGTGGCCCAGGGCGAGGCCGACCACGTGATCCCGCGCGAGCTGCTCGACCGCACCTGGACCTACCTCACGGGCGACTCGGGCGCTCTCGCGCGGACGCGGCGCGACCCCGGGGGCCACGGGATCACCGTGCCGACCCTGCGCGAGCTCGCCGACTGGATCGCGTCCGTCACCGGCCCGGGCGACACCCGCTAACGCGCGCGCTGGGCGATGCCCTCGCGCTTGGTCTCGTCCATCGCGCTCTCGTAGGCCTGCACCAGGCTGGCGATCGAGAGCGGCTTGAGGCGCTCGACGACCTCCCGGACCCGCTCGGGTGAGGTGCCCGACTCCTTGTAGACCGGCCACGCCTTGGTGCGGAAGACCTCGTAGAGCTCCTCGGCGATCTGGCGGCCGTGCGCGGCGTACACGTCGGCGGCGGCCAGGGCCGCCTCGGTCGGGAAGCCGAGGTCGAGCAGGCCCAGCCCGACCGAGAGCTGGGAGACCGCCACCTGGTGCTTGCCGCGCCGGCCCGGGAAGACCACCCCGAGGGCGGCGAGCGTGGTCAGGTCGTCGTCGCTGAGCGGCCGGCCCGCGCGCTTGTCGAGCTCGACGCGCGACATCTCGATCGGCGACTCGTGCTGCCAGGGCGCCAGCATCGTCCGCTGCAGGGCGATGTCGGCGGGGGAGGCGTCGCGGGGGATGTTGGCGACGTACTTCTCGATGGCCGAGAGGGTGAACCCGTGGCTCTGCAGCTCCTGGACCAGCTCGAGCCGGGCGACGTGGTCGGCGGTGTAGTAGCCCGAGCGGCCGCGCCGGATCGGCGGGGGCACCAGGCCCTTGGTCGTGTAGAAGCGCACGTTGCGCACGCTCATGCCGACCCGGGCGGTGAGCTCGTCGAGGGTGAGCAGCTCACGTGTCGTCTCCGCGGCGTCCGTCATCGCGCTCCTCCGGGGTTGGCGGTGACCCAGACCACATTCCGGGCCACCTTGACCATGACAGCAATAGTGTCACAATCGAGGGGGGTCCCGACAGGCTCGCCGAGGGCACCTCGATCGATCGGCGCGAGCAGCGCGCCCCATCAATGACATCGCACCGACGGACATCGCAAGGACGGTCATGGCTGAAGCATTCGTGTACGACCACGTTCGTACGCCACGTGGCAAGGGCAAGAAGGTCGGATCGCTCCACGAGGTCAAGCCGGTCGACCTCGTCGTCGGCCTGCTGGACGAGATCAAGGTGCGCAACCCCGGCCTGGACCCGGCGCGGATCGACGACGTGGTGCTGGGCGTCGTGTCCCCGATCGGCGACCAAGGCGGTGACATCGCCAAGACCGCCGCGCTCAAGGCGGGCTACCCCGAGACCGTGGCGGGCGTGCAGCTCAACCGCTTCTGCGCCTCCGGGCTCGAGGCGGTCAACCAGGCGGCGTCGCGGGTGCGCGGCGGCTTCGAGGACCTGATCCTCGCCGGCGGGGTCGAGTCGATGAGCCGGGTCCCGATGGGCTCCGACGGCGGCGCCTGGGCGATGGACCCGGACACCGCGCTGAAGACCGGCTTCGTGCCACAGGGCATCGGCGCCGACCTGATCGCCACGATCGGGGGCTGGGACCGCCACGACGTCGACGCCTACGCCGCCGAGTCGCACCACCGGGCCGCCAAGGCCTGGGCCAACGGCTACTTCGCGAACGCCGTCGTCCCGGTCCGCGACCTCAACGGGATGACCGTGCTCGACCACGACGAGACGATCCGGCCCGACACGAGCCCCGAGGGTCTCGGCGCGCTCAAGCCGTCGTTCGCCGACATCGGTGCGCAGGCCGGCTTCGACGACGTGGCGCTGGAGAAGTACCACTGGGTCGAGAAGATCGACCACGTCCACCACGCCGGCAACTCCTCGGGCATCGTCGACGGCGCCGCGATCATGGCGATCGGCAGCGAGCAGGTCGGCACCGACCTGGGCCTGACGCCTCGCGCCCGGATCCTCGCCACCGCGGTCTCCGGCGCGGACCCGACGATCATGCTCACCGGTCCGGCTCCGGCCGCTCGCAAGGCGCTGGCCAAGGCCGGGCTCTCGGTCGAGGACATCGACCTGTTCGAGATCAACGAGGCCTTCGCGGCCGTGGCGATGCGGTTCATGCGCGACCTCGACATCAGCCACGAGATCACCAACGTCAACGGCGGCGCGATCGCCATGGGGCACCCGCTGGGCGCCACCGGCGCGATGATCCTCGGCACCCTCGTCGACGAGCTCCAGCGTCGCGACCAGCGCCGCGGCCTCGCCACGCTCTGCGTCGGCGGTGGCATGGGCATCGCCACGATCGTCGAGCTGGTCTGACCGAGGAACGAGGTCAGGCGATCTGATGGTGGTCGAGCGAGCGGCACGGCTGAGCCTGCGAAGCCGTGACCCGCGTGTCGAGACCCGGTGAGACGAACGCCGACCGCAACCACGAGCTCTACGACCACGGCACAGGTGGTTTCGAGGCTCAGGCGCAGGGCGCCTTCGCACCTCAACCACCGGGACACTTCCCAGAGACAGGACCCCAGATGAGAACCACCCAGACCGACCAGCAGAGCGCCGTCCGGTACGACAAGGACGCCGACGGGATCGTCACCCTCACCCTCGACGACCCGACGGCCAGCGCGAACACCATGAACGACCTCTACATCGCCTCGATGGCGACCGCCGTGGACCGGCTGTACGACGAGCTCGCCGCGGACGAGCAGTCCGTGACCGGTGTCGTGGTCGCGAGCGCGAAGAAGACCTTCTTCGCCGGCGGCAACCTGAAGAAGATGGTGCAGGCGACCAAGGACGACGCCGCCGACGTCTTCAGGGCGGGGGAGAGCGTCAAGGCCGCCCTGCGCCGGCTCGAGCAGCTTCCGCGGCCGGTCGTCGCCGCGATCAACGGCGCCGCCCTCGGCGGTGGCCTGGAGATCGCGCTTGCCTGCAACCACCGCATCGTCGTCGACGACGCGTCGGTGCAGCTCGGCCTCCCGGAGGCGACGCTGGGCCTGCTGCCCGGTGGCGGCGGGGTGACCCGCGTGGTGCGGATGCTCGGCATCCAGTCCGCGCTGATGGACGTGCTGCTCCAGGGCACCCGGTTCAAGCCGGCCCAGGCCAAGGAGAAGGGCCTCGTCGACGAGCTGGTCGCCAGCCGCGACGAGCTCGTCCCGGCGGCCAAGGCCTGGATCAAGGCCAACCCGGACGCCGCGCAGAACCCCTGGGACCAGCCGGGCTACAAGATGCCGGGTGGCACGCCCAGCAACCCCAAGCTCGCGGCGTTCCTGCCGGCGTTCCCGGCGCTGCTGCGCCAGCAGACCAAGGGCGCGGTCTACCCCGCGCAGCGGGCGATCCTCTCCGCCGCGGTCGAGGGCGCGCAGGTCGACTTCGAAACCGCCTCGCGGATCGAGTCGCGCTACCTGACCAACCTGATCGTCAACCAGGGCTCGAAGAACATGATCCAGGCGTTCTTCTTCGACCTGCAGGCGATCAACTCCGGCTCGCTGCGCCCCGACGGCATCCCGCCGTACAAGGCCGTCAAGGTGGGCGTCCTCGGCGCGGGCATGATGGGCGCCGGCATCGCCTACTCGTGTGCCCGCTCGGGCATGGAGGTCGTGCTGAAGGACGT
>Ga0308175_100002549_pt1 | contig 12476 bp, 9 predicted proteins | sample PhyCR1_3_FD_203893 | JGI IMG/M metagenome (GOLD analysis project Ga0308175, IMG submission 203893) | Soil microbial communities from UC Gill Tract Community Farm, Albany, California, United States - DLSLS.C.R1 | ecosystem: Environmental > Terrestrial > Soil > Agricultural land | place: USA... | reverse complement strand
TGCCCGAAGCGCAGCTGGAGGACCTCGGATCGGGGCTCACGCCGGTCACCGAGGGCTGGTTCGTCGTCAACGTGCGTGACGCAGCCTGGGTGACGAACGACACGCTCGGTTCGGCCTGCACGTTCGAAGGCGACGGCACGCCGCCGTTCGGCGAGGTCGGCTACACGCTCGGCGTCCTCCAGCCTGGTGTGGCGAGCGGGATGTACCACCGCGAGTCGAACCAGGAGGACTTCCTCGTTCTCGCGGGTGAATGCGTGCTGTTGATCGAGGGCGAGGAGCGGCGGCTGCGCGCCTGGGACTCGTGCACTGCCCGCCGGAGACCGAGCACATCTTCGTCGGCGCCGGTGACGGCCCGTGCGTCATCTTCATGGCCGGCGGTCGCACCGGTGAAAAGCGGATCACGTATCCGCGCTCGGACCTGGCGCTCCGCCACGGCGCGGGCGTCGAGCAGGAGACGACCGACCCGCGCGAGGCGTACGCCCCCGTCTAGAAGTGGCAACCCGGGCCGCCGGGCAGCTGGGACGGGCTGCCCTGGGACTAGACGAGCAACCGCTTGCGGAGCGTCGGCAGCACGCCGCCGACGATCGCCGGGGCGAGCTCGCCGTCGAACTGCGCCCCGTCGGTGTACCACGCGACCGCCGCGATCTCGGCGGCCGGCTCCGGGACGCCGTCGAGCGTCGCGAGGAAGACGACCATCGCCATCGGCACCTGCTCGAGCGCCGCGACCGCATGAACCGTCTCGAGGAACTCGAGCGACGTCGGCTGCGCGCCGAGCTCCTCGCGCAGCTCGCGGCGGACGCACTCGACCGGGGTCTCGCCGTCGTCGGGCTTGCCGCGCGGCAGGTAGAAGACGCGCGGCGCCGCATCCTTGCTGACGAGCAGCAGGCGGCCGTCTTCCACGACGGCAGCGGCGGCGACATGAAGCGTCACGCAAGGTCACCGTAGATGAGCTCACGGACGCCGCGGGACTCGAGGAAGCTGCGCGGGAAGCCGAGCTCGGGCCTGCCGGCCGTGTCGAGGCGATCGAACTGCTCCTGGGTCAGCTCGACGTCGAGCGCACCGAGGTTCGTCGCCAGCTGCGCGACGGTTCGGGCGCCGACGATCGGCACGAGCGCGGGCGGCTCCGGACGCGCGCGCAGCCACGCGATCGCGACCTCGGCCGGTGCGCAGCCGAGCTCGCAGGCCACGGCCACGACCTCGTCTGCGACCGCCTGCCCTCGGGCCGACACGTGCTCGTCCGGCCAGCGGCGCTCGTCGGCGGGCTTGCCGGTCAGGAGCCCTGCCTCGAGCACGCCCCACGGGGTCACCGCGAGCCCGAACGCCGCGGCCATCGGCAGCAGCTCACGTTCAGGGTCGCGGCCGGCCACGCTGTACGGAAGTTGAAGCGCGACGAACGGCGACCAGCCGCGCAGGTCGGCGAGCGTATTCGCCTGTGCGACGAGCCAGGCGGGGGAGTCGGAGATCCCGACGTAGAGCACCTTGCCGAGGCGGACCTGGTCGTCGAGCGCCCGGACCGCCTCTTCGATCGGGGTCGTCGCGTCGCGCATGTGGAGCCACAGGAGGTCGACGTAGTCGGTTCGCAGCCGGCGCAGGCTCTGGTCGAGCGAGCGCACGAGGCTCTTGCGATGGTTGCCGCCCGCGTTCGGATCGGTCCGGTCGACGGTCAGGGTGTACTTCGTCGCGAGGACGAAGCGGTCGCGGCCGCGCTCCGCGAACTCGCCGACGAGCGTCTCGCTCGTGCCGTCGGTGTAGTTGTTCGACGTGTCGACGAACGTCCCGCCGGCGTCGGCGAACGCGTCGAAGATCCGACGGCTCTCGGCCGCGTCGGCGCCCCAGCCCCAGTCGTCGCCGAACGTCATCGTCCCGAGGCAGAGCTCCGAGACCTTGAGGCCGCTGCGGCCGAGCGTGCGGTACTCCATCGTCTCCTTCATTCGAAATATTTCGAACTAGGTACTATCACGATCGGATGAGGCTGCGCAATGTCATGGCGCCCGCGGTCCCGCTCGACGTCAGGTCGGGCAGTTCGTTCGAGCTGTTGATCGGGCTCTACGCGGGCGCCGGATCGGCCGGCGAGCTGTGGCTGCACCTGCTCGGCCTCGCCCTCGAGACGGACGACATCGTGAGCGGCGTCGAGGAGCTCCGGCCGCTCGAGCTGCGCAGGCATCTGCTCGGCGTGTTCGTCCCGAGCTGGCGACAGCTCGTCGGAGCCGAGACGCTCGAGCGGGCGGCGCGCGGCGACGCGGCGGCCGCAAGGCGGTTGCTCGCCCATCCGCGCTACTACGCCGGCCATGCGCGGGCCTCGCTCCGGGAGCTCCTCCCGCTGTCGGCTCGCGACACGAAGGCACGCATCCTCGCGGAGCTGCGCTCGGCGCCGACTCCCGACACGGCGGCGCTCGACGCCGACGCCGCCGCGAAGCGTGCACTCGCGGAGACGGCGGACCCCGTGGACGTCATCGACGCCGCCTGCGGCGGCTACCGGTACGAGCCGGAGCCGGAGGTCGACCGCGTCGTCCTCGTGCCCCACCGGAGTGCGGGCCGCGCCGTCCTGCTCTGCCAGCATCGTACGACGCGGATCATCTGCTACCCGGCCGCCGTGGACGAGCCGGCCGAACGCGAACGGCTGCTGCTCGTCGGGCGCGCGCTCGGAGACCCGAGGCGGGTCGCGATCCTCGAGCGACTCCGCGCGGGCGAGGCCTCGCTCGACGAGCTCGCCGCCGAGGTCGGGCTCGCCCGCTCGACGACCCACCACCATCTCGCCCAGCTCCGGGCCGCGCGGCTGATCACCTTCCGCGGCAATGCGGCGGGCTACTTCTATGCGCTCGACCGCGATGCGTTCGCGGCGGCGGCCGCCGTGCTTTCTGCGTTCGTCCGACCGTAGGCGCTGCTACCCTGAAATCCCGTGAGCGCACGGGCCCCGAAGTACGTCTTCGTCACCGGGGGAGTCGTCTCGGCGCTCGGGAAGGGCATCGTCGCAGCGTCGCTCGGCCGGCTGCTCAAAGCGCGTGGCCTCCGCGTCCAGCTGCAGAAGTTCGACCCGTACCTGAACGTCGACCCCGGGACGATGTCGCCGTTCCAGCACGGCGAGGTCTACGTGACCGAGGACGGCGCCGAGACCGACCTCGACATCGGCCATTACGAGCGCTTCGTCGACGAGAACTTCCTCCGCAGCGCGAGCCACAGCGCGGGCGCGATCTGGGACACCGTCCTCCGGAAGGAACGGAAGGGCGACTTCCTCGGCGCGACGGTGCAGGTGATCCCGCACATCACGAACGAGATCAAGGCGCGGATCAAGCGTGCCTCCGAGACCGAGCCGACCGACGTCGTGATCAGCGAGATCGGCGGCACGGTCGGCGACATCGAGTCGCTGCCGTTCCTCGAGGCGATCCGCCAGTTCCGGCGCGAGGTCGGGCCGGAGAACGTCATGTATCTCCACGTCACGCTGGTGCCGTTCATCGAGGCCGCCGGCGAGCTGAAGACGAAGCCGACGCAGCACTCGGTCAACGAGCTGCGCCGCATCGGTATCCATCCGGACGTCGTCGTCTGCCGCTCGCACGAGGAGCTCTCCCGCGACATCCGCGACAAGATCGCGCTCTTCGCCGACGTCGACCCCGGCGCGGTCATCGCGAGCCCGGACGTCCCCGATGTGTATCTCGTGCCGCATGTGCTCCAGGAGGAGGGGCTCGACGCTCTCGTCTGCGAGAAGCTCGGCATCGAGGCTCGCGCCGCCGACCTCGGCGAGTGGAACGACCTCGTGCGCCGGATCGACGAGCGCCGCGAGCTCGTCGAGATCGCCCTCGTCGGCAAGTACGTGAAGCTGCAGGACGCCTACCTCTCCGTTCACGAGGCGCTCAAGCACGCCGGGCTCCACAACGGATGCGCCGTGCGCGTGCGCTGGGTCGACGCCGAGAACATGTCGTACGACGAGACGGCCGACCTGCTCGAGACGGTCGACGGCGTGCTCGTGCCCGGCGGCTTCGGCTCGCGCGGGTGGGAGGGGAAGATTCTCGCCTGCCGCGTCGCGCGCGAGCGGCGGATCCCGTACCTCGGCATCTGTCTCGGGATGCACGTCGCCGTCTCCGAGTTCGCCCGGCACGTGGTCGGCCTCGAGGGCGCGAACTCGACGGAGATGGATCCGGAGACGCCGTTCCCCGTCATCGACCTGCTGCCGGAGCAGAAGGGCGTCGAGGATCTCGGCGGGACGATGCGGCTCGGCGCGCAGGCGGTCGAGGTCGGCGTCGGGACACGCGCGCGCGAGGTGTACGGCGAAGCGGTCATCCACGAACGGCACCGCCATCGGTACGAGGTGAACAACGCGTACCGGCAGCAGCTCGTCGACGCCGGGCTCGTGGTCTGCGGGACGTTCCAGGACGGCCGGCTCGTCGAGATCGTCGAGCTCGCCGATCACCCGTGGTTCGTCGCGTCGCAGTTCCACCCCGAGTTCAAGTCACGCCCGACGCGCCCGGCGCCGCTCTTCAACGGCTTCGTCGGCGCCGCCCTGGAGCGCGCACGGATGCGGTCGGGGCAGACGACGTCCGCTGCGGCGTTCTCGTAACTGCGGATTTCGTCCGGATCGCGGGTCGGGCGAGAGAACGCTCGCGCAGGCCGCGTTTGGCCTTGGACTGAGAGGCGACGGCTTATCAGCACTTCGACAGCTGGGTGCTTCCGTCGTAGGGTCAGCACGGTATTGAATTAGGCGATGGGCTCTAACCCGCGTCCGGGCAGGAGACGTGCGACGATCCGGGATGTCGCGCAGGCGGCGGGGGTTTCGATTGCGACGGTTTCGCGTGTGCTGAACGGGCGACCGGACGTTGCGGCAGATACACGTGAGAGGGTTCTCAGCGCGGTTCGCGACCTCGGATTCTCGACCAACCGCAGCGCGCGATCCCTGGTCGGAGGCCGCACATTTCTCGTGGGGATCACCCTGCCGCTGGTCGAGGCCGAGTACTTTGCGCGGATTCTCGGGGGAGCGACCGATGAGTTGTACGACCACGATCTGCAGGTCGTGCTCGCCACAACGCTGCACCTTCGCGATCGGGCCAACACGCTGCTCGCTCGGCTCACGAGCGGGGTGACGGACGGGGCGCTGCTCGTACTTCCCGAGGAGTCGAGGGAGATGCTGCAGCAGCTCGCTGCTCCCGGCTATCCCTTTGTCGTCATTGACCCGCTTGAGCCGCTGGCTGAAGGCGTACCGTCGGTGTCCGCGACAAATGCTCTTGGCGGTCGCGCGGCGACCGAACATCTGCTTGCACTCGGGCATCGGCGCATCGGCATCATCACCGGCGTGCCCGACTGGCTGGCCAGCGTGGAACGCTTGAACGGATACCGGACGGCGCTTGCCTCAGCAGGTGTCCCTTTCGAGCCGGCGCTGGTCGTCGAGTCGGACTGGGCAGTCGAGGGTGGTGAGGCGGCCGCCGCGGCTTTGCTCGAACTGCCCGACCCTCCGACAGCCATCTTCGCGTTCAACGACAACATGGCAATCGGAGCGGCCAGGGCAGCGCATGCGCGGGGTCTGCACGTGCCCGTCGATCTCTCCGTCGTTGGCTTCGACGACTCCGAACAGGCAGCTACCACCGCCCCGACGCTGACCACCGTCCGCCAGCCGCTCGCGGACATGGGACGGATGGGAGCCAGCCTCCTGCTCCGACTGCTTGACAACCGCCCTGCCGACGCAATGCGAATCGAACTCCAGACCCGCCTCATCGTGCGCGACTCCACGGCAGCCCCCGCACGCCACTTCACCGCACTGAGCTAAAGCTCAGGTGACATTCGCGAACGCTGGCCCATCCCAGCGCGAGCGGCTCCCTCGGCGATGCGCCTTCGTCTTGGGCGGCATGTACCGGTGGCTTAGGGAACCGGTTGGAACACCTCGATCGGGTTCGGTTAGCACGTACGGATCGCTGGACTGGTCGGGTCTTGGGCGTCGAACAGCATTTTCGCTTTGCAGCCGAGCGTGGCGAGTGAGGTGATTGCGTTCGTGACTGCAGCGCCACTGTCGCTTGTGGCGACGATGAGCACGACGTTGTAGTTCGCGGCTGCCTGTTCGCAGGCGGTCTTGTAGGGATCGCTCGAAACGTATTTGTCGAGTGCAGCCGGCCGCGAGAGGGGGCGGCCGCCGGCGGCAACCGCCCCCTTCGGACCCGGCCACTGTGCGGCCGGATATCGGGGTCAGCCCGAACTCAGGTGTCAGGGCAAGGTGATCGTTCCGGAGCTGGTGACGACGGCGTCGGCGGCGGTGGTGATACGACCAGTGCCGCTACCGGTAGCACCCGCGAACCTCCCGGTGCCGCCGACGATCGTCTGGGTGATCAGCAGAACGAGCGGCGCGTTCTCTCCTGCAGCGAGCGAATTCCCGGGCCACGCCGCGTTCACGACGCTCTCCTGCATCACGAGCTTGCTGCCGTCGTCGAAGGTGATCGTTCGGAGATCGCAGTTCGGCCCGCACTTGTTGAATTCGACGCATTGGTTGGCAACGTGGCCGGCGCCGCTGATCGTTGCGCTGCCGCATGAGCCGCCGACGATCGCGCCTCCGACTTCGACGAAGGTTGCCTGGTACCGAGTCGTTGACGCCGAGGCGGAGGCTGTGACGACGAGCCCGAGGGTGAGGGCCAAGACCGCGAGCACTGAGAGCTTCCTCATGTCGACTCCTTTCGTGAGAGGTGGCCGCATCCTCATGCGGCGCCGTTCGCGCTCGCGCCAGGGAGATCCCCGGTCTTGTGCCGGTACCGGTGCTGCCCTAGCCTCGCGGGGGTGCTCGTCGCACGCACCAAGGAACAGCGGCGAATCGGGGTGCTACTGGAGGGCGCGCGCGAGGGGATGAGCGGCGCGCTTGTGCTCGTCGGTGAGCCCGGGATCGGGAAGACGGCGCTTCTGGAGCACGCCGCCGCGGGCGCGGATGGGTTTCAGATCCTCCGCGCGCGCGGCGTACAGTCGGAGGCGGAGCTCCCTTTCGCCGCGCTATTCGAGCTCTGCCGGCCGATCCTCACACGGCTCGAGCAGCTCGAGCCGGCACAGGCGCAGGCGCTCCGTGCCACGTTCGGCCTGTCCGAGAATCAGGGAGTCACGCCGTTTGCGATCGGTGCGGCGACCCTCTCCCTGCTCGCCGCCGCGGCGGAAGCTCGGCCGCTTCTACTTCTTGTTGACGATGCACACTGGCTCGATCGCGCTTCGGCCGACGCGCTCGTATTCGCGGTCAGGCGCCTGCAGGTAGACGCCGTCGCGGCGCTCTTTGCGTCCCGGCCTGGCGAGGGCCGCGCGTTTTCCGACCGCGAGCTGCCCGAGCTCGAACTGGAACATCTCAACGTCGCATCAGCGGCCGAGCTGCTCGCAGACAGACGCGCAGAGCTCGATCCGGCTGAGCGAGAGAGCGTCATCGCTCTAGCACAGGGGAACCCACTCGCGCTCCTCGAATTGCCTCGCGCCGTCGGAAGCGCAGGAGGACATGGGGAGCCTGCACGGGTCGGGAAGCAACTCGAGCGAGCGTTTCACGCGCGCGCAGAGACCCTCCCCGAGCCGACTCGCAAGGCGCTGGTCGTGGCTGCCGCTGCGAGCACCGACGAGCTCGCGGTCCTGCGGGGCGCGCTGGAACACGTAAGCCTCTCACTCCACACACTCGAGCCCGCCGAAGCGGCAGGTCTACTGTCTTTCGAAGCGGGCGCGGTCACGTTCCGGCACCCGCTGGTCCGCTCCGCCGTCTACCAGGCAGCCGATCCCGCCGACCGGCGCCGGGCCCACGCCGCACTCGCCGAAGCTCTCGCCGGCGACGATCAGGCGGCCTGGCACCTTGCCGCCGCCGTTGTCGGACCCGACGACCGCGCAGCCACCGCTCTCGAACACGCCGCCGAGACGGCGGCCCGCCGCGCAGGATTCGCGGCCGCGGCTGCCGCATACGAACGTGGAGCTCGTGTATCCGAACTTACGCAAGATCGGCTGCGGCGCCTGAGCGCGGCCGCCGAGTTCGCGTGGCTTGCGGGTCGAACCGGGCACGCGCTCTCGTTGATCGAGGAAGTCTTGGCGCACGCCGACGACGACACGCGACGCGGCGAGCTGCTGCATTTGCGCGGGACGATCGAGCACTTCGGCGGCGATTCGGAACGCGCGGCTGCGACGCTCGAAAACGCTGCGGCTCTTCTCAGCGACTCGAACCCGCACGGTGCCTGCATTGCGTTGACGGAGGCGAACGGGTCGTTGCTAGCCGCGGGAGAAGTGCGACGGGCAGTTGCGCTGAGTGAGCGCCTCGTCGCTATCGCCGACCCTGAGCAGCCCCGCGAGTACCTCCTGGCATCACTCGGACGAGGCTCGGCGCTGTTGATGGACGGCCGCCCCGAAGAAGGCCTGCCCTTCCTGCAGGACGCCGCGAAGGTAATCCGAGAGCAAGAGCAGTTGTCGAGCGACCCGCGGAATCTGCCCTGGGCAGCCATGGCGGCCTACTGGCTCGGCGACATCGCCTCCATGGCCGCCTATGCCGCCGCAGCCTCCCGCTGGGCGCGCGAGCATGCCGCGATTGCCACGCTCACGTTCTCAGCCCGTCTCCTCGGCCGAGCGCAACTGATCGCAGGTCAATGGTCTGCAGCTCGCGCCTCACTGGAAGAGTCGCTCGATGCCGCACGTATCGCTGGTCTGTCGAATCAACAGGCGCAGTCGCTCGGACTACTGGCCTGGCTCGACGCCGCACAAGGACGCGAGGATGAATGCGAGCGAAAGATTGGGGAGGCGCGCGCACTCGCCGACCGCGTCAACTACCTCTGGCGAAACGACCAGCTACGCGCGCTCGTCCTCCTCCAGCTCGGCACGGGTCTCGTGCCACCCTCACCCGTCGACCGGCTCCGAAGCACCCTTGGAAACCCACCGCTCCTCCGCGACGCACCGGCGAGCGCAACCGTGCCAGAGCTCGTGGAGGCTCTCATCCGGGCAGGCGACGCCGAGGCCGCACTCAAGCTTCTCGAGCCCTTCGCAGACGAGGCCGAACGCCTCGGCCAGCCGTATCCTCGAGCGGTAGCGCTCCGCTGCCGAGGGCTGCTGGCCGCAGAGGACGCCTACGTGGGCGAGTTCCAGCGCGCACTCGAGCTGCACGCCCTGGACGACAACCCATTTGCGACCGCGAGAACCAGATTCGCCTTCGGCGAGCGGCTTCGGAGGAGTGGCAGGAGGATCGAAGCGCGGGAGCACCTGAATCAGGCGATCGGTACCTTCGACCGTCTCGACGCCGTGCCCTGGTCGGAGCGCGCCAGGAGCGAATTACGCTCGACGGGCGAACGCGTCAGCGCGCGTGGCCCCACCAGGAGCGAGGAACTGACCCCGCACGAGCTCCGGATAGCGACTCTCGCAGCCGACGGCAAGACGAACCGTGAGATAGGTGTCCAACTCTTCCTGAGCCCGAAAACGATCGAGTGGCACCTCGGCCACATCTACGGGAAACTCGGCATCCGCTCACGCAGCAAGCTAGCGCGTGTTCTCGAAGTGCTACACGCTTCCCCTTCACCCTCGGAGTCGGAAGTCGGTTGGCGGGACGGCGGGCCTCGCCTTCCACATGCGTCTTAGTCGGTCTGTGCCAAGGAGATCCGCGATTTCGCTCTGGCGTCATTCCGGAACACTGGCGCAGCCGAGCGGTACTCATCCTTCCCTCGTGCCGATTATGTGACGAGCGCGAAGAGCTGCCACGTCTCCGGGATGCCCTTGAGTTCATGGTTGCCGCGCTGCTCGAACCCGAGGCCTGAACCGGCGACGAGATCCTTGACCGTGCTCGAGACCAATACCTCGCCGGGGGCCGCGAGTGCGCAAATGCGCGCTCCGATTGACACGGCGATTCCCGCGATCTTGCTGTCGCTCAGCTCACATTCGCCGGTATGGAGACCGGACCTGATCCTGATGCCGAGCGGGACGAGCGCGTCGCGGATCGCAGCCGCGGCTTGAACTGCACGGGCGGGTCCGTCGAAGGAAGCGAAGAATCCGTCTCCCGCTGTGTCGAGCTCCCGGCCGCGGAAACGCGCCAACTCGCGACGAACGATCGCGTGATGGTTCTGAAGAAGGTCACGCCAAGCCGAGTCTCCGATTCGTGCCGCCAGTTCGGTCGATCCGACGACGTCGGTGAACAAGATGGTCGCCAGCACGCGTTCCGAGCCGGTCGCGCGGGCGAGGCGCGAGACGAAGCGCTCTGTCGCATCCATTGTCGCCTGGTGCGCGTCGTCGTCAACCCAGGTATAGAGGCCTTGCAGCGGCGGCAGCTCAGCAACCTCGGCGCCTCGGATCCGCTCGGCGACGTAATGCGCCGGGCCAGGACGTGCTGGGTGGGCGATGACAAGCGTCGGCACGCGGACGGCGGCGAGGACATCGCTGACGTCGAGTTCCATCGCAGCGCGGAACGCAGTCAGAGCCGCGCCCGGGCTGAGGCTGCGCCGCATGTGCCAGATGAACCACTCACGGAAGCCCTCGTCAGCCGCGACCTCAGGCGCCCACTCGCCCGCGAGGTTCTCCAGGTACCCGCGCTCCCCCCAGCCACGGCGCACACTGAGCAGCGTTTCGCGCCACTCTTCGTCGGTCGCGGCCCACGGGTAGTCGGCGGAGCGGATTCCCTTGACGGTCGGGTCGAAGAGGACAAGACCCGCGCAACGCTCGGGGTACGTTGCAGCGAAGAGCACGCTGATGCCGGTGCTGCTGGTGCCCGTCCACAGAACAGCGCTTTCGGTGCCGACCGCATCCATGACGGCGCGGACGTCGTCCATCGCCGTCTCAAGCGATTGCACCTCCCGCACTCGATCAGAAAGGCCCGTCCCGCGCTTGTCGAGCATCAGTACCCGGCTATGTGCAGCGAGACCCGTCACGTGCCGTACAAGCAACGGCTGCTCCCAGGACGAGAGCAGATCCCCGGCCACGCCTCGGGCGAAGACCAAGTCGGGAGGGCCTTTCCCGACGACTTGGTAGGCGACCGCGACCTCGCCGCTGCGGGCATATCTCACGTCGGGCGGTTGCACGACCCGAGTTTCTCCTATCAGGGCAAACGCCGCCTCGTGTCCCAGCGTCGCCACGGGGTGCCAAGGCCGTACTCATGCGCCACGTTCGGCTCAGCCGAACGCTCAGGCGTCATTCCGGAACACTGGCACAGGCGAAAGGCCTAGCGCTTAGGCGCCGCGAGCTGTCACGGAATGATGTTCTGGTTGAGCCGAAAGGTGTTGTCCGGGTCGTACTTGCGTTTGAGCTGGGCCAGGCGGTCGTAGTTGTGACCGTATGCGGCCCGGACTCTGCTCCCGTCATCGTTGTCGAGATAATTGACGTAGGCGCCATCAGTCATGTGGGGCCGAAGCAATTCGTATGTCTCCCGTGCCCACCTGATCGCGGCTTCGGTTTCGGCTGGGTCGCTCCACTGCGAGAGGATGATGCAGTCGTACCCGGCTTGGCGGTGCGGGAAGGCGGTTGCGGACGGATCCACGCGGACCGCTTCTCCATGGAAGTGTTCTATGACTAGGAAGCAGAGCGGGGTTGGGGCGTTCTGATAGGCGTCGATCAGCTTCGTGGCCACCTGCTCGTTCAGTTCGGTGAAGAAGGCGGACTTCCAGTAGTTGAAGGAGCCTCTCTGGAAGGCATCGTCGAGGAGTGTGTTGACCACCGGGTAGGGGATCCGCTCGATCAGATCCATCGCTGGAGGTCCGAATTCCCGAACCGGCTTGACCTCGGCCTCGGCTTGCTGCTCGTCTTCTCCGGCATGGCAGACCGCTACGCCGCAGAGCTTCGTGCCCGAACCGTCCGGTGCGCTCCGCAAGGCGAGGAAGGCGCTCAGGTCGTCGGGGAGCGACTGCGTGTACTCACGGTAGAAGGCGAAGACCTCCGCTGTTGCTGCGAGCGGATGGACGGCGGCGCCGCCGAGCACGGTCCGCAAGGGGTGAGCCCGGTAACAGAACTCGGTCACAGCACCGAAGTTCCCGCCGCCACCGCGAATCGCCCAGAAGAGATCCGGCTCGCTCTCCTGACTGGCTTGCACCACCTCACCTGAGGCGAGAACAACCTCGGCGGAGAGCAAGTTGTCGATCGCCAGCCCGTGCTTCCCCAGCAGCCACCCAATCCCCCCGCCCAAGGTCAGGCCGGCGATGCCGGTCGTCGAGACCAGCCCGCCGGTGGTGGCGAGACCGTGCGCGTGCGCAACCTCGTTCAGCTCCCCCCACGTCACCCCGCCCCCGGCAGTGATCGTACGATTACCGGGATCAACCTCGATCTGCTTCAGCAACGACAGATCGATCATCACGCCGCCGTCTGTTACCGCCTTACCGGCCACGTTATGGCCACCACCACGAACCGAAATCTCCAAACCGGTCTCCCGGCCCAGCCGCACCGCCGCGACCACGTCCTCGGCCCCCGCACAGCGAACAATCAAGGCCGGATGCTTGTCCACCAAACCGTTATGAACTCGGCGAACCTCGTCGTAGCTCGCATCTCCCGGCACCACCACCGCACCAGCGAATCTCGCCCGCAGATCCTCTACATCGAGC
>Ga0308175_100002548_pt1 | contig 12476 bp, 7 predicted proteins | sample PhyCR1_3_FD_203893 | JGI IMG/M metagenome (GOLD analysis project Ga0308175, IMG submission 203893) | Soil microbial communities from UC Gill Tract Community Farm, Albany, California, United States - DLSLS.C.R1 | ecosystem: Environmental > Terrestrial > Soil > Agricultural land | place: USA... | reverse complement strand
GCGCCATTGCCGGCGCGGTCGCGACCTGGGTCATGGGGAAGGTGACCGGTGCGATGTACCAGCGCGAGGACCGCTGGGCTCGCCGGCGCGAAGACGAAGCGCGCAGTGGAAAGACATCCTATGGGGTGCTGGCCGAGAAGGCGGCGGGGGCAGTGGGCGCGACGCTGGACGAGCGGACCCGCGAGCGTTATGGCGCCGTCGCCCACTGGGGCATCGGTGTCGGTGCGGGCGCCATCTACGCGGTGCTGCGCCGCCGGTTCCACGCACTGGGACGCGCGGCGGGTGTGGGCTTCGGGACCATGTTCTGGGCGGCCGTGGACGAAGGACTGGTCCCGGCGCTCGGCCTCACGCCCGGTCCTCTGGCGTTCCCCTGGCAGACCCACGCTCGCGGGCTCGCCGGGCATCTCACCTTCGGCACGGTCACCGACGGCACCCTGCGGGTGCTCGACGCCGTAGTGTGAGCCGCCCCGCGCGGCTGCCGCCTAAGCCTTCCCCTCGCCGGCGGCCTCCAGGGTGGGAAGGGCGGGTTGCCGCTGCGATCCCAATGCTTCCCGGATGATGCGGCCTTGCTCGGCGGCATGCGCCGCCGGGTAGCCTTCCGCCGGGCTGGCCCGCTCGGGGCGGCCCACATACGTCACCCGCGCGCCCGCCGGTGCCAGCTCGGCCAGCTTGGCCGAGAGATAGCTCCAGGCGCCCATGTTTCGCGGCTCCTCCTGGACCCAGACCAGGTCCTCCAGTCGAGGATACCGGGCCAGCAATTCCCGCGCTTCCGACCAGGGGAATGAGTAGAGCTGCTCCAGCCGCACGATGGCGGGTCGCCCGTCGGTGATCTTGTCGGCCTCTGCCAGCAGATCGTAGTACACCTTTCCGGTGCACATGACTACGCGCGTCACCTCGTCCGAACGGCCCGCGGCCCGCGGGTCGTCGAGCACCGGCATCCAGCGTCCCTGCGCGAGATCTTCCAGTCGCGATGCCGCCTGCGGCAACCGGAGCAGACTCTTGGGCGTCATGACCACCAGCGGACGCTGGCGGGTGCGCCGCGCCTGACGTCGCAGCAGGTGGAAGTACTGCGCCGGCGTCGTCGGGTTCGCGACCCGGATGTTGCCCTCGGCGGCGAGCTGCAGGAAACGCTCGAGTCGCGCGCTCGAATGCTCGGGACCCTGCCCTTCATATCCGTGCGGCAGAAGCAGGGTGAGGCGGGTGGTCAGCCCCCACTTCGAGAGGCCGGCGCTCAGGAACTGATCGACGATCACCTGGGCGCCGTTGATGAAGTCGCCGAACTGCGCCTCCCAGAGCACCAGGGCGTCGGGGGCGGCCGCGCTGTAGCCGTACTCGAAGCCCAGGGTCGCCAGCTCGCTCAGCGGGCTGTTGTGCAGCTCGAACGGCGCCAGCGCGCCGGGAAGCCGCTGGATCGGTGCGAGCGGCTCCCCGGTACGGACGTCGTGGAGCACGAGGTGCCGCTGGCTGAACGTGCCGCGCTCCGTGTCCTGGCCGGTCAGGCGAATCGGCACGCCTTCGGTGAGCAGCGAGGCCAGCGCCAGCGCCTCGGCGTGGGCCCAGTCGATGCCGCCTTCCGGGCCCATGGCCGCGCGCCGGCGCTCGAGCTGCTTACTCAGTTTGGGATGTACTGTGAACCCTTCGGGCCAGGTGAGCAACTGGTCGTTGAGCGCCACCAGAAACTCGGCCGCGAGCCCGGTTTCCACCTCGATCCCGGCGCCGGACAGCTTGTGGGTCGGCTCGGTCGGCGTGGCACGGTTGGCCTTGAATCCCTGCTGAATGTCGACCAGATGCTGATAGGCGTCGCCGGCTTCGCGGTCGGATTCTTCCTGAGTCAGAACCCCGGCGCCCACCAGCGTCCGCGCGTACAGCTCCCGCACGCTGGGCAGCGCCTTGATGCGCTCGTACATGCGCGGCTGCGTGTAGGCGGGCTCGTCGCCCTCGTTGTGGCCGTGGCGCCGGTAGCCGACCAGGTCGATCAACACGTCCTGGTGGAATCGGTCGCGGTAGGCCATGGCCAGCCGGACCGCGCTCAGGCACGCCTCCGGATCATCCGCGTTCACGTGGATGATCGGCACGTCGAACCCCTTGGCCAGGTCGGACGCGTGGCGAGTGGAACGCGCATCCTCCATGTCGGTGGTGAACCCGACCTGGTTGTTGGTGATGATGTGGAGCGTGCCGCCGGTGCGGTACCCCTTGAGGGCGCCCAGGTTGAGCGTCTCCGCCACCACGCCCTGGCCGGCAAAGGCCGCGTCGCCGTGGATGATGACCGGCAGCGCCGCGGTCGGATCGTGGTGCGCGTCGCGGCCTCGGCGTTGGGTCTGCTTGGCCCGCGCGCGGCCGTCCACTACCGGGCCCACGAACTCGAGATGGCTCGGGTTGGGCGACAAGGTGACGGTGATCGCCTTGTTCTTGTCGGTGCGGTAGGCGCCTTCGGCTCCGTGGTGATACTTCACGTCACCGGTGCCGCCCTCGGGGCTGAGCTGCCCTACCTCGACGTTCCGGCCGCCTTCGAACTCGGCGAAGATCGTCTCGTACGGCCGGTTCACCGTGTGGGCCAGCACGTTGAGCCGGCCCCGGTGGGCCATGCCCAGCACCACGTCGCGCGCGCCGCTCTCCGCCGCCCACTCGATCGTGAGGTCGAGCATCGGTACCAGCATGTCGACGCCCTCGATCGAGAATCGCTTCTGGCCCAGGTAGCCCTTGTGCAGGAACCTCTCGAGCGACTCCACCTGGGTCAGGCGGCGAAGCAGCGCCCGCTGCTCGTCCGCGCTCATCGGCTGGCGATAGGCGCCGCTCTCGATCTTCTCTCGGAGCCAGACGCGCTCTTCGTGGGTAGCGATGTGCTCGATCTCGTAGGCCATCGTGCCGCAGTAGGTGGCCTGGAGATACGGCAGCGACTCGGACAGCGTCCGGCCGGGCACCGCGATCCGCAGCACCTTGGAAGGGATCGCGGCCATGACCTCCGGGGTGAGACCGAGGGGAGCGGGGTCGAGCGCGGGGTCCCCGATGGGAGCCGTACCAAGCGGATCGAGGTGCGCGGCGAGATGACCGTGCATGCGGAACGCCTTGACCAGGGCCATCGCGGCGGCCACATGGTACAGCATCTCGGGCGCCACCGGCCCCGCGGTCTCCTGGCCGGGCTGCGAAGTGGGAAGCGGTCGCGCGAGGTGGTAGCCGGCCTCGCCCAGGCCCAGGCTCTCGGCGGTGAGCTCGTAGAAGCCCTGGTCTCCCTGGAGCAGGCGGTCCAGCGTGGCCAGGAAAGCTCCCGACTCCGCGCCTTGAATGACGCGGTGGTCGTAGGTGCTGGTGACGTTCATGACCTTGCTGATCCCGAAGTCGTGGAGCCGCTCCTCGGGGACCCCGCTGAACTCCACCGGGTAGCCGATCGCCCCGACGGCGATGATGCTGCCCTGGCCGGCCATGAGCCGGGGCACCGAAGCCACGGTGCCCAGCCCACCGGGATTGGTGAGCGACATGGTGGCACCGACGAAGTCGTCCGGCATCAGGCGGTTGTTGCGCGCCTTGTCCACCAGCGCCTCGTAGGCCGCGTGGAACGCCGCGAAGTCCATGGTGTCGGCCCGCTTGATGACCGGCACGACCAGGCCGCGGCTTCCGTCCTTGCGCTGCACGTCCACCGCCAGGCCCAGCGCGATCCCTTCCGGTGCGACCCGGTAGGATGTGCCATCCTTCACGGTGAGCGTGTGCCCCATGACGGGATGCTGCTTGGTGGCTTGGACCAGCGCGAAGGCGATGAGGTGGGTGAACGAGATCTTGCCGGGCTTGCCAGTCGATTGGAGGCCCTGATTGAAGCTCCGCCGTCGTTCCTCGAGCACCCCCACCGGCAGCACCCGGAAGGTGGTGGCGGTCGGGACCGTGAGGCTCTCGGTCATGTTGGCGACGAGCTTGGCGGCGGGTCCCTTGATGGCCGAGGCGCCGGGCGGCAACTCCGAAGCCGGAGCCGCACTGGGCGCCTGCGCGGGGGTGGGTGAAGGCCCCGGCGGCATGGCCGCCGTTACAGCGGGGCGGGGCTCGGTAAGGGGCCGGTGGCCGCCGGTGCCGTTTCCGTCGGGCCGCTCGCCAACGACGCCGCTTTCGAACAGCCGACGCCATTCCGGCCCGACGGCGGTCGGGTCCCGCAGGAATTCCTCGTACATCGCCTGGGCGAACCCGGCGTTGGCGGTCTCGAACAGGTTGAAGTCCACGACGTCCACCCATCCAGATAGGTAGCGCACGAACGGGGTCGCCGGCGCGGTCCGGTGACCCTGAGTGAGGAGTGTCGAAAGATAACAGTCGAACACCCCCGCAGCATGATGGATGGCACCGGAGGACGAGCTCGGCCGACCGCTCGGCTGCCCCGTTGGCCGCCGCCGGCGTCAACGTTGGAGCGGCCAGAACGTCCCCTACCACACATGCCGATCGTCCCCAGGCGTCTTCCGACCACCTGCGGCATGCTCGCCGCATTCGCGGTGGGCTGCAGCGGTGGGGATCGAGCGGCCCCAGCCGACCCCGTGATGGCCCTGGCCAAGGCCGACACCCTCAGCGGGGACCAGCAGGTCGGCATTGCCGGCCGCGAGCTGGGGGCACCCCTGCGAGTGGTGGTCACCAGAGACGGTATCCCCGCGCCCGGCGTGCCCGTCTACTGGCGGACCGCCGAAGGGGAGCTCACGCCGGTCCGTGCCACGACCGATCGGGATGGAATCGCCTCGACCCGCTGGCGGCTGCTGCTGCTGTTTGCCCAGCAGGGCGCCATCGCATCGCTGGACTCGATGGGGCCATCAGGGGTGATCTTTACCGCGGTCGCGACACCGGACCCCGGCGCTCGGAACACGATTCTCGTGGGTGGGAACGGCAATCAGTTCCAGCCGGCTGATCTCACCATCCCTGCCGGCCAGACCGTCAACTGGTTCTGGCCGCCGGGCAGCGCGAACCACAACGTTGTCCCGGACGACAACGACTCACCGCCCGGGTCCGGCGCCCCGGCGGGGTACCCGACGTATCTGAGCTATCAGTTCACCGTCCCCGGGGTCTACCACTACTACTGCCAGGTGCATGGCGGGCCCGGCGGCGCCGGAATGGCGGGCACGATCACCGTGACCGGGTCTTGCGGAACGTCCTGTAACCAGTAAAGGTCAGGGTCAAACCTTCGACCGATCAGGGAGTGCATCCATGCGGATTCAGCGGATTCAATGGAGGCGCGGCGCGCCGATGGTGGCCGCGCTCATCGCGCTGGCCTGCAACGGCAGCAACGACCCGACGGTGTCGGCGCCCATCATCGCCAAGACCGGCACCAAGAGTGGGGACGCGCAGAACGGGCCTGCCAATCAGGCGCTGCCAAGTGAACTGCGGGTCGAGGTCACCCGTGATGGGTCGCCGGCGTCCGGCGTCACGGTCACCTGGTCGACCGGCAGCGGCGGCTCCTTGACGCCGAGCACGGATCAGACCGATGCCGATGGCCTGAGTACGAGTGTCTGGACGCTGGGGGCGGCGTCGGGGCCGCAGTCCGCCTCCGCCCATGTGGACGGCAGCAGCCTCACTTCGACCGTCACCTTCACGGCCACCGCCACCAGCGGCACGGCGGGTCACGTGATCCAGGTGATGAGTGCCGACGCCCAGGGGGACAATCGCTTCGTGCCCGCGACCATGACGGTGCCGCTGGGCACGACGGTCACCTGGGAGTGGATCGATAACGGGTCGGCCCACAACGTCGTCCCTGATGACGGCTCGACCCCCACGCAGAGCGGCAGCCTGGTGAGCGCGCCGCACACGTATGAGTACACGTTCGCCACGGTGGGCACGTTCCACTACCATTGTCAGGCGCACGGGGCCAGCGGCGGAAGCGGCATGTCCGGCACCGTGACGGTGATCGACCCGGGTCCGACGGACTGAGGCGGGAGCGGTCCACTACCCGCCGGCGAACGCGAGATACCGCGCTGTCTCGGTTTCGACGCGCGCCTCGTCCCAGCCCCGCTCGCGCGCCATCAGCTCGGCCACCCGGCGCGCGGCGGGCGCGCCCCGGTCCCGGCATTCGTAGTACAGGTGCATCCGGCGCACCATGACATCCTCGACGGTCTGCGCCATCTCCCGCCGCACCGCATGCACCACCTCGGCCTCCACGGCCGGATGGGGCGGCGCGAGCCGGCGGAGCAGCCGCCGCTCCCCGGCGCCAAGGTTGTAGATCCCCGCCGCCTCCGTTCCGTAGTTGCGGAGCAGGTGCTCGACGCTCTCCGGAGCGACGCCGAGCTCGAGCCCCCGCTCCCGGAACTGCGCGAGATCCGCGGCCTCACCGCCCGGCAGCGCCTCGTCGTCGGTACGCACTGCCTCTCCCCGCGGCCGGCCGTCCTTGTATCTGAGCTCGCGCGCGGCGCGGTCCACCACCTCGGCGGCCATCGCGCGATAGGTGGTGAGCTTGCCGCCCACCACCGTGATCATGCCGCCGGCTCCCTGGACGATCGCGTGCTCCCTCGACCGGTCCGACTCGGTGCGCCGGTCCTTGTCCGAGAGGAGGGGCCGGAGCCCGGCCCAGCTGGCCCGCACGTCCTCGAGACCCAGGCGGGCGTTGGGAAACCGCGCGTTGGCCGATCGGAGCAGGTATACCATGTCGTCGGTGCCGACGCTCAGCGCGGCCGGATCTTCAGTGGTATCGGTGTCGGTGGTGCCGATGTACGAGAGGTCGTTCCACGGCAGGATGAACAGGACCCGGCCGTCGATCGGGCTGGTGAACACGATCCCATCCCGGTGATCGAGCCGGCTCCGCTCCACGACGATGTGCACGCCCTTGGTGGGCTGGAGCAGCGGGGCGGCGCCCGAATCCTCCAGCAGCCGGACCCGATCGGCCCAGGGGCCCGCGGCATTGACCACCACGCTCGCCCGGAGCGCGGCCTGCGCGCCCGTGAGGCGGTCTTCGAGGTGAGCGCCCACCACGCGCCCGGCGGTGCGCTCGAGCGCCCGGACCGCGGTATAGTTCGCGACCAGGGCGCCGTGGTGGACCGCCGACCGGATCGTGGCGAGCGTCAGGCGGGCGTCGTCGCACTGCGCGTCGTAGAACCGGGCGCCGCCGAGCAGTCCCCGCTCCCGGATCATCGGCTCCGCCTCCAGCAGCGCGCGCTTGCCCAGCATGCGGTGCATCCGCACATTGCGGAACAGCGCCAGGGCATCGTACAGCCACATGCCCAGCGCCAGCCGCCAGAGCGGAATGCGGTCGCCGCGATGCAGCGGAAAGACGAACGGCAGCGGCCATACCAGGTGGGGCGCGATCTTGAGGAGGACGCGCCGCTCCCGGTTGGCCTCCAGCACCAGCTTGAGATCGCCGGTCTCCAGATAGCGGAGGCCGCCGTGCACCAGCCGGCTGGACCGCGAGCTGGTGCCCGACCCGAAGTCATGTTGATCGACGAGCACGGTCCGCAGTCCGCGCATCGCCGCGTCGCGCGCCACGCCGGCGCCGGTGATCCCGCCGCCGATGACGAGCAGGTCGGCCGGCTGCGCGGTGAGCTGCTCGAGCGTCGACCGCACCGAGGACCGACCGCCGTGAGCCTGCCCCCCACTCCGCGTCTGGCCCGCCCCAGCACCTGGTTTGTCTGGCACGCTCATCTCATCCGCCCCGGGATGCGGGTGCTCGATCTGGCGTGCGGCGAAGGCCGCCACAGCCTGGCCGCGGCGATGCTGGGGGCCCATGTCGTGGGCGTCGACCGGGACGAAAGCCGGCTGGCCACCGCGCGCGAGCTGGCCCAAGCGCACGAGCTCTCGGTGGAGTGGCAGGTCGTCGACCTTGCGGGACCCTGGCCCGAGCTCGGGCGTTTTGATGCGGTTCTGATGTTCAATTATCTTGACCGTGCACGGATGCCCGAGATCCGCGATCTCGTGGCGTCCCCCGGACTGCTCATGATGGAAACGTTTCTGACCGGCCAGCGCGAGCTCGGCTGGGGGCCCGCTTCGGATGAGCATCTCCTGCGTCCGGGCGAGCTGACGAGCCTGGTACAGCCGCTTCGCGTCCTGCACGGACGCGAGGCGCTCGAGCCGGTCGATGCCGAGCGGTGGCGTGCGGTCGCGAGCGTGCTGGCCGTTCGCGAGTGAAAAGTACTACCGGTGGCCGGTAAGCGCTGTGGATGGCGGTGAGCGGTAAGGGGCGAGCGGGAACAGCACACCGGACCTGCGCTCATCACGCGGCCGCAGCGAGTTTCCCGCGCACCGCTTACGGCTCATCCCTGACTTCTCACCTCCGACCGTGACGCTATGCATGATTCCCGGCCCGGGCGGCGGGTGGCCATCGTGGCCGGCATCCGCACTCCGTTCGCCAAAAGCGGGACCGTCTTCCGCGACGTCTCCGCGACGGCGCTGGCGCGCCACGCCGCGCGCGAGCTCCTGATCCGAGCCGAGCTCGACGGGCGCGAGGTCGACGAGGTGATCTTCGGCCAGGTGGTGCCGTCGGTGCGCGTGCCCAACGTGGCACGCGAGGTGAGCCTCCTTCCGCAGCTGCTTCCCAGCGTACCGGCCTACACCTTGAACCGCGCCTGCGCCTCGGCGGCGCAGGCCATCACCAACGCCGCCGATCAGATCGCGCTGGGCCATGCCGACGTGGTGCTGGCCGGCGGCGTGGAGTCGCTGTCGGACATTCCGGTGCTGCACTCGCGGCGGTTCAGCCAGATCCTGGTCGAGGCCGGAAAGGCCAAGTCGATGGGGCGCCGGATCGGCACGCTGGCCCGCACCCGCCCTCGCGACCTGATGCCGGTCACGCCGGCCGTCGCCGAGCCGTCCACCGGCGAGACCATGGGGCAATCCGCCGAAAAGATGGCGAAGGAGAACGGCATCACCCGCGAGGCCCAGGACCGGATCGCGCTCCAGAGCCATCGGCGCGCCGCGGCCGCCACCGAGGACGGCCGGCTCGGCGCCGAGATCGCGCCCTGGTTCGGCGGTGCGGGGATGGACCAGATCCTGTCCAGCGACAACGGCATTCGGCCGGACACGTCCCTCGAGGCGCTGGCCGAGCTCCGGCCGGTGTTCGACCGTCGCTACGGCTCCGTCACCGCGGGCAACTCGTCGCCGCTCACCGACGGCGCCGCGGCGGTGCTGCTGATGGCGGAGGACAAGGCGGCGGCCCTGGGTTACCGGCCGCTGGCCTATCTCCGGAGCTATGCCGTGGCCGCGGTGGACCCCTCGTGGCAGCTTCTCATGGGGCCGGTGTATGCCGTGCCCCGGGCGCTCGAGCGCGCCGCGCTCGGCTGGAGCGACCTCGGCCTGGTGGAGATCCACGAGGCGTTCGCGGCCCAGGTGCTGAGCAATGTGGAGGCCTGGGGCTCGGTCGCTTGGGCCGAGCGGCTGGGGCTGGCGGGGCCGGTGGGCGAGGTGGACTGGGAGCGCACCAATGTGGCCGGCGGCTCGATCGCGATCGGCCATCCGTTCGGCGCCACCGGCGCGCGCCTGGTCACCAGGCTGGCCCATGAGATGGGCCGGCGCGACGTGCAGTTCGGGCTCATCTCCATCTGCGCCCAGGGTGGGATGGGCCACGCGCTCGTGCTGGAGCGCGAGTAGTGTCCGCGTTCACCACGGTGGTCGAAAAGGGGATCGCCGTCGTCACGTTCGACCTGCCCGGCGAGCCGGTCAACAAGCTGAGCGACGCGGTGAAGGTCGAGTTCGAGGCCCTGCTCATCCGGCTCCGGGACGACACAACCATTCGGAGCGCGGTGCTGATCTCGGGTAAGCCCGACAGTTTCATCGCCGGCGCGGACCTCGAGGAGTTCAGCGCGCTCACCACCGAGAGCGCCGCCGAGCGGCTGAGCTTCGAGGGACAGGAGATGGTGAGTCGGGTGGAGACGCTGTCCACGCCGGTGGTGGCCGCCATTCACGGCGCCTGCCTGGGCGGCGGGCTCGAGCTCGCCCTCGCCTGCCACTACCGGATCGCCACCGACCACCCCAAGACCCAGCTCGGACTGCCGGAAGTGCAGCTCGGCCTGATTCCCGGCGCGGGCGGCTGCCAGCGGCTTCCGCGGCTCATCGGCGCGCGGGCCGCGCTCGACATGATTCTGACCGGCAGGAGCGAGCGGGGCACCAAGGCACTCCGGCTCGGCCTGATCGATGAGCTGGTGCCGCCGAGCATCCTGCGCGCGACGGCGGTGGCCGCGGCCGATCGGCTGGCGCGCGAGGGGATACCGGAGCGGAAGCCCAAGGGCGGCATCCAGGGGCTGGCGCTGGACCGCACCGCCGCGGGCCGCCGGCTGGTCTACCGCGCGGCGGAGAAGCGGGTGCTGGCCAAGACCGGCGGCCACTATCCGGCGCCCATCCGGGCACTCGACGCCGTGCGCACCGGGCTCGAGCAGGGAATCACGGCGGGGCTCGCGGCGGAGCATCGGGCCTTCGGCGAGCTCGCGGTGGGCGACGTCTCGCGCAAGCTGGTGCAGGTGTTCTTCGCCACCAACGCGCTCAAGAAGGACGACGGCATCGTCCCCGGCAGCGCGGTGCCGCGGCAGATCCGGCGCCTTGGTGTGGTGGGCGCCGGCTTCATGGGCGCCGGCATCGCGGGAACCGCGGTACTCAACGTGGAGGTCGACACCCGGCTCAAGGACGCCGATCTGCCCCGGGTGGGCAAAGGCCTCAAGGCTGCCACCGCGATCCTCGCCGAGCGACAGAAACGCCGTCGGCTGACCCGCCCGCAGTTCGAGCGGCTGGGCTCGCTCCTGTCCGGCGGGGCGGACTACCGCGGCTTCGGCCGGGCCGATCTCGTCATCGAAGCCGTGTTCGAGGATCTCGAGACCAAGCGTCAAGTGCTGGCCGAGGTCGAGGCCGTGACCCGTCCCGAGGCGATCTTCGCCAGCAACACCTCCACCATCCCCATCCGCGAGATCGCGGCCCACGCCGCGCGACCCGGGCGCGTGCTGGGGATGCACTTCTTCTCGCCGGTGGAGAAGATGCCGCTGCTCGAGGTCATTCCCACCGAGGCCACCGACCCCGAGGCGATCATCACCGCCGTGCGGTTCGGCCGCCGCATGGGCAAGACCGTGATCGTGGTCGCCGACCACCCGGGTTTCTGGGTCAACCGGATCCTGTCGCCGTACCTGAACGAGGCGGCCATCCTCATCGCGGAAGGCGTCCCCATCGAGGTCATCGACCAGACCATGACGCGGTGGGGCTTCCCGGTGGGCCCGGTGGCCCTGCTCGACGAGGTGGGACTGGACGTGGCGCAGAAGGCGGGCGCGGTGATGCACGCGGCGTTCGGCGACCGCTTGCGTCCGCCCGAGACGCTCGCGCGGCTCATGGCCGACGGCCGCCTGGGACGCAAGAACGGGCGGGGATTCTACCGCTACCATGACGGCCACAAGGCGGGGGTGGACGACTCGGTCTACCCGCTGGTGGGCGTGAGGCCGGTGGAAAACGCCGACCCCGGCGTCATCGAGCGCCGACTGGTGTTCGCCATGCTCAACGAGGCGGCCATGGGGCTGGAGGACGGCGTGGTGCGTACCCCGCGCGACGGCGACATCGGGGCGTTGTTCGGCATCGGCTACCCCGCCTTCCGGGGCGGCCCGCTCCGCATGATCGACGACCTCACCGCCACCAAGGTGGTCGAGACCCTGCGCGACCTGGAAGACGTGCACGGCTCGCGGTTCTCGCCGGCGGGCGGACTGATCGGCACCATCCTCCAGGGCGGCCGCTACTACCCGGCCTGACCCGACCCGCGGCCGGGGCATGCGCGGTTCCTCACGCCCTGCCGCCCGCTCGCCCACCCGGCCGACCGTCTCCGTCCGGGGTCAGTTTGACCGCCACACGCCTCCCCCGTTTCGCCGCGGGACATCCGCCCCCACCCGTGTGATGGAAGTCACACGTTTTCCTCGTCTACTGCTCCGCCAAAATCGGCGCTTCACGTCACCGGACATGTAGGTGACGGCGCGATCCGCGCAGGTGGCGACTGAAGCGTTGTGGGTCCAGAACGGCGCTCTCTATGTTCGTCCGGTCGCATCGCGCCGCCGCATGCGACACGAGCCTCAGCATCGAGAGTCGTAGCGCCGATCCCGGTCTCTTCGCAGCCACTCCGCTGGTCAGTTGCAGCCGCAGTACCCTCCTCCGCGCGTGGCCACCCGACATCGGCGTCGACGGGAGACATCCATGAGCATTGTTGTACGCGCGGCGCTGGTCGCCTTGGGCGGCTGCGCCTGCCTCGCCAGCCAAGGGGTCGCGCAGCAGCAGCCGACGACCCTGACAGGTCACGTCACCAGCGCCACCGGCGCGCCGCTCGCGCAGGCGACTGTGTTCGTGCAGGAGCTGAACGCCGGCACCAGCACGCGGGCGGACGGGAGCTACACGCTCGCCATTCCGGGCGCGCGGGTGCCCACCGGCCCGGTGACGGTGTCGGCGCGTTCGGTCGGCTTCAAGCCGTCCATTGCGCGGGTGACGCTCACCGCCGGGACGATGACCCGGGACTTCACGCTCGCCGAGAACCCCCTCCGCCTCGGTGAGATCGTGGTGACCGGTGCCGGAACGGTATCCGAAGT
>Ga0308175_100002546_pt1 | contig 12477 bp, 9 predicted proteins | sample PhyCR1_3_FD_203893 | JGI IMG/M metagenome (GOLD analysis project Ga0308175, IMG submission 203893) | Soil microbial communities from UC Gill Tract Community Farm, Albany, California, United States - DLSLS.C.R1 | ecosystem: Environmental > Terrestrial > Soil > Agricultural land | place: USA... | reverse complement strand
CTTCTCAGCAACGCCATCAAGTTCCGCGGCGGCGAGCCCCCCCGGGTGCACGTCTCGGCGGAGCGGGGCCCCCGCGAGTGGATCTTCGCCGTGCGCGACAACGGCCGCGGGCTCCCCCCCGCCGAGGCCGAGTCGGTGTTCACGATCTTCAAACGCCTCCACCCCGAGGTCCCGGGCAGCGGGATCGGCCTCGCCCTCTGCCGGAAGATCGTCGAGCGCCACGGCGGGCGCATCTGGGCGAAACCCCTGCCCTCCGGCGGCTCCGCCTTCTTCTTCACCCTGCCCATCTCCTCCACTGATTGAAAAGTTGCGGAACGTCGTGTGCTATGATCGCTCGGTATTCGTAGTTGAACACCTGTTTCCATTCTTTTTGCCGTCTCGCGCAGGGTTGGCATCCACGCCGACTGCGATGCTTGGAGTCGCTGTACGATGACGACTGGGGAACCGATCGCCCTCCTGATGGTGGAGGACAACCCGGGGGACGCCCACCTCATCCGCCGGCTGTTGGACCGCACCGCCCTCAAGCCCCTCCGCCTCACCGCCGTCGACTGTGTCTCCGCCGCCCTCGAATTCCTCCGCGACCAGGAGAAGGTGGACGTCGTCCTCCTCGACGTCTCGCTGCCGGACACCCGCCCGGGCTCGCTCGATTCGCTGACGCGGATCAAGCAGGCGGCGCCGGATCTGCCGGTCATCCTGCTCACCGGCATCGACGACGAGGAGCTGGCGGTGCAGGCGGTGCGGCAGGGGGCGCAGGACTACCTCGTCAAGCAGGAGATCGACGAGGGGCTGCTCGGCCGTTCCATCCGCTACGCCATCGAGCGCAAGCGGGCCGAGATGGCGCTGCACGAGAGCCAGGAGCGCTACGCGCTGGCGGTGAACGGCGCCAAGGACGGCCTCTGGGACTGGGATCTCGACAGCGACCGGATCTACCTCTCGCTGCGCTGGAAGACCATGCTCGGCTTCGCGGACGGGGAGATCGGCGATTCGCCGTCGGAGTGGCTCGGCCGCATCCATCCCGACGACCTGCCGGAGGTTCGGCACGCGATCTCGGCCCACCTCCTGGGCCAGGCGCCGGACTTCGAGAGCGAGCACCGGATGCTCCATCGCGACGGCGGCTACCGCTGGGTGCTCACCCGGGGTCTCGCGGTGCGCAACGCCGCGGGGGGCGCCTACCGAATGGCCGGCTCCCAGTCCGACATCACCTCCCGCAAGGCGGCCGAGGAGCGCCTGCTGCACGACGCCTTCCACGACCCGCTCACCGGGCTCCCCAACCGCGCCCTCTTCATGGACCGTCTCGGCATGGCCATCGCCCATGCGAAACGGCGCCTGAGCTATACCTTCGCCGTCCTGTTCATCGACCTCGACCGCTTCAAGAACGTCAACGACAGCCTGGGTCACAGCGTCGGCGACGAGCTGCTGATCGCGGTGGCCCGCCGTCTCGAATCGTGCCTGCGCCCGGGGGATACCGTGGCGCGCCTCGGCGGCGACGAGTTCACCATCCTGCTCGCCGAGGTGGCCGACGTCGACCACGCCGTCCAGGTCGCCCAGCGGATGCACGGCGAGATGGCGCGGCCGTTCCAGGTGCAGGGGCACGAGGTCTTCGTCACCCTGAGCCTGGGCATCACGCTCGGCGCGGGCGGAGACTACGAGCGTCCCGAGGACGTCCTGCGCGACGCCGACACCGCGATGTACGGGGCCAAGGGCTCAGGCAAGGCGCGGGACGCCATCTTCGACCGCGACATGCACGACCGCGCCGTGGCCCTGCTGCGGCTGGAGACCGATCTGCGGCTGGCGATCGAACGCTCGGAGCTCGAGGTCCACTACCAGCCGATCATCTCGCTCACCAACGGCAAGATCGACGCCTTCGAGGCCCTGCTGCGCTGGCGTCACCCCACGCGCGGCCTGCTGCGCCCGGACAGCTTCATCCCGGTCGCCGAGGAGACCGGGCTGATCGTGCCCATGGGCTGGTGGGTACTGCGCGAGGCCTGCCGGCAGCTCGCGGAATGGCAGGCGCTCCCCTGGACCGGCGAGCACCTGGCGGTCACCGTCAACCTTTCGGGCAAGCAGCTCATCCAGGCGGATGTGGTCGAACGGATCGCGGAGATCCTGCGCGAGACCGGCATCCGGCCCGGCGGCCTGCGGCTGGAGATCACCGAGGGGACGATCATGGGGCAGGCCGAGGACGCCATCGCCAAGCTCCTCGCCCTCCGCGGCTTCGGCGTCAAGCTCTACATCGACGACTTTGGCACCGGCTACTCCTCCCTGAGCTATCTCCACCGCCTGCCGGTCGACGCGCTGAAGATCGACCGCTCCTTCATCAGCGAGATGAACGGCGGCGACGACCGCTCGGAGATCGTCGGCACCATCGTCACGCTCGCCCGCATCCTGCGCATGGACGTCGCCGCCGAAGGGATCGAGACCGCCGAGCAGGTCTCCCGGCTGCGCGCCCTCTCCTGCCACTATGGGCAGGGGTACTTCTTCTCGGAGCCGCTCGCCGGCGGGGCCGCGGGAGGGCTGATCCAGGCCGGCGCGAGCTGGTGAGCCTCGCGTCAGAAGCACAGGGTGGTAAGGAACTGGCCGATCTCGCCCGCCCGGGATTGAAATCCCGGGCTACCCACGGTCGCCCCTGCCCGGGGCTCAGTCCCGGATGGGACGGTCGCCGGTAGCCCGGGATTTCAATCCCGGGTGAGCCCGGCTCAGAACGTTCCCGGGAGCTGCTCGTGCAGCTTCTCCCGGAATTTGCCCGCGATCTTCTGAAACCCTTTCCGCGTCGGGTGGAGCTCGTCGTTCCACTCGTTCTCCGCCAGGGTGCCCAGGGTCTCCACGCGCGCCATGTTCGGATTCTGGGCGGCGATGTCGTCCAGCATCGCGTTGAACCGCTTCAGCAGCTCGTGGATGATCGCCCTTTGATCGTCGGGATTGGTGATGAATTTCTGCACCATGTACTGCTTCATCCACGGACCGACCTTGATCCCCCACAGCACGGCGCCCTTGCCGGAAGGGATCGCCCAGTCGTAGCCGTGGATATAGATCTTGCAATCCGTCCGGTTCTCGTTGCGCAGGTGCACCAGATCGAGATAGGCGCTCCGCAGGGCGTCGAAACGTGACTTGGCCGTATCCTCGTTGATGCAGTCCTGCCAGCTCATCCCTTCCTGCCAATGATTGAGCAGCGGCAGGAGATCCTCACCGACGACGTCGTTGCCGCCGCCACTGAACAGCAGGGCCTGGACGGGATAACGGTGCAGGAAGCCCGCGAGCTTGGCCTTCTGGCCGCCGCCCATGATTCGCAGCGCCTTGTCGCCGCTCTCCTCCAGCCGGAGCAGCGAGATCTTGTGCTTCGCCATCTCGTCGAGATCGTCGATCGTGTTGGCGTGGATCGGAAAGGAGAACCAGGAGTCCCCCTCGCTGATGATCACGGGCCAGTCCGGATGATCGTGGATCGACTGGGCGAAAAACTGCTCCAGTTGCCGCCGCATTTTCCAGGTGAGGCTGTCGGGCGTGCCTGCCATTGCGTCTCCCTTCTGAAAGAGGCTTCAGAAACCTAGACGGACTCGATCCACGAATTCTACGTTCCCCCGGATCGCGCCACGAACCGCGCCAGGATCGGCCCGAGGATCGCCATCAGCAGCACGTAGGCGGCGGAGAGCGGCCCGAGGCGCGGCTCCAGGCCGGCGCTCACGCCGAGCCCCGCGATCACGATCGAGAACTCCCCCCGCGCCACCAGCGTGGCCCCGGCCCGCCAGCGGCCGGGAGGATCGATCCCGGCCCGGCGGGCGGCCCACCAGCCGGTCCCCAGCTTGGTCAGCGCGGTCACGGCCCCCAGGGCCGCCGCCAGCAGGAGGACGGGCGGCAGGGTGGCCGGATCGATCTCCAGGCCGAAAAAGAAGAAGAAGGTCGCCGCGAACAGGTCCCGCAAGGGCGCCAGCATGCGGTGGGTCTGCTCGATCATGGGTCCGGAGACCGCGATGCCGACCAGGAACGCCCCCACCGCCGCCGACACCTGGAGCCGCTGCGCCACCCCCGCCACCAGCAGGACCAGGCCGAACGTGCTGAGCAGGATGATCTCGTCCGACTGGTGGGCCGCCACGCGGCTGAGCGCCTTGCCCCAGCGCACCGCCACGAACAGCACCCCGCCCACCGTGGCGAGGGCGATCAGCACGGAGAGGGCCCCCTCGCGCAGCCCCCGTCCCACCAGCAGCACCGAGACCAGCGGCAGGTAAATCGCCATCGCCAGATCCTCCAGCACCAGGACCGAGAGGACGGCCGGCGTCTCCGGATTATTCAGCCGCCCGAGCTCCGCCAGCACCTTGGCGATCACCCCGGACGAGGAGATCCAGGTCACCCCGCCCAGCAGCACGGCGGCCAGGGCCCCCCAGCCCAGCAGCAGCCCGGCCACAAATCCTGGGGAGAAATTGAGCGCGAAATCCACCACCCCGGACGGCAGGCCGGTGCGCAGGCTCGCCCCCAGTTCCTCCCCCGTGTACTCCAGGCCGAGCATGAACAGCAGCAGCACCACGCCGATCTCGGCGCCGATGTGGACGAATTCCTGGCTGACGTTGAGCGGCAGCAGCCCGCCGTTGCCGAACGCGAGCCCCGCCAGCAGGTAGAGCGGGATGGCCGAGAACCCCCACCGGCTCGCCAGCCGCCCCAGCACCGCCAGCCCGACGATCGCCGCCCCCAGCTCGATGAAGATCCGGGAGACGTCGGGCGCGGCGGCCAGCGCGAGCGGCATGGGGGGGACTCTATCGCGTCGCCCTTGGAGCCAGGCCGCTCACGCGGGGGCCTCGCCGAACCAGTGGCGGGTCGAGAGGCAGACGTGGCAGACCGAGAGCATCACCGGCACCTCGACCAGCACCCCCACCACCGTGGCCAGCGCCGCGCCCGATCCCGGGCCGTAGAGCGCGATCGCCGTCGCCACGGCGAGCTCGAAGAAGTTGGAGGCGCCGATGAGCGCCCCCGGGGCCGCCACCGGATAGGGCACGCGCAGCAGGCGCATCAGCCCGTAGGTGAGCCCGGCGTTGAAATAGACCTGGATCAGGATCGGGATCGCGATCAGCAGCACGTGGATCCAGCGCGCCGTGATGTTGTCGGCCTGGAAGGCGAAGATCAGCACCAGCGTCGCCAGCAGCGCCAGCACCGTCAGCGGCCGGAACCGCGCCACGAACCGCGTCTCGAACCATTCTTTTCCCTTGGCGCGCAGCAGCAGGAGGCGCGAGAGCGACCCCGCGGCGAGGGGGATCACCACGAAGATCAGGACCGAGTACAGCAGCACCCGGAACGGCACCGCGAGGTCCGTGGCCCCCGAGATCAGAAGCTTCACGATCGGCGCGAAGGCCACCAGCATGATGAGGTCGTTCACCGAGACCTGGACCAGGGTGTAGGCCGCATCGCCCTCCGAGAGATACGACCAGACGAACACCATCGCCGTGCACGGCGCCGCCGCCAGGATGATCACGCCCGCGATGTACTGGCTGGCGAGCTCGCGGCCGATCCAGGGCAGGAAAATATGATTGAAGAACAGCCACCCCAGAAAGGCCATCGAGAACGGCTTGACCAGCCAGTTGACGATCAGCGTCACCAGCAGCCCGCGCGGCTTGCGGCCGACGCCGGCGATCGACGCGAAGTCGATCTGCAGCATCATCGGATAGATCATCAGCCAGATGAGGACCGCGATCGGGCCGTTGATCTGGCTGCCGGCGCCGAATTCCATCCCCCGCACTCCGGCGATCAGGCCGGGGAACAGACGCCCGAGCGCCACCCCGAGCACCATGCACCCCGCGACCCACACCGTCAGGTAGCGCTCGAAGGGATTCATCCGCTTGGCGCTCATGAGCTCCGCCGTCCGATCTGCGTCACCAGATCCCGGATGCGGGTGAGGAGCTCCTGGGCCGTGCCCGTGAAGGCCGCCAGGCGGGCGGCCTCGTCCCCCTCGGCGGCCGAGGGGTCGGGCAGGCTCCAGTGCAGGCGCTCCGGGGCCCCCGGAAAGACCGGGCAGGTCTCGCTCGCGCGGTCGCAGACGGTGATCACGTAGTCGAAGCGCCGGCCGAGGAGCTCCTCCAGGTGCTTGGAGCGCTGGCCGGAGATGTCGATCCCCCAGGGCGCCAGCGCCTGAATCGCCAGCGGATGGACCCGGGTCACCTCGGTGCCGGCGCTCGCCACCTCCACGGCCGGCGCGAGGTGGCGCAAGATCCCCTCCGCCATCTGCGAGCGGGCGCTGTTGTGGGTGCAGAGGAACAGCACCCGCGTGGTTTCCATGGGCGCCAATCTAGAGTGCTTCAATCTGGATTGCAACGGTATGGCGTGACGGTCCGGTGACGCGTCATCCCCCCTCCCCCGCCCCCACCGGATTCAACGTCAGCACCATCGGCACGATGTCGTCGTCGTCCTCGTCCAGGTCGTACTCCTGTTCCGGGGCGTCCCCGTAGCCCTCCTTGCCCGCCGTCAGGAGCCCCTGGCCCAGGGTCTGCAGGTAGAAGGTGAACTCCCCCTGCTTGCCGGTCCTCACGGTGTAATCGGTGCCGTCGTTCCAATTCAGCCTCACCCAGGCCCCCTCGATGGGATATTGCCGCGCGTCAATGATCCGGCCTTCGACGACGATCTTCTGCAAGGCGAAATCGAGCGCCTTGTCCTCGTCCGCCTTCAGGGCGACGGTCCGCTCGAGGCCGGCCGACGGGCTGTTGGGCTGGGGGAGGAGACCGACGGTGTAGCTCCCCGGCTTCGGGAGGATCAACGTGTAGGAGCCGTCCGCGCCGGTCTTCGCGGCGCCTTCCACCCGGTCCCATCCGGAGAGGTCCGACTCCGGAGCCCCCTGCTGGAATCGCACCGTGAGATCCGGAGCCGGGCGCCCCCCCTTGGTCACCTTGCCGTGGACCCGGACGTCGGCGAACGCGAAGTCCTCCAGCAGATCCTGCCCCTCCGCCGGCGCCACGGCGTGCATCAGCGGCACGGTCGTCCCCCGCCGGAGGGCGGAGATCACGTAATTGCCGGGGGTGAGGTGCCACCCCGGCTGGCAGATCCCCTGCGCGTCCGTGTGCGCCTCGACGGGCGCGGGCGGCGGCTCCAGGAGCGCCTGGAAGCGGCAGAGGGCCCCCTCCTGCGGCTGCCCCTTCAGCCGCACCCGCGCGCGGACGCGCGCTCCGGCGTCCAGGGAGAAGTCGCGGAACGTCAGGCCGCCGAGAACGGAGGTGATCCCCGTCATCGCCTGGGGCACGTACTCGGAATGGCGGACCGCCGCCTCGACCGGCCCGGAGATCCCCGAGAAGAGCGCCAAGCCGTCCGCGCCGGTGGTGTCCCGCCGGGAGGGCCCCAGCGAGACCACGGCCGAAGCCACCGGCTTGCCGGTCCGCGCGTCGCGGACCCGCACGAACAGGGACCACCCCTCGCTGAGGCGATAGTCCAGGCGGACGGTGCCCCCCGGCTTGGCCTGGATCCGGTGGAGGTCCGGAGCGCTGCGCCCCGTGCGCAGCACCACGAGGAGGTCCCCGGTGGGGATCTCGAAGCCCGCCGCGCTCACCCCGTGGACGAAGGCCAGCGGCCTGTCGAACGAGGTCGCCGCCGCGTCGAAGACGGCGGCGTCCAGCGGCTCCGCCGGCAGCTTGTTGATTTGAACCCGCGCCTTCGCGGGCGCCTGCGCCCAGGCGAGCCCGGTGGTGGCGGTACAGAGAATCCAGAGCGTTAACCCCAAGCTGACGGACCGCATTGTTCCTCCTGTGCGCGCGAGCCCCCGACTATACGCGATGGTGTGCGGGCGCGCCCCGGAGGGGACAAACCGGGCGCCTCACCATCCTCCGGCCGCCGCGGGCGGCCGCCCGGCCACCGTGAGCCGCAGCTCGGTGGTGGCCAGCGGCGAGAGGCGCGTGGAGGTGAGATAGCCGGTGCGGGAGCCGGCCTCGACCATCCCCACTCCGACGGCGTTCGCCAGGAAGAGGTCGTAGTCCCCCGGGGCGAGATTGGGGATCACCAGCCGGCCGGAGGCGTCGGTCTCCGCGCGCAGGCCGAGGCTGTCCAGATGGCGGGAGAGCAGGCTGCCGGGGATGATGACGCTCCCCTGGCGCAGCATCAACCGCTCACCCGGCACCGGGCGCCCCGCCGCGTCCGTCAGGGTGACGTCCAGCACCGCCGGCCGCCCCTGGCAGCGGAGCGCCAGCTCGCCGTCCTCGTCGAGCGGATCGAAGAACGAGAGCGGGCAGCCGGGCCCGCTGGCGAAGAGCCGGTTGCGGGCGCCCTCCACGACGGCGACCTCGAACCGGCCTCCGGCGTCGGTCCTGCCCTGAAGGATCGGGATCACTTCATCCCCGTAACGGCTGCGCGTGCTCGCCACCCAGCCCTCCGCCACGGGCAGGCCCGCGGCCGAGGAGAGGGTCCCCCGGAAGAGCTTCTCCTTCGCCAGCACCAGGACGACCGGAGGCGGCTCGGCCTCGTCGTCTTTCAGGGCGACGTCCCGCCGCTCCGACTTCCGGTACCCCTTCTTCACCGCCTCGACTCCCCCCTCGCCCGGGCTCTCCAGCAGGAATTCGAATTCCCCCCGTTCATCCGTCTGCCGGTAGCTCTCGTTCGCGGCGGCGTGCCAGAAGAGCTCCACCCCGGCCTTCTCGACCGGCTTTCCCTCCTCGTCGACGACTTTGCCGTGGATGGCCGCCCGCTGCAGCGAAAAATCGACGGTGCTCTCGTCCTCCTCCGCCACGGCGACGTCGTGCACCACGGCGGGCGGAGTCAGCGGAGCGGATTGGAGGACGAATTTGAAGCGGCCCGGCTTCGCGAGAGTGACCTCGTAGGTGCCGTCCTTGCCGCTCGTCGCCCGCGCCAGTATCACGGGGTACCCCAGCTCTTCCGGGATCTCGGCGACGATGACCGCGAGCCCTGGAGCGGGATCACCTCCCCGGGTGACCGTGCCACGGACCCGGATCTCGGAAAAGGCGAGATCCTGCCCGGTCTCCACGCCGTTCTCCAGGACGACCGGACGCTTGAGGGTCGCTCCGCCTGCCGCCAGCGCGACCTCGAGAAGATAGGAATCGGCGGGAAACCGCCCCGTCCGGCAGACCCCTTCGCGGTCCGTTCGCCCTTCGTAGAGCACCTTGGGAACCCAGTCCGCGGGGGCGGGAGCGGGGGGCCTGGCCTCTTTCAGCCTGCAGATGGCCCCCTGCCGCCCCCGGCCTCTCACCTGGATCCGCGCGCGCACCCACCCCCCCTCCTCCAGGCCGACCTCATGGAACGCCAGACCGCCGGGCGCGGCGGAGAGCCCCGGGACCGTCTGGGGCAGGAAGTCGGCGCGGCGGACCCCGGCGTCCACCCGGCGGCCGGCGAGCCCCGGGAAGAGCGCGAGGCCGTCCGCGCCGGTCGTCCCCTCCCCCGCCGGACGGCTCGGCGCGCCATAGCCGGGGACCGAGGCCAGCGAGACCAGGGCCGCGGCCACCACCCGGCGATTCTTCGCGTTGCGGGACCGCACGACCAGGGACCACCCCTCGCGCGGCGTGTACTCCAGGCGGACCGTGGCTCCCGGCTGTGCCTCGAGGCGGTGGAGATCGGGAGCCTTGCGGCCCGAGCTGAGCGCCACGAGGAGCTCCCCCGCCGGGATCTTGACTCCTCCCGGGCCTACCTTCCGGGCCGCGGCCAGCGGCTTGTCGAACGAGGCCGCCTTCACGTCATAGACGGCGGCGTCCAGCGGCTCCGCCGGCAGCTTGTCGATCTGAAGCAGGGCCTTGCGGGGGACGCGGAGCCGGAGATGGCCGTCCGCGCCGGGCTTGAGATCCGCGTCCTGAAATGAGATGGGCCCGTGGTCCGGCCCCTCGGCGCGGAGGCTCCGCAACGGGGCCGGCGGGGTGAACGTGTCCCCCGCGGCGAGATTCGCGCAGTCGCTCCGGAGGTCGGTCCGGAAGCAGATCTCCAGCGGGCTGGCGACCGGCTCTCCCCGGTCGTCCCGCAAATCGACGGGCGGAACGGAGGCCGCGGGCGCCTGCGCCCAGACGATCCCAGGGGCCGCGATGCGGACGACGCAGAGCGTGAGACCCAGGACGATGGATCGCATTCTCCCCTCCTTGCGCAAACATTCAGTATACGCGGAGAGGGGGAGGGAGCGTCCAAAAAAGACGGGCCCCCCGGGCGCACCGCCCCGGGAGGCCCGGCAAAAGGCCCCAGCTTTCGATTCAGTTTTCAAAGAACCCGATACGTCTACTTACCGCCTACTGCTGGGCGGCCGGCGGCGGCGGCGGGGTATCGCCCGGCGCCTTCTTCTTGCGCGGCCGGCGCGGCTTGACGCCGAAGGCGAGGAGCGTCTGGTTGTCGAAGCCGAGGCTGCCCCGGAGGAGCGACGCGAGGAGGGACCGCAGAACCTTCCCCCGCTTCTCGAGCTCCCCCCGCTGCCGCACCGTCTCCTGAAGCGAGCCGCGCAGGTCCTGCTGTTTGGTGTCCATCCCCTTGGCCTCGGCGATGAGCCCTTCGAGCTCCGTCGCCTTGTCCTTGAGGAAGGGCATGTCCGTGAGGTGGGGTTGGAGAGCCGTGTTGAGCAGCTCCCAGTCCGAGATCAGTTTCGCCAGAGTGATGGTAGCCATGATTTTCTCCTTTTTTGGTTGTCGTTTTGAGGGTCTTCCCGCCCTCGTTGGGTTTCGGTTTCAGGCTCTCTAATGCACATCTCCTCTCAGGTCATGGGAGACCTCCTTTCGCTAGCCCTCCAGCCCGCCATGGGCCGGAGGGGTGATGTCTTGGGTGAAGCTGGGTGAAGCTCGACGACGGCGCCCATGGTAGGCCGGCCGCTCCAGCCTGTCAAGAGGTTTATGCATACTCCCAGCAAAATCTCCCCAGATTTCATCCTATCTCGTTGGTTTTGTTAGGATTTTTCCGTCTGCCATCATGTTGGTTAGTACCCATGCGCACAAAGAGCTGGACTTCGGGGCCGTCTTCGGGTACCTTCAAGCCTCCGAGCCCCGGATGCCGGTCCGCGAGCCCTGGATGGGCCGCTCCGAACGCTGGATGGCGCTCTTTCAAGCCGCCCGGCGGCCTAAATCATGAGGATAACGGCTCGGGAAGACGAGATGGCGCCGCGGGAACGCTGGATGGCCGTCCGGCAGCGTTGGATGGTCACGCGGGAACGTTGGATGACCGTCCGGGAACGCTGGGCGGCCATTCGGGAACGTTAATAAGCCGCCGGGCAAGCAAACCCGGCCGCTCGGGAACGCTGGACAGCCGCTCGGGAAGACTCGAAACGCGGTGGGGAACGCAAAAAAGCCGCCGGGCTGATGAAAAACGGCGGCCGGGAAGAGAAAAAACGCGTTGGGGAGCTCCCGAGCTGGACGCGGGAGCCTTGACGCGCGGTTCTTTGACAAACGATGGGCGTCAGGGGGACGGTACGGGGGGCCGTCCTCCTGGCGGTTGTATTGCGATTGCGTGGCGGGGACGGAATCTCGCCCCGTCAGGGGCGAAGGCATGTAGCCCGGGGCGCGAGCCCCGGGGAGACGGTGCCACCCACAACCCAGAGCCCCGGAGGGGCGACGGCTTATACATAAGTCGTCCAGGGGTGGAGTCTTGCCCCGTTAGGGGCAAAGGCATGTAGCCAGGGGCGTGAGCCCCTGGGCGCGGAGGCCCAAATCAATCCGAGAGCCCCGGAGGGTGCGACGGCAGCTCGGCGGTTCCGATGAAGATTGCCGTCGCCCCTCCGGGGCTCTCGGGAATTCGGTGGCCTCTTTTCCAGGGGCTCACGCCCCTGGCTACATGCCTGGGCTCCTACGGAGCCAAATTCAAGGAGCACGTCTTGTGTATAAGAGAATGGGTGTTAACCCCAGGTGGGCAGGCCGCCGTGTTTCCGGAGCCCCGCAGGGCCGACACCTCAGCCGGAGCTCGATCGGCAAAGACCTGCCGGCCCTTCGGGGCTTGGGGATCTTTCGGGTGTCAATGATCACCCAAATTTCCCCCCCTCCGATCATCTAAAAATCCCCCCCTCCCCCGGGTTTGTCGTCTCCGCTCCCTCCCGTCGGGCTGCTCGTGAGCTGCCCGTCGGCAGGGCGGCAGTTGCTTTGTCTTCGGGTGGGGGGCCGGGGGGCGGCGGGGGTGGTTGGGTGGGCCCGCCGCCCCCGGCTTCCCCAAAAGCCACCTCCTCAGCTCGTCGTCTCCACCTCCGGCCCGGGCTCGGTGTAGGGCTCGCTGCGGGTCAGCAGCCCCGACCTGCGCTTCTCCTTCAGCCGGTAGCTCTCCCCCTTGATGTTGAGGATCGTCGAGTGGTGCAGCAGGCGATCCAGAATCGCCGTGGCCAGGATCTGGTCGCCGAAGACCTGGCCCCAGCCCGCCAGGCTCTGGTTCGAGGTGATCAGGATCGAGCCCCGCTCGTAGCGCCGCGACACCAGTTGGAAAAACAGGTTCGCCCCCAGACGCTCCAGCGGCAGGTAGCCGATCTCGTCGATGATCAGCAGCCGCGGCTGCACCAGCAGCTTCAGCTTCTCCTCCAGCCGGTTCTCCTGGTGAGCCCGCGTCAGGCTCGCCACCAAGCTC
>Ga0308175_100002545_pt1:0-10000 | contig 12480 bp, 7 predicted proteins | sample PhyCR1_3_FD_203893 | JGI IMG/M metagenome (GOLD analysis project Ga0308175, IMG submission 203893) | Soil microbial communities from UC Gill Tract Community Farm, Albany, California, United States - DLSLS.C.R1 | ecosystem: Environmental > Terrestrial > Soil > Agricultural land | place... | reverse complement strand
TAAACAACCGTACAGACAACACCGTACCATAGGCACGAGAGGACGAACCCCCCGTAACACTACAGTAAACGGCAATTTATCTTAGCCATTCACCTTCACCCCCTTCTACCATACCATTTCTGGCATCTTTAAACCCGGTTGATACACTTTAACAAGTACCGAGTATCCGTCTATAACACGGGGATGGCGCAAGCACCACCCCGCTACCTTACGAACATCTCTCGTTACCGTCGCTGTCAAAGCCATTCAACCGGTCAGAGCATCATCACCAAGCCGCAAGAAGTGCACTGTCAAGTATGGCTCAAACACTAAGAGAAAGTACCCTTACGGGCCACTATCCCCCAGCTAACCTCACCTAACAGCTGAATCTCCGCTTGGGTCCGAACTTCGTGGTTCCACCCGTTTACCTACAAACGGTTTCACGTCCTATTGAACTCTCTCTTCAAAGTTCTTTGCAACTTTCCCTCACGGTACTTGTTTGCTATCGGTCTCGCAGTAATATTTAGCCTTAGCAGGAGTTTACCTGCTGCTTTAGGCTGCACTCTCAAGCAACCTGACTCTAAAGTACCAAGGCTAGCTCAAACTTCAAACAACGTGCTATGGGCCTACCACCCGCTATGGGTAAGGTCCTATTCAGAGGAACTTGCACGGTCTTCCGTAAGAGGCAAACACCAAGGCACACACGTAGCACCGCACTTTGAACTGTTAAGAACAAAGGCCTTTACGCTGAGCTCTTCCCTTTTCACTCGCCGTTACTAGGGGAATCCCTTTTGGTTTCTTTTCCACCGCTGAATAATATGCTTAAATCAAGCGGGTCATCTTGCGTATCTGAGGTCGTTAGGTATGTCAATCTATGACAATCAGCTTCCACAACCATGGGTGTTATACATTGAGGAGTCTTAGAGTAAATCACCATATTGCTACGGAAAAAAGGACCTAAGTCCAAAAATCCATCAAACACAATAATCGGTCTAGATAGTTTCAGTGAGGACGGTCAATCCATGGGCGAACCATTGGATAAGACACTACTGTCAACACCCCCTATACTAGACTTTACTCTCTCAATTCCGTCAACCACCACTAAAGTCCAGTATGTCTACGACACAAGGCCTAAGCCAAGTCTCTACGATATACCTTTATGTTGACTCTGGTAAGTTTCAGCATTTTCGAGGGTTTTAAGAAGGCATGGGCGAACCAACACACTTACGGAAAACTCTCTTCGGGCCATAGTTCTTTATAACGCCAATCATCAACAAAGCACTGAATAGAGACCTTCGCTACCATGATAACTAAATGAACACGTGCTTCCCAAGTTTACCAGAATCCATTTCCTACTATGAAGCTCCTTAAAATGTAAGTCAACAAGTCACGGTAACACATAAGGCTACCGTAACCATCTATGACAAACCAGAGTTTGCATATACGGAATACGATTCCAACCACAAGGGTATGTTGCATAAAGCTAGGTAAGTCCTATTGCAGATACTAAGTCTCGAAAGACTAGATCTTAGGCAAACCAATGCTTAACGAGGGGTCTGATACCATTACGGTAAGTCCCCACGAAAAAGCCTGTATTACAGTTAATAATTTAACCGACCCTCAGACACACAAGGCTATGAGTAAACCCATAGCCGCAATGTGCGTTCGAAAATCAAGTGTTCGGCGTGTCCTGCAATTCACACCGTTTATCGGAGCTAGCTCCGTTCTTCATCGACCTGCGAGCCGAGTGATCCACCGTTTGCAGTTGTACTGCTTTTTTAACTTATTAGCGTCACAAAGAATTGTTCAGTCAATGACCGAGATGAAAGCCATATGGTGGTGTGGTCATTTCCGAAGATATGACCTATCCACGCACTAACATCATTCTAGGGGTAGATCTGCGAAGTCAGTTAAGACAACACATCAACATTACCCTAGTTCTGTGCAACATGTTACGTCGGCTCTACTATAAAGGAACGATAGTCTTATACCGAAGTATAGTTGGCTAAAGTATCACTTTACAGACACCTGTCTAACCGTGCACCCTGTGATATTAACCATAAGACGGGGGATTACTTTCAGTTAAGAAAGTAAAGACAAGTCAAGGGTTGATAGGTAGTCATACAGTCTCCCACGGTCGAACCGTAGACTCTGACAGATGAAAACCATCCCTTGCTCACTACGTTGATCCCACTATGTCTCTGGCACTCCAGGTAGTTGAAACAATGATCGCCTTAAAAGTGTTTGGAATGGTGAACGGTAAAAGTGCCGAAGCTCAATATACCTCTTTTACCATACCGAAGTACGGTTAAAAGTCACCCACTAATAAGGAAATAATCAAGTGATCTAGGATCAGTGAATGGGGTCCATACTCGAAGTAACGGTCCACCAAACTCAACACCACACAACTTGAATATACCACAAAGTCAACTTGCCTAGGCACAGTTGTTGCTAGGGAAGGATATGGAAAGACCGAAGTCTACCATACCACCCTAGGACCCGAGAGGAGGCTTTACTTAGGCTCCGCTGCCGTGGATTAAGTTCAAAAACAAGCCGAAGCTTCCACATAAGACAAACGGTAAGTATACCAACATACGTCATGCAATTAACCGAAGTCAAAAGCAAATCTCAGGCACCAAATCAAACCACCAGGTGACTCGTTGCTATGGTTTTCCATAACAACTGGTAGTTTTTCTTTGGCTATTTAGTTGCAGTACTAAGTACAACAGTTATCCCTAAGAAGGTCAAACGTCGACACTTTTCCCGCCGCTCAACTCTTTCCAACCCGGAGGTTGTACTCGAGAATTGGGTCCAGTTCTCCACGGTGCTACCGTAATATGAGGGTCCACGTATGGTCTCACTAATTAACGGCCCGCTGATGTTAGCTATGACCAAGCGATGTCTTGCGTCCGTGTCACCACCTCAATTAAGGGTTAGTTTAGACGACTTTTCAAGTTCTGGCGAAGGTCAAGTCCGAAGACAAGTCCGACACCTCCCTCCATACACCTTGCGGTGCAGGAGGGGTTGGGACCGAAGTCCCAACCATTTTGAACTCTCTCATTTTGGTAATGATCCTTCCGCAGGTTCACCTACGGAAACCTTGTTACGACTTTTACTTCCTCTAAATAATCGAGTTCGGTCAACTTTCAAGCACTTCCAGTGCCACCCGAAGGCAGCTCCGGCAGCTCGTCCGAAGACCTCACTCTATCATTCAATCGGTAGTAGCGACGGGCGGTGTGTACAAAGGGCAGGGACGTAATCAACGCAAGCTAATGACTCGCGCTTACTGGGAATTCCTCGTTCAAGAGCAATAATTACAATGCTCTATCCCTATCACGAAGAAGGTTCCTTGGGTTACCCTCTCCTCTCGGAGAGGGAATCCTTGCACGCTGATCACTTCAGTGTAGCGCGCGTGCGGCCCCGGACATCTAAGGGCATCACAGACCTGTTATTGCTCTTTCTCGTACGGCTTATTTGCCGTTTGTCCCTCTAAGAAGTAACGGGGAGACTACGGCTCCCCGTACTATTTAGTAGGCTAGAGTCTCGTTCGTTATCGAAATTAATCAGACAAATCACTCCACCAACTAAGAACGGCCATGCACCACCACCCACTAAATCAAGAAAGAGCTCTCAATCTGTCAATCCTTCTAGTGTCCGGGCCGGGTAAGTTTTCCCGTGTTGAGTCAAATTAAGCCGCAGGCTCCACTCCTGGTGGTGCCCTTCCGTCAATTCCTTTAAGTTTCAGCTTTGCAACCATACTTCCCCCGGAACCCAAAGACTTTGGTTTCCCAGAAGCTGCCAGCCGAGTCATATTTCGAACTCTGGCTGATCGCTGGTTGGCATCGTTTATGGTTAGAACTAGGGCGGTATCTGATCGCCTTCGAACCTCTAACTTTCGTTCTTGATTAATGAAAACATTCTTGACAAATGCTTTCGCTTTAGTTAGTCTGGCGACGGTCCAAGAATTTCACCTCTAGCGCCGCCATACTAATGTCCCCGTCTGTCCCTCTTAATCATTACCTCAGGTCCCTAAGACCAACAGAAAAGAACCGAGGTCCTATTCCATTATTCCATGCAAGATTATTCCGGCCGTTAGGCCTGCTTTGAGCACTCTCATTTTTTCAAAGTAAACGTACCGATCACCATAGGCACCCGGTTAAGGGCACCATATGGTTGACTCGGCTATTTTCGTCTCGTCTGTTGAGTAACCACCTTGCGGTGGACCCAAACAGCGTAGACTGACATCCAACTACGAGCTTTTTAACCGCAGCAACTTTAATATATGCTATTGGAGCTGGAATTACCGCGGCTGCTGGCACCAGACTTGCCCTCCAATTGATCCTCGTTAAAGGATTTAAATTGTTCTCATTCCAATTACGGGGCCTCATAAGAGTCCCGCATTGTTATTTTTCGTCACTACCTCCCCGTGCCGGGAGTGGGTAATTTGCGTGCCTGCTGCCTTCCTTGGATGTGGTAGCCGTTTCTCAGGCTCCCTCTCCGGAATCGAACCCTGATTCCCCGTTACCCGTCACAACCATGGTAGGCATTTAACCTACCATCGACAGTTGATAAGGCAGACACTCGAAAGTTACGTCGCTGGCTCGAGGCCATGCGATCAGCTAGTATATTCAGAGTCACCATACAAAGGAGCCGAAGCCCCATTGGTCTTGGTCTAATATATGCCGAGTTTCCCTTTCGAGTCACCCGTTTAGTGCATGTATTAGCTCTAGAATTACCACAGTTATCCATGTAAGATAGTCTATTTCTAATAGATCGTAACTGATTTAATGAGCCATTCGCGGTTTCACTTTATTTTCGTTTGTACTTAGACATGCATGGCTTAATCTTTGAGACAAGCATATGACTACTGGCAGGATCAACCAGGTAGCTCTTCGTGAACCAACACCTCCGTCGCCGTAGCTAAACGGTGTGTCGGGCAGGTTCAGGACTTTCGTTTAACCGTATGTCTGCGTAAACCTAAGTTTACTAGTACGGAACCTCACATCTGCACAGCCTAGACCGTTAAGTCTGGCTTTCACTTCTACCGACGTTAATGTCAAGCACACTCTGGCGACCGTGAAGAAGGTATGGTGTGCGCTACTTCTCGGTCTCATAAGGACAGTTGCTTTCCCTGCGTACTAACAACTGCCTTACGGAATGCCTTAACCCGTCTCTCTTTTCAAAACTCAGTCCAACAGTCCGGCTTTGACACACAGACCCAATCTTGGCAGATTCCTCCTTGACTAACACACTTTAGAAACGTTCCATCCTTATCCTTTCACTACTACGCTGTATCGGATCAACCGATGTGAGCCTTTCAGCCCGATAGTGTGATCAAAGGATGTGACGTGCTTCCATTTGCCTGCTTCCTACGATCCTTCGTCCCAGAGATCAGCCCTGCTCCCATACAAGCCACTACCAAGTAGTTAAGGTAGTGCAGCCATACCGCAGTATGGCCTTGCATTCGGAGGCTCTTAGTGGACGACGCTTCACTCTAGTCAAGATCAAGTAGTACCACACTTCACCAGTCATTAGCCGGACTCTCACTGCCTTAGCTTTCACCGTCAAATAGGAAACCTAGAGTATACGCCTTGCGGCGTAGCACCACTCTGTCCGTATCTTTACGATTTCCACATTGAATCTCAACGAGAAGGGCTTCACATTGTCCAGTCTCACGCTCCGACCCGCAATCGTTTTGGCACAGCCCGGATCACGGCGGGTTGTTGAATAACCCATGTCAGAACGATCCATAAGGATGATCCACGAACACTTCTCAGTCAAAACTCAAGCTTCCATCAACACGTCCAGGGCAGGCCTCACGGCTTTACACCTATCGTTTGATTACTAACTCAATTCATAGTTCTGCGCTTTCTCAAGGCCAGACTATCAGACTTTCGTTCTCCTCCAGCACAAGGCCGGAGGGCAAGATGAGATTTGTTTTGTTAACTTAGCTTTTGCGTGTCGTTAACCAGCAATCAGGAGCGAACTCCCGAAAGCCGTACCCCTTACGGGGCATTAGTGGAAGAGGTAACCCTCTTTGTTCAAATTTGCCGAGTAATAACTCAAGCCAGCCTAGTAAATTATCGTTTGTGTTAGCTTTGGAGTGATCCGTTGCCACGTACGCCGAGCGTACAACACTTATACTGTTAAACATTGGTCCGAATTTTCGGCTCTAACACCATGGCACGGACCGCGCGCACAGCTTTTTTCGTTAGAGCCCCTCGGTATAAGCACTCGCCAGAGTTAACCTTTTTCCGTTTCTGACTTACGGAAAAAGGTCTTCGCCGATGGTGAAAAATTTTTCACCAAATCGGTATATCCAACTTTCACTTGATACCCTTCTTACGGTTCTCCCGTAAGGACTGCGTTACCTATTTTTAGGCTGGGCTAGGCCTATAGTAGAGTTTGGTAGAGTTTGACTTTTTTCTTATGGACATGTGCCATACACTTTTCTTAACCGCCAGCATGCATTTTTCTTCGGTTAAAAGTGTTTCTGAGCGAGACCCATTTTTATGGTTTCATTTTTCTCGCTTTTCACTTCTCTACATATATGATTCTCGTCAGGAACGTGTCACCGCAAAAAAGTTTCGAACATTGCCATTTCTCAACCACTTGACTTACAGCAAAAGTCTATGGGCCGTTTTACAGCAAAAGTCTATGGGCCTTTTATGCACCAAAAACCATTGGTCAAAGTCGTCATCAAAGAAATGGAGATCCTCAAACCATTGAATAATGGCAAGTAATGGACACCGTTGGAAAGCTTTTTTAATGTACATGTCCCTAGAATCATCGTACTATGTCCTAGGATAACCATTGACCATGTAATGTCAATTTTAAAATCGAGCCTATGTATTCTCTATGGAGGAATGAAATGATTAATATCTCGAAAACTATAATACTTAGAGGTCTGATTTTTTTACTGAATATTCTTCTAATCAATAGACATTGAATGCATGCTTCATTAGGATTGAAACCATTGAGGTCATTGCTCAATTTTATTAAATCTGAAAAAATATTGAAATTTTCAAAAAATCATAACTCGAAAACTATATATGATTAAATTGTCAAACTAAGTTAATTAAATTTCTACGTCATCTAATCTTTCATAAAAACATCATTCCAGCCATGTCAGACATTGAAATCGTGTACATTTTCTATTTTGTAGATTTTAAATTTAACCCACAAAGGATAGGCCAAAAAAACAATGTTGAATATTAAAAAAGTGGTACTATCTAGATGGATGAAATAAATTGATTAAAATATTAGATTTATGTACTATTTTTAATCTTTTTATTTCATGTCAATATTCGGTCGGGAAGTGGTACAATTTGGGCCTCGAAGTTCAAAATGTTCTAATTAAATGAATTAATATTTTGACATTTCACTTAAAAATATCTCGAAAACGAAAAAAGATATTGAAAATCTGATTGGACCAATCGTCTTAGAATTAAAAATAGATTCCAGAACAATATTTAAACATGTCGAAAGTAATGTCCTAAGGGTCAAAAATGTCTGACCGCGAATTTGTACATTTGGTCCTAAAGTCGATTTTGGACATGTTCCCTCGAAATATTCGGACATATAAAATATGTTTCTTGAATGGTTTTTAATGTCCTTTCCAACGGTACTATTCTCGAAGCAATCCGATGAACGGTTCAAAATTTGACTTTTTTGATTTGAATTGTATATAGCTATTGGCTATTGAGTGAGGTTAGGTTAGGCTAATTTTTTCAAAGTCCTTTTTTTCAACCGGCCTATACTTTAACATGGGATTTGATGATGATGAATATCTTGGGCAAGCTACCTCTCAGCCAAATAAACTAAACTGATTAAAATAGTACATTACCAGACGAAAATTTTATGCCCTATAACATTTTTCGAAATTCGAACCGGAAGTGGTACAAATTCGATTTAGAACATTAAAAAATTCGAAATGTTCAAAATCGAAAATTTCGAAAACGAAAAAAGTTATCGAAAAACTGATCGAGCCATTCTTCTTAGAATTAAAAATAGATTCAGAAACAATATTTAAACATGCTAAAAGTTCAATATTAAGGGTCAAAAATGTCCTACCACCAAAATTTTAAAATGTCCAAAATCGAGATTTCGATATGTTCTAATGGTATTTTGGACATTATGAAGTTGGTTTATGGTCTAACTTTTGATTTCCTATCCAACGGTCCTAGTTTCGAACCAATCGTATGAACGGTTCAAAATTCGATTTACGAGGTTGATTTGTCAACTTTGACAACTTTAGCAGATAGGCCACTGAAGCTAGTAATGCACTTGTATGGGAAATTTTGCATGAAAGTGAAAAAAAGTCAACTTTGTTAAATAACCAAACCCAACCTATTTTTTCATTGCCAATCGAAAGAACACAACGAGGATAGTCCAAAACAGTCCCAACTTTGCCCCTCCCGCGCGTGGTTAACATAGATTTCTTGTTTTGTAAATTCTGACCTGTCAAAAATTACCTACCACGCAAAAGTGAAAACATGCTAAAAATCGAATTTGAACATGTTCTAATGGTTCGAATGGTCTGAAAACTTGATAGTATTAATGTTTTTAAGTTTTCTTTAATATGTAATTGGTTTTAGAACTCTCAGATCGTTTTTTCGAAAATTGACTTTTCCCGCCTGAATTTGCATTGAAAGTCAATGGGCCCCTGGAAGTTGACTTCACCAAAAGCTTATCTTATCAAAGTAGAGGTTCTAAAAGGTCAAAATCTTTAAAATTGAAAAATGTTAAAAAACTTTTAATACATCTTATAGTGCATTAAAAAACGAACTTAGAACACCTATACTTTTTGTCCTAGTGCACACTATGATCGAGAAATCACGTTTTGTAACTTCCAATCTGTCAAAAATGTCCTACCACGCAAAATCATTTTCTCATTAAAAATCAATTTTAATTAGCTTAATCACATCTCAGCATCATCAAATCATTATTCCTAGCTCGAAATTAAATTCTGCATCCAATGGTCCATGTTACAAGTCAATCGGTCGAACGGTTCAAAATAAAAGTTTCAAAAAGGACGGTCTATGGACAATTAGCATTAGCCAGCAAGAAGCTATGGCCAGCAAAAACCTATGGCAATGTAAAAGCAATGGGAGAGTGAAAGTCAACTTTGGCAAAATTACTGGGATTGGTTTTTGAGTTAGAACTCGATTAGTGGACTGTTGCATGATTGAGTAATATAATTTCAAATGGTGTTTAAATGTGTCAGGGGTAGTATAGGATTATGTGAGCGGGAAAGTTAAAGGGGGCGTGGCAAAATAGGCAAATAAGCAAAAAGAGATGTAGCACACTCAGGGTTCCCAAGTGGTCTCCCTCCCAAGTACTAACTGAGCCCGACGCCGCTTAACTTCAGGGATCTGACGAGTCCTGGTGATCCGACGTGGTATGGTGCTACATATTAGGTCTAAACTAGAATTCAACCCAACTACTCTCTTAAGGTAACCAAATAGGAAAAACAGCCTAACCGTACTAGAACCCTCCAACTAAGCTAACTTATACTGAACCCAGCCCACTAACATTCACTAAGACCCTAATCTACGTAAAACACAGCTCAAGCCCATACAAAACCCAACTCACCAATGACAGCTAGCCAGTCTAGCCGTAGAAGCGACGATGTTCATATATATCCGACAGGATGAGCTAGTGGCAGGCCTTTGCTCTAAAATGGCAAACGGCACCGCTCAGAAGCTCACCCCGCTGGTGATGAGGCCAATGGTTTAGAGACCGTATGGCAGGTCTCTGGTTTCATAATATCAAGCGACTCCCCAGTCAAACAGTCAACCAGCTGAACCTCTTCTAAGCCGTAGAAAACCACGGCATAGAGGGTCCAGACTAGCAACACATTTGACCGAGAGTCTGTTTCTAGACGGTCAAATGGATCTCCGAAGAGACCCATCTCACCGTAAAGTCACTTTGTTGGACTTGTACTATTTCAGCACAAGTCCAAACTTACGGTTTTTGACCCCTTCATGACTTCAACTTATACCGATTTGGATGCTCTATC
>Ga0308175_100002542_pt1 | contig 12488 bp, 11 predicted proteins | sample PhyCR1_3_FD_203893 | JGI IMG/M metagenome (GOLD analysis project Ga0308175, IMG submission 203893) | Soil microbial communities from UC Gill Tract Community Farm, Albany, California, United States - DLSLS.C.R1 | ecosystem: Environmental > Terrestrial > Soil > Agricultural land | place: USA... | reverse complement strand
GTCGCCCGCCGGAGACACCGATGCGGTCGCATTCAGCGGCTCCATCTGCGCGTGATAGGCGTAGTCGCAGCGGTATTCGGCTTCGAGCACAGCCGCCGCGTTCTTGAGCGCTGCGTCCGTATCGCCGTGCTTGAACCAGTCGCTGGTGACCGGGATCGAGAGATTGCGAGCGTCCGCGGCAAAGGCCTGCATGCTTTTTTCGCTGTCGAATCCCCAAGCCTTCCCAGTCCGATTCCATTTGATGCTGCGTTCGGCCTCCGCCTTGCCGTCGAATGCCGCCCATGCCGTGCTGGCGAGGACGCCGACGCCGGAGGGGAGGCGGACGACATCGAGCACGCCTGCAATGTTTTTGACTTTCGCTTCGTCGAACGTGTCGGGCGTGCCACCCTCGACGGGGCTGCGCAGCACCGCGCCGTAGATCATTCCGGGCATCTGCACGTCGATCGAATACTGGGCGGTGCCGTTCACCTTGTTCGGCAGCTCGGCACGCAGTACGTCCTTGCCGATAAGCCGGAAGCTGGCGGCGGGCTTAAGGTCGCCAGGCTTGATCTCGGGCGCCTGCGGCGGCACTTCGGCAAAGGCCGCGATCTCGCCATAGCCGATGCGGCGATTGCTCTTCGCATGCACGACGGCACTCGGCTCGGTCGTAAGTTCGGCGAGCGGCACGTTCCAATGCTTCGCCGTATTATCGAGCAGCACGCGGCGGACCTGCGCGCCGAAGGTGCGCAATGGCGTGTAGTAGCTTTTCACCGCATTGCTGCCGGCGGTGTACATCATTCCGCCGAAGCCCGGATTACCATACATTTTCTCGACCACCGGCGCGGGCACGATCCTGACTTTGTCCCAGTCGGCATCGAGCTCTTCGGCGATAATCAGCGGCAACGACGTCCCGGAGCCCTGGCCCATTTCGGTCGCCGGCGCCATGATCGAGATCGTGCCGTCACTCGCGATGCTCACCCACGGGCTCAAGGCCTTGCCTTCACTTGCGCCGGCGGGTGTCGCGGCAAACGCCGGAGCGCCTTCCGCCACGAATGCAAAGGTCAGCCCCGCGGCGCCGATCATGAGTTGGCGGCGCGACAGGTCGAAACGGGAGTTGGCGGGCGTCTGGTTCATGGCTCAGCCCTCCTTCGCCGCACGTTCAATGGCACGCGCGATGCGGGGATAGGTGCCGCATCGGCAGATGTGCGCACTCATGTGCTCCACGATCTCGTCGCGGCTCGGATGCGGATTGCGTTTGAGCAGATCGGCCGCGCTCATGATCTGGCCGGACTGGCAGTAGCCGCACTGCGGCACTTGCTCCATGAGCCAAGCCTTCTGCAGCGGGTGGGACGAATCGGGCGAAAGACCTTCAATCGTGGTGATCGACTTGCCCGCCACTTCGCTCAATTGCGTCTGGCAGGAGAAGGCGCGCTTGCCGTCAACGTGCACCATGCAGGCACCACACATGCCCGCGCCGCAGCCGAATTTCGTGCCGGTCAACTTGAGGTCTTCACGAATGACCCACAGCAAAGGCGTGGACGGTGGTGCGTCGCTCGATGCGGATCGCCCGTTGATCGTAAACCCGACCATGTTTCCTCCCCCGATCTTTATTTATTATGGTGCAAGCCTACGCCCGGCTTGACGCCACGCCAAGAGCGAGAACCGTCATCGCTGCGATGTGATCAGGGTCGCGTCAATGCTTCAGCGGGCCCGGGAAGGCGCGCTCGGCGCGTTCAATCAGCGCTTCCTCGTGCCGGCGTGCGACAGTGGCGCTGATGATGCCGCCGATCACGGCAAGCACGAGCAGTGCAATTCCGATAGGGCGGGCGAATTCGTCGATCAATCGTCCGAAGCTATAGCCGCCGATTCCGAACACGCACGCCCACACGACGCCGCCTGCCGCATTGAACATAAGGAAGCGCGGCCAGTACATGCGGTTGGCGCCCGCGAGAATGGCCGCGAAGGTGCGCAGCAACGCAACAAAGCGGCCGAAGAACACGACCTTTCCGCCGTGCCGGAGAAACAGGTATTGCCCGACCTTCAGGCGCGGTTCGGTCAAACCGATGCGGGGCCCATGCCGATGCAGCAGCGGCAGCCCGATCTCGCGGCCTAGGAAGAAGCCACAGGTATCGCCGACGATCGCACCGATCGCCGCGGCGACGATGACCAAGCCGATGTCGAGATCATGCGTCGCGCCGGCATAGGTGGCCGCGGCGACCAAAATGGTTTCGCCGGGCAGCGGGATGCCCATGCTCTCGAGCCCGACCACCACGCCGACGGCCCAATAGCCGTAGCTGCTGATCAATTGCGTTGTATCGAAATCCATCAATGAACTTTGCCCGGCTCTCGAGCAGAGTGAAAGAGCGGCGCGGGCAATGGTTCCTCACCCTCGGCATTCACCAACGCGCCGAGGCGAAGTCTATCGAACGATTGAATACGTCAGGAACCGGACACCAGGTCCGGAGTTTGTCGCGCAGAGGTGACACATGCTGAAGTGGGCATTGGTCTTTTTCATCGTCGCTATCGTCGCGGCGCTCTTCGGTTTCACCGGAATCGCAGCAGGTGCGGCGACGATCGCGAAATGGCTGTTCTTCATCGCCGTCGCGATCTTCGTGATCTTCCTGATCCTCGGCTTAATGGCAGGCAAAGCGATAACGTGAGCGGCCTCAGCCACTCATGGCTGCACAACAAGACGAGACAGTGGGCCCCTCAGGGAGCGTGAAGCTCGGGGTGCTCGGGCCGGCGGGCCGGCTGAACCGGGCGCTTGAGGCCAAGCTGGACGGCCTTGCCGCGGATCGCCGATTGCGACCGGCGGAAGCGCAGCGCGAGCTTACGAACGGGGATGCCGTCTTCCCAAAGCTTCTTCAGGGCGGCGACATCTTCGTCATTCCAGGGGCGAGACAATAATATTCGCATGTCCTTCCGCGCGTCTGATCTCGAATGAGGCCAAGCGAGGCCAACACGGCCGAGGATCTGCTGAGAGTTCTCGGACAGAGGGCGGACGTGTTCCGCACTCATGCGAGGAACTCGTAAGATCGTCCGGAGTTCCGAGGTTTTTCGTGTTGCGGCGGTGCGACGCGGGGCGGGTAAAATTTAACCCCCGCGCGGACACGGCCCGCGCGAGGGTGACTTCGTGAACCCTACTCCGCGCTACAGAACGGAGCGCCGTCCGCGGAAGAAACCGAACAGCGCGGACAACACGAACAGCACGATCGCTACGAAGAAGATGATCTTCGCCGCCTCGACCGCGACGCCCGCAACACCGCCGAATCCGAAGATCGCGGCGATGATCGCGACTACAAGGAACGTCAGAGCCCAGCCCAACATGACAGCCTCCTCATCATTGACTTGCGTACGCTAAGAACGTGCGGCGCGTGACCAAAGTTCCCGCACCTCCCTGGCTTGAGCGCCCGCCGTGGTTAGCGCGGCGGCATGGAACCCGTTCTTTTGCCAACGAGTTTGCCGCTCTGGAGACGACGGAACAGGGCAGGACGGCGCGATGGCCGGGCTGAAGACGTACCATGCCAAACGCGACTTCGGCGTCACCGCCGAGCCGCGCGGCAAGGTTTTACGCCAGACGGGCCATGCCTTCGTGATCCAGAAGCACGCCGCGACCCGCCTGCACTACGATCTGCGGCTTGAGCTCGATGGCGTGATGAAGAGCTGGGCGGTGACGCGCGGACCGAGCCTCGTCCCCGGCGAGAAGCGGCTCGCGGTGCAGACCGAGGATCACCCGATCGATTACAACAAATTCGAGGGGACCATCCCGCAAGGCGAATACGGCGGCGGCACCGTGATGATCTGGGATCGCGGCATCTGGCAGCCGGGAGAAGACCCGCGCCGCGGATTTCAGAAGGGCCATCTCAAGTTCATCCTCGAGGGAGAAAAGCTGCACGGCGGCTGGCACCTCGTGCGCCTGCGCAAACGTCCGGGCGAAAAGCGGGACAACTGGCTGCTCATCAAGCAGCACGATGACGCGGAACGCTCGGCCTCGGATAAAGACATTCTGGAGGAGATGCCGCTTTCGGCGGTCACCGGCCGGAGCATGGACGAGATCGCGAACAATCCGAAGGGCAAGGTGTGGCGCAGCAACCGGTCATCCGGCAATGGCGCGGCGCCGCTGAAGGCGCGCGCAACGGGCGTGAAGCGCGCGCCTGCGAAAAAGACCTCTGTCAAAAAAACATCTGCCAAAAAGGCGGCGGCGAAACGCGCACCCAAGACCCGCGCGCGCACCGCCACGCAAAGCGCACTTCGCAAGCCCTCCGATCGTGACGAGGACCCGGTAGCCGGTGCGCCGAAAGCGCGCCTTCCCTCGTTTATCGAGCCTTGCCTTGCCACGCTCGCCGAAACGGCGCCGTCAGCTGCCGATTGGATTCACGAAATCAAATTCGACGGCTATCGCTTGCAGGCGCGCGTCGATCGCGGAAAAGTCAAATTGCTGACGCGCCGCGGACTGGATTGGACCCATAAATTTGCAGCGGTTGCGAACGCCTTGGCGAAACTTCCTGCCGAGAGCGCGCTGATCGACGGCGAGGTCGTGGTCGAAGCCGACGATGGCGTCTCGAGCTTCTCCGCCTTGCAGCAGGCGCTGAAAGACGGCGCCGACGAGCGGATGCGGTTCTACGCGTTCGACCTGATGCACCTCGATGGCGCCGATCTCACCAGACTTCCACTCACCGCGCGCAAGGCCGCGCTGGAGCGTTTGATCGCAAGCGCACCGAGCGGCGGCGCGCTCCGCTTCAGCCACTCCATCGAGAAAAGCGGACCAGACCTGTTGCAGCAGGCCTGCGAAATGGGGCTCGAGGGGATCGTCTCCAAGCGCGCGGATGCGCCTTATCGCTCCGGGCGCGGGTACGACTGGGTCAAGACGAAATGCTCGGACCGGCAGGAATTCGTCATTGCCGGCTTCGTGCCGTCGACCGCGGACGCCCGCGCGGTCGGCGCCCTCGTGCTCGGCACGTATGAAAACGGCAAATTGCGCTATGCGGGTCGCACCGGCACGGGCTTCACGCATGCCTTCGCACGCGACCTTTATCGCAAATTGAAAGTCACCGAGACGAAGTCATCGCCGCTCAATCCGGTACCGAAGGAAGAGCGTGGCGCGCGCGGACCGGTCTGGGTCGAGCCGAAGCTCGTCGCCGAAGTCGATTTTCACGGCTGGACGCATGGCGACCGCATCCGGCAGGCTTCGTTCCAAGGCTTGCGCGAGGACAAAGCGGCGGAGGAAGTCGTGCACGAGCGAAAGAAAGCGGTAGCGGCGGCCACGAAAACGGCGACGCGCGCCAGCGCTCCGAAGCAGAAATCGGCCACTGCTCCGAAACGCAAATCGGCGGCCGACAACGCGGTCGCGGGCATCGCTCTGTCAAATCCGGAGCGCGTCTATTGGGAGGACGCCGGCGTCACCAAGCGCGGCCTCGCCGACTATTACGTCGCGGTGTGGGACTGGATCGCGCCGCACCTCGTCGGTCGCCCAATCGCGCTGGTGCGCTGTCCGGAGGGCGCGGCTCAGGCCGAGCTCGGCGGCTGCTTCTTCCAAAAGCACGCGCATGGCGGCTTGAGCGCCGATCACCTGCATTTGGTCGCCGAAAAAGGCGACAAGATCATCTCTGTCGACGATCTGGACGGCTTGATCTCGCTGGTGCAGGCCGGCGTGCTCGAAATCCATACGCGCGGCTCGACCATCGATCATCTCGATAAAGCGGACCGGCTCGTCTTCGACTTCGATCCGGGTCCGAACATGGCTTGGAAGGACGTCGTCGCCTCCGCGCGCGACGTGCGCGAGCGCTTAAAGCAGATCGGCCTCGAAACGCTGTTGAAGACCACTGGCGGCAAAGGCCTGCACGTGGTGCTGCCGATCGAGCCGACGCCGTGGGAGGAAGCAAAGCTGTTCACGCAGACGGTCGCGCGCGCGATGGAGGCGGACGATCCCGAGCATTACATCTCTACCTCGACCAAGGCGAAGCGCACCAACAAGATCTTCGTCGATTATCTGCGCAACAGCCGCGAAGCGACCGCAGTGGCGCCCTACTCCACCCGGGCCCGCCCCGGCGCGCCGGTGTCGGTGCCGATCGACTGGTCGGAATTGCGCAGGCTGAAGGGCGCCAATCAGTACACCGTCAACAATCTGATGGCGCGGCTGAAACGGAAGAAGGACCCGTGGGCGGACATCGGTAATATGAAGCAGCGGTTGCCGAAGTTGAAGTAACACGACGCCCGCGCGCGGCGCTTATGCGGGCACTGAATTGATGTCGTCTCGCGCCTCCCGCAGCGCCTCTCCGCCGTTTCCTGAGGAGCGGCCGCAGGCCACTTCGCGACGCTCCTCACTATGAGGGCCGATAGAGGCTTCGGTTGGGACGAGGGTGAGAAGCTAAAATGCCGGTGTTTGCGCGGTTGCTGTTTTTAGTTGTTGTCTGGCTTCCTCTACCCGCCCTCGCCTCCCCCATTCACATCGTCACGCTCGGCGACAGCGCGACATCGGGATGGCTGGTGCCGCGCGATAAAGCCTATCCGGCGCAGCTTCAACGCATGCTGCGCGCCAAAGGCTACGACGTTGTGGTCAAGAACGCCGGCATTCCGGGCGACACCAGCGCGGCTGCGCTGAAGCGGCTCGATCTCGCGGTCGATCCGGACACAGATGTTGTTCTCGTCGAGCTCGGAACGAACGACCTTCGCGCGCACGTGACCCGCGGGAAAATGGAAGCGAACATCGGCGAGATCGTCAACACGCTAAAGAAGCGCGGCATCGCCGTGCTGTTGATCGGGCTCGGCTCGCTCGACCTGTCCGCGCTCGCCCGCACCCTCGACGTGCCCTATTCGCAATGGCGGCTGCCGCCGCATCGTTATCGCGCACGCGACGGCGCGCACTTCAACGCCTTGGGCTATCGTGTCCTGCTCGCGCGCACGCTGCCGCAAATCGAGACGCTGATCCGCGCGCGTCAGCGCCCGAAGAACGGGATGTGATCGGTCCAGCTCGTCTGTTTCGCGACGCTGCCGGTCGTGACCGGCTCCGGCGTTTTGTCCGGAATGGATCCGGGTGGCACCGGATGATCGTCCCCGCGAGACCCGGCGGCCTGCGCGGGCCCCGAGACCGTGCTCGGCGACGGCAGCGCCGGCGCGGCCGTTACCGGAGCGGACTTCGCCAGAGGCGGCGCGACGAACGCGGCCGGCGGGACGCGCAACGAGGCGGGCACCGCCAGCGGCTTCACCGTCTGTTCGGCCGCCGCGCGTTCCGCCGCATGCGTCGTCAGTGCACTCCGCACGGCATCGAGCCAGCGCGCATCCTGCGAGGGCTCGTGCGCTTCCACGCGCGTCTCGGCCAGCGCCTCCGTGCGTGCCTCGTGCTCTTTGGATTCCTTCGGCTCTTTCGCCTTCGTTTCCTTCACCACCTTCGGCGCGGGCTCCGCCTTGCGCCACTGCGGCGCGGGCATCGGGTCGAGCGCCTCGGCCGTGGGCTTGAGCTGCGGCGGTGCTTGCGATGCGAGCAGCGACTTGAACGCGGCTTCCGCGTCGGGATCGACGCCGCCGCACGTTTTCTCGAACTCTTCCACGTCGCGTCTGACCAGCATGCGCCGCGTGCTCGCGTCGATCTGCTTGTCGATCATCGCGATGATGTTGTTGCGCAACGTCAGGCAGGTCGTCTCCGGCGCGAAATTCGCGCGGTAGATCGAATAGGCGCTGGCGAGGCCTACCGGGATCGCGAGCAGGGAGCCGGCAAGCTGGAGCACGAACATCAGCCGCGCCGCCTTCGGCGCCGGCTGCACCCGCAGTGGCGCCGGCGCGGCATGGTGCTCGCCATGCTGCGGCATGGGATCGCGGGTCGCCACCAACATGGAAAGTGAGCCTCGGCTGGACTGTCGATGCGGCTGAGTCACAGGAGTATTCGGAACTATTTGAGCCGGGATTGGGGCGCAATCGGGGAATTCATCGAGCGTCGCCATATACAAACGGTTAAGCGCGTCAGGCCCGGCGCAAGATGCTGACAAAAAAGCCGTCCGTGTCGGTCCGGTGCGGCGTAATCAGCAGGCCTTCATGGCTAAGCCGTGCGGCCTTATTGAACAGGAAGGCGCGTTCGCCGAGAGGCCGGGCTATCTCCGACGGCGGTATGGCCGCGAACTCCGGATGGCGGGCCAGGAAGGCGCGCACCTGTCCGCCGTTCTCGTCCTCCAACACCGAGCAGGTGACGTAGACGATGCGCCCGCCGGGTTTGAGGAAAGGCACGGCGCGGTCGAGCACTTCGGTCTGGTCCTTCAGCCGCTGCTCGAGTGCGCCCGGGCGCATGCGCCACTTTGCATCCGGATTGCGCCGCCACGCGCCGGTGCCGGTGCAGGGTGCGTCGATCAAGACCACGTCCATTCGCCCGGCCAGATCGCCGACCTCCCCCCCGATCGACTTCGGCGTCCGCACCTGCACGTTGCGCGCGCCGGAGCGCTTGAGCCGGTCGTGGATCGGCGCAAGCCGCCGCTTGTCCTGGTCGGTCGCGAAGATCTGGCCCTTGTTCTGCATCGCCGCAGCGAGCGCGAGCGTCTTGCCGCCGGCGCCAGCACAAAGATCGAGCACCTGCTCACCGGGCTTGCCGTCCGCGAATAACGCGGCGAGTTGCGAGCCTTCATCCTGAACTTCCACGAGACCTTTCAGAAAAGCCGGTTCGGCGTGCACTGCCGGGCTTTTAGCGTCCGCACCTAAAGCGATGCGCAAACCCGAAGGCGACCAGCGCGTCGGTTCGGGCGCGAGATCGGCAAGCATCCTGACCGCCTCGTCACGCTCGCCTTTCAACAGATTGACGCGCAGGTCGAGCGGTGCGCGCGAGGCGAGCGCGGCGCCCTCCTCCGCGCGTTCGTCCCCGAAGCTTTGCGCAAGCTGCGGATCGAGCCATTCCGGATAGTCGCCCGCGACATGCGGCGGCGCGCCGGTGAGATCGCCCGCTTCGAGGCGGCTCCGCTCCTCATCCGACAGAGGCGCGGGCGCAAAACGCGAGCCGTCGGTAAGGCGCGCGATGGCCCCTACGTCGAGCCCGCGCTCGCGTTTCAACATGCCGAGCAGAATGGCGCGTGGGCTGTCCTCGCCGATGAACCAAGCGCTGGATGCACGCCGACGCAGCGCGTCATAGACGAGGCCGGCGATGGCGGCGCGGTCGCCGGAGCCGGCGAACCGGTGCACGAGCCCCCACGCCTTCAGCGCGTCTGGGGCGGGACGGCGTTCGGTCTCGATTGCGGTGAGGACTTCGATGGCGGCGGACAGCCGCGCGGCCGGCGTCATGGCAACCCGGCAAGAATGCGCACGATGAAGATCAGCCACATCGCAAGCAGGACCAGCGCGCCGACGCCATAGAAGCCGCCACGCCAGCGAACATTGTTGCCGGTTACGTGGACAAATGCCTGCAAAATGCGAAAGACGACGAATATCCAGGCGAGCACGACGAAGACGGTGTCGGCGTGGCGGGTGATCAGCGCCAGGATCGTCAGAACGTAAAACAGGACAGGCAGTTCGAACTGATTGCTGAAGGCAAACGCGAACTGATTGGCCCGCATCGGCCAGGCCGGCTCGCGCATCGCGATCTGTTCGAACCGCGTCTCGCCGCGCTGTAACGAAGACGTTCGGAAGTACATCATTCCGAGCATCAGCCCAAAGGTGAGCAGCACCTCGACGAACAGCGGGAGCAGGACGGTCGCGACCGACATCAGACGCGGCTCGGATAGTTCGGGCTCTCGCGCGTGATCACCACGTCATGCACGTGGCTCTCGCGCAGGCCAGCGCCAGTGATGCGGACAAACTCGGCCTTACGATGGAGTTCGTCCAAATTCCGCGCGCCCACATAACCCATCGCTGCTCGCAGGCCGCCAGCCAATTGATGCAACACCGTCGAGGCTGAGCCCTTATAGGCCACCTGGCCTTCGACGCCTTCAGGTACGAGCTTCAGAGAGTCTTTGATGTCCTGCTGGAAGTAACGATCGGCCGAGCCGCGCGACATCGCACCGACCGATCCCATCCCGCGGTATGTTTTGTACGAGCGGCCCTGATACAAAAACACCTCGCCGGGCGTCTCGTCCGTGCCCGCGAGCAGCGAGCCGACCATCGCGCAGTCCGCGCCGGCGGTTATCGCCTTGGCGAGATCGCCGGAATATTTGATGCCGCCATCGGCGATCACCGGCGTACCATTCGCCTTCGCCGCCTCGACGCAATCCATGATCGCCGTGAGCTGCGGTACGCCGACGCCCGCGACGATACGCGTCGTGCAGATTGAGCCGGGGCCGATGCCCACTTTAATCGCATCCGCACCGGAATCGATCAGCGCCTTGGCCCCTTCACCGGTCGCCACGTTGCCTGCAACGACCTGCACGGCGTTCGACAGCTTCTTGATCCGGCTCACCGCCTCCAGAACCATGCGCGAATGGCCGTGCGCGGTGTCCACAACGACGAGATCGACGCCGGCCGCGATCAGCGCCTCGGTGCGTGAGAAGCCCTTGTCGCCGACCGTGGTGGCTGCTGCGACGCGCAGGCGGCCCTGCTCGTCCTTGCAGGCGTTTGGATTGGCCACCGCCTTCTCGATGTCCTTCACCGTGATCAGTCCGACGCAGCGATATTGATCATCAACGACGAGCAGTTTCTCGATCCGGTGTTGATGCAGCAGACGCTTGGCTTCGTCATGGCTGACGCCTTCGCGCACCGTGATGAGCTTCTCTTTCGTCATCAACTCGGCGACGCGCTGGCGCGGATCGGTCGCGAAACGCACATCGCGGTTGGTGAGAATGCCGACGAGCCTGCCCGGCCCGCTGCCGCTACTCTCGACCACCGGCACGCCCGAAATCTTGTTGTCCTTCATCAGATCGAGCGCCTGCTGCAGGCCCGCTTCCGGGCCAATGGTGAGGGGGTTCACCACCATCCCGGACTCGAACTTCTTCACTTGCCGTACCTGCGCGGCCTGCTCGTGCGGCTCGAGATTGCGGTGGACGACGCCGAGGCCACCGGCCTGCGCCATCGCGATCGCCATCTGGCTCTCGGTGACCGTGTCCATCGCGGACGCGACGATCGGCAGATTGAGGAGGATTGTTTTTGTAATGCGCGAACGGATGTCGACATCGGCAGGCATGACTTCCGACAGACCGGGCCTGATCAGCACGTCGTCGAAGGTCAGCGCTTCTCGAAAAACCGTCCCGCCTGAAATCGCCATTGCGCCAACTCCGTTCGCCCGCAAGGGAATATGGGCCCGGCCAGCGGATAGAAAATGCCTTCCGCGGGGGGTTCCCGCGCCGTTTCAGAGCCGCTTTTGGGTTGGCGTGGGTCGATATCATGAGATTCCGGCGATTCCTAGGGTTTTGCCGGGATGGCTGTTATGAACCCCTCCGCGCGCCGGTTCTGCCTCTCCAGTGCGTTTCAAGACCAGTTGTCATCCGGTCCATTCCATGCGCCCCGACCGCATCGTCCCGCTCATTATTGCGGTCGCCCTGTTCATGGAAAACATGGACTCGACCGTGATCGCCACCTCGCTGCCGGCAATTGCGGCCGACATCGGGACCAATCCGCTCGCGCTCAAGCTCGCGGTCACCTCGTACCTGTTCTCGCTCGCGGTGTTCATTCCAGCGAGCGGCTGGACGGCCGACCGCTTCGGCACGCGCACCGTATTCCGCACGGCCATCGCCGTGTTCATCGCGGGCTCTATCGGCTGCGCGATCTCCACCTCGCTGCTCAATTTCGTGATCGCGCGCATCGTGCAAGGCATGGGCGGCGCCATGATGACGCCGGTCGGGCGCACGGTGCTCGTGCGCACGATTGCCAAGCGCGACCTGATGAATGCGATGGCGTGGGTCACCGTGCCCGCACTGATCGGCCCTGTGATCGGGCCGCCGGTCGGCGGCTTCATCACGACCTACGCGACGTGGCACTGGATTTTCATCATCAACGTGCCGATCGGCATTGTCGGCATCATCCTCGCAACGCGTTACATCACCGACGTGCGCGCGGAAAAGCACGAGCCGTTCGACGGGCTCGGCATGGTGCTCGCCGGGCTCGGCATCGCGGGCGTTGCGTTCGGTTTTTCCGTGCTCGGACTGAACTTCCTGCCGTGGTGGGTGGACGTCGCGCTGATCGGTGGCGGCACCATCTTCTTCTCCGCCTATCTCGTGCACGCGCGGCGCACCCGGTATCCGGCGCTCGATCTCTCGCTCTTTCGCATTCCGACGTTTCGGGCGAGCGTGACGGGCGGCTTCGTCTTTCGCGTCGGCATCGGCGCGCTGCCGTTTTTGCTGCCGCTGATGCTGCAGGTCGGCTTCGGCATGACGCCGTTCCAGTCGGGCCTGATCACGTTTTCCTCCGCGATCGGCGCGATGACGATGAAGATGGCCGCCGCGCGGTTGCTGCGCCATTTCGGCTTCCGCAGCATCCTGCTCGCCAATGCGGTGATCAGCGCGGCCTTCCTCGGCGCGTGCGCGAGTTTCACCGCGCAAACGCCGATCTACGTGATGTTGATCCTGCTCTTGGTCGGCGGCTTCTTCCGCTCGCTGCAGTTCACCTCG
>Ga0308175_100002541_pt1 | contig 12490 bp, 11 predicted proteins | sample PhyCR1_3_FD_203893 | JGI IMG/M metagenome (GOLD analysis project Ga0308175, IMG submission 203893) | Soil microbial communities from UC Gill Tract Community Farm, Albany, California, United States - DLSLS.C.R1 | ecosystem: Environmental > Terrestrial > Soil > Agricultural land | place: USA... | reverse complement strand
GTCGACCTGCGTGTCTCGGTCGGCGTCGAGCGGGGGCTCGAGACGCTCACCGGCCTGGCTCCCCGCCGGGTGTGCACTCGCTGAGCGGTTTCCGTCGAGCCTCGGCCCGCTACCATCGCGGCCGTGACCGACGAAGGCAAATCACTCACGGAACAGCTCTCAGAGCTCGGGGCCCAGCTCGACTGGGTCCGTGAGTACCTTTGACCCGGTTTCGCTCGAGCAGCAGCTCGTAGAGCTGGAGCAGGAGATGAGCGCGCCGGGCTTCTGGGACGACCAGGCCCGTGCCGCGAAGGTCTCCTCGGACCACGCCCGCGCCTCGCGGCGGCTCGAGGGGTACCGGCAGCTGACGCAGGACTTCGACGATGCGCGCGAGCTCGCCGAGCTGGACGGCGGCGAGATGGACGAGGAGATCGGCCGCGCGCTCGTTCCGCTGCGCGCCGAGTTCGAGCGGCTCCAGGAGGCGGCGCTCTTCAACGGCGAGTACGACACGGGCGACGCCGTCGTGACGCTCCAGTCCGGCACGGGCGGCACCGACGCGCAGGACTGGGCCGAGATGATGCTTCGGATGTACGAGCGCTGGGGCGCGAACCGCGGCTTCAGAGTCGACCTGCTCGAGGCGAGCCCCGGCGAGGAAGCCGGCCTGAAGTCCGCCACCTTCACCGTCGAGGGCGAGAACGCCTACGGCATCCTGAAGGCCGAGCGGGGCAAGCACCGCCTCGTGCGCCAGAGCCCGTTCGACCAGGCCCACCGCCGGCACACCGCGTTCTCGACGGTGATCGTCGCGCCCCTCCTCGCCGCGGACGAGGACGTCGAGATCGACGAGAGCGACCTCAAGATCGACACCTACCGTGCGCAGGGTGCGGGCGGGCAGCACGTCAACAAGACAGACAGCGCCGTCCGGATCACCCATCTCCCGAGCGGCATCGTCGTCCAGTGCCAGAACGAGCGCTCGCAGTCGGCCAACAAGCAGACCGCGATGCGCGTCCTCAAGGCGCGCCTGATCGAGAAGGCGGAAGAGGAGAGAGAGGCGCTGCTGGCGAAGGAACGGGGCGGATCGGCCGACACGGGGTTCGGCGGCGAGTCCATCCGGTCGTACGTCCTCCACCCGTACCAGCTCGTGAAAGACAGTCGCACAGGCTACGAAATGGGAAATGCCCAGGCCGTCCTCGACGGCGAGCTCGATCCGTTCATCCGCGAGTACCTGCTGGCCCGCGCAGCCGGAAGGATCGTCTAGACCGTGGGTTACACTTGAGCGCACAGAGATGGTCCCCGGCGCCGTAGGCGGCGCCTCGAGCATGACCGTGCAGGAACCCGAGCTGACAGACACCCAAGCGACGGCCGTCGTCGACGACCCGTTCGAGGCACCGCGCCCGGGCGCCGCATCGATGATCGTCTTCGAGGCGGTCACGAAGGTCTACGAGCCGGACGTCGTTGCGTTGCAGGACGTCACGTTCCACATCGACAAGGGAGAGTTCGTCTTCGTGGTCGGCGCCTCGGGCTCGGGGAAGTCCACGCTCGTACGGCTCCTCCTGAAGGAGCTCGACCCGTCGGCCGGCAAGATCGTCGTCGGCGGTCGTGAGCTCGGACGGCTCAAGCACTCGAAGGTCCCGATGCTGCGCCGCAACATCGGCTGCGTCTTCCAGGACTTCAAGCTGCTGCCGCGCCGCACAGCCGCCGAGAACGTCGCCTACGCGCTGAAGGTTCAGGGCGAGTCCGCCGGCGCGATCCGCAAGAAGGTGCCGGAGGTGCTCGCGATGGTCGGGCTCTCGCACAAGACGGGGTCGCTCCCGGACGAGCTCTCCGGCGGAGAGCAGCAGCGCGTCTCGATCGCGCGTGCGTTCGTCAACCACCCGCCGCTTCTCGTCTGCGACGAGCCCACCGGGAACCTCGACCCCGACACGTCGGTCGGGATCATGCAGCTCCTCTACCGGATCAACCGCAGCGGCACGACGATCCTGATGGTCACCCACGACCGCGAGATGGTCGACAAGATGCGCAAGCGCGTGATCCAGCTCGAGGGCGGCCGCCTCGCGCGCGACGAGCGCCGTGGGGGGTATGAATGAGCGGCCGCTTGAAGCTCCTCGTGACGGAGGCGTGGCGCTCGCTCGGCGCGAATCTCTCGACGACGGTGGCGGCGACGATGACGGTCCTCATCAGCATGTTCCTGCTCGGGCTGTTCGTCGCGTTCGGGACGTGGATGAACTCGTGGTCGTCGCATGTGAAGCGCGAGCTCGTCGTGAAGGTGTACTTCACGAAGAGCGCAACGCGCGCGCAGAAGGACAACCTCGGGCGTGAGCTCCAGCAGAACCAGTACGTCGCGCCGAACGGCGTCCTCTATGTCTCGAAGGAGCAGGCGCTCGCCGACCAGAAGCGCCGCTACCCGGACCTCTACCAGGGCCTTCCCTACAACCCGCTGCCCGACTCGCTGCAGGTGCAGCCGAGGCGCGGGGAGGACATCGACAACCTCTACCGCTCGATCGTCAAGCCCGACGGTGCGCTCCCTCCGGGCGTCTCGAAGGTGAACGACGCCAAGCAGACCTCCCACGCGATCCTGAGGGTCGCGCACTACATCGACGTGTTCTTCATCCTCGCCGCGGCCGTGCTCCTGATCGCGTCGGTGCTGCTCATCTCGAACACGATCCGACTCTCGATCTTCTCGCGGCGACGTGAGATCGAGGTGATGAAGCTCGTCGGCGCGACGAACTGGTTCGTGCGCGGCCCGTTCATGCTCGAAGGCGTGTTCTGCGGCCTCGTCGGGGCATTCCTCGCGATCTTCTTCCTCGTGATCGGCAAGGCAGCCGTCCTGCCCGCGATCGTCCCGCGGCTGACGAACGACCCGGACGTCCACTCGTGGGGCTTCCCGCTGATCTCGCTCGTGATCGTCCTCTTCGGCCTGGGTGTCGGCGCCTTCGGCTCGGGGATCACGATGCGCCGCTTCCTCAAGGTCTGAGCACAGCGGACTCCCCACTGCTCGTCGTCGAGGTGAGCCGCCGCGGCCGGCTGATCACGGGCGATCCCTTCTTCACACCGGGCGTTCCGGTCGTCCTCGACGCGAAAGGCAGCGGCGACATCGCCCACGGCGACCTCGCCGTCGTTCGCACCGGCCGCGGGCGCGCGCGCATCGAGCGCGACCTCGGTCCTGCGGACGTGGTCGAGAACGTGCTCGAGGCGCTCCTCGTCGAGCGCGGCGCCCGCAGGCCGTTCGAGCCCCACGAGCCGCCGGCGATGGACGTCGCACGGCGGACCGACCTGCGCGACCTGCCGACCTACACGATCGACCCGGACACGGCGAAGGACTTCGACGATGCGCTCTCGTTTCGACGCGAGCCGGACGGGATCCGCGCCTGGGTGCACATCGCGGACGTCTCGTACTTCGTCGGTGCCGGCACTCCGCTCGATCACGGCGCATCCGAGCGCGCCTTCTCGACGTACGTCCCGGGCACGGTCGCGCCGATGCTCCCGCACGAGCTCGCGGACGATCTCTGCTCGCTCCGCCCCCACGTCGACCGGCTCTGCGTCACCGTCGAGATCCCGCCGAGCGGCGACACGCAGTTCTACCGGTCGGTCATCCGCTCGGACGCCCGCCTCAACTACGGCCAGGCGCAGCGCCGCGAGGCCGACCCGGCGGTTCTCGAGCAGCTCGAGCTGAACGACGAGCTCGCCTCCGCGCTACGCGATCGGCGCTTCGCACGGGGCGCACTCGAGGTGCAGACGCCCGAGGTCGTCTTTCGCTTCGACGGCAAGGGGGGTATCGCGGAGGCGTGGCTCGAAGGCGAGCCGCATGCGCACATGCTCGTCGAAGAGCTGATGATCCTCGCCAACGAGCATGTCGGCGCGTTCCTCTCGTCGCGCAACCGCGCGTCGCTCTACCGCGTGCACGAGCGCCCGGACCCGACTGCCGTCGAGCACCTGCTTGCGAAGCTCGTCGACCTCGGCGTGCCGACGCCGCCGGTGCCGAAGCGGATGACGCCGCAGCAGGCCGCCGACCTGGCGGGTGCGGTCTCGAAGCGCGTCGCCGCGTACGTCGAGCAGTCCGGCCGCGGCCGTGAGGCGTACCCGGCGCTCGTCCTCCGGGCGCTCAAGCAGGCGCGCTACGACCCGCGCAACCTCGGCCACTCCGGTCTCGCGAGCCGCGCCTACGCGCACTTCACCTCACCGATCCGCCGCTACCCCGACCTCGTCGTCCACCGGACGCTCCTCCGTGAGCTCGGCGTGTCGGATGACCCGCTGCCGAAGAACCTCGAGGGCCTTGCGGAGCACGCGTCCGAGCGCGAGCGCGAGGCGGCGAAGCTCGAGTACCTCGCCGACGACATCTGCCTCGCGTTCCTGCTGGAGCGGGTGCTCTTCGAGCGCGGGTGGGAGGAGCGCTGGCCGGCGGAGATCACGGGCGTGATCGGCTCCGGGCTCTTCCTGCGCTTCGGCGATGTCTTCGAAGGGTTCCTGCCGGCGCGGAAGCTGCACGGTGAGTTCTTCGAGATCAACGACCTCGGAACCGCCCTCGAGGGGCGCACGACGGGCCGCGCCTACCGGCTCGGCGACGCGATCGAGGTACGGGTCGAGAAGATCGTGCGCAGCGAGGGAAAGGTCGAGCTGAAGCTCGGCGAGGACGAGCGGACTAGATCAGGCGGCGCTCGTGCGCCCAGCGTGTCAGCTCGTGGCGGGAGGAGAGCTGGAGCTTCCGCAGGACGCTCGAGACGTGGGACTCGACGGTCTTGACGGAGAGGTGCAGCCGCGCTGCGATCTCCTTGTACCGGTAGCCGCGCGCGATCAGCTGCAGCACCTCGCGCTCGCGCGGCGTGAGCACGTCGAGCTCGGCGTCGTCGCCCACGCGCGCGCCCTCGCGGAACGCGTCGAGCACGAAGCCGGCGAGCCGCGGCGAGAAGACTGCGTCTCCTGCGGCGACGCGTTCGACGGCGCCGGCGAGGTCGCCGCTCGAGATCGTCTTCGTGACGTAGCCGCGCGCGCCGGCGCGGATGACGCCGATCACGTCCTCGGCCGCGTCCGAGACGGAGAGCGCGAGGAACTTCACCCCGGGACGCTCGGGCGCCACGCCGGCGATCACGGCTTCACCGCCGCCGTCACCGAGATGGACGTCGAGCAGGACGACCTCCGGGTCGAGCTCGAGGATGAGCGGCACCGCCTCGGCGACGCTCCCGGCTTCCCCGACGATCTCGACGACCTCGCCGAGCTCTCCTCGGACGCCGGCGCGGAAGAGCTCATGGTCGTCCACGAGCACGACGCGCCGCTTCACAACGGCCTCCGCGGGAGCGTCAGCTCGACCTCGACGCCCTCGCCGGGCACGGCGGTGACGGCGGCGGCCCCGCCGGCGCGCAGCATGCGCGCCTCGATCGACTCGGAGAGACCGCGCCGGTCAGCGGGAACTGCGCTGCGGTCGAACCCCACGCCACGGTCGCGGACGAACACGGAGACGGATCGGTCGGTTGTCTCCTCGTAGACGGAGATCTCTTCTGCGCCCGAGAACTTGGCGGCGTTCGTCATCGCCTCACGCGCAGCGAGCACGAGCTGGGCGACCGACTCGTCGAGCGGCGCGTCGCCGGCGCTCGCGAGCTCGACGCGCACGCCGTGCAGCTCCTCGACGTCGGTCGCAGCCTCGGCGAGCGCATCCGAGAGCGTGGCGGCGCTGCCGAACCCGCCGCCGTAGAGCCAGCGCCGCAGCTCGCGCTCCTGCCGCCGCGCGACCGCGGCGACGCGTGTCGGGTCGCCGGCGTGCCGCTGTACGAGCGCGAGCGTCTGCAGAACCGAGTCGTGGATCCGCGCGGCGACCTCCGCTCGCTCCTCGAGCCGGATGCGCTCCGTCCGCTCCGCGACGAGCTGCCACACCCAGGGTCCGATCACGAGCACAAGCGCGCCGATCAGCGAGCCCGGCGCGACGAGGCTGAACGAGACGCCGCCGCGGCCGAGGAAGATCACGGCGCCGGCGACGAGCAGGACGATGCCGAGCACCGGCAGCGAGCCGCCGGGCCGGATCGACCCGCCCTGGACGAGGATCGTCGCGAGCCCGGCGACAATGAGGCTGACTCCTACGACCGCGATGACGGAGAGCCCGAGTGCGAGCAGGAGCAGCGCGGCGGCGGCCGCAACGAGCGGTGCGCCGATCGCGACGCGTCCGTCCGTGTAGACGATCAGCGCGAGGTAGAGGAGGATGCCGGCGCCGCCTGCGAGCGCGAGGAGCGCGAAGACGAGCCGGACGAGTGTGGCGTCGACGCCGAGCGTCGCGGCGAGCCCGCCGCAGACGCCGGCGACGATGCGATCGTCCTTGCTCGCCTCGAAGTGCAGTGCCGACACGGTGTTCACCGAGCGACGCGCTCCACGTCGACCTGTCCGGCGCCGACCTTCGCATCGATCACGAGCAACGCGCGGCCCGGGGTGGAGACGTCGATGTTGCGGCCGCCCTCGTGCTGCTGGAGGACGTCGAGCTGTCCGACCTTTGCGTGCGCGTCGACGGCGACAGGCAGGTCGCGCGGGACGATGATGTGGAGCTTGCCCACGCCGAGCTTCGCGTGGATCGTGGTGGTGGTCGTGACCGGTTGCAGGCGCGTCAGGTCGAGCTCGAGGTTGCCCACTCCGAGCGCGTAGGTGTGCTTCAGGTCGGAGGCCGAGGCCGGCTGGTAGACGCGGTCGCCGACGCCCTTCGAGAAGCTCACGTCGAACCAGGCGAGCGCGATGCTGAACATTGCGACCGCGGCGAGCACGAGGACGGTGAACGTCGCGATCACGATGCGCAGGAGGACGCGGCCGCGCGACGCTCCGCGGCTCGCCCAGAGGACGCCGAGGCCGAGGAGCAGGATGACGAACCAGCCGCCTCCGGTGACGGGCCAGAGCGTCGCCCGGGCGAGCAGCACGGCGAGCGCGGCTCCGACGAGGCCGAGCCCGATCAGCGGCCACGGCTTGTCGCGACGCTCTGCGAGCGCCTCGGCCGCGATCGACTCCTCCTTGTCCTCTGCCGGGATGACGAGCACCGCCGCGAGGTAGACGAGGATCCCCGCGCCGCCGACGAGCGTGAGGACGACGAAGCCGAGCCGGTAGAAGGTGGGGCTGAGGTTGAAGTACCGCCCGAGCCCGCCGCACACGCCCGCGATCATGCGGCCGTGCGAGGCGCGTTCGAGGCGCTTGACGTTTGAGATGTCTGCTGTGTGTTCCATGGGCTTCAGGTTGCCGGTGCGCCGTCTGCGCCGCTATCGGGCATCACCCGGAATCGACCCTAGTCTCTCCACGGGTTACCCTCCTGCGCGTGGCCGAGAAGCTGATCGCAGAAAACCGCCGCGCGCGGCACGACTACCACCTCCTCGAGCGATTCGAGGCGGGTCTCGTTTTGACCGGCACCGAGGTGAAGTCGCTGCGCGAAGGCCGGGCGACGCTCGCCCAGGCCTACGCCGACATCCGCGACGGCGAGGCGTGGCTGAACGGCCTGGAGATCTCGACCTACGACCAGGGCAACCGCGCGAACCACGAGCCGATGCGCGCGCGGAAGCTCCTGCTCCACCGCCGCCAGATCGACTCCCTCTACGGCCAGGTGCGCGAGAAGGGGCTGACGATCGTGCCGACGCGCCTGTACTTCAAGGACTCGCGCGTGAAGATCGAGCTCGCGGTCGCCCGCGGCAAGGAGCAGCGGGACAAGCGCCGGGATCTCGTCGAGCGGGACGCGAAGCGCCAGATGGAGCGGGCGCTGAAGTCCCGAAATTAGAGGTTTGCAGCTAGAATGAGGCCAACGAACATACGGGGGCGCCATGGCTTCGACGTGGTCGGCTCTCCGGTTGAGCTGCAAGCCGAGGTATCCGGTCGGCCTCGTAAAACCACCGGAAACAATGCAAGTGCGGAAAACAACCTCGCACTCGCTGCCTAGTCTCAGGACTAGCTAGCGTGTCGCCCCGGGCAAGCCCGCGTCCCGGGAGCGGCATCAACAAGCGGGCTTTGCGCCAAAGAAGAGCCACTCGTCGGCGGCGCGAGACTTCAGGAGGGCTAGCTCGACGGTAGGTCGGTCGCCAACCGGCCGGCGGGCGAAATCAAACGGCGGCCTATGCTTGTAGACGCTCAATCCGGTGCGTCCGCGGACGCGGGTTCGATTCCCGCCGCCTCCACCTCATACGAAAGATGCGAAGGGACGCGGAAACGTGTCCCTCGCTGTGAAAGCGCCTGCGGAACATGCGCGAGAGGGCGCGAACCGCTTGATCCCCGACAAGTCATCGCATTGGGGCCGGGCGCTATGCCTTCATGTCGGCGCGCAGTATGGTGAAGCCAGATACAAACGCGGGGAAGCGGCTCGGTGACGCCAGCATTCTCTTTCTCGTGTCGTGCCCGGAATGTCAGGCCAAATTGGTGCCTGTCAACTGATGGGAGGAAGAGATGAGAGTGTGCATCGTCGGGGCTTCTGGGAAGCTTGGGCAATACATGGTCCAGCACTCGCTGGATCGCGGTGACGAGGTGGTCGGAGTGTGCCGCGAGCAAAGCGTCGGGAAGCTCGACGCATTCAAGGGGCGCATCACCGTCATCCCGGGTGCGACCGACGACCGCGAGGTCATTGAGCGCGCCGTGGCGGGATGCGACGGGATTCTCGTCGTGATGACCCCGCGAGGCGTCCACGGGTACTCGACGGGAACAACCCAGGCGGTGCTGGACTATGCGCCTCCAGGCGCGCGCCTCATCTTCTCGTGCGGGTGGCACATCACCCTCGACGGCCAGGACGTGTACTCGCTGAAGCTCAAGGCTCTTGTGAAGGTCTTCGGCCCGCTTGCGCGTCTCGCTCGCTTCGCCGATCTCGACGACCAGGTGGAGGCGGCACGGCGGATCTTTGCAAGCGACACGCGGTGGACCGTCGTACGCGGCAGCGACCTCGAGGAGGGCGAGAGTCAGGGCCTGCCCGTGTGGAGCGGGCACGTGGGCGATCCCATTCTCGAGAGCAACATCACGCGCCGTGTCGACTTCGCCCTTTTCATGGTCGAGGCTCTGGACAACGACGAACTGGTTCACAAGGCACCCGCGATCGTCGGCCGCCAGACCCCTTCGGCGCTCGCATACGCCGCGTAGCGAGCGCACGAATGTTCTCGCCGCTCACACGTACTGCCCTCAGTGCGACGCTGCACTGCCTGACTGGATGCGCCATCGGCGAGGTGCTCGGGATGATGATCTCGGCGGGCCTGGGATGGAGCAATGCCGTTTCGATCGGCGTTTCGGTCGTACTGGCCTTCTTCTTCGGCTATAGCCTTACGATCCGTCCGGTGCTGCGTGCGGGGCTGCCCTTCCGGCGCGCGGGGCGCGTCGCGCTCGCGTCCGACACGGCCTCGATTGCCACGATGGAGATAGTCGACAACGCCTTCATCCTGATCGTGCCGGGGGCAATGGCGGCTGGGCTCGCGACCGGCCTGTTCTGGTGGAGTCTCGCGCTGAGTCTCGTGATTGCCTTCGTCGTCACGGTTCCCGTCAACCGGTGGCTGATCGGTCGCGGCAAGGGCCACGCTGTCGTCCACGAATTCCACAACCACCACGAGCACGACGTCCACGAGCATCACGTCCACGCGTAGCGCCACCGGGTGCGATAAGCGGCGTCAGCGGGCACGGAAATGAACGCCGAGGGAGAGAAGCCAATCTCGCTGCATCCAGAGCTCAGGCGTTCATTCGGGTAGGGCGTCGATGACCGGTCAGGGAGAGTCGTCCCGGCGCGAGTTGGACGTGCGGCTTTGCGGGTGGATCGTTTCTCCGCGGCTCAGCATGGCGACGAATTGCTGAATGCGCCGAGCTCGCGTATCTGCGCGTTTCGCGGTCGCGAGCCGGTACAGGATCGCATAGCGGTTCTGGCGGCTGAGGCGCTCGAACATCGCCTGGGCCTTCGGTTCGGCGGTCAGTGCCTGCATGAGATCGGGTGGCACCTCGATGTCGGCTGATCCCGCATAGGCGGTCTGCCAGCGGCCGTCGGCCTTCGCCCGTTCGACTTCCTCGATCCCGGCTGCATGCATCCGGCCCTCGGCGAGCAGCCGTTCTGCGATCGTGACATTCCGCTGCGACCATGCGCTGCGCCGCCGCCGCGGTGTGAAGCGCTGCCGGTAGGTCGCCTCGTCGCGGCGCCTGACCTGGCCGTCGATCCAGCCGTGGCACAGCGCCTCCTCGAGTGCCTGCTCGTATGTGAGGCTGGTCGGCTCGGACGTGCCCTTCCTGGCAAGAACGAGCCAGACGCCGGACGACTGGTCAACGTGCCCACCGAGCCATTTCCCCCATGCGTCAGCATCCGGCACCAGAAGCTCCGGCAACTCGACAGGCACGCGTCGGAGCATGCCACCCACAAGCCGCCAACCCGTCGGTCCCACCTCGACACGGTTTGCCCAACGAGCTCGAGCTGCGTGACTAGCCCCGACGACGCCTTGTGCGTTTCGGGCGCAGGCTCTAGCCTCCGGGCGTGGCTACATGTGCTCGGTGCGGCCACCAGGCCGCCGTCGCATTCAGGTTCTGCCCGGATTGCGGCGCGCCGGCCGAGGCCGCCGCTCCCGCGCGCGAGCAGCGGAAAGTCGTGACCGTCGTCTTCTGCGACGTGACCGGCTCGACCGCGCTCGGCGAGCGTCTCGACCCGGAGCCGCTGCGTGCGCTCCTCGCCCGCTACTTCGACCGCATGCGGTCGATCGTCGAGAGCCACGGCGGCACGGTCGAGAAGTTCATCGGCGACGCCGTGATGGCCGTGTTCGGCGTGCCGGTTCTGCACGAGGATGACGCCCTTCGCGCCGTGCGCGCAGCGGTGGAGATGCGGGACGCGCTGCCCGCGCTTGAAGTGGAGGGACGGATCGGCGTGATGACAGGCGAGGTCGTCGCGGGAACCGAGGAGCGGCTCGCGACGGGCGATGCGGTGAACGTGGCTGCGCGTCTCGAGCAGGCGGCGCAGCCGGGAGAGGTGCTCATCGGCGCGGAGACCTATCGGCTCGTGCGCACGGCCGCGACCGTCGAGCCGGTCGAGCCGCTCGTTCTGAAAGGCAAGGCGGATGCCGTCGAGGCGTATCGGCTCCTGTCCGTCGGCGGCGACCTTCGCCGGCTCGGCGGGACCGCGATGGTCGGCAGGGAGCGCCAGCAGCGGCTCCTCTCGGAGGCGTTCACCGCCGTCGTGAGCGACCAGGCCTGCCATCTCTTCACGGTGCTGGGCGCGGCCGGAGTCGGCAAGTCGCGTCTCGTCGGAGAATTTCTCTCCACCGTCGAGGCCACCGTCGTCCGCGGCAGATGCCTCTCCTACGGCGCGGGCATCACCTACTGGCCCGTCGTCGAGATCATCAAGCAGCTCCGCGTCATGCCGGACGATCCCGCTGCCGCCGATGCGATCGCGTCGCTCCTCGGCGAGTCCGAGCGGCCGACTGCCGCCGCCGAGATCGCGTGGGCATTCCGGAAGACGCTCGAGGCGGCAGCTCGCGAGAGGGCCGTCGTCTGCGTCGTCGACGACCTCCACTGGGGCGAGCCCGCGCTCCTGGATCTCGTCGAGCACGTCGCCGACTGGAGCCGCGAAGCGCCGATCCTCCTCCTCTGTATGGCCCGGCCCGAGCTGCTCGACCGGAGGACCGGCTGGGCCGGGGGAAAGATGAACGCCTCGACCGTGCTGCTCGAGCCGTTGTCGTCCGACGAGACCGACGAATTGATCGACCGGTTGCTCGGCGAGACCACGCTCGAGGTCGATCTGAGAGAACAGATCGCGCAGTCGGCGGAAGGCAACCCGCTCTTCGTCGAGGAGATGCTCGAGCTCCTGCGTGAATCCGGAGGGCGGACGGTCGTCGTGCCGCCGTCGATCCAGGCGCTGCTCGCGGCACGGCTCGACCAGCTCGACCCCGCAGAACGGGCGCTGCTCGAGCGGGGCGCGATCGAGGGTCGCGTGTTCCACCGCCGCGGCGTCGAGGCGCTCACGCCGGAGGAGCACCAGGTGGGGGAGCGGTTGATGGCCCTCGTGCGCCGTGAGCTCGTGCGGCCGGATCGGACTCTCTTGCAAGGGGACGACGCGTTCCGCTTCCGCCACCTCCTGATCCGCGACGCCGCATACGAATCTCTCCCGAAAGCCGTTCGCGCGGCGTTGCACGAGCGGTTCGCAGCATGGCTCGCAGAGCACGGACGCGATCTCGTGGAGTTGGACGAGATTCTCGGCTACCACCTCGAGCAGGCCTGCCGCTACCGCAGCGAGCTCGGCGAGCCGTTCTCCGACTCGCTCGCGTCGGAAGCGCGCCGCCACTTGGTCGACGCCGGCCGGCGCGCCGTCGTTCGCGAGGACATGGCCGCAGCTGCGAACCTCTTCGAGCGCGCCGCGCTGCTCGTACCTCCCGACACCGTCGACCTCGCCCTGGAACTCGACCTGCTTTCCGCGATGTTCTTCTCCGGCCGGCCCATCGACGCCCATCTTCGCGCGGCTGCCTCGGCCGCCCGCGCAACGGCCATCGGAGACGAACGCGCAGCGGTCTGCCTGGCGATCGAGCACGCGATCGTCGGCATTAACGTCGACCCAATCGGGTCGGTCGAC
>Ga0308175_100002540_pt1 | contig 12493 bp, 7 predicted proteins | sample PhyCR1_3_FD_203893 | JGI IMG/M metagenome (GOLD analysis project Ga0308175, IMG submission 203893) | Soil microbial communities from UC Gill Tract Community Farm, Albany, California, United States - DLSLS.C.R1 | ecosystem: Environmental > Terrestrial > Soil > Agricultural land | place: USA... | reverse complement strand
GCCGGCCTGCACCTTCGTGATCGCAGCCGTCAACGTGGTCTTCCCGTGGTCGACGTGACCGATCGTTCCGATGTTGACGTGCGGCTTGTTGCGGACGAATTTTTCTTTCGACACGGCTCAGGTCTCCTCGTTAAGCCTTCGGGTCAGGCGCGGGCGGCAATCAGGTCGTCCCGGAGTTGCTGCGGGACTTCAGCGTAGTGGTCGAGCTCCATGGCGTATGTCGCGCGGCCCCGGGTTCGGTTGCGCAGGTCGGTCGCGTATCCGAACATCGAAGCCATCGGAACAAAACAGGCGACGGTCTGTACACCAGGTCGTGCGGTAATTCCAGCGACTTTTCCCCTTCTGGCATGCAAATCGCCAAGGACGTCGCCAACGTGCTCGTCGGGAGTCACGACCTCGAGGGCCATGACGGGCTCGAGGACCGTGGGTGCCGCCTTGTGAGCGGCCTCGACAAACGCGCGACTCCCGGCGACCTTGAAGGCGTAAGGGTTTGAATCTACAGGGTGATAGCTGCCGCCGACGACGCTCACCCGGAGGTCGATCATCGGGTGGCCGGCGAGGACCCCTCGCTCGACCGCCTCTGCGACACCGGCTTCGACCGCCGGGGCGTGCTCCTGGGGGATATCGCTGGTCGATGCACGATTTTCGTAGACATAGCCGCCGCCGCGGTCGGTCGGTTCGACCACGAGCTGGACGTGACCGTACTCGCCGCGCGGCCCCGAGGCCCGCGAGCTCGCGCGCGACAGCTTGTGCTCGCCCTCGGCGCGCCGGGTGACGGTCTCGCGGTAGGCGACCTGCGGGTTGCCGACGCGCGCGTTGACGCCGAACTCGCGCCGCATACGCTCGACGATGATCTCGAGGTGGAGCTCGCCCATGCCCGAGATCACGATCTGCCCCGAGTCGGGATCGGCGGTGACGTGGAACGACGGATCTTCGATCGCGATCCGCTCGAGGGCCTGGGCGATCTTCGCGACGTCCGCGTCGGTCTCGGGCTCGATCACGACGCCCATCACCGGGCTCGGGACGCGCATGGCGTCGAGCAGGATCGGCGCGCGCGGATCGGCCAGCGTGTCGCCGGTCGACAGCCGGGTGCCGCGCAGCGACGGATGCGCTGTGACCGGGACGGGATCGTGCACGGCGCCGATCATCCCGGCCTCGATCTGCTTGATGTCCTCGCGGTGGTTCGCGAACATCCGGACCAGCCGCCCGATCTGCTCGAGGTGGCCCTTGGTCGCGTTGAGCACCGCGTCGCCGACCCGCAGGCAGCCGGTGTACACGCGCACGAACGTGAGCGTCCCACCTGCCTCGTCGATCTGGACCTTGAAGGCGAGCGCGGCGAGCGGCTCCTTATCGGCCAGATCGCCTGGCCCGCCCCCGCCGGCCCCACCGATCTGGCGCACCACGGTCGGCGCGCCGGTCGGGTCCCGCGGATCGCGGCCGCGCACCTCGGCAAAGTCGGCGGGCGACGGCAGGTAGTCGAGGACGGCGTCGAGCAGGTTGTGGATGCCGAGGTTGCGAAACGCCGCGCCGACGAGCGCGGGGACGCCGCGGTTGCCCAGCGTGATGCGGCGCAGCGCGGCGCGGATCGCGTCGTGGGACAGCTCGCGCCCGGCGACCCACGCGGCCATGAACTCGTCGTCGAGCTCGGCGATCGCCTCGAGCATCGCGTCGCGGGCGCGGCCGGCGGCCGGCGCCTGGTCCTTGGGGATCGGGCCGTCGGTGAACATCGCGCCGAATGTCGCGGCGTCCCAGGTGCGCGCGCGCATCGTGATGAGATCGACGACGCCCTTGAACGAGGGGCCGAGGCCCAACGGCAGCTGGATCGCGATCGGCGACGCGCCGAGCCGGGTCTTGATCGCGCCCAGCACACGCTCGGGATCGGCCCCCTCGCGGTCGCACTTGTTGAGGAACGCGATCCGCGGGATCCGGTAGCGGTCGGCCTGGCGCCACACCGTCTCGCTCTGCGACTGCACGCCCTCGACCGCATCGAACACGGCGATCGCGCCGTCGAGCACGCGCAGCGAGCGCTCGACCTCCATCGTGAAGTCGACGTGGCCGGGCGTGTCGATCAGGTTGACGACGTGGCTCTTCCAGCCGAACGTGGTCGCCGCCGCGGTGATCGAGATCCCGCGCTCCTGCTCCTGCTCCATCCAGTCGGTGACGGTCGAACCCTCGTCGACATCGCCGAGCCGGGACGTGACCCCGGAGTAGTACAGGATGCGCTCGGTCGTTGTGGTCTTGCCCGCGTCGACATGCGCCATGATCCCGATGTTGCGGGTGCGCGAGAGCGGAACGCTGCGGGCGGGGGTCTTGTGCACGGCGTGTTCGAGAGGAACCAGCGCCGCGGGGCACGAACGAGAAGAGGAGGTCTGCGGGGAGCCCAGGGCCCGGGCCGCAGCGGTCGTCTTCATGAGCTCAGGGGTTTAGCCCGCGCACCACCTGGTGCGGCTACCTTCCGAGCCCCGCGTTGGGGTTGCGCGTTCGTTCGATCTCGCCTCCTGATTGCCGTGGGTTGGGTGCCGGGTTTACCAGCGGTAGTGCGCGAACGCCTTGTTGGCGTCGGCCATCTTGTGGACGTCCTCGCGCTTCTTGACCGCGTTGCCGCGGTTCTGCGCGGCATCGACGATCTCGTTCGCGAGGCGATCCATCATCGTCTTCTCGTTGCGGTCGCGGGCGTACTCGACGAGCCAGCGCATGCCGAGCGCGAGCGAGCGATCGGGGCGCACGTCGACCGGCACCTGGTAGGTCGAGCCACCGACGCGGCGGCTCTTGACCTCTACGCGGGGGCGCACGTTCGACAGCGCGCGGTCCCAGACCTTCAGTGGATCATCCTTCGCGCGCTCGGCGACCATGTCGAGGGCGCCGTAGACGATGCCCTCGGCGACCGCCTTCTTGCCGTCGCGCATGACGACGTTGACGAACTTCGTGATCCGGCGGCGAACGTCCGACGGGGCATCGGTGAACTTCGGGTCCGGCAGGACCTTGCGCTTGGGTACTTCACCTTTACGGGGCATGGCTGGTTCCTACTCGTGCGTCCGGCGGACTTACTTCGGGCGCTTCGCGCCGTACTTCGAGCGCGACTGCTTGCGGTTCTGGACGCCCGTGGTGTCGAGCGTGCCGCGGATGATGTGATAGCGAACGCCGGGGAGATCCTTGACGCGGCCGCCGCGGATCAGGACGACCGAGTGCTCCTGCAGGTTGTGGCCCTCGCCCGGGATGTACGAGGTCACATCCATCCCGTTGGTGAGCCGCACGCGCGCGACCTTGCGCAGCGCCGAGTTCGGCTTCTTCGGCGTGGTCGTGTACACGCGCGTGCAGACGCCGCGCTTCTGCGGGCATTCCTTGAGGGCGGGCGACGCACTCTTCATGCGCATCTTCACGCGGCCCTTGCGGACGAGCTGATTAATCGTGGGCATCTCGGTCGATCCTGATCCTGCAAATCCCGGGGGATCCGGGGGGTCGCAAGCGAGGGCGAACTCTTATGGATCGCGCCCCTGGTGTCAAGGGGTTGTCGCCTGGGATGACGCGGTCTTGGCGCGACCTCGCCTTGCGCGGGCGCATCAGATGTTCTTGGCGAGCCACCCGGCCAGCCGCTTGACCTGACTGTTGGGGTCGTGCTGAGCGGCGGACCTCAGGTACGGCAACGCGGGCTTACCCACGGTGTACTTGAGGAATCCCTGGGCCTTACGCGACGTCTTGTTGCTGGCCAGCATGCGGATCACGTTGTGGTTCAGGATCTGGTTCGCGCGGTAGTCGGCGTTCTTCTTGATCGCCGCCGTGTAGTAGTCCAGGGCCACCGACCACCAGCGTTGATCGAAGTACAGGTTGCCGAGCAAGAACGGGATCGTCGAGCTGTTCGGCGTCTTCTTCCACAGGCCGGTCAAGCTGGCGATCGCCTGCTCTCGCTTGCCTTCCTTGATCAGCTGGATCGCTCCGGACACCGTGGTCACGGCCGCGGGAGGGGCTGGCGCGTGCTTCTCGGCTTCCTCGGTGGTCTTCGGGGCGTTCGCCGCCTCCTCGTCCTCGCTGTCGGCCGATCCCTTGCCCGGCGCCGGGTCGTCCGCGGTCGCCGGATTCATCTCGTTGTCGGCCGCCGAGCCCGGCGCCGCAACCTCGGTGGCCGCATCGACCTGCTCGGCGCCGCCGGCGGACCCAGGCTCGACGACGCTGGCGTCGGCGGGCGGCTCGCTCGCGTCGGGCCCCGGCGCGCTGGCCTCGTCCCTCCCGGTGCCGGACGCAACGGCGGTGTTGCCGCTGCCTGCCGGAGTGGGGCCGGCATCGGGCTTCGTGTCACCCTGGGTACGGCTATCCGGCTTTGCGTCGGAGCTCGCGGTCGGCCCCGCCAAGGCCTTGGTTCCGGGATCGCGCAGCTTGAGCCACCAGACGGCGGCCGCGGCGCCACCGAGCAGGATCACCAGGAACAGCAGCGAGCCAACGGAGTTGCCGCTGGACTTGGCCCGGGCCCGCGAAGATGAACCGACGAGATCGGCCGCGTCGCTGACCTCGAGCACGGTCGGGGCGGTCGCCACGCGCCTGGCCGGGCCGCTGCGTCGAATGACGAGCTCGCCGGTATCGCCCGACAGCGCGCTCGCGACGTCGTCGATCGCCTCGGCGAGCTCGATCGCGCTCTGAAACCTGTCGCCGGGCGACTTGGCCATCGCCTTGTCGACGATGTCCTGCAGGCCGGGCGGCAGCTGGACGTCGCGCGCCACGTGATCGGTCAGCCTGGGGATCGGCGCCGCGCGATGCATGCCCAGGAGCGCGAGCGTGTCGTCGGCCTGGAACGGCCGGTCGCCGCAGATCATCTCGAACAGCACCACGCCGACCGCGTAGATATCGGTGCGCGCGTCGATCAGGCCGCCGCCGACCGTCTGCTCGGGGGCCATGTAGTTGGGCGTCCCGACGACGACGTTGGTCTGCGTGGCATCGCGGCCGACCGCGCCGCGCAGCCGCGCGAGGCCGAAATCGAGGATCCGGACATGATCGCCGGTCCCGATCTCCTCGCTGATCATGATGTTCGCGGGCTTGACGTCGCGATGGACGATGCCTTGCGCGTGGGCGTGCGCGAGGCCCGCGGTGATCTGACGGATCAGCGCGAGCGCGCGTTTCGGCGGCAGCGCGCCGTGATCGATCAGCGCGCGCAGCGTCGTGCCCGACACATACTCCATCACCAGGTACGGGGAGCCGTCCCACACGCCGAAATCGACGACCGAGACGCAGTTGGGATGCGTCAGCTTGCTCATCACCCGGGTCTCGCGCTCGAACCGCCCCAGGAACTCGGCGTCGTTCGCGAACGACGCGTGGAGGAACTTGATCGCGACGAGCTTGCCGACGGGGACGCGCTCGGCCTTGTAGACGATGCCCATCGAGCCGGACGCCATCGCCTCGAGGACCTTGTAGCGGGCATCGATCAGCCCCCCGATCCGAGGATCGGGCGCAATGCCGGATTCATCCTCCATGCGACGGGTCAAGCGTAGCACGGCGATCCGGGCGATCCGGGCGATCCGGGCGATCCGGCCGGGTCACCACCTGCGCTAGTGTGTCCACTTTTCTTCGCGGCGGTGCTCACCGTCTTCGTACTCGTGCGCCATCACGAAGTGATACGCGACCTCGCGGGCCTTCTCGGTCTCGACGACACACTCGAACAGCCACTCGCCGTCGGTCTCGGAGGGTTCGACCTGAACGTACGCGACGTCGGCGGGGAACACGAGGAGCTCGCCGACGAGATCCTTGGCGCGGGCGAGCTGGACCACGAGCGTATGGTCATCCTCGGTGATCAGCGTCCAGTGGAAGTCGTCGTGATCGAGCAGGACGACCTCGGGGGTGCCCGCGCGAACGATGCAGTTCGCGTGACCGGCCAGCCAGGCCCAGAACTTGTCGAAGCTCAGCGTGGTCGCCACGGCGGCCAATCTCTTTCCCGTCGAAGCCATCGCCGCGGAGGATAGCGAGGGGGGTTTTAAGTGCAAGTGGTAACCCACCGGTCAGAACCTGCCGGTCAGGCCGCCCCGGCGCCGCCCTCACCGCGGCCTGGGTGAACTGCCGAATCGGCATAGGAGTTGGAGTTTTTCCAAGCCCCTGCCACACCACCCGGCATGCGGATCCGCACCGGGCGGTTCGAGAGGTCACGTCAGGAGCTGAGGTAGTCCCAAGCGGAGGAAGTACGCGTTCGGCATCGCTAGGTTGGCGCCCGGCGAGTGGGCGGCGTACCACCATCGTCGAAGATGCCGCGCAGTGTGGATCGCAGCCGGTTCGGGAGCACCCATGGCCACAAGCCGTGGGTAGGCCGTCGTGCCCCGCTTCCACTGTTTGACCTGCAGGAGTCGCAGCCGGGCGCGGATCCACTCGTCGAGATCGCGTCTCGGCGTGGGCACCTCGCAGATCCCGAAATACTGCTTCCAGCCCGTCAGGTACTGCGCCAGCTCGTCGATGACGGTGGCAAGGCTCGCGCCGCGGTTGCGGTTGGTTAGCTCTCGTACCCGGTCCTTGAGCTTGGCAACCGCACGATAGGACACGCGTCGCCTCGCCTGTTTACCCAGGAACGTGAAGCCGAGAAACCTGCGCTTCCACGGTCGAGCCACTGCGCTCTTGGCCTCGTTGATCCTCAGGCGAAGCCGCGTCAGCTCTCGCCGAAGCATGGTCATCACTCGTTCGCCAGCGCGGCGGGACCGCACATACACGTTGCAGTCGTCGGCGTAGCGCACGAAGCGGTGCCCCCGCATCTCGAGGAGCTGATCGATCTCGTCGAGCAGCACGTTGGCCAGCAGCGGCGAGAGCGGGCCGCCTTGCGGCGTTCCGTCCTCGCGGTCGATCACCACGCCGTTCACCATCATCCCGGCTTCGAGGAAGGCTCGAAGGATCCCCAGCATCCTCCGATCTGCGATTCGTTTCGCGAGTTTGCCCATCAGCACGTCGTGGTTGACTCGATCAAAGAATCGTTCGAGATCCACGTCCACGTCTACGACCCAGGCGTACCCCTCGCGGATGTACCCCTGCGCCTCGTACACCGCGCCATGGGCGCTGTGATTGGGCCGAAAGCCGTGGCTGTGTCGCGAGAAGCTCGCATCGAAGCGCGGTCCGAGCACCTGCAAGATCGCTTGCTGGACGAGGCGATCCACGACCGTCGGGATGCCAAGCTCGCGCTCGCCTCCGTCGGATTTCGGAATCACAACCCGGCACACAGGCCGCGGTGGATAGGTTCCTGCAAGCAGCTGTGCCTGCAGGAATCTTTCGTTCCGCTCTAGATAGCCGGGTAGCTCGTCGACGGTCATCCCGTCGATACCTGGGCTGCCTCGGTTCTTGCGCATACGCTTCATGGCTCGCGCCAAGTTGTCGTGTGCGGCCACCTCCTCCCGCCGGCGCCTCGTATCCGGTTCTTGTTCATCGGCCCGCACCTTCGCTCCACGCTTCCTTCCCACGGTCGGTCGCCCTTCCGCAGTTGCGCTAAACGACAAACGGCCGGTTTCCCGGCCGTTTCCCACTGAGCACAGAACGTCAGTCGACGGCGACGTCGACCACTTCAGGCGCCTCGTCCGGTTCGATGTTCGCCGAGCCGTAGCCTCCCCCCTCGTCCTCGGCCTGAACGTCGACCGTCAGGCGCTTGTAGGCGCCGAGGCCGGTGCCCGCCGGGATCAGGCGGCCCATGATGACGTTCTCCTTCAGGCCGCGGAGGTAGTCGACGCGTCCGTTGATCGACGCCTCGGTGAGCACCTTCGTGGTCTCCTGGAACGACGACGCCGAAATGAACGACTCGGTCGACAGCGACGCCTTCGTGATGCCGAGCAAGAGCGCGTCGCCCTTCGCCGGCTGGCCACCGGCGACGATCACGCGCTCGTTCTCCTCCTCGAAGATGTGCTTCTCGACCTGCTCGTCGAGCAGGAAGTTGGTATCGCCCGGATCGGTCACGGTCACGCGGCGCAGCATCTGGCGAACGATCGACTCGATGTGCTTGTCGTTGATGCGCACGCCCTGGAGGCGGTAGACCTCCTGGATCTCGTCGACGAGGTACTTCGCGAGCGCGCGCTCGCCGAGCACCTTGAGGATGTCGTGCGGGTTCGCCGGGCCGTCCATCAGGGCCTCGCCCGCGCGGACGCGATCCCCCTCGCGCACCGAGAGGTGCTTGCCCTTGGGGATCAGGTACTCGCTCGGGTCGCCGACCTCGGGAACGACGAGCACCTTGCGCTTGCCCTTGGTGTCCTTGCCGAAGTGCACGGTGCCGTCGATCTCGCAGATGACCGCGTGATCCTTCGGCTTGCGCGCCTCGAACAGCTCGGCCACGCGGGGCAGACCGCCGGTGATGTCCTTGGTCTTCGTGGTCTCGCGCGAGATCTTCGTGATCACGTCACCGGCCTCGACGTAGTCACCGTCGTTGACGTAGATGTTCGCGCCGACCGGCAGGAAGTAGCGCGCCTCGCCGGTGTCGTTCAGGCCGCCCGGGAGCTTGACGGTGTTGCCGTCGGCGTCCTTCAGCGTGATCCGTGGACGGCTGTCGGCGTCCTTGGACTCGATGATCGTCTTGCGCGACAGGCCGGTGATCTCGTCGAGCGACTCCTGCATCGTGACGCCGTCGATGATGTCGCCGTACTTCACGTAGCCGGACACCTCGGTGACGATCGGCATCGCGAACGGATCCCATTCGGCGAGCAGCTGGCTCGCCTTGACGCGGGCGCCGTCCGGCACCATGAGGCGCGCGCCGTACTGTAGCCCGTAGCGCTCGCGCTCACGGCCGATGTCGTCGACCAGGACGAGCTCGCCCTGGCGGTTCATGACGACCCAGTGGTCCTTCTTCTTGACCAGCTGGACCGAGTTGAGCTTGACCGTGCCCTCGTTGCGCGCCTCGAGCGACGACTGCTCGGTGCGGATCTGACCGACGCCACCGATGTGGAACGTGCGCATCGTCAGCTGGGTCCCGGGCTCGCCGATCGACTGCGCCGCGATCACACCGACGGCCTCGCCGATGTTGACCATGTGCCCGCGCGCCAGGTCGCGCCCGTAGCACAAGGAGCAGATCCCGCGCCGGGTCTCGCACGCGAGCACCGAGCGGATCTTCACCCGATCGATCCCGGCGTTGTCGATGATCTTGACGTGGTCCTCGGTGATCTCCGAGTTCGCCGGACACAGCACCTCGCCGGTGTACGGATCGACGATGTCCTCGAGCACGACGCGGCCCAGGATACGGTCGCCGAGGCGCTCGATGATCTCGCCGCCTTCGATCAGCGGCATCATCTCCATGCCCTGGCGGGTGCCGCAGTCGAACTCGCTGATGATCGTGTCCTGCGACACGTCGACCAGGCGGCGCGTCAGGTAGCCGGAGTTCGCGGTCTTGAGCGCGGTGTCGGCCAGGCCCTTGCGGGCGCCGTGCGTCGAGATGAAGTACTGCAGCACCGACAGACCTTCACGGAAGTTCGTCGTGATCGGCGTCTCGATGATCTCGCCCGACGGCTTGGCCATGAGGCCGCGCATCCCGGCGAGCTGCCGCATCTGCTGCTGCGAGCCACGGGCGCCCGAGTCCGCCATGATGAAGATCGAGTTGAACGACGGCGCCTTCTTGATCGTCGCGCTATCCGGATCCTTGAACTCCTCGGTGGAGATCTCCTTCATCATGTCCTTGGCGATCGCCTCGGCCACCTGCGCCCAGATGTCGACCACCTTGTTGTAGCGCTCACCGTCGGTGATGAGCCCCTCGGTGTACTGCTCCTCGATCTCGGAGACCTCCTTCTTGGCCTCGTCGAGCAGGACCTCCTTCGACGGCGGGATCACCATGTCGTCGAGGCAGATCGAGATACCGGCGCGCGTCGCGTAGGTGTAACCGGTCGTGCGCAGGGCGTCGGCGAGCAGCACCGTGGCCTTCTGGCCGGCCTCGCGATACACGAGGTCGATAAGCTCCGCGAGCTGCTTCTTGCCCATCACCTTGTTGATCGCCTCGAACGGGATCTGCCGGGGGCAGATGTCGCGCAAGAGCGCGCGGCCGACCGTGGTCGAGACCAGCTCGGTGCCGTCGCCGTCGGGCTTGCGCATCCGCAGCTTGATCGCGGCCTGGAGGTGGACCTCGCCGTGGTCGTACGCCATCCGGACCTCGGAGACCGAGCCGAACACGCCGCGGGCCAGCTGGCCCTTCTTGCCCTCCCGGTAGTCGCCCTTGGCGTACGGGCGCTCGCGGGTGAGGTGATAGAGCCCCAGGACGATGTCCTGCGACGGCACGATGATCGGCTTGCCGCTCGCCGGCGACAGGATGTTGTTCGTGCTCATCATGAGCACGCGCGCTTCCATCTGCGCCTCGATCGACAGCGGCACGTGGACGGCCATCTGATCGCCGTCGAAGTCGGCGTTGAACGCCGCGCAGACCAGCGGGTGGAGCTGGATCGCCTTGCCCTCGGTCAGGACCGGCTCGAACGCCTGGATCCCGAGGCGGTGCAAGGTCGGCGCGCGGTTGAGCAGCACCGGGTGCTCCTTGATCACCTCCTCGAGGATGTCCCAGACCTCGGGGCGCTCCTTCTCGACGAGCTTCTTCGCCGACTTGATCGTGGTGACCAGGTGGCGCTCTTCGAGCTTGTTGTAGATGAACGGCGTGAACAGCTCGAGCGCCATCTTCTTGGGCAGCCCGCACTGGTGGAGCTTCAACTCGGGACCGATCACGATCACCGAGCGGCCCGAGTAGTCGACGCGCTTGCCGAGCAGGTTCTGCCGGAACCGGCCCTGCTTGCCCTTCAGCATGTCGCTGAGCGACTTGAGCGGGCGCTTGTTCGGCCCCGTGATCGTCTTGCCGCGGCGGCCGTTGTCGAACAGCGCGTCGACCGCCTCCTGAAGCATCCGCTTCTCGTTGCGGATGATGATCTCCGGGGCGTTGAGCTCCTGGAGCCGGCGAAGCCGGTTGTTACGGTTGATCACGCGGCGATACAGGTCATTGAGATCCGAGGTCGCGAACCGGCCGCCGTCGAGCGGCACGAGCGGCCGCAGGTCGGGCGGGATCACCGGGATGATCGTCAGCATCATCCACTCGGGCTTGTTGCCGCTCTCGCGGAACGCCTCGACCACCTTGAGGCGCTTGGCGATCTTCTTGCGCTTGGCCTCGGAGGTGATGTCGCGCATCTCCTGGCGCAGCGTCTCGGCGAGCTCGACGATGTTGAGATCCTTGAGCAGCTGGAGGATCGCCTCCGCGCCCATGCCGGCCTCGAACGCATCGAACCCGAGCTCGTCGAGGAGCTTCGAGTAGCGCTCCTCGGTCAGGAGCTCGGAGCCCGACAGCCCGGACTGCTTGGGGTTGGTGACGATGTACGCCTCGCAGTACAGGACCTTCTCGAGATCCTTGAGCGGGATGTCGAGCAGGTTGCCGATCCGCGACGGCAGGCTCTTCAGGAACCAGATGTGGGCCACCGGCGTGGCGAGCGAGATGTGGCCCATGCGCTCGCGGCGCACCTTGGCCTGGATGACCTCGACGCCGCACTTCTCGCAAACCACGCCGCGGTGCTTCATGCGCTTGTACTTGCCGCAGTTGCACTCGTAGTCCTTCACCGGGCCGAAGATCTTGGCGCAGAACAGGCCATCGCGCTCCGGCTTGAACGTGCGGTAGTTGATCGTCTCGGGCTTCTTGACCTCGCCATGGCTCCACTCGCGGATCTTCTCCGGCGACGCGAGCATGATGCGGATCGCGCTGAACGAACGGGGGTCCTTCGGCTTCTCGAAGAAGTTGAAGATGTCCTTCACTGATTTCTCCTAATGACTCGGGGGGTTCGTTCGTTCCGGATCAGCTTGCGCTGCCCATCTTGTCGGCGACTTCACGTGCGAGCGCGGCGAGGCCGGCCGGGATACCCGGGGCTTGCTCGGCCGCGCGGCGCGGCATCGTCGGGTCTTCGATCAGCTCGACGTCCAGGCACAGCGCCTGGAGCTCCTTGAGCAGCACGTTGAACGACTCCGGCAGGCCGGCCTCGAGCACGTGCTCGCCCTTGACGATCGACTCGTACATGCGCGTACGGCCGAGCACGTCGTCGGACTTGACCGTCAGGAACTCCTGCAGCGCGTAGGCCGCGCCGTAGGCCTCCATCGCCCACACTTCCATCTCGCCGAGCCGCTGGCCGCCGAACTGCGCCTTGCCGCCCAGCGGCTGCTGGGTCACGAGCGAGTACGGTCCGATGCTGCGGGCGTGGATCTTGTCGTCGACCAGGTGGTGGAGCTTGAGCATGTACATCACGCCCACTGTCACCATGTTGTCGAACGGCTCGCCGCTCTTGCCGTCGATCAGCCGCGCCTGGCCGCTGACCGGCAGCCCGGCCATCTTGAGCGCCGCCTTGATCTCGTGCTCGGTCGCGCCGTCGAACACCGGCGTCGCGAGGTGGATGCCGGTGGTCAGCGTGCGCGCGAACCGGCCGGTGTCCTCCGGGGTCAGCTTCTCGATGACCGGCGTGTGATCGGGGAACAGCTTCTTGAGCTTCTCCTTGAGCACGTCGGCCGACCAGTTGGTGTCGAGGTACGCCTGGATCTGGTTGCCCAGCGACTTCGC
>Ga0308175_100002539_pt1 | contig 12495 bp, 13 predicted proteins | sample PhyCR1_3_FD_203893 | JGI IMG/M metagenome (GOLD analysis project Ga0308175, IMG submission 203893) | Soil microbial communities from UC Gill Tract Community Farm, Albany, California, United States - DLSLS.C.R1 | ecosystem: Environmental > Terrestrial > Soil > Agricultural land | place: USA... | reverse complement strand
CCCGTCGAGCCCGTCGCCTTCGAGCCGGCGCAGCTCGAAGACGGCGGTGCGGATCTGCAGCAGGACGGCGTCGATCTCGTGGTCCGGCATCAGGCGGCCTCCTCTACCGGGGTCAGCTCCAGCTCGACCACCTCGGCTTCGGCCTGTGGCGCGATCAGCACCGCCGACAGCACGGCGGCCAGGGCGGCCACGCCCGCGAGCACGTAGAAGGTGATCTGGAAGCCGTAGGTCAGGGCCGGCCCGCTGACTGCGGAGACGCCGGGGTGGCTGTCGACGTAGCGGCCGGTGAACGTGATCGCGATCGTCGAGGCCGCGGCCAGGCCGATCGCGCCGCCGATCTGCTGGGTGGTGTTGAACAGGCCGGACGCCACGCCCGCGTCGGACTCCTGGACTCCCGTCAGCGCCGCGATCGTCAGCGGGATGAAGGTGAAGGCCAGGCCGATCGCGCTCACCACGAAGGCGGGGAAGATGTCGAAGAAGTACTTGCCGTCTGCCGGCAGCTGCGCCAGCAGGAGGAGTGCTGCGGTGGCGAGCACGAGGCCGACCGGGAGCACGCGGCGGACGCCGACGCGCGTGACGAGGCTCTGCGCGAACCCGGCGAGCACGATGATCGTCAGAGTCAGCGGCAGGTAGGCGACGCCGGTCTTCATCGCCGAATAGTGCAGGACCTGCTGCATGTAGAGCGTGCCGAGGAAGAACTGCGAGAAGAGCGCGGTGCCGACCAGGAACGAGGTCACGTTCGCGCCGGTGAGCGTGCGCAGGCGGAAGATCCGCATCGGCAACAGCGGCGCCTTCGAGCGCAGCTCGATCGCGACGAAGGAGAGGATCAGCGCCGCGGAGCCGGCCAGTAGACCGATCGTCTCGGCGGTGCCCCAGCCGATCTCGACCGCGCGCGTCATCGCGTAGACCAGCAGCATCAGGCCGCTCGTGACCGTGACGGCACCCGCGAAGTCGAAGGTGCGGTGTCCGAGCTCTGCGCGGCTCTCCCTCAGGAGGAAGGGACTGACCGCGATCAGCGCGATCCCGACGGGGACGTTGATGAAGAAGATCCACGACCAGGCGAGCGAGCTCGTCAGGAAGCCGCCGAGCAGCACGCCTGCCGCGGCGCCGCTGCCGGAGACCGCGCCCCAGACGCCGAGCGCGATGTTGCGCTCGCGGCCCTCGGCGAAGGTGGTCGTCAGGATCGAGAGCGCCGCGGGCGCGAGCAGCGCGCCGCCGAGGCCCTGGGTCGCGCGGAAGGTGATCAGCGAGCCCGCCGACCAGGCGAATCCGGCCGCCAGGGAGCTGACCGTGAAGAGCGCGATGCCCGCGATGAAGAACCGGCGCCGGCCGAGCAGGTCGGCCAGTCGGCCGCCGAGCAGCAGGAAGCCGCCGAACATGATCGCGTAGGCGGTGATCACCCACTGCAGGCTCTGCTCGCTGAAGTGGAGGTCGGTCTGGATCGACGGCAGGGCGACGTTCACGATCGCGACGTCGAGCACCACCATGAACTGCGCTGCCACCAGGGCCGCAAGTGCGAACCAGCGGCGGTCTTTCATCTCGCTAGGCATTGGAATCTCGCTCCCTTCGTTGCTGCTCACAATCCTTTTCTACAGGAAACGATCATGCTTTGTCAAATATCCTGGATATGCTAAGGTTTCGATATGGCAACAACTGAGACGAAGCACGCGCCGCACTACGCACCGACCGCCGGTGTGCTGCTGCTGAAGATCGGCAAGGCTTCTGAACGGCGCTTCGAGAAGGCGCTCAAGCCGCTCGGGTTGACGCCACGGCATCTCGGCGTGCTCTTCGAGGTGCAGGCCTGCCCGACGAGTCAGCAGGCGCTGATCGACACGATCGGCGTGGACGCGAGCAAGCTCGTCGGCCTGCTGAACGACCTCGAGGCCGACGGCCTGATCGTGCGCAAGCGCGACCCCGAGGACCGCCGGCGGCACATCGTCGAGGTCTCGGCGAAGGGCAGCGCGCGACTCGAGGACGCCAAGAAGACCGCCATGACCGTCGAGGAGGAGCTCCTCGCCGGGCTCGACGCCGACCAGCGCGCCGAGCTGCTCGCCCTGCTCGCGCAGGTCGCCGATTCGAGCGGCATCTTCGAAGGCTGCGTCGAGCGGCTCAAGCTCCTGTAGCGAAACCGGCGAAACCGGCGACGAGGGCTTGTCGTACCCTCCAGCGATGGGCGAGAGGAGGGACGTATGAACCGAGGCGTAGTGATCATCGCAGGCTGCGTGCTACTGCTCGCGGCAGCCGGTTGCGGCTCGAGCTCCAGCAGCTCGAGCGGCGGTACCACGACCGAGGAGAGCGGCGGCGCCGGCGGCGGGGGGCAGAAGACGATCGCCGGTGTCAAGGCCAACGACCACGGCACCAAGGCGGTCGAGGACAGCGGGAAGACCGAGGTCGAGCTGGACGACTTCTACTTCGAGCCGACCGTGCTCGAGGGCAAGCCGGGCCAGAAAGTAGAGCTCGAGCTGAAGAACGAGGGCGACACCCTGCACACGTTCACGATCGACTCCCAGAGCATCGACAAGGAGCTCGGGCCGGGGGAGGAGGCCGAGGTGGAGGTGACGATCCCGAAGTCGGGCGTGGTCTCGTTCTACTGCAAGATCCACAAGAGCGAGGGGATGGCCGGCGCGCTCGCGGTCACGGGCCAGGAGGGCGGCACCGGCGGCATGACCACCGACAGCACCACGACCAACGAAGGCAACGGCTACTAGCGACCGATGAGTTCCCCGTGCGCGGGGCGTCTGTGCCTAGGATGGCGGTCATGGAATCGGTGGCGCAGACGCCCGCGTTCGGTGAGCTCGAGCAGCATCGCCGCGAGCTAACCGCGCACTGCTACCGGATGCTCGGCTCGCCGTTCGAGGCCGAGGATGCAGTGCAGGAGACACTGCTGCGCGCCTGGAAGAACCTCGACCGCTTCGAGGGCCGCTCGTCGCTCCGCTCCTGGCTCTACAAGATCGCGACCAACGTCTGCCTCGACCAGCTGGAGGGCCGCGAGCGGCGCGCGCGGCCGATGGATCTCGGGCCGGCCGGCGAGCCGGTGATCGAGAACCTCGGCACTCCCGAGGTGTCGTGGCTGCAACCGGTGCCCGACTCGCTCGTCGCCGACCCGGCCGAGACAGTGGCCTCGCGCGAGACGATCCGGCTCGCATTCGTCGCCGCGCTACAGCACCTGCCGCCGCGGCAGCGCGCGGCGCTGATCCTCTGCGAGGTGCTGCGCTGGAAGGCAAGTGAGGTGGCGGAGCTGCTGGAGACGAGCGTCGCTTCGGTGAACAGCGCCCTGCAGCGCGCCCGAGCAACCCTCGAGGAGACCGAGCTCAGCCCCGAGTCGTCCTTGGACGAGCCCGACCGCGAGCTGCTCGAGCGCTACGTCGCAGCCTTCGAGGCCTACGACCTCGACGCATTGACCGCGCTGATCCACGAGGACGCGACGCAGTCGATGCCGCCCTTCGACCTCTGGCTCTCGGGCCGCGACGACATCTTCACCTGGTGGTACGGGCCGGGAATCGGCTGCAAGGGATCGAGGGTGATCCCGACCACGAGCGCGAACGGCTCACCCGCCTTCGGCCAGTACAAGCCGAGCGAGTCGGGCGAGGGCTACGAGCCGTGGGCCCTGCAGGTGCTCGAGCTCTCAGGCGGCCGGATCGTCGAGCTGACCTTCTTCCTCGATACCGAGACCCTGTTCCCGCTCTTCGGCCTCCCGCTGCGGCTCGACGCGTAGCACCGCGCCGAGGCCGGTGAACGCGATCAGGCACCGCAGCTCGGCCGAGGCGTGCACCAGCCGCAGCTCGAAGCCCGCTTGTCGCGCGGACAGCTGGAGGCGCGCCAGTGCGTCGACGGCGGCCACGTCGGCACGCAGCCCGCGGACGTCGCAGGGGAGCTTCTCCATCGCGAGACAAGACGGCCCGGCGCCTCAGAACTCATCGAGGCAGACGATGAGTTTTACACTCGCCGCGCGTCTCAATACCCTGAGAGACCCATGAAATTGGACCGACGCACACGGTGGCTGGCGCTCTATGTCCTCTGTCTGGGGGACCTGATGATCGTGCTCGACGCAACGATCGTGAACGTCGCGCTACCTTCGATCCGCGCCGACCTCGGCTTCACCGAGGAGTCGCTCGCGTGGGTGCTGAACGCGTACCTGCTGACCTTCGGCGGCTTCCTGCTGCTGGGCGGGCGACTCGGCGACCTGTTCGGTCACCGGCGGATCTTCCTGGGAGGGATCGCGCTCTTCACCGTCGCCTCGCTCGTCTGCGGGCTCTCGACCTCGAAGAACATGCTCATCGGCGCGCGCGCGGTGCAGGGCCTCGGCGGCGCCGTTGTCTCGGCCGTCGCGCTCTCGCTGCTCCTGCTGCTCTTCCAGGAGCCCGCCGAGCGGACGAAGGCGATGGGTTTCTTCGGCTTCGTGCTGGCCGGCGGCGGCAGCATCGGCGTACTGCTCGGCGGCGTGCTCACCGATGTGCTCAGTTGGCACTGGATCTTCCTCGTCAACATCCCGGTCGGGATCGCGGTCTTCGCGCTTTGCCTGCCGCTGCTGCCCGGCGAGGGCAAGCGCGAGGGGGCTCGCGGCCCGATCGACGTCGCCGGCGCGGTAACGGTCACCACGGCTCTGATCATCGCGGTGTACGCGATCGTGAACGGGAACGGGAACGGCTGGTTGTCGGGCGAGACCCTCGGCCTGCTGGGGGCCGCGGCGATCCTGTTCGGCGTCTTCCTGACGATCGAGTCGCGAGTCGCGGCCCCGCTGGTGCCGCTGCGGCTCTTCCGCAACCGGAACCTTTCCGTCGCCAACGGCGTCGGCGTGCTCTGGTCCGCCGGCATGTTCGCCTGGTTCTTCTTCGCCGCTCAGTACCTCGGGCTCGTGCTCGGCTACGACCCGTTGCACGTCGGGCTCGCCTTCCTGCCGGCGAACGTCATCATGGGCGCCTTCTCGCTCGGGCTCTCGGCGCGGATCGTGATGCGCTTCGGCACCCGCCTGCCGATCGGCGTGGGGATGGCGCTCGTCTCGCTCGGGCTCTTGCTGTTCGCGCGCGCGCCCGTGAACGGGAGTTTCTGGCTCGACGTGCTGCCGACGATGGTCGTCCTGGGCATAGGCGTCGGGATGGCGATGAATCCTGTGCTGATCGCGGCGATGAGCGACGTCGAGCCGAGCGAGTCCGGGCTCGCCTCCGGGATCGTGAACACGGGCTTCATGATGGGCGGCGCGCTCGGCCTGGCCGTGCTCGCGAGCCTCGCGGCCTGGCGCACCGGCAGCCTCGGCTCGGCGACGGATCCGGTCGCGCTGAACGGCGGCTATCACTTGGCCTTCGTCGTCGGCGCCATCTTCGCCGGCCTCGCCTCCGCGCTCGCGGTGGTGCTGCTGCGCGACCGGTCGATGCAGCCGCACGCCGAGGCCGCGACCGCGTTCGAGTAGTAGCCTCCGGGCGTGCGCGCGCTCGTCAAGGAGACTCGCGAGGTCGCCCAGGGGACGCTGCTCGTCGTCTTCGACCTGCAGGGTGAGGAGGTCGACTTCCGCCCGGGCCAGTACTTCTGGGTCGAGCTGCCCAACCGCGGCTACGAGGACGAGAAGGGCCTGCGCCGGCATATCTCCGTCGTCACGTCGCCGACCGAGCGCGGCGTGCTCGGGCTCTGCACGCGACTGCGCGACACGGCCTTCAAGAAGACGCTCGCCGAGCTGCAGGTCGGCGACGAGGTCGAGGTCGAGCAGCCGAAGGGCGACTGGGTTCTGCCCGAGGACACGAGCCCGCACTACGTCTTCGTCGCCGGCGGGATCGGGATCACGGTCTTCCGCTGCATGCTGCGCTACATCGCCGACACGGGCGAGCCCTATCGCGTGACGCTCGTCTACTCGAATCGCGACCGCGCCGGGACGCCGTTCCTGGACGAGCTCCAGGCGCTGACGCTGCCGGACTTCCAGCTCGTGCTGACGATGACCGAGGACGAGGGCTGGGAGGGCGAGAGCCGGTACGTGAGCGCAGAGCTGCTGAGCGACCACCTCGACGGCGAGCTTGCCGACCACACCTATCTCGTGGCCGGGCCGCCGGCGATGGTCGAGGCGGTCACCGGTCAGCTGAGCGCCGCGGGAGTGCCGGACGACCAGGTGCTCCCCGACCGCTTCAGCGGCTACTAGACCTGGCTGCGGCCAACTACGGACACGAGTCAGCGGCGCTGCCGATGGCAGCGAAGCCCGTCGGCGATGTGCTGTCGGCGTGGAACAACTGGGACTTCACTGGGACGCTGCGATCGAAAGCGTCGCGCGCGCTCTCACGGCAATTGCGAAGGCCGAAGGTCTGCCCGCAGCGGAGCTCGCCGCACGAAGAAGGCGCCTCAACGCCGAACGTACGTGGCTGGGAACCGTCGACTGGTCTCGCATCGGGACCCATCCCGCTCCGAGCCGCTATGCGCTGCCAGGACGTGATCAGCTGAGCGGGCGCACCTCGACGTCGCGGCGTCGAAGCGAGCGGGACCGCTTGGCGCGCGGCGCCCGCAGCTCGAGGAAGTCGGCGAAGAGACCGGCCTGGACGAGACGAGCGCCTCGTCGCTGTATGCGCTGGCATCGGGACGGCGCCCGATCCGAGCTGCGGCCAATTACCGAGCGAGGACCGCGTTCGGCCCGATGCCGCCGCCGTCTCCGGCGACGACGCTCGAACCATCACCACGCGGAAGGAGGAACCATGGACAGAATCCTGATCGCGACCGACGGCTCGCCCTCGTCGGACGAGGCCGTCGACTTCGGCCTCGAGCTCGCCGCCGACCAGAGCGCCCCCGTCACGTTCGTGCACGTCGTCCCGGCGGTCGACGTCGTCCCGGCGGGCGGCTTTGGCCTGACGGGAGCCGTTCCGCACGAGCCGACCGAGGGCGACAGCAGTTCGCTGGACGAGGCGCAGGCCCGAGCCGAAGCGGCCGGGGTGACCTCGTACACGAGGCTGCTGCGCGGCGACCCGACCGACGAGATCGTCGCCTACGCGGACACCATTGACGCCGACCTGATCGTGGTCGGCTCCCGCGGCCACGGCACCTTCGCGAGCGCGCTGCTCGGCAGCGTCTCGCGCGGCATCCTGCGAGAGGCCCGCCGGCCCGTGCTCGTGGTGCGCGCCGCGGCGGCCCGGCAGGCAGCGGCGCTTGCCTGAGGTTCGGGAAAGCCGCAACGCGAGCCGGGAACTCCCGCAACAGGTTCCCGGCTCGCTACCGATGGCGGGCCGCGCCGTCCGGCCGAGACTGAGCCAAGAAGAAAGGTCAGAGGCAGGCAGCCTCGGCCGCGACGGAAGGAGAGAACGATGAGGAAGTTCTTCGAGATCGGCGGAATCGTCGCAGGCGCCGTCCTGATCGCGTTCGGAATCGCCTCGATCGTGATGAGCGTGAACGGCCGCTCGACCGTCAACGACAGCCTCAAGCAGGAGCAGATCGTCGGCACGCCCGACATGACCCCCTCGGCGATCGCCGGCGAGGTCAAGGCGGACAAGGCTGCGCAGACGAAGCTCTTCGCGCAGCTGCACGCGGCGGGCGTGAAGATCGCGCCCTCGCCGATCGTGACGCCGAGCTGCTCGGTCGCCGGCGACACGGTGAACAGTGGCTCGGAGGCGCGCTGCTTCGCCCGCTACATGCGGATCCACACGTTCGCCGCCTCGTCGGGGCTGACGTACTCGCAGATGGGCCGCTACATCGCCAAACCCGACACGCCGATCCAGTACACGGACGGCCTCGGGGCGACGAGCGACCCGAAGTACGCGCTGACCGACCCGAAGACGCAGCAGCCGATGAACAACGGCCGCCGCGACCTCTGGGTCACCTACACCGCGCTCACGACGGCGCTCAACTCGAGCTACATGGCCTCCCAGATCGCCCTGTTCGGCCTGGTGGTCGGGATCGCCCTGCTGCTCTCGGGGATCGGCTTCCTCATCCTCGCGATCGGTGGAGCGCTCGAGGGCGCGAGGCTCGCGTTCGGTCTGCGCGAGAGCGCCAAGACCGGCGGAGTCGCCACCCAGGCGTAAAGCTCCTCCGTCGCAACAGCGAAGGCCGCCTGCGGGCGGCCTTCGCATATCTTCACGACGGCAATGAGCCACCCGTTCGACATCGAAGGCGTTCGTGCCCGGCTCGTCGCGGACGGCGGCGGCTACGAGGTCGTCCACCGCTCCGCAGGTCTCGAGCTCGGCGTCTACGTGCTCGTCGCGCCCGAGCCCGACCGGCAGCAGCCGCACGAGGACGACGAGGTCTACGTCGTGCTCGAGGGCACCGGCATGCTCGCCGTGGAGCGCGAGACCGTGGAGCTACGAGAAGGCCACGCCGCCTTTGTCCCCGCCCACGCCGAGCACCGCTTCACCGGCTACGAGCAGCTGAGCGTGCTCGTGATCTTCCAGAAGCCCTAGGCGGGCGGCGGATTCTCCATCAACCCGCGCTCGAGCGCGTACCTGACGAGCTCGGCGCGGCTGGAGAGCCGGAGCTTCTGCATGATGTGCGCCCGGTGCGTCTCGGCCGTTCGCACCGAGATGAAGAGCTGTTTGGCGATCTCCTGGTTGGTATGGCCGAGCGCGAGCAGGCGTAGCACCTCGCTCTCGCGCTCCGAGAGCGGGTCCTCTTCCGCGCGGCGGCGCTCCTCCGACTCGGCCGCGACGAGACGCGCGCCGAGCTCGGGATGGACGTAGCGCCCGCCGTCCGCGACCTCGCGCACCGCGGCGACGACTTCGCTGTCCGCGGCCTCCTTGAGCACGTAGCCGCGTGCTCCGGCGGCGAAGGCCTCGCGCACGTACTGCGGGTCGTCCTGCATCGAGAGCACGAGGATCCCGACCTCAGGGTGCTCGTTCAGCAGCGTGGGGATGATCTCGAGCCCGCTCTGGTCGGGCATCACGACGTCCAGCAGGATCACGTCCGGCCTGGTCGAGCGCGCCTCGAAGATCGCGTCGCGGGCCGTGCCGGCCTCGCCGACGGGCTCGATCCCGTCTTCGGCCTCGAGCACCAGCTTCAGGCCCGAGCGGACGACAGCGTGGTCGTCGACGATCAGGACGCGCGTGCTCAACGGACCGGCACCTCGACCGCCACGGTCGTGCCGCTGCGCTCGCTCGACTCGACGGTCAGCGAGCCGTCTAGCAGCTCGATCCGCTCGCGCATGCCGACGAGGCCGATACCCGCCTCCCCGATCGTCGCGGGCTCGAAGCCCGTGCCGTCGTCTTCGATCACGGCCTTGATCCTGCCATCACCGCGGGTCACGACGACGCTGACGCTGTGCGCCTGGGCGTGCTTGACGACGTTCGTGAGCGACTCCTGCACGATCCGGTAGATCGCCGTCTCGACCTCGACGGGCGGGCGCTCGGTGAGCGCGCTCGCCTCGAGGTCGACGGAGATCCCGGTGTGCTCGGCGAAGCCCTGGGTCAACCGCTCCAGCGCGGGGACGAGGCCGAAGTCGTCGAGCACCTTCGGCCGCAGCTCGACCGCGAGCCGGCGTACGTCCTGGAGCGTCGCGACCACCAGCTCGCGCAGGTCGGCCACAGCGTCGGGAGACTCGGCGCCGTCCAGCCGCTTCAGGCCGAGCAGGATCGAGGTCAGCGCCTGCCCGGTCTCGTCGTGCAGCTCGCGGGCGAGCCGCTGTCGCTCGAGCTCCTGGGCGGCGACGACCCGGCGCAGCGCGTCGCGCTCGACTCGCTCCGAGAGCTCCACCGCGACCGCCGCTCGGGTGGCGAAGGTCTCCGCGAGCCGCACGTCGTCGTCGGTGAAGCGTGCATCTACCGCGCCGGCCTTGTCGTAGGCCGTGATCACGCCGATCGGCCGGCCGTTGACGACGAGCGGCACCCAGATTCCCGTGCGGGCGCGGATCTGCCTCGTCAGGCCCCGGTGTACCTCGGCGTCGTCGATGAGCGAGTCGATCCGCTCGCTGCGGCCGCGCTCGAGCACGCGGCCAGCCTTCGACTGGGCACGTGCGACCGTCGCCCCGCTCAGCTCTTCCGCGCCTTCGCCGGCCGCAGTCACGATTCGCAGCTCGTCAGCACCCGCCGGCAGCGCGATCACGACGACGCGCGCGTCGAGCAATTCCAGCAACCGCTGCGCGACGAGTTCCAGCAGGCGGTCGAGCTCGGTCTCCCTCGCGAGCGCACCGCTCACCTCGATCAGCGACTCGAGCTGCCGCGACCAGCGCGTCGCCGACTCGTACAGGCGCGCGTTCTCGATCGCGACCGCCGCCTGCGAGGCCAGCAGCTCGACCAGCTCTTGATCCTCGTCGCTGAAGTCGCCTCCGCCCTCCTTCTCGGTCAGGTAGAGGTTGCCGTAGGCGATCCCGCGCAGCAGCACCGGTACGCCGAGGAAGGTCGTCATCGGCGGATGGTTCGCCGGGAAGCCGACCGAGCGCGGGTCGTCGCCGATCGCGTGCAGGCGCAGCGGGTGCGCGTCGGTGATGAGCGCGCCGAGGATCCCGCGGCCCTGGGGCAGGTCGCCGATCGCCGCTCGTGTGGCGTCGTCGACGCCGTGGGTGACGAAGCGCTCGAGCCGAGAGCCCGACGCGTCGATCACGCCCAGCGCCGCGTAGCGCGCGCCGGTCAGCTCGGCGGCGAGCTCGGTCAGCCGCTGCAGCAGGCCGTCGAGCGAGAGCTCGGACGCGAGGGCGATCCCGGCCTCGACGAGGGCGCGCAGCCGGGGCTCACTCGGCGTCGCGGGCTCCACGAGGTGAGCGTACTCCTGCCGGCCGTGATTTCGGTGCGGGAAACCCGAAGACCGGTTCCGGGGGGCCGCTGATGGCGAACGGGCCTTGCGCGGCGAGAGTGGCCTAGACGAAAGGAGGAATCATGAAAGCACTCGTCTATCACGGCTATGGCCAACGGTCATGGAGCGAGGTTCCCGACCCCTCGATCGAGCAGCCGACCGACGCGATCGTCCGCATCGACTCGTCGACGATCTGCGGGACCGACCTGCACATCCTCAAGGGCGACGTCCCCGAGGTTCAGCCCGGGACGATCCTCGGCCATGAGGCGGTCGGCACGGTCGTCAAGGTCGGCGATGCGGTGACGACGCTGGAGCCGGGCGACCGCGTGCTCGTCTCGTGCATCACCTCCTGCGGCCGCTGCCGCTTCTGCAAGGAGGGCCGTTACGGGCTCTGCACCGGCGGCGGAGGCTGGATCCTCGGCCACCTGATCGACGGCCTCCAGGCCGAGCTGGCGCGCGTGCCCTTCGCGGACACCTCAGTCTTCAAGATCCCCGACGAGCTGAGCGACGAGCAGGTGCTCTTCCTCGCGGACATCCTCCCGACCGCGTTCGAGGTCGGCGTGCTGAACGGTGACGTGCAGCCCGGGGACACGGTCGCGATCGTCGGCGCCGGCCCGATCGGGCTGGCCGCGATCCTGACCGCCAAGTTGTTCACGCCCGGCCGCATCGTCGCGATCGACCCGGCCGCCCCACGGCGCGAGAAGGCGCTCGAGTTCGGCGCCGACGTCGCGATCGACAACTTCACCGAAGACGCCGTCGAGCGGGTCATGCTCCTGACCGGCGGCCTCGGCGCGGACGTTGCGATCGAGGCGGTCGGCGTGCCCGAGACCTTCGAGCTCTGCGCCGACCTCGTCCGGCCCGGCGGCCATGTCGCCAATGTCGGCGTCCACGGCCACCCGGCTACGCTCCATCTGGAGAAGCTGTGGATCCGGGACGTGACAATCATGACCGGGCTCGTGGACACGTTCTCGACGCCGAGGCTGCTCGAGCTGATCGCCAGCGGGCGGCTCGACGCGACGCCGTTCGCCACACACCGGTTCCCACTCGACGAGACGATGGCCGCGTACGACACGTTCGCCGCGGCCGCCGAGACCGATGCGCTCAAGGTCGTGCTCGAGGCCCAGCCGGCGGTGCTGCGGGAGCCCGACCGTGAAGGAGTCGCCGTTGGCGTTTAGCGTCGAGGAGCAGGCAGCCGGAGCTGTCGACGTCATCCTCAAGGACGGCGGCACGCTCCGGCTGCGGCCCCCGGCGGCAGCCGACGAGGAGGCGGTGCTCGCGTTTCTCGCAGGCCTGAGCGAGCGCAGCCTCTACCTTCGCTTCCATGGGATCCGGCAGGTCGACCCGGCGCTCGCCGCGTCGATGCTCGAGCCCGACTGGGCCGAGACCGGAGCGCTCGCCGGCTGGCTCGGCGACCGCGTCGTCGGCCTGGCCAACTACGTCCGCCTGCGCGATCCGAGCACTGCCGAAGCCGCCTTCGTGGTCGCGGACGACGAGCAGGGCCGCGGGATCGGCATGCGCCTGCTCGAGCAGCTCGCCGCGCGCGCGGCCGAGACCGGCGTCTCCCGCTTCGTCGCGGAGGTGATGGCGGAGAACCGGGCGATGCTCGGCGTCTTCACCGGCGCCGGCTTCGACGTCGTGCGCGAGCTCGAGCACGGCGAGGTCGAGGTCAGCTTTCCGATCGGGGCGACCGAGACGTTGCAGGTTCGGGTCGAGCAGCGCGACCACGTTGCCGTCGCCGCCTCGCTGCGGCCCTTCTTCGAGCCGGCGAGCGTGGCCGTGATCGGCGCCTCGCGTCGGCGGGGCTCGATCGGCGGC
>Ga0308175_100002538_pt1 | contig 12495 bp, 10 predicted proteins | sample PhyCR1_3_FD_203893 | JGI IMG/M metagenome (GOLD analysis project Ga0308175, IMG submission 203893) | Soil microbial communities from UC Gill Tract Community Farm, Albany, California, United States - DLSLS.C.R1 | ecosystem: Environmental > Terrestrial > Soil > Agricultural land | place: USA... | reverse complement strand
TTTTCGGCGAACGGCTCGAGACGCCAAAGCCGCCGAACTGGGATCTCCGCAGCCCCTCTAAGGCGGCACGTATGGCGGCGGCGCAGACCCGGATGTGGCTGCAGCGTTGATGCAGGCGAGTTCGCGGTTTACAACACAGACCTCACTTCCACAAAGGTGTCGGCCCAGGTAGGACGTATAGAAGATGTGCTGATAGATGAAGCCGGCGACGGATGAGTTCGGCCGGCCACGAGCATTTGCCATGACAATCAGCGGTACGCGTAGTTGCCCGGGATCAACGTTGCCGACCCGGTACAGTGTCGTCACTCGCCCCCGCTTCGCCTTCGCGACGGCAAACAACCGCTTCACCGAATCCGCTCCGACACGATCGTCACTTGCATATCGCGCAGCAGGCGCACAAGCCTGTGTAGATCGGGCACGTGGGCAGATACGAAAACGTGCGTGATGTGGTTGCGGCGCGCGTACTCCGCCACCGCTGCAGCGGGTTGGCGGCCCTCGATGCTGGAGGTGTCGATCCGCATATTCTTCGCGAAATTCAAGTGGCGCTCAATCGCTGCGCGCTCCTCGATGCTGGACCCGTTTACGACTGCAACAGCGACGCACGTGGATTGTAGATAATCCGCAACGCGGCGTCCTCTGCGAATCAACATCGCCGTGGCCGGGTCGGCAGTGAGCCACAGGAGAATGCGCTCCTTGCGCGGCGAACCGAGTCTTGGAATCACAGGAGACGGCGACCGGACCTGCTCCTCTTCGCGGCGATCCTCAATTTGGTGCGCCGCTTGCCTCAACGCCAGTTCGCGTAAGGCAGTCAAATTCGATTCGGTGAAGAAGTTCTCCAACGCACGCTGTGCCTTATCGGGTGCGTAAACAACGCCTCGTTCCAACCGGTGCAGAAGCGCCCGTGGTGTCACGTCAACCATGACGACATCATCAGCCTCCTGCACCACCCAATCGGGGATCGTTTCCCGAACGCGGATCCCGGTTACCTGCCAGACCTGGTCATTCAGGCTTTCGATATGCTGCACGTTCAAGCTGGTCAGTACGTCGATACCTGCGGCTCGGATAACCATCACGTCTTCCCAACGCTTGTTGCGTTCCGAACCCGGAACATTCGTGTGTGCGAATTCGTCGATCACGCAAACCTGAGGGTGGCGTCGGAGAATGGCATCCGTGTCCATCTCTTCGAGTCGGGTGCCACGATGCTCCACAATTCTTCGGGGGACGTGCTCGAGCCCTTCGGCCTTGGCAATGGTGTCTTTCCTACCGTGGGGCTCGAAGTAGCCGATTACGATGTCGATGCCCTCAGCTTTCAGCTGGTGTGCATCAACGAGCATTTGGTAGGTCTTGCCGACACCTGCCGCGTAGCCGAGGAAGACCTTGAGCTTTCCACGTATTGGGTTATCCGGGCTGCGTACTGGGGAAGATTCGGACATCCATTCCTTCCGCGGCTTTGATTAAGCACTCGATGGGATCCCGCGCCCAGAATCTCCATGGGCTCCTCTGCGCTCGGCCGACGAATATCTGCGTAATCCGCTGTTCGCGAGCATACTGCAGCATGGCTGCGATCGGGTCCTGGTTGGTGTGGAGCACTTGCAGGTCTGCGCCAAGTTTACTCGCATAATCGACAAATCCATCTAAGGTCTCCTGCGCCTCTCGGGTAAGGTCGCCCCGATGCACATATAGAGCGAATAACTGCGCATGAAAGCGGCTTGCCGCACGCGCGCCGCTTTCAAGCATAGGTCTGGCATTCGTGTGGGGGGTAATGCAGACCAGGATGCGTTCCTGTGTTCCCCAGGACTGGCGAATGCCATGCGCTTTCATGTACCGCAGTAGCTGCTCTTCGACGACTGCTGCCGCAAGCAACAAGGCAAGTTCGCGAAGCTCCGACAGTTGATGAGCTTCGAGACGTCCGCTGCCGCCATTGTGGACAAGGCCCTCGGCGGGCACGTCCACAATCACAATTTCATCGGCCGAGTGGATGAAGCTCTGCGGTACCGAGCGTCGAGCGCGACGGCCCGTGATGCGTTCGATGGCATCCTGCTGTTCCGCAACATATTGCAGGTTCAAAGCGGTGAGGACGGTGATTCCGGCGGCCACCAATTCTTCGACATCCTGCCATCGGTGAGCATGCCGGCTACCCGGAGGGTTGTCCCGCGCGAGCTCATCGATGAGGCAAACGTGAGGAGCGCGACGGAGAATCGCGTCCACATCAAGCACATGCTCACGATCGATGACGCGGCAGGGAATTACTTCGAGGCTCGTGATGAACGGCTGAACGGCCTCGATCCCCTTGGTTTGAATTGAGCCAACGACTACATCCTGACCGCGAGTGGCTCTGCGGCGGCCCTCATCGAACATGCGAACGGATTTGCCGACACGAGGCGCATAGCCAAGGAAGATCTTGAGGCGTCCGCGCGCGCTCTGAGCGTCCTGCTCTTCGAGATTCCGAAGAAGGTCGTCAGGGTTCGGCCGTACAAATTCTCGGCACGACATAACCTACCAGGAGCCTTCCTTGCCTCCAAACCACCACAGCATGCCGAGCGTTGCTGTGTTCTGTTCTTTCTTTAGCAGACCCGGCGTATCAGCGAAGAAGAAAGGATGGTTCGAGAAATCCCGCCGCCACTCGCCGCGCACGAGAAAACCATCGGCAAGCTTGTATTCGAGCGTGCCGGTTGTCTCCTTCAAAGCCTGAGTCGAGCCGCTGAAGGTTCCGCCGCGATCAGAGAAGTACTCACCCCGGCCTGCAAGGGCAAATTTCGGCGTGACTTGGTGCCGAGCGTACAGAGCCCCCGCGGAAACCCGTGACGGCGTGGAGGACGGATTGACGCGCGTGATGATTTCATCGGCTTCGGCGCCAAGCAGCAGTTTGGATGACGCGTTCCAGGACAACGTGGAATCGAAGATGTGGGTTTTACCGCGCGGCGGGTGCGGAACAACGTCGATGCTTAAACCCGGCTGAGATGGGATGGAGGCTAGTCCCGGATTGTATGCAGCGTTCACGTCACGCCCCTCTTCGCCGAGATAATAATTCACGTTCCACGCAATGTTCTCAGCAGGCTTCAATGTAAACAGAAAGGCGTTGGACTTGAGGCCGTTGAAATCCTCACTCTGGCCGATGCCGTTCACTAGCCACCAAGCTACAGAAACCCGATCATTGATGTTGTAAGTGCTGCGGAATCCGAAGTGATAATACGGCAGATAGTTGAACAGATACGACCGCGAGTAGTTGATCTGATCTTTGTTGTAGTTGCCTTCGAAGCCAAGCGAACTTGCCCACTTCCCGAAGTCGACGGTCAGCCCGCTTCCCACCGGGAAGACATAGGTCCCATATGCTTGCCACACAGGCCGGTAAACCTGCGGCCGCGGCTCATTCGCAGGATTTCCCTGCGCGGTTTCGGTTGCCTGGCCATACTGCAAATCGATCCGCACACCGTACCGGCGGCCAGCCTTCAGATCGGGCGCGCGTTCGATGACGACCGTCGCCTGATTGAGGCTGAAGCTATTGCTGGACACGTCATATGCGCGGAGCAGGTTCACACGCCCGATCGGGCGGTTGAAATTGTATGCGTAATATCCGTCCAGCATGAGATTGAAGGTCGTGCTTGCCAGGAAATCTGGAGTGGTACTGGGTGTAGCCGGAGTGTTCGCTGCCACACTTGCCGCCTGTGGCGGAGGCGATGGCGGTCCCTCTTGCGAAGCGGCGGGGGCTCCGACCACGGCCGTGGTCGCTACGCCGGAGGGCATTGAGTTCAGCTTCTGCTCGAGCGCGGATACGCGAGCCGCAAGCTTCTGAACCACGTCCAAGAGTTGCTTCTCACGCTCTGTCGGCTCGTCCTGCGCAGAAAGGCAGACAGACCCTGCGACAAAAATGAGAAATGCACACTTGAGAATCATCGGCTTAAACCTCGCCAGCTACTTGCGAACCGGGTAGCGCGCGTCGAGCGCCAGATTGAGCTTCAACACGTTTACGCGCGGATCACCGATGAAGCCCAGCTGCCGACCTTCAGTGTTGGTCCGAACCAAATCCCGAATCTGGTCCGGCGAGGCACCGCGAGCATGAGCAACGCGCGCTGCCTGAACTAGGGCATTTGCGGGACTGATGTCGGGATCGAGGCCGCTGCCCGAAGTCGTGATCGCGTCCGCGGGAATGGCGTCGGCTGTCTGGTTTTCCGCGCGATACGCGGCTGCGTCTTTCTTCAGCCGTTCGGCGAGAGCCGGATTCGTGGGACCGAGTGTCGAGCCGCCGGATGCGGTAGGGTCAAACCCGTCTTGTCCCGCAGCCGAAGGTCGCGGATGGAAATACTCCGGCTTCGTGAAATTCTGCGCGATCAACTGCGAGCCGACCACCCTGCCGTTGCGAGCGACAAGGCTTCCGTTGGCCTGCCGGTGAAACAAGATCTGGCAGAGCCCCGTAATGGCCAGAGGATAAGCCAAGCCAGTGAGAACTGTGAGAACGATGGTGATGAGAATCGCGGGTTTTAATTGTCCAAGCATAATGAGCCTCTCTACGCGAGATGCAGAAGTCCGAGCAGCCGGTCGATGGCCCAGATGCCCGGGAATGGCGCGACGATCCCGCCTAATCCGTAAATCAGCAGATTCCGGCGCAGCAGTGCGGCGGCGCCGAGGGGACGATATTTCACACCTCGGAGAGCGAGCGGAACCAGCGCGATGATGATCAAAGCATTGAAGATTACGGCAGAAAGGATGGCGCTTTCGGGCGTATGGAGTCGCATGATGTTCAGCTTGCCCAGTGCAGGATACGTCAGCGTGAACATCGCGGGAATGATGGCGAAGTATTTCGCAACGTCGTTCGCGATCGAAAACGTCGTCAGCGCTCCGCGCGTTATCAGCAGTTGCTTTCCGATAGCCACGACTTCAATGAGCTTCGTCGGGTTGCTGTCGAGGTCCACCATGTTTCCAGCTTCTTTGGCGGCCATGGTGCCGGTGTTCATCGCCACGCCGACGTCGGCCTGCGCGAGCGCGGGTGCGTCGTTTGTGCCGTCGCCGGTCATGGCGACCAGGCGACCACCTGCCTGTTCGCGCTTGATCAGATCGAGCTTGTCTTTCGGAGTGGCCTGGGCAAGAAAGTCGTCCACACCCGCCTCGCCAGCAATTGCTGCTGCCGTCAGTGGATTATCGCCGGTGATCATCACGGTTCGGATACCCATTACGCGCATCTGCTGGAAGCGCTCGCGCATACCGCCTTTCACGATGTCTTTCAGATGAATGATGCCGAGTGTGCGCGCCGTGTCAGCCACAACTAGAGGCGTGCCACCTTCGCGCGAGATGCGGTCGGAAACATCAGCCACTCTTGGCGGGAAAATGCCGCCGCGCTCCGTTACGTACTGTTTCACCGACTCAGTGGCGCCCTTGCGCACCGCTCGGCCTTCCAAATTGATGCCGCTCATACGTGATTGCGCGGAAAATGGAATGAACTCTGCTTCGCGGTGCGAAACCTCGCGCCCCCGTAAGCCGTACTTCTCCTTTGCCAGCACCACTATGCTGCGACCTTCCGGTGTCTCATCGGCGAGGCTTGAAAGCTGCGCCGCATCGGCCAGTTCCGCTTCTGATATCCCGGGGGCCGGGATAAACTCGACAGCCTGCCGATTGCCTAAAGTGATGGTGCCCGTTTTATCGAGCAACAGCGTGTTCACGTCACCCGCGGCCTCAACAGCCTTGCCGCTCATGGCAAGTACGTTGTGCTGCATGACACGGTCCATGCCGGCGATGCCAATGGCGGAGAGCAGGCCGCCGATGGTCGTGGGAATAAGGCAGACCAACAGAGACACGAGAACGACGACCGTTGGCACCGTGCCCGCGCGGGCCGCTTCAACCGAGTATTTCGCGAAGGGCGCCAAGGTCACGCACGCAAGAAGAAAGATCAGCGTCAGTCCCGCGATCATGATGTTCAGCGCTATTTCATTCGGCGTCTTCTGCCGCTGCGCACCTTCGACGAGCGCAATCATGCGATCGAGAAAGGTCTCGCCGGGATTTGACGTGATGCGAATTTTGATGTAGTCGGAAAGCACCTTCGTGCCGCCCGTTACCGCGCTGCGATCGCCGCCAGATTCGCGAATCACGGGCGCGCTCTCGCCGGTAATGACGGACTCATCCACACTGGCGATGCCCTCGATAACATCGCCGTCACCCGGAATAACATCGTTGGGTTCGCACATGCAGATGTCACCTTTGCGAAGGGTGGAGGCGGGAACCTTTTCGATGTTCCTGCCGGCCACCTTTTTTGCAAACGCTTCCGTCTTTGTTTTCCGCAGACTGTCCGCTTGAGCTTTGCCCCGGCCTTCTGCCATCGCTTCTGCAAAGTTGGCAAACAGAACCGTGAACCAGAGCCATATGGCAATCTGCAACTCAAACCCAAAGTCTGGCCCACCAGTAATGACGGTTCTCACGAGTAAGGCAGTGGTGAGGGCCGCGCCCACTTCCACCACGAACATGACCGGATTCCGCGCCAGCGTCTTGGGGTTGAGCTTGACGAATGAGTCGACCAGAGCGCGCTTGACAATCGGAGTGTCGAACAGTGGCCGGGATCGCTTTCCGCGCGATAATCCAAGCGACATAGAATCCGGTTGCGGCTGGACCGCAATTTCGGGTTTAGATTCGAGTTGTGCTTGCATTGGGATCTCCTACAGAAGCAGGTGCTCGACAATTGGACCCAGCGAGAGCGCCGGGAAGAACGTCAGGGCGCCGACAATGACGACCACTCCAACCAACAGGCCGACAAAAAGTGGACCATGAGTGGGAAATGTTCCGGCGGATACGGGCACTTGTTTTTTCGCGGCCAAAGAACCCGCGACGGCTAACAGCGGAAGCAGCATGAAGAACCTGCCCAGCAACATGGCAAGCCCGATGGTCAGGTTGTACCAGGGCGTGTTTGCGCCGAGTCCCGCGAAGGCGCTCCCATTGTTTCCTGTCCCGCTGGTATACGCATATAAGATTTCCGAAAATCCATGGGCACCTGGATTAGCGACGTTCGCGGTTGTCGGCCCGGGCGGGTTCCAGTAGCTGCTTTTTGCGAATGACATTACCGAGGATGCACCTGCAAAGAGCAGAATGCTGGCCGCGAGCACGAGCAGAGCGAGCATGGCCATTTTCACTTCCTTCTGCTCGATCTTCTTTCCCAGGTACTCCGGCGTGCGGCCTACCATAAGGCCTGCGATGAAAACGGACAGGATTGCAAACATCAGCATGCCGTAGAGTCCCGCGCCAACGCCACCGAACACGACTTCGCCGAGCTCGATATTGAACAGAGGCACGAGGCCGCCTAGCGGCGTGAAGCTGTCGTGAACGCCGTTGACAGCTCCGCAGCTAGCGTCAGTTGTAACAGTCGCGAACAGCGCCGAGTTGGCGATACCGAACCGGGTTTCCTTCCCTTCCATGTTTCCGCCGGGCTGATTGTTCGTCGCTTGCAGCGCTATGCCGCTCTTCGCGAGAACGGGCGTACCCTTCTGTTCGAAGTGATAAGCGGTCAATACGCCCGCGAACCACAGGATCGTCATCGCCGCGAATATCGCCCAGCCCTGCCGTGTATCGCGCACCATCTTCCCGAAGGTATAGGTCAGCGCCGCGGGAATCAGAAATATCAAGAACATCTGCAGCAGGTTGCTCAGCGGTGTTGGATTCTCGAATGGGTGCGCGGAATTCGCGTTGAAAAAGCCGCCGCCGTTTGTGCCCAGCATTTTGATGGCTTCCTGCGAAGCTACTGGACCCTGCGCGATCGTCTGTTTCACACCTTCGAGCGTGGTGACAGCAGTATAGGGATGGAGATTTTGAATTACGCCCTGCCAACATAGGATCAGTGCGGCAACCACGGAAATTGGTAGCAGAATGTAAAGTGTTGCTCGCATAAGGTCCGCCCAGAAGTTACCGACCGTCTTGGCGGACTGTCGCGCGAATCCGCGAACTAGTGCAATAGCAACCGCGAGGCCCGCTGCGGCGGAAGCGAAGTTATGCACGGTCAAACCAGCCATTTGAACCAGATAGCTGAGCGTGGTTTCCGGCGTATAGCTCTGCCAGTTAGTATTCGTTGTGAAGCTTACGGATGTGTTGAAGGCGAGATCGGGGCTGACTGAGCCCGCGCCATAGGCTTGTGGATTGAACGGCAGAAATCCCTGCAGCCGCTGGAGCGCGTACAAGAGCACTGCGCTGACCAGACTGAACACGAGCAGTGCGCCAGCGTAACGGGTCCAATGCTGTTCCTCTTCTGGATTGATGCCGCATATCTTATAGATCAGGCGTTCCACTGGCCCGAGCACCGGCGTCAGCCACGTGCGGCGATTCTCAATCACCGCTGCGATAAATGTGCCGAGCGGCTTGGTACACGCCAGGATCAGCAGAAAGAATACGGCGATTTGTAACCAGCCGTTACTTGTCATAAGGGTTCTCCATTGCTAAAACTTCTCGGGCCGAAGAAGGGCGTACAGCAAATAAATGCCGAGCCCGAGTGAGATTAGTCCTCCAATTGCGTATTCCATGCATCTCCCCCATTCACAGCCGGTCGCATGCTCGGGCAAATGCCCAGGCGACTAGAAAGAAGATCAAAATCGGTAACGACCACAAGATGTCAAGCATACTTACGCTCCATATATCGGATCAGCGCTTGGTGTCCCGCCCGCCTCAACTGCCCGGCCAACTTCTCCTCCCTTGTTCTCCAGGGTCGCCACTTCGAGGCGAGCACGGTAACGGAATTCGGCTTCAATGCCGCGATCAACGCCGGTGCCAGGTCGCGAGCCAGATGGATTTCCATGGTCATCGGCAGCTCACAATTCGTGCTTGCGAGCTGATCACTGAGAAAGGCGCGCGATACAGGCGGGTGGTCAAGCTCAAGCGGAAACGGAACAACTTGTACTTTTAGTAGCCGCACATGAGCGCTAAGCCCCGCACCCAGACCTTCTGCATATTGAAGTGCGATTCGAGTCAATAAAGGTGTCGTAAACGGTACAGCGATCTCGAACTCTTGTTGCGCACTGTCGGTTTGGCCGGCACGCCATCCACTGACGACTTCCAGGTGGTCCATAACGGGCTCCAAACTCAAAGTAGAGCGGAACCCATTAAGAAGGCGTTAAGACTTCGTCAGGATTGTATCGGTTGTTCGGGAAGCGCGAACCGGTAGCCCACCCAGGGCTCAGTCAACAGATATCGTGGTTTGGAAGGCTCAGGCTCAATCTTTCGTCGCAACGAGTTCACGAAAACGCGAAGATATTCCACTTCGTCGCCGTAGTCCGGCCCCCATACTGTTTGGAGCAGCTTGCGATGCGGCACTGCTTTGTTCGCATTCGACACAAGCAATTGCAGCAAGTCAAATTCTTTGGGCGTAAGTCGAACATTTGATCCGTTTAAATGAACTCGGCGGGCTTCAAAGTCGATCTGCAGCGCTCCGGCCCGCACGACCCGGACGCTGTCTTCACCACCACCGGGGGCGCGGCGCATGGCTGCTCGGATGCGCGCGAGCAACTCTTGAATTCCAAAGGGCTTGGTGACGTAATCGTCTGCACCAGCGTCGAGGGCCTGCACCTTGTCCGTCTCAGTGTTGCGAACTGACAGAACGATGATGGGGATGTCGGAGCGCTCGCGGATCGCGCGGCATGTCTCGAGACCTCCGATGCCGGGCATGTTGAGGTCCAGCAGGATGAGATCGGGCTGTATCTCACGCACCCTGTCGAGCGCTTCTTCGCCGGTTTTGGCCTCGATCACGCTGTAGCCAATGCCCGAGAGCGTCGCCCGCATAGCCCGGCGCAATTGCGGCTCGTCGTCGATCACCAGGATGGTTGTGGTGTTCATTTGGATTCGAGCGGAAGTGTTAACGAAAACGTCGCTCCGCCAGCGGGTCGGTTTTCAGCCCAGATCTTGCCGCCGTGCGCCTCGACAATGCCTTTTGCAACGGCGAGGCCGATGCCGCTGCCCTCAACAGTACCGATGCCTCGAGTTCCGCGGTAGAACTTTTCAAAGATGCGATCCAACTCCCGCGGACTGATGCCGGGTCCCTGGTCAAGCACTTGTAACAGCAGAGATCCGTCAACCGCCTCCGCCCTTACCTCGATTTGCGTCTTAGCAGCAGAATACTTCCGGGCATTCTCAATGACCTGCTTCAACGCTTGCTCCAGCAGTTCAGAATCGGCGTAAGCGAGTGCAGCATCGGGAACCGAGTTTAGAACGCGCTCCTGGTCGCCAAGTGCACCGAGGATTCGTGCGACGATATCACGCACATGAATGGGCTGGCGATTCAATGTTATCTTTCCCGATTCAATGCGGGCCAGTTGGATCGCTTCCGTGATCGTGCGCTGCAATCGATCGGTTTCCTCATCGATGATGTTGAGCAGTTCAGCGCGCCTGTCATCCGTGCGTGGCGGGATAGTAATCAGCGTGGTTACGCAAGTCTTGATGGCGGTGAGGGGTGTCTTCAAGTCATGGGCAATGCCGTCGAGCAGGAATGTCTTGAGCCGCTCACCACGCCGTGCAGCTTCGGCCGTCGTGGCTCGATCCAGCGCCTTTGCTCGCTCAAAATTGATGGCAATCAGATTCGCTATCGAATCGCGTTCAGCCGCAGTAAGCTCCGCGCCTTCGAAACCGACACTGCCTATGGTCCGTGTTCCAAGCTGCACCGGAACAATCGCAAAGCCAGGACCGAGACTTGGCTCATTACTGGCGGCAACCTTTGCGAGCTCTGCCTCAGTCAGGTTCGGACCCTGCGTAGATCCATATGCGTGGCCCGAGTCGAGATCGTAGAAAACAATGTGATGAAGTCTGAAGATCTCTCCAGCGGACGAAAGAGCTGTCCGAAGAACATCCGTTGTTTCATCCATCAGCATCGCCCGGCTTAGGGAATATAAACGCTCAATTTCTCTACCTCGGGCCAACGCCTCTTCCGCGCGCCGCTTGGCACGCGATGATAGCTGACTCGCGATTACGGCCGTGACCAGGAATGCAACGATAGCAACCCAATTCTGCGTGTCTTGTATGGTGAAACGACCGATGGGCGGAAGAAAGAAATAGTTCAGGCCAAGCACGGCCAGAACTGAAGTGACAGTCGCTTCGCCTAATCCCCACTGTGTAGCCACAGCGAGAACGAGGAGCAGCATGCATAACGCGACGGTGGTGGCGTTGACATGAATGAGGAAAGAACAGCTCCAGATCAGAGCACCGAGGCACGCAGCGCAGGAGGCGTACCGCAGCACGGCTCGCACCAATGATCTCGGCATACGTGATTCTAACGATCATACAGGGGATGCGTTGCATATGGGCCGGACGCACACCCAAAGCCTCGCCGCCGCAGGGCATTCGCCTCCGGCGCTCCTCAGCACGTTGACATGACGCTGGTGTGTTCCGGGTTGCTAGCTGAACACCGCTTGACTGAAACTTGAGCGAGCTTTTCCGCTTTCATTGACGTACTGAATGGTTGCCGAGTCAGGATGCAGTAATGTAAAGGGGCGATCCCGAGCGCATTGCTCCTCTGATTGCTGGATGCAGCGTAGGACCTTAAACCATTTTGTCCGAGAATTGGATTTGCCGCGGTTTGCGACCGCCGATCATCAATTCACTCATTGTCATTGACAGAAGTCTCACCGCAACATATGATTCAAACGAATTTCACCCAATTCACCGACATGCGTCCCATACGTGGAACTCTGATCTGCCTCGGCCTGCTCTTTTCGTTTGGAGCTTCCGCCGCGGCCCCACGAAATGCAAGCGTTACAGCCAACAATATCCGCGTTGAGTTCGATACCGCGATGCACAGCCGGGTCATCGCTTCGTTCGAGGGACACCAGCAGGTCATCGGTGATTTCACGCCCTCGGAGTTCATCCGCATCTCGGGCCGGGACGTCGCCGATTTCTCGATGCGAACGCGACGCCATGAATCCGTTCGCGACCTGTTGGGATCTGGCTCGCGATTCGTTCTTGCAGGGACAGCTCCCTCTCTAAAGAAAACAGTTACCGTTACGGTGTATGACCGGTTCCCGCGGATGGCATTTTTCGACGTGGTCTATACCAACACTGGAAGCTCCGATTTGACGGTGAATGGCTGGACCAATCAGCATTATTCGATCAGCGCTCGTGCGGGAACATCTGAACCGGCTTTCTGGTCGTATCAGAGCGGGTCTTACGAGAAGCGGCCGGATTGGATTGTACCGCTGGAACCCGGCTTCAAGCAGGAAAACTTCCTGGGCATGAATGCGCCCGACTATGGTGGCGGCACTCCCATTGCCGATGTTTGGCGCCCGGATGTAGGTATCGGAGTTGGTCATCTGGAGATGGTGCCCAAACAGGTCTCATTACCGGTCACCGAGCCAACCGCGGACCACGCTACGGTGGCCGTGGAGTTCAAGCAGAATCAAGTGCTGAAGCCCGGTGCGTCGCTCAAAACGTTTCGCACTTTCGTGGCGGTTCACCAAGGCGACTACTTTCAGACTCTACGGGACTATCGCTCTGTCATGATCGCTCAAGGCATTCATTTCGACGCATCACCTGACAGTGCATTCGGTC
>Ga0308175_100002536_pt1 | contig 12499 bp, 11 predicted proteins | sample PhyCR1_3_FD_203893 | JGI IMG/M metagenome (GOLD analysis project Ga0308175, IMG submission 203893) | Soil microbial communities from UC Gill Tract Community Farm, Albany, California, United States - DLSLS.C.R1 | ecosystem: Environmental > Terrestrial > Soil > Agricultural land | place: USA... | reverse complement strand
GGGTAATCAATGCCGCTGTGGTCCGTAACGATCACTACACAGTCGGCCTTTTCGACAGAAGGAAGCAGGTCCTGCGATTCCAGCGTGCCGCTATTGATGTCAATCTTCGGAATAAACGGATCCGAGAACGTGACGGTAGCACCCAGGCGCTGTAGAAGAAGAATAATGTCTAAAGCCGGGGACTCGCGGACATCGTCGATGTTCTTCTTATAGGCGGTGCCGAGAATGTGGACGTGGGAGCCGCGAACGGACTTCGAGGCATCGTTCAGCGCCTTCTGTACCTTCTCTACAACGAACTCCGGCATCCGTCCGTTGGTGTAACCGGCGAGTTCGATGAACCGGGCTTCAATGCCCGCTTCTTTGCTCTTCCAGGACAGATAGAACGGATCGATCGGGATGCAGTGGCCACCGAGACCCGGTCCCGGATAGAAGGGCATGAAGCCGAACGGCTTGGTTGCCGCCGCGTCGATCACTTCCCAGACGTCGATGTTCATTCGATCGCACATCATGGCAAGTTCGTTTACGAGCCCGATGTTGATCATCCGGAACGTGTTCTCGAGCAGCTTCACCATCTCGGCGACACGAGTCGAGCTGACCGGAACAACCGTTTCCAGGGCCTGTTTGTAGAACAGGGCGCCGATCTCAGTACAGGTGGGAGTGATACCGCCGACAACTTTCGGGATGTTCGCCGTTTGGAATCTAGGGTTGCCGGGATCCACCCGCTCCGGCGAGAAACACAGGAAAAAGTCTTCTCCCACCGTGAGACCGCTGCCCTGAAGCTTCGGAAGAACCAGTTCGTCCGTGGTACCGGGATACGTGGTCGATTCGAGCATCACCAGCAGCCCCGGATGCATGTGCTCAGCGATGGCGTCTGATGCCGCGACCACGAAACTCATATCGGGGTCTTTCGTTTTCCGCAGCGGAGTCGGTACGCAAATGTCGATGGTATCCAGTTCCTTGATGACGGAGAAGTCGGAGGTTGCCCGCAACTTCCCACTATCGACAAGGGGTTTGAACACGTCATCCTTAACGTCTTTAACGTAGGAATGGCCGCTATTAAACTGGTCGATTTTGGATTGCTGAACATCGATCCCGACGACTTCGAAGCCTGCATGTGCGAATTCGACGGCCAGAGGCAGCCCAACGTAACCCAGGCCCAGCACACCGACTCGAGCCTTCTTGTTTAAGATCCGATTCTTCAGCTCGTCTGCAGCGGAGGATTTCGGAGTCAAAGTTTGACTAATAGTCTCAGAGATCAAGGAAAAATTTGCCTTCACCGATGATTTCGGCTGGTCCAGTGAGGAATACACTGTCATCCCAGCGCAGTTGTAGACTGCCCGCGGGCGTTTTTATCTCGACCGGACTGTCAGCTTCTTTCCTGAGAATAGCAGCGACACCGGCTCCGGTCGATCCGGTCCCGGAGCTCCGAGTCTCCCCGGCTCCCCTCTCATAGAACACGACATCCAGCGTATGCCGATCGATTACCTGTACAAAAGCCACATTGGTCCGCTTCGGGAAGCGAGGGTGCGCTTCTGCTTCCTGCGCTGCCGCTCGCCAATCTTCAGGAATCTTATCGACAAACAGATCACATTGCGGATTGCCGACGTCAAGAATTGTCGCGTCGAAGTCCCGGCCAGCCAGATTAATCCTGGTGTTCAGTTCTTCCAGCCGGGGCGAGCCCATGTCCATTTCAAATAGGAAGTTGAGGTTACCCCGGGAAAGCAGCCGCAGATTTTTCCGACCCGCGGCAGTGGTCACCGTCACTTGTGGGGGCAGGACAGCTTTGTACCAGAGTCCGAATGCGGCGGCGCATCGGGTCCCGTTGCCCGAGATCTCCGGTTCACTTCCGTCGGAATTGAAAAGCCGGGTCCGGAGGCCGTCGCCCTCCGCCCAGACCAGCATCCAGCCGTCGGCTCCGATCCCGGTCGTTCGGGCGCAGATTCGGCGCGCGATCTCCGGGAAATCGGCCCTGGGCACCTGGTCACCCCACGTCAGGATGAAGTCGTTCTGGTCACCATGTAGTTTCGTAAAAGGGATTTCCATGCTTCAGTGCTCTCGCCGATAGATTCGAACCGTTGAGCTTCCCCGTTCCGAAAGTGACATAACCGTTCGATACTCCTCCGCCATACCCTCATGTTCAGCCATCGAGATCAGCCACAGGTTGCGATGCAAAAGATCCGGTCTGGCTTTCGTGGCAAGCCACTCGGGTCCATTGCCCTCGTGCAGCACCTCTTTGAGCGGGATGCGAGCGCGGCAGAAAATTGAAGTCAGATCGCCAAAGGCTGCCGTAATTCCCTGCCCCGTTCGATAGTTCGTCTTGAGATACAAAGCAGCGGGTGCGGTCCAGGCTCGGCGAGCACGGCTGTTGACCTCGGATTCCTTCCAGCAGATCACGTTGTCCATGCTGGGATGCAGAAGCCAGGGTAAGAGAGCCAGGGACGGGAGCGCGATCGTCGCGGGCCGGCGCCACTTTGCTGGAATTCTTGCTATTACCGCACCGGCCGCAAAGGCCGCGAAGGGAACGAGGGCGATCCCGTAGCGGGTGTTGTAGTAGCTATTCGGCCAGAGCACGGGAACGTAGATCGGCGACCCACCGGACGAATCCATGCTCACGATATAAAAAACAGGCGTCAGCAGCAGGAACAGCACCGGCAGGCAAGCCTTCGTCCTTAACGCACACGCTGTCCCGATCAGCCCTAAGGCCAGCAGCACACTCCCGGCGCACAGCCTTCCCGCACTCAAGTAGTAGTGGATTGCTTCGGAAAGATCGCGGTAGCCCGGATACGTTTTGCCGCCCTGGATCGCACGCGGCGAATACGGGCCGTTATAGAAATCGAGGGCGTTGCCCGTTTCCCACCAGTTGTGAGCGAACCAGTAGAACGCTACGGCGCTGGCCAGCAGGCAGAAGAGGATGAATGTTTTCAGGCGTTCAGTGGAGAAGTAGGCGATCCAGGCAGCCGCGAACGGAAGAAGGAACCAGCCGTCGTAACGGGTCAGGCAGGTAAGCCAGCAGGCAACGACAGCCAAGGCAAACCATCGGGCGCTCCGGCTCTCGGCGAAGCGGCACGCGGCAAAAAGGAAAGTCGCCAACCCGGACAGGAACAACGTTTCAGTCATCGGGATGGCAGAGAGGTACAGCACGTTCGGATTCAATGCGAGACACGAGGTGCAAACCACGGCCGCGCCACGGCTACCGAAGACGGTGCGTGCAGCCTGGTAAAAAAGCGTTCCGGCGAGGACGAAGCATAGCGCCACCGGTATCGTTCCCGCCAATCCGGTCGACCATAGCCAATCGTTACCCACGAAGGGCAGGCAGATGGCGTGGAGAAGGGGAAGCCAGACGGTGCCAAGCTGGTCGTACCCGGGCGTCTTCGAGTCGAGGATGCTGCGACTGATGTTCAGGTGCGCCTGCGCATCCCCGTAATAGAGGATGTAGTTCCGACTGTAGAGCCAGCACGCGCAGACGGTAATCAGCAGAGCTAGCGAGGCAACGACACAGGCCAGCTCTGCCGGTTTCGTTCGACTAGAAAGCCGTAAAGCGCCGGAATTCGTCAAAGCGAGCGTCGATTTCAGTTCGCGTGAGCGTCCGGAACCGCTCAACCCCGAACTCTTCGCAGCAGAAGCTACCCATGACGGAGCCATAAATTACCGCGCGATGAAGGTCATGCACATCGATGTTGCCGTTGCGGAGGTCGAATCCTCGCTCGGCAAGATAGCCGACGAATCCTCCTGCGAAACAGTCGCCGGCACCCGTCGGATCAAAGACGTCGTCGAGTAGATAACCCGGGACCATGAACAACGTGTCTTTCCGGAAGAGCATGGCTCCGTATTCGCCGCGCTTGATGACTAGTGTGCTTGGGCCCATATCCAGGATCTTTTTTGCCGCCTTGCGAAGATTGTTCTCACCCGCGAGCATGCGCGCTTCGCCGTCATTGATCAGCAGGAAATCCCAGGTCTTGATGGTCTGGAGCAGTTCTTCCCGGGTCTGCGAAATCCAGAGATTCATGGTGTCGCCGCCCACAAACCGAGCGGCTTTCATCTGGGCCTGCACTCCCCTTTGCAGAGTGGGCTGTATGTTTCCCAGGAACAGATAAGGTTTGCTTGCGTACGACGGAGGGAGCTTCGGATTGAAATCCGCGAAGACGTTCAGATCGGTCTGCAGCGTCGTGCGGTCGTTCATGTCTTCCGAGTACACGCCTGACCAGAAGAACGTTTTACCCGGCACCTGTTCAAGGCCTTCCAGGTCGACTTTCTTGCTGGCCAGAAGTTGCCGGTCCTCGGCCGCAAAATCATCGCCGACAACACCGACAATCGACGTCTGGGTGAAATGGCTCGCGCTGAGCGCAATATAAGTGCACGAACCGCCGAGAGCTCGTTCCCGTTTACCGTGCGGAGTCTCGATCGCGTCGTACGCGACGGATCCGATCACAACTAATGACATTGTCTTGCATTTTACTGGAGTGACGAAAAAAGCTCTCCCGGGAACGAAGCCGTAATGTTCTTCGTGCGGAGAGACCTGTACAATACGCTTGTGAAATTTCTGGTCCTGAGTGACCTTCACGCGAACTGGTGGGCGCTCGATTCCGTCCTGAAAGACGCGGAACACCAGTACGACCAGGTGCTCTGTTGCGGCGACATCGTCGGGTACAACCCCCGCCCGCGCGAGGTGGTGCAGTGGACCCGTCAGAACTGCACAGCTGTCATTCGGGGCAATCACGACAAGGTGGTCGCCCGGCTTGAAAGTCTGGATTGGTTCAACGAAGTCGCCCAAGCCGCAGCCATCTGGACGACCGACCAACTTACCGCAGATGAGCTTGCGTACGTTCGTGAGCTGCCGAAAGGGCCGGTGCCGGTCGACTCCTTCCAGTTGTGTCACGGTTCACCACTGGACGAAGATGAATACATACTGAGCGCCCGTGAGGCCGGCGCGGCACTTCGTCAGGCCGAGCACTCAGTCACGTTCTTCGGCCATACTCACGTGCAGGGCGGATTCTTTCTGACAGGTGGACAACTCGGGATGTTGCCCCCGGTTGAGAAGACCAGAACCGAGCGCGTTCTCGAACTACACGCGGACAATTCGTACCTGATCAATCCTGGATCCGTTGGTCAGCCCCGCGACAGCGACCCGCGGGCGGCATATGCCATTTACGATCCTGAAGAGCGCACAGTTGCGTACAGGCGAGTCGAGTACGCCGTAGAAGAAACCGCACGGGAGATCAAGGCAGCGGGTCTACCCGATGTGCTCGCTTACCGGCTCTTCCGCGGACTGTGACACCGGCGCACCAATCTGGACGAGAGGCGATTGCGTCTTGTCCTCATCGAAATAAGCGCGAAGCTTCGTGGTTGCGGATTTTCCAACCGCTGCGGCGAGATCTTTGTCGCTTGTTTGTCTCACGCGCTCCAGGCTGCCGAAAGTCCTCAATAATTTCTCGACAGTCTTAGCCCCGATTCCGGGAACATTGTGCAGCTCTGACGTGAGGCGCTGAGCGTTACGCCGCGTGCGATGGAACGTAACCGCAAAGCGGTGTGCTTCGTCGCGTATCGTCTGGACGAGATGGAGGATTGGCGAGAACTTGTCGAGAATGACCGGATCTTCTTCCTGCCCGTACACGTAAATCCACTCTTCCCGCTTGGCAATCGAGGCCAGCGGCTGAAGCGTCACACCGATTTCCTCGAGCGCACCAGCGGCCGCATGAAGCTGGCCCAAGCCGCCGTCAATGAGAATGAGACCGGGAAAGGCCTTCTTTTCTTCTTGTAGCCGCGAGTAGCGACGGGTGACAACTTCGCGCATCGAGGCGAAATCGTCGTTCCCAACAACAGTGCGGATGATGAACTTCCGGTAATCGGACTTCTTCATCTTGCCGTCTTCCCAAACGACCATACTCGCGACCTTGTCCGTGCCTTGGATATGGGAGATGTCGAAGCACTCAATGCGGCGCGGCGCCTCCGGCAGGTTCAGCGCGTCTTGTAGCGCTTCGCTGATCGCTTTGGAGGACGGCTTCAACGTCCGGAACCGCTGGTCGAAGCTGTTTCTGGCATTCATCGCAACCAGGTCGAGCAGCGCTTTCTTAGCTCCTCGCTGCGGAGTGACAATCTCCACCTTGTGCCCTCGCAGTTCCGTTAGAAAGTCTTGCAGCTCTTCACGGTCTTCGAAGTCAGCGGGCACGTGAATGATGCCGGGGATGTATTTACTGTTGAGATACACCTGCTTGAGCAGGGCTCCAACCAGTTCACTGGGATTGAAGTCGGCCTGATCTTCCCAGAAGAAATCGCGACGATCGAGAACCTTGCCGTTGCGCATGTGAAACAGGTTTACGGCCACGAGCGGCGGTTCGGCATGGTACGCGAAGATATCGATGTTCTCGCCCTGCGCGGCGGCCATCTTCTGCTTCTGCTCCATCTCACGAACTGTTGCCGCGAGATTCCGAAGGTTGGCGGCCTCCTCGAAACGCATATCGTCGGCCGCTTCGGCCATGCGTTTCTCAAGCTCCTCGGCCAGATCCCGGTGACGCCCCTCAAGGAACAACCGCACATCACGGACAGCACTGCTGTAAGCTTCGTCCGTAGTCAGTCCGGCAACGCAGGGCCCGAGACAGCGGTGGATGTGGTATTGCAGGCAGGGATGGGTATGACGGCGTGAGAAGTCGATTTTGCAGGAAGGAACTTTGAAGTGCCGGTGAATGAAATGGACAAGGCGGTGCGCCAGGTTACCCGGAAAGTAAGGCCCGTAGTAATTCGCGCCGTCTTTTAGAATCCGGCGGGTCACGTTGACTCGCGGATACTTCTCGTTCGTTACTTTGACGTAGGGATAAGTCTTGTCGTCCCGCAACAGGATGTTGAAGCGAGGCTTGTACTGCTTGATGAGATTGTTTTCGAGTGCGAGCGCTTCCTTGTTGTTATCGACCTGTATGTAGTCGATATCGCGAGCCTCGGCAATCAGAGTGCCCGTTTTTGCTTCTGCCAGCCGGTCTTCGTTGAAGTAGCTTCTTACTCGGCTGCGAAGATTTTTGGCCTTGCCGACGTAGAGAACAGTGCCTGCTCCGTCTTTGTAGAGGTAAACACCGGGCTGGGTAGGAAGCTGCGCAACTTTCTCACGAAGTTCCATCTGCAGCTATAATTTGATTGTGACACGCACCATTCTGGCCGCCTGTCTCTTCGCCTCATTTACCGGTTTTTCGTTCTCTCAAACCCAGGCACCAGTCCTGCAGAACCCGAAAACGGAGGATAAGGCAAAGCCGCTGCCGAACCAGTCCAATGACGAAGAGAATCCTCCCGAAGAGGATGAGTCGGTCATGCCGGAGAAGTTTGTGCTCAATCCTCTTGAATCGGAGCGCAACGTCCGGGTTGGAAACTACTACTGGCACAAGGGCAAGTATCGGGCCGCCGCAGGGCGGTACACGCGTGCGACGAAGTACAACCCAAACTCGCCCGAAGCGTTCTTCAAGCTGGGAGAAGCGCAAGTAAAATTAAAAAACGCCGAGGCGGCCCGGCAGGCTTTTCAGAAAGTGATGGCTCTTGCGCCTGATTCCAAGCTCGCATCCGAAGCAAAGAAGAAGCTGAGCAGCAAGAGCTAGGCTGCTTTTTTTCCTTTTCTCCTGCGCTTGCTCCGCTTGAGCGCCTGTGCCGTCATCATCCGCGTGAGAACCTGAATGCCGGCCTGGTGGTCCGGAAAAAGATCTACATATTGCGTCCGTTCCGCGATTTCCCTTGGCACTTCGCAATCACTCAAACGAACCGGGACCAGGAAGATATCCTCAATAGGCACCTGGTTTGCAAGATCGAGCGCGTATCTGAGCTCGGCCTGGAAATGTCCGCGCTTCTCCACTGAGCGGTGGGAGAAATTGATGAGGACAAAATCAGCCACCTCGATCGCTCGCTGGATGGCGCGCGGCCAATTCTGACCGGGCAACAGCTTCGCTGTATCCATCCAGGGCTCAAACCCCGCGTTCTGTAGCTCATCGTAGAGCAACTGGACCATTCGCCGGTCTTCGAGCGCGTAGGCGAGAAAAACGCGTATGCGATTACTTGGCCTGAAGACAACGTCTTCATTTTGAAGCTCAAATTTGCCTAGTCCGTCGATCTCAATCGTGCTGCCCTCTTTCAGGCAACGTGCAATCAGATCCGTAACGGCCTTACCCCTTACCGTATTCGTGACCATTTACTTGCGCCGGATCGGAGTGATTGACGGAAGCTTCGGAACCCCATTGTTCCGGTCCTTAGCGCCGTCTTCTGAAGGTCGCGGGAGATCTTTCAAGATCTGGTAGATCAGCTTATCGACTGCATCGGCTGCTTCCGCGCGGGATGTATGTGACTGTTTGGCAAGACGTTCTGCTAGCTCTTGCTTGTTCATTGCCTTCAGAACTAGATCATCGGCTCGCGCCCCTGAGACTCGCACGGGCAACACTGAACCGCCAAGTGCTTGCATGGGAGCAACTTAGCCGAAGCAAAAAACTCCTTCAGACGTGTGACCGGCTACTCGCTGCGGAGAACCTCGAGCGGTCTTTGCCGCAGAATGCGAGCACTTGCCAGCCAACCTGCAACATTCGCAAGCACCGCCGTGCCAAAGACCGCGACAGCCACAGCAGCCCAATCGAATTCGTACTGGACATTGATAAACCGATCGGCGAGAATGCGCGTGAACGCATTCGCAAGAATGCCACCGGCGAGTCCGGCAAGCAGCCCCATAGTCGTGAACTCAACCGAAAAGATGCGCACGATCTGGAATCTGGTACCGCCGAGCGATTTCAGGATTGCGACTTCACGAATTCGGCGGTAGCGCGTTCCGGCTACGCTCGAGCACAAAATGACAAGCCCTGCCCCGATGGCGAACAAGGCGAGGAAGCGAACCACGACGGCGACCTGATCAACTGCCTCCTGGATACGCTTGAGAACGTCAGCTAAGTTCATCACCGTAACGGTCGGAAACTTTTCGAAGATCGCTTCTTCCACTTGCGGGATGGCTTTGGGATCGACATGCGCGGCCCCATAGTAAACGACCGGGAAGCCCTTCAGCGCCTCTCGCGGGAACACCAGGTCATAGCGGACGGGGGCTCGAGCGAGCCTCCGGAAAGTGGCCACAACAGGGGCAGAAACGGTGCGGCCCGCAATCTGGAAGCGGATCTGATCGCCGACTTGCAACCGGAAATCGCGAGCTGCTTCTTCGGACACAGCAAGTTGCGGAGCCGAACTCGAAGACGGCCACCATTCGCCGCCTTTCAGCTCCAACCCATCGGGTAAGCCGCCCGCAGTCGTGATCCGTACAGCCTGTAATTGGTCTTTGCGAAGCTTCGCTAAATGAAGTTCTTCGGTCGGGACACCATTCTTCCCGAGCATGCGCGAAACGATATAGCCAACCAGTTGCAGTTTCCCAGTGACTCCCGGCTGAGACTTCAACAACTGCGAGATGGACTCGGTATCTCTGATATCGAGAAGAAAGAGATTGCCCTCGCGGCCCGGTCCCTCACTCGTAACCGTCTGCAACACCGTGCGCTGCAGAAGGTAGGTACTCAAGGTAAACATCACTCCAATGCCCAGAGCGACCAGAATGGAGCGTGCCTGGTTACCGGGCCGGTACAGGTTGGCGAAGCCATGGTAGAGCCAGGAAGGCAGCTGCCTCTGGAAAGCTCGCACAATCCGTCTCGCCGTGAAGAGCAAGGCGGCTGCGAGAGCCCACAACACGAGAATGGCGAACGTCAGCCCGGCGATGAAGTACAACCCCATTCGCAGGGAATTGCTCAGCCACGCCGCGATGCCGATAAATCCTAATGCAATGGCTCCGCTGCCCACGAGACTGGGCACTCGATCGCGCCAGCGCTTTCCTCGTTCCGCACCGGCATCGGCCATATCGCGGCGGAACACGAGGCTGGGACGAACGTTCCGCACGTTCAGAAGCGGCGGAAGAGTGAAGAAGAGAGTCGCGAGAATACCCAGGGCCATTCCCTGCAGGCTGAAGGACCAATCCCAAGGCACGTCGGGAAGGAGATCAAAGATCTGGCGCATCAAGATGGGAAATGCTCTCTGGACCGCCGCGCCGACCGCGACTCCAACTAAGCCACCCAGCAATCCGAGCCACAGCGTCTGCACAAGATAGATCTGGATAATCTGACCCGATCTCGCACCCACGGCCTTGAAAGTCGCGATCGTGTCCATGCGCTGCTGCAGGTGGGAGTGCATCGCCATCGCTACTCCCAGGGATCCAACCATCAGCGCGATCAGGCTTATCAGACTCAGGAACGTGGTTGTGTTTTCGATCGCGCGTCCCACCGCGGGGCTTCCCTCGCGATAGTCGCTGATGAAAATGCGCGGCATGGCAGATTTCAACTGGTCCCGGACGCTCTCGAGATTCGCCCCCGGGTTCAGGCGAAGAAGGAAGCGCCGCGACGCGCGGCTCCCGTATTGGATCAGGCCCGTGCGGTCGAGCCCCTTGCGGGTCATCAGCACGCGCATGCCCGGACCGAAGCCGGAAGCAAGCCGGTCCGGTTCCGTAACCAGCGTCCCGGTGACAGTGAAATCAATGCCGCCCAGGCGGATCGAATCGCCCGGTTTCACACGCAATCGGGTCAACAACTCCGGTGTGACCACAACAGACGAGTCATCACGCAGTAGCTCGGGCAGACTCCGATCAGGATCGAGCGTCAGCTTGCCGTAGAACGGATAAACGGCAGGATCGACGCCTTTCACCGCAACCATCTGGGGAACCTTCTGGGACGCGGAGCGCGCCATCGAAACCGTTTCCGTAACCGCCGTGATCTGGCCCGCCTGGTGACCGATCGCCTCGATTCGCGCCGCTTGCTCTGGACTAGGATCGTTCCAGGTTTGCGCTTGTACATCGGCCGCAAGAAGCTGCTTCGCATTGCGCAGCAGCATGCCTTGAAACGCGTACCCGAAGCCTTTTACACCGCTGAGCGCCGCTACACCGACCGCGACGGACAAAATGACGAAGATGAACTTCGCCGGCGCCGCGCGGAGGTCCCGCCAGGCGATTTTAGATGCCGTCCGTAGATACACCGGAACCCGTCAAAGCCTCTTGATTCAGCCGGTCGCTCTCGATACGTCCGTCGGCAAGAACAATTACTCGATCGGCATAGTCGGCGAGTTGCCGGTCATGTGTCACAAGTACTAAGGTCGTGCCTTCTTCGCGATTCAGTTGCAGGAGCAAGTCGAGCACATGCTTCCCGTTCCTACTGTCCAGATTGCCGGTGGGCTCATCTGCCATCAGAATTGGCGGGCGCGTGATGAAGGCGCGCGCGAGTGCGACACGCTGCTGCTCGCCGCCTGAGAGTTGGACCGGGTAGTGTTTGCCGCGGTGGGAGAGTCCAACTCGCTCCAGGAGTTCGGCCGCGCGCGCCCGGGATTCCCTTCCCGCCCCGCTCAACTCGGCCGGAAGAAGCACGTTTTCCTCTGCATTCAGAGTCGGCACAAGCTGGTACGCCTGAAAGACGAACCCGATCTTCCGGCCGCGCAGACGCGCAAGCTCGTCTTCTCGCATGTGGCTGATATCCACGCCATCAAGGATGACCGTCCCTGCGGTTACGTTATCCAGTCCCGCAAGCAGGCCGAGCAGCGTGCTCTTTCCGCTTCCCGACGCGCCCATAATGACGGCGAATTGACCGGCGGGGATCTCGAAACTGATATCGCGCAGGATCTCTACCCGCGCAGACGGGTTATCGATGGTCTTCGAGAGCCCACGCACAATGATGGCGGGCGGTCGGGCCGTAGAGGAATGCATGTCAAGCTAAAAGGGTGGAACGATGGCGACCAACAACTATTCTCGCAATTGGCGTGTCAGCGCTCCTTTCATTGACGCTAAGTGCTTGCGGCGATAAAGGGGAGACGCAACAAACCACGGCAAAGTTCGAGAAACCTGTTGAGGCACCGCAGTCACCTTCCAAACGTGAGGGACCGGTGATTGTTGCCTTTGGGGATAGCCTAACGGCCGGTGTTGCCGGAAAGAGCTACCCGGAGTATCTCGAGGATATCCTGCACGAGCACGGATACAAATATGCGGTGGAAAATCAGGGCGTAAGCGGCGACACAACTACGGATGGGCTGGCGCGAATCGAGAACGTGATTGCTGCGAAACCGGCCCTTGTGATCCTGGAATTTGGCGGCAACGACGGGCTGCGCGGAGTACCCGTTGAATCCACACGCAAGAACCTGGAAGAGATGATCTCCCGCATCCAAGCGGCGAGCATTCCTCTGGTCTTGCTCGGCATCACACTCCCGCCGAATTATGGACCGGACTATGTAAAGCCGTTTACCGCAATGTTCCCGGAGTTAGCAAAGAAGTATAAGATACGAAGTTTGCCCTTCCTTCTCGCTCACGTTTATCAGGACCCGAAGCTGATGCAGCCGGATGGCATTCATCCGAACGGAGCTGGGAACAGAATTGTCGCGCAAGATGTGTTCCAACTCATTTCTAAGATGCTGAAGCCGGCTGAGAGATGACTTACGCATCCTCCGTCCGGTTTCTGTACTCGCTCGGCAATGAACTCAAGGT
>Ga0308175_100002535_pt1 | contig 12512 bp, 10 predicted proteins | sample PhyCR1_3_FD_203893 | JGI IMG/M metagenome (GOLD analysis project Ga0308175, IMG submission 203893) | Soil microbial communities from UC Gill Tract Community Farm, Albany, California, United States - DLSLS.C.R1 | ecosystem: Environmental > Terrestrial > Soil > Agricultural land | place: USA... | reverse complement strand
TCGAGGAGCTCAAGCGGCTACCCGAGACGCTAGCGCTCGCGCTGATCACCTACTCGCCGACGCGGATCATGGACGGCGTCAAGTCGCTGTCGTACGCGCCGAACATGCTCGCGACGCGGCTGGCGAAGGAGCGAGGCTGCGATGACGCGCTGCTGGTCACGCCACACGGGCGCGTGCTCGAGGCGCCGACGTGCTCGTTCTTCTACGCGCTCGGCGGCGAGCAGCTCTTCACGCCGCCGCTCGATGATCACATCCTCAACTCGATCACCCGCCGTCATGTCATCGCGGTCACGGGCGCGCAGGAGCGGGTGACGGCGCGCGACGACCTCGCCGCAGTCAGCGAGGCGTTCCTGGCGTCGACGCTGCGCGAGGTGCATCCGGTTGCGCGGATCGAGGAGCGCGCGCTGCCGGCGCCCGGCCCGCTGTCGCGCGCGGCCGCCGCGGCGGTGGCGGAGCGGATCCGCCACGCCGTATGAAGGTCGTCACGGTCATCGGCAACCGCCCGCAGTTCGTCAAGGCGGCGGCGGTCTCGCGGCTGCTGCGCGAGCAGCACACCGAGCTGCTCGTCCACACCGGTCAACACTACGACGACGAGCTCTCGACGATCTTCATCCGTGAGCTGGGCGTGCCGCGCCCGGAGATCGAGCTCGGCGTCCACGACGGGACGAACACCGACCAGACGGCGCGCATGCTCGCCGCGCTGGGTCCGCTGCTCGCCGAACAGCGACCCGACCGCGTGCTCGTCTACGGCGACACGAACTCGACGCTCGCCGGCGCGCTCGCCGCAGCGCAGGCGCGCATCCCGGTCGCGCACGTGGAGGCGGGCATGCGCTCGTTCGACCGCGCGATGCCCGAGGAGCTCAACCGCGTGCTGTGCGACCACGCGAGCGACCTGCTGTTGTGCGCGTCGCAGACGGCGGTCGACAACCTGCGCCGTGAGGACGTCGTCGGCGAGGTCGTGCTGGTCGGTGACGTGATGGTCGACATCGCGAACCTGTTCCAGCCGCGCGCCCGCGAGGAGCAGCCGGCCTTCGAGCCGCCGTACGTCCTGGCAACCGCGCATCGCGCCGGCAATGTCGATGACCCCGCGCGCCTGGCAAAGCTCGTCGACCTGCTGCTGGCCATCGACGACGACGTCATCCTGCCGCTGCACCCACGCACGCGCGCGCGGCTCGAGGCCGCAGGTCTGCTCGACCGCCTGGCCGCGGGCGTCGAGCTGCTCGCGCCGCAGGGGTACCTGGACTTCACCGCGCTGCTCGTCCACGCGCGCACGGTGGTCACGGACTCCGGCGGTGTGCAGAAGGAGGCCTACCTCGCGGGCGTCCCGTGCGTGACGCTGCGCGACACGACCGAGTGGACCGAGACCGTAGACAGCGGCTGGAACGTGCTCGTCGATCTCGACCGCGACGCGGCGCTCGCCGCGCTGCAGCGCACCCCTCCCAGCGAACGCCCGCAGCTCTACGGCGACGGGCGAGCGGGCGAGCGCGTCGTCAGCTCCCTATCCGCTTGAGCGGCACGCCGCCCGCGTCCTGCACGACACCGCGGCCGTCGATGATCCCGTCGGCGGGAATTTCGAGCGCGGCGTACTCGGCGTGGTCGGCCTGCACGACGACGCCCTCGACCGGCTCGCCGTCCCAGGGCTCGAAGCCCAGCGCGCGCAGCTCGGCGTCGTCGTAGAGCGGGTCGGCCGCCACGACCTGTGCGCCGCGGCTGAGCAGTGCGTCGCGCAACGGGAACGCGCCGCTGAAGGCGGTCTCCTTCACGCCGCCGCGGTAGGCAACGCCGAGGATGAGCACCCGGGTGCCGTCGAGCCCGCCGAGCATGTCGGCGAGCAGCTCGACGGCGTAGGACGGCATCGCCTCGTTGACCTCGCGCGCGACCGCCGGCAGCCGCGCAGCGGGCGCGCCGGCGAGGTAGAAGCGCGGATAGACGGGGATGCAGTGGCCGCCGACGGCGACGCCCGGCCGGTGAATGTGGCTGTAGGGCTGTGAGTTCGCAGCATCGACGATGCGCTGCACGTCGAGCCCGAGGTCGTCGGCGTGCCGCGCGAGCTCGTTGGCAAACGCGATGTTCACGTCGCGGTAGGTCGTCTCGGCGAGCTTCGTCAGCTCGGCGGCCTCGGCGCTGCCCATCGGCCAGACCTCGGCTTCGGTGATGAACTGGCGGTACAGGTCCACAGCACGCGCCTCGCCCTCGGCATCGAGGCCACCAACGAGCTTCGGATAGACGGCGAGATCGCGCAGCACGCGCCCGCTCGACACGCGTTCGGGCGAGAACGCGACGTGCACGCCCTCGGGCATCCGCGGCGCGACGCGGTTGCGCGTCGTGCCAACTGGGACCGTGGTCTCGACCACGACGGTCGTGCCGGCCTGCACACCGCGCGCGACGTCGTCGACCGCGCCGTCAAACGCGCGCCAGTCCGGCGTGCCGTCGTCGCCGACAAGCAGCGGCGGGACGAGCACGACCAGGTCGGCGCCGGCGACCGCGGCCGCCGTGTCCGTTGTCGCCTCGATCGGCAGCGCCGCCTCGATTCCGGGCTCGTTGGGGAACGGCACCTTGCCGCCGCGGACGAGCTCGACGACATGCTCGTTGATGTCGCATCCGACGACCTCGTGTCCGGCGTTCTTGATCTGGACGGCAAGTGGCAGGCCGATCTTGCCCAGCGCGACGACAACGGCCTTCATCGGACGTGCACGCTCTCCCCGCTGCGCGCGCTCTCGAGGACGGCCTCCGCCACGCGGACGGTCGCGAGCCCCTCCTCGAGCGTCACGACAGCCGACTCCTCGCCGCGCGCGAGCGCGAGCAGCGCCTTGAGCTCCGAGCCCAGGGGTTCGGGCTTGGCGATCGCAAAGCGCGTCATGTCGCCCTCGGTGACGCCGCGCTGCTGCTGCATCCAGGTCGCGGTCGCGCGGTCGCCGTTGCGGTACAGCGTCAGGTCGGCGGTCAGGGTGTCGGCCTCGAACATGCCGCGCTCGCCGAGCACGCGCGTGCGGCGAATCTTCGTCGGCGAGATCCAGTCGACGTTGCAGCTGAACGTCAGCCCGTTCTCGAGCCGGCCCGTGACGAGCACCAGGTCCTCGTGCTCGCGGCCCATGACGTGTGCCGTCTGCGCCGCCAGTGACGCAACCGGAGAGCGGCCGAGCCAGCGCACCAGGTCCAGGTCGTGCGTGCCGAGGTCCTTCACGACCCCGACGTCCTTGACGCGGTCCGGGAAGGGGCCGACGCGCTCGGTGCGGATCAGCAGCACCTCGCCGAGCTCGTCGAGTCGGCGGCGCAGCTCGATCAACGCGGGGTTGAAGCGCTCCACGTGCCCGACGCCGGCGCGCACACCGGCCTGTTGGACGACGTCGATGACCTCCTGTGCCTCGGCGGTCGTGGCGGCGAGCGGCTTCTCGATCAGGACATGGGCGCCGCGCGCGGTCGCCGCGCGGACGGCCTCCAGGTGGTTCTCGGTCGGCACGGCGACGATCGCGAAGTCGATCTCGGGCAGCTCGTCGAGCGACGCGAAGACCTTCGCGGGGTCGTGGACTGCGCCGAACCGGTCGCCACCGGGGTCGACCGCGCCGATGAACTCGACCTCGGGGGAGGCCTGAAGCAGGCGCGCGTGGTGGCGGCCGATCATGCCAAGCCCCAGCACGGCGCCGCGCAGCGCTCGTGTCGGAATCGCGACGGTCACGGCAGTTCGTAGGCTATCGGCATGACAGGCGACACTCCGCCCGGCCTCGTGCTCAGTCCGACCGCAAAGGTCGGTGAGGGCGTGCGCTTCGGCGCCCACGTTGTCGTACACGACGGCGTGGTGATCGGCGACGGTGTCGTGGTGCAGGACGGCGCGATTCTCGGCAAGCCGCCGACGCTCTCGCCGCGCTCGGCGATGGCGGGCGCGGCCACGCCCGACCCGCTCGTGATCGAGGAGGGCGCCGCGATCTGCGCGCAGGCGATCGTGATCGCCGGTGCGCGCATCGGGCGCGGCACGATCGTCGGCGACCAGGCCTTCGTCCGCGAGCGCTCGGTCATCGGCGAGGGCTGCGTCATCGGGCGCGGCACGACCGTCGACTGCGATGTCACGATCGGCAACCGTGTGCGGCTGCAGACGCAGGTCTACATCACGGCCTTCTCGGTCATCGAGGACGACGTCTTCGTCGGCCCATGCGCGATGACGACGAACGACAACACGATGGCGCGCAGGCTGCCGCATGAGCCGATGCGTGGCGCGACGCTGCGCCGCGCATGCCGCGTCGGCGGCGGTGCGGTTCTCGTGCCGGGCGTCGAGGTCGGGGAGGAGGCGTTCGTGGCGGCGGGAGCGGTCGTGACCAACGACGTGCCCGCCCGGACGGTGGTGATGGGCGTTCCCGCGCGCGTGGTGCGGCAGGTGCCGGAGGACCAGCTCCTCGAGCAATGGTCCTGACGCGGCGCCTGCGCATACGCCGGCGCCAGTTGCGGGCGGAGCGCGGCACGCAGGTGCTCGCCGGCGCCACGGTCGCCCTCACGAGCGGCGCGCTGGCCGCCGAGTGGCTGCGACTGCGCGCGCGGCATCCCGACGAGCAGCCGTCCGAGGCGTTCCGTGAGGCTGTCGGCATCGTCGCCGCGGGTTACCGCACCGGTACGCCGCGCGAGAACGCGCTGTTCAACCTGCTCGCGGCGTTCAGCGTCACGTTCGGCCTCGCCCGGCTTTCGACGTACTCGATCCGCCGGCGTGGCACGCTCGGGCCGTTTCGCAACGTGCGCGTGGCCAATCGCCACGTGCACCACTTCATCCCCGGGATCGTCATGGCGTTCCTTGCCGGCGGCACGGCTGTCGCCACGCGCAGCGATCGACTCGACGCGTGGCTCGCGCTGCCCTTCGGCGCCGGTGTTGCACTGACGCTCGACGAGTCCGCGCTGCTGCTCGAGCTCGACGACGTCTACTGGTCCGACCGCGGGATCGTGAGCGTGCAGATCACGCTCACCGCGATGCTGCTCCTCAGCGGCCTGGCGCTGGGGCTGCGGCTGCTGAGGCGGGGAGAAGCAGAGATCCTGTAGCCGCGTTCTCGGTCCAGACGACCTGCTCGCGGCCCGCGCCGACGCCCACGAGCGCGACCGGCACGCCGACCTGCTCCTCGATGAAGCGCAGGTAGTCGCGGGCCGCCTGCGGCAGGTCGGACTCGGTCCGCGCCTCGCCGATGTCCTCGCTCCAGCCGGGCAGCTCGTCGTAGACCGCGCGCGAGTGGTGCAGGACCGACTGGTGGTAGGGGAAGGTCTCGAACTCGGCCTCCTCGCTGCCGCGGTAGCGCGTCGCCACCTGGATGCGATCGAACCCGCTGAGCACGTCGAGCTTGGTGACGGCGAGCGCCGTGAGTCCGTTGATGCGCGCCGCGTAGCGCAGCGCGACCAGATCGAGCCAGCCGGTGCGGCGCGGCCGACCGGTCGTGGTGCCGAACTCGCCGCCGCGCTGGCGGATCTCTTCCCCGATCTCGTCGTCGAGCTCGCTCGGGAACGGGCCGGCGCCGACGCGCGTCGTGTAGGCCTTCGTGACCCCCAGGACCTCGGTGATGTCCTTCGGGCCGACGCCGGAGCCGACACACGCAGCGCCCGCGACCGGGTTCGAGCTCGTCACGAACGGATAGGTGCCGTGGTCGATGTCGAGCAGCGCGCCCTGCGCGCCCTCGAACAGAACGATCTTGCCCGCGTCGAGCGCGTCCCAGGCCAGCGCGGCCGTGTCCGCGATGTGCTGCTCGAGGCGATGGCCGAAGGTCAGGTACTCCTCGGTCATCGAGTGCAGGTCCAGCGAGGGGTCCTTCGCGAACGGGCGCAGTGTCAGCGCCTTGGGCTCGAGCGCGGCGGCGATCTTCTTCTTGAGGATCTTCTCGTCGAGCAGGTCCTGCACGCGAATGCCAAGGCGGGCGGACTTGTCGGCGTAGCAGGGGCCGATACCGCGCTTGGTCGTGCCGATCTCGAGCTTGCCCAGGCGCGCCTCGCCGGCCTGGTCGAGCAGCAGGTGGTAGGGCATGATCAGGTGCGCGTTGGCGGACACCTTGAGGCCGCTGACGTCGATCCCGCGCGCGCGCAGGCCGTCGATCTCGGCGGTCAGGACGCGCGGGTCGACGACGACGCCGTTGCCGATGATGCACGTCTTGCCCGGGTAGAGGATCCCGCTCGGGATCAGGTGGAACTTCCACGTCTCGCCCTCGCGCACGATCGTGTGGCCGGCGTTGTTGCCGCCCTGGAAGCGGATGATCGCCTCCGCCCGCTCGGCGAGCAGATCGACAACCTTTCCCTTGCCCTCGTCGCCCCACTGGGCGCCCACGATGCAGATGCCTGCCATGTGCCAGGAAGTCTGACAGCCGCGCTCTCAGGCGGTCCGCAGGTCCGGCTCGATGTACGTGCGGTGGTCGGAGCCGAAGAGCGGAAGCTCCTCGCACATCTCCTCGAGCCGCGAGACCGTGCGCGGGTTGATCTGCTCGCACAGCTCCTCGCGGTCGAGGTTCGTCGTCAGCACGATCGAGCGCTGCTCCTCGTAGCGGGCGTTGACGATCGCGTAGAGCTGCTCGAGCACCCAGGGGCTCGTCTTCTCCGTGCCGACGTCGTCGATGTGCAGCAGGTCGACCTCCGCGAGCCGATCCAGGAGGTCGGTGTAGCTGTGCCGCGAGCCCTCCTCGTAGGTGTCGCGGATCTCCGCGAGCAGCCGCGGCAGCGAGTAGATCGCGACCGAGCGGCCGGCCTCCAGGGCCGTCTTCGACACCAGCATCGCGAGCGTCGTCTTGCCGGTGCCGACATCGCCGTACAGCCACAGCCCGCGGCCCTGGTCCAGGCGCTGGTCGAGGTTGCGTACGAATGCCCGCACGACCTGCACGGTCGCCGTTGGCATCTCCGTCACCGGCGGCCGGTCGAACGACACGCCGCGGTACTTGCGCGGGATCGCGTTCGACAGCCCGCGCGCGCGGCGCTCACCGACGATCTGCCCGCGGCAGCGGCACGCCGTCGCGACGCGCCGCTCCTCGTCGACCACCATCCCACTGCCGTCGCAGAGGCCGAATGGGCAGGTGCGCGCCACGTCAGACCTCCTGCCGCGACAACCCGAGGAACCGCGGGAACTCGCCCTGGAACGACACGTTCACGGTGCCCAGCCCGCCGTTGCGGTGCTTGGCGATGATCAACTCGGCCTCCCCGGGATGCTCGGTGGTCTCCGGGAAGTAGTACTCGTCGCGGTAGATGAACATCACGAGGTCTGCGTCCTGCTCGATTTGGCCCGAGTTGTGCGACACGATCCCATCCGCGAGCCAGCAGCTGGGCCCGGGCACGGTCAGGTCGAAAACCTCCTCTTCGCCGGCCGGCTCGATCGCGACGACGCGGTCCCAGAAGATCTCGGCATCGAGAAGCGCGGTCAGGTCAGTGTCCTCAAGCAGCGCCGCGTAGTCCTGCACGACCGTGCGGGAAGGCGCGAAGGCAAAGTGGGCGTTGCCGCCGTACGACGTCCCGCGCATTGCGGCCATCGCGCGGTGGCTGATGCCCTCGCGCTGCATTGCGCCACGCACGAGCTCCCACGTCTGCAGCGGGAGCGTGTCGACGTTTGTGGAGCCCTCAGACGTGAGCAACAGTTCTCTCAGCGCAGCCTCGTGCTGACGCCGAGGCCCGAAGGCGCCCACGCGGTCGAGGAATCGCCTCTGCGAAACGGCGCCGGTGACCGTCACCTGGTACATCGGGCGCTCGGGTCCGGGCGTTTCCACGATTCGCGCGACGATTCCAAGCCGCAGGAGCAGCGCTGCCACGTCGTCCGCCAATCCGCGGCTGGACGTTCCGTAGGCCACGCGCGAAAGGGGCCGTCCGTCGGGGCGCGCGCCGACCCACAGGCACCCGTCGGTTGCCCAGAGATGCGAGAGCAGCATTCCGACCTGTCGATCTCCGAGCCTGAACGCTTCCGCGGGCACGCGCTTCTCGTGCGAGCGCTGCCCGAAGACGCCGAGCTGCCTCAGCCACGCGTTCACGCCTTTCGGGGCCCAGCGGTTCCCGTTCCCCGAGATCAGCAACTGGTGCCAGCTCCCGCGGCCGCGGTACCGCTTGACCGTCGCGCCAAAGCTTTCCGCGGCAACGCGAACAGCTTCACTGTTGTCCTCGGAGGCGGTCGTGTATCGCATCGGCTGGCCACTCAGATAGCTGCCGTCACCGATCAGTTGCCCGAGCAGGATGACGTGCTCGTCCGGCCAGCGGACCGGGTCCACGGGCGTCGGGATGCGCGACGCGAGTGCCACTCGATCATTGACCGCGAGCTCGCCGATCGTCGACCACCCCTCGCCTGCCCGGATGCGGTGATCCGCCGTGGCGCGCACTCGCCGACCGCTCGCCAGCCGCACCTCGAACACCTCGCGTCGCCCAACAGGCCAGACCAGGTCGCTACCGGCGGGTACGACGCAATCGCGGTCGTCGAGGGCCCACACCTCAGGCTGGGTGCCGACGAGATCGGCGATCGGGACGCGCCGGCCATCGGCGAGACATACGAGCGTGTCGCCGGTGACGCACTCGCGCAAGTCCGACAGCATCGGGCGCTTGTCCGTGGCGCTGCGGGACTCGACCGCGCGACTGAGCTGGGAGAGGGCGATCACCGGCACGCCGAGCTCGCGCGCGAGGATCTTCAGACCACGCGACATCTCGCCGACCTGCTGGACGCGTGAGTCGATCGTCGGATCCGGGCGCATCAGCTGCAGGTAGTCGACGATGATCAGCCCGAGGCCGCCGTCGGTCTGCTGATGCAGCCGGCGCGCCTTCGCCCGGATCTCGAGGATGCCGATGTCAGACGAGTCGTCGACGAAGAGCGGCGCCTTGTCGTAGCGGGTGGCTGTATCCAGGACGCGCTTCCACTTGCGCTCGTCCTTCAGCCGGCCCTTGCGCAGGTCGTCGCCCTTGATCGTGGCCTGGCTCGCGATGAAGCGCTGCGCCAGCTCCGCCTCGCTCATCTCGAGGCTGAACAGCGCGACCGGCTGCGGCCGCTCGAGATGCAGCGCAACGTTCTCCGCGATATTCGTCACGAGCGCCGAGTTGTGCGAGATGAGATTTCCGGCGACGAAGTTCGCGTCGCCCTCGACCTGCAGGTCGTACGTCTCCCGCTCACCGAGTGGCTCGATCGACTCCACCTCGTCCCACCAGACATCGCTGACCGCGAGGCGGTGCAGTGTCGGGTCGTCGAGGGCCTCGGCGAGCTGGGTCATCCGCGGCCGTGACAGGCCGCGGCTGCCCACGTGCCAGTTGTGCGTCTCTGGGTAGCCGGCGCGGATCGAGAGCTGGCGCCAGCTCATGTCGCCCTTTGCGCCGGCGACGAGGTTCCACGCCTCAGGCGGCAGCGTGTCGACGTTGGTCTTCGCGCGCACGGTGAAGAGGCGCTCGACGACTTCGGCGAGTTTCGCGGTCTTGCCGTAGACCCGCACCTGCCGGCAGAACTGGAGCACCCCCTCCTGGCCGGTGATCAGGACCTCGCGAGCAGTGACCTCAGTCCCCTCGTACACGTCGCGCTTGAGCTTTCGAATCCGCGCGTTGATCCCGAGCCGGAGGAGCAGGTGCTGCACGTCGTACGCGAGCTGCTCGCTGATCGTCGTGTAGCCGATCTGGCTGAGGCTGCCGCTCGCGTAGATGTGACCGTCGCAGGCGTACATGACGCCGAGGAAGCGGGCGATGGCCTGGTCGGTGCCCTGGAAGATCGCCTCGGGCACGAACTTGTCGCCGGAGCGCGTTCCGTAAAGGCCGTGGCGCTGCAGTAGCTCCGTCACCGGGTTTGGGTCCCGAGCCCCCGCCGAAATCCTCGCGGTCGCTGGGCCCTGGTGCGTGCTTAGACGAGCGCCGATCGCATCGACCGCCTCGATTACCTCGTCGAGAATCATGCTGTCGCGGCCGAAGCAAAATGCAGGGGTGCGACCGCTGATGCTGCCGTCGGAGATGAGGGCGGCAAGGAGGACGAGCTCGTGATCTGGGATCACGCAGGTGACCGCGGGCTGGGGTAGAAGGCGCGGCGCGGCCAGTCTCGCCCCGACGGTCAACTCGTCAAGTCGGCGCCATCCCTCAATGGTGAGGAACGGATGGTTGGCAGTAGCGTCGATCCGGCGACCGAGTCGTGTGCGGAGGCGGAACACGGGCTGCCGGCCGCTAGAAACGCCGGCGATCACGCGGCGGCGCTGAAGCTTGAGATCTGAACCCAGCGCCCAGACGAAGGCTTCCTCGCCGGACTGGACGAGGTCGACTAGTGCCTCCACGGGGCGTGGGATCCCCAGGTCGGGATCGGGCACCAATACACCGGATCCTAGACATTTGCCCATCGATGGCCTCGCAGCCAGGATGATCAGGTTCCCCGGCTGGAAGCCGCCCGTGATCTCGTCGAGATCGCCGAAGCCGGAGGGCGTCCCGGTCAGCGAGATGCCCTCGCGCGAGAGCTTCTGCCACTTGTCGATCTCGTGCTCGAGGACCTCGCCGACCTGGCGGAAGTCCTTGGTGCGGTCGTCGTGCGCGACCTCGAGGATGCCGCGCTCGGCGAGCTCGACGAGGACGTTCGGCTGCTCCGTGCGGTTGAGGACCGCAGTCTGGATCTCGTAGGTCTTGGCGAGCAGCCGGCGCAGCAGCGCGTGCTCGCGCACGATGCGGCCGTAGCGCATCGCGTTTCCGACAGCGGGCACCGCGCCGGTCAACGCGTCGACCTCGGCCTGGCCGCCGGCGTGCTCGAGCTCGCCGCGGGACCGAAGGTGCTCGGTGACGGTGAGCGGGTCGACCGGCTGGCTCTCCTGGTAGAGCGCCAGCATCGACTCGTAGATCAGCCGATGGCGGTCCTTGTAGAAGTCCTCCGGCCGCAGGCCCTCCTCGATGACGAGCCCGTAGAGCGCGCCGTCCCAGAGGAGGATCGCGCCGAGGACGGACTGCTCGGCCTGGAGCGAATGCGGCGGCGCAGCGCCGATCGACGGGGTCTGTCCGTCGCCGTTCGAGGGCACCGCGCTCATGGCATCCGAAGGTAGCCGGGCATCGGACGGCACGCAGCGGAAGTTGCCGCTACGTCCACGCTTTTGTTGCGAAGCGCGTCGGAGCCGTTACGAACGCTCGACGACCATCGTCTTGACGGTCGCCGTGACGCCGTCGGCAACCTCGACGACGACCTGGTACGTGCCCACGCTCTTGATCGGGTCGGGCAGGTGCACCTTGCGCTTGTCGACCGTGATGCCGCGCGCCTCCTTGATGGCGTCGGCGATGTCCTGGTTGGTGACCGAGCCGAACAGGCGGCCGTCATCGCCGGCCTGCTGCTCGATCGTCAGGACGGTGCGGTCGAGCTGCTCGGCAGCCGTGCGGGCGTCGGCGCTCGTCTGCTCCTGAGCGCGGTCGGCGGCCTCCTGCGAGCGGCGGACAGCCTCCAGGGCGCCCTTCGTCGCCGGCTGCGCAAGCTTGCGCGGCGCCAGGAAGTTGCGCATGTAGCCCTTGGAGACGTCGACGACCGCGCCGCGCTCACCGACGTTCTCGACGTCCTTGAGGAGGATGACCTCGGGCATGGCTAGCGGTCGCGATCCCGATCGCGGTCGCGATCGCGATCGTCACGCGAGCGGCCGCGCGGGCCCTCCTCGCGCGTCGGCTCCGCGGCGTATGGCAGCAGCGCAAGCTCGCGGGCGCGCTTCACGGCCGTGGCGATCTGGCTCTGATGGCGCCGGCAGGCGCCGGTGATGCGACGCGAGCGGATCTTGCCGCGCTCGGAGACGAACCGCCGCAGCCCGACGACGTCCTTGTAGTCGACCTGCTCGATCTTGTCCTTGCAGTACGGGCAGGGCTTGCGACGGCCGCCGCCGCCCATCTTCTTGTCACGCCGCCGCGAGGCGGTCGGCTTTGCTCTGCGCTGCTTGGCCACGTTGTCTGGGAGCTCCGAAGAAGTCTTGAATATCTGCGCGGGCACGGCCCGCGACGCCAAACGCGCGCCCGACGGCGCGCGGACGCGCAGCCGCAAGCGGCGCGCGAAGCCACATTGTGACACGGAAAGCCCGCCGAGGCCGGATCGGCTGCAGAAACGACGACGCCGCCCCCTGCCAGGGGCGGCGTCGATTCGTCCTGCCTGCGCGGAGAGAGCGAGGCCCACACGCCCCGGCCTCCCGGAGGTCAGCCCCTCCGCAGCAAACTCACTAGAACGGGATGTCGTCTTCAGCCGTCGCTCCGCCGTTGCTACCCACGGGAGCCGCAGCGTAGTCGGACGTGTCGACCGGGATGTCGGATTGCGGGGTGAAGCCGGCGTTCGCCTGCTGGCCGCCGCCACCGCCACCGGCGCCCTCGTCACGGCCGCCGAGGAACTGCACGGCGTCGGCGATGATGTCGATCGCCTGGCGCTTGCCGCCGCCCTCGCTCTCCCACTCGCGCCACTCCAGGCGCCCGTCGATGGCGACCGGGCGGCCCTTGCTCAGGTAGCGAGCGCAGTTCTCGCCCTGGGCGCCCCAGACCGTCACGTCGAAGTAGTTGGGCTTGTCGACCCACTCACCGGTCGGCCCGTCCTTGCGCCGCGTGTTGCAGGCGACGCGCAGCTTGCAGACCGA
>Ga0308175_100002534_pt1 | contig 12515 bp, 13 predicted proteins | sample PhyCR1_3_FD_203893 | JGI IMG/M metagenome (GOLD analysis project Ga0308175, IMG submission 203893) | Soil microbial communities from UC Gill Tract Community Farm, Albany, California, United States - DLSLS.C.R1 | ecosystem: Environmental > Terrestrial > Soil > Agricultural land | place: USA... | reverse complement strand
TTCTGGAGAGACGGCACGTTGGTCGTGGCGACGCCGTCGTAGTGGTTCCAGAGCCCGTTGTACTGCAGCGCCGTCTGCCACTTCGGGGTCACGAAATAGGCTGCCTCCGCGTAGTAGCCCGCCGCATCCTCGTCGAGCACCTGATGCTCGGCGGCCACTTCGCTGCGCAGCCACACCCGGTCGTTGACGTATTCGGCCTGCAGCCCGCCGACCGCGCGCCGGTTCGACGCGGGCTCGTTCAGGATGCCCGTGTACGCCGACCCGCCGAAGCTCAGTCCCTCTACCGGGGTGTGCATCACCAGACGCCCACCGATCACGTTGCGCGTCGACTGCAGCTCGACCTCCTGTTCCACCACGTCGAGGGCCTCGCCGTGGTAGTACGACTCCACGCTGTGCGACTTCTCCAGATCGCTGCCGCCAGCGTATAGGTCGTAGTCGGCGCTCCACGCGTGGGGCAGCGCCTGCGTGCCCGTGATTCCGACGCCCTTGTACGACTGTCCGACGAATCCGACGGTGCCGTAGACGCCTTGCGGCAACGAGAAGAACGGACGCACCGTGCCGACGTTGAACAGCTCGGTGTAGATGCCGAATGGCTGCTTCACCTCGCCGATACGGAGGTGCACGTTGTCGCTCACCTTGACCTCGGCGAACGCGAAGTCGAGCTGTTCCACCGTGCCGTCGTCGGTCTCCATCCACTCGGCCTGCGCGTTGATGCGGAGCGCGGGGCTCGGCGACGCGACGGCGTTGAGCGCGAACTGGCTCAGGCGATAGTCGCCTTCCGGAAGACCACCGAGATAGACGTTGTTGGCGGAGGTGCGACCGAAGCTCCACCCTCCGAACCCGTGCAGGTCGATCTTCGTGGCGTCCTGTGCGGACAATGAGGTCGTCGCCACGAAGGTGGCGGCGGCCAGGGCGAGCGTGATGCGCATGACGGGGAGGGACTGGTAGGATGCCATCGACGTCGACCGAGGTCAGTGCGACGTCGAAGCGAATGCGGAGGGAATCGAGTCGCCGCGCCCGGCGCGGCGATCATCCTACCTGAGTCTCGACGTGTGATGGGCAGGGCATTAGCCGCGTGTGCCCTCCGCCGCCGAGCCGCCCGTCGCTACACCGCGACCGCTGCCTCGGGTCGCGAGGCGCGCGCGCGCGGCGCCCTTGGGCCGGTGCGCTTCTCCAGCATCCCGCTCTTGAGCTGGAACCGGCCCACCAGGGCTTCGAGCCGCTCAGCCTGCGCGGAGAGCTCCTGTGCCGTGGCGGCAAACTCCTCTGCGGTCGCCGCGTTGCGCCGCGTGGAGTCGTCGGCGCGCGCCATCGTCTCTTCCACGTCCGTGAGCCCCGCCGCCTGAACCGACGACGCCGCAGCGAGCTCCTGCACGAGCCGCGCGGTACTGGCGATGCTCGGCGCCAACGCCCGAAGAATCTCGCGCGACTGCGCGATCTTCTGTTCGCTGTCCACGCTCAGGCGGCTGATCTCCTGCGCGGTGGTCGAGCACTGTGCCGCCAGCTTGCGCACCTCTTCGGCCACGACGTGAAATCCACGACCGTGCTCTCCTGCACGCGCCGCCTCGATCGCCGCGTTGAGGGAGAGCAGGTTGGTCTGGCGCGCGATGCTCTCGATCATCGAAGTGCGGGACAGGATCTCGCGCGTCGCGTCGATCGCCTCCTGCACGACGCGCGCACCTTCGCTAGTCCGCTCGGCGCCCTCGATCGCCTGCTGTTCCACCTCGCGCGTGCGCTCGGCCGTCTCGCGGACCGCGACGCTCATCGCCGACACCTGCGACACCGTGTGACGAATGCCCGTCGCGCCGTCGCCCGAGCTCATCGCCAGCTCGTGTGCCGAGCCCTGCATCTGTGACGCCGCCGCGGCGATGCTCACCGCCGCCTCGCGCATCTCGGCGATGATGGAGCGCAAGCGCTCGATCATCGAGGCGAACGCGCGGCCGAACGCGTCCTGGTCCGAGCGCGCGCGCACGTGCACCGTCAGATCGCCCTGCGCCAGCCGCTCCGCCGTCACCGACATCTCGGACAGGTACTGCACCATCGACGCGAGCGCGGCGCCGAACAGGTCGTGCTCCGAGCGCTGGACCACGCTCCGCGACAGGTCGCCGCCGGCGACGGACTGCGCCACCGCCGACATCTCGTTCAGGTACGCGACCATGTCGCTCATCGCGCGCAGCACGTGCCCCACCTCGTCGTTGCCGGGCGTCGGGATCTTCACCGTCAGGTCGCCCTGCGCGATGCGCGACGCCAGCGCCGCCACGCCCTCCAGAGGCTCCGTCACCGCTCGCGTCGTCGCGACCGACAACGCGCCGAGCGTGATCACCGCGAGCAGGGCGATCAGCGCCACGCCGAACGTCGCGCCCACCTGGAGCATGCGCGCCGTCCTGAACGCTTCGTCGATCGCGTGCTCCTGCGTCAGGATGCTCTGCTCGACCTCCTTCCGGAGCGCGGTATAGCTGGCCGACATCTGGCCAACGGCAGTGCTCACACTGTCGCCGCCAGTTCCGAGGATCAGCATCCGGCTCGTCGGCCGCGCGATCGCGTAGTACCGGTCGAAGCGCTGCGCGATCGCATCGGCCTCGCTCGCGTCGCTGGCATGGAGACGCGCCTCGTTGGCCTCGTCCATGAACGCCGCGCGCAGGGAGTCCGTCTGGGCGAACCGCTCCGTGTCTCGCGTCGCCGCCGCGTTCTGCAGCTCCGACTGCAGATCGCTGAGGATCTCGCGCATCTCGCGGTTGGCGCGCAGCGCGGGGTAGTAGTCGCGCTGGATCGTCGAGAGCGAGCGCGGGTCCAGGACGCCAAGCGTCATGCTCAACGCGAAGATCGCCGCGAGCGCGACCGCCGCGCCGATCGGCAGCAGGCGGATCCGCTCGCGCAGTGGACGGCCTTCGAGCCGGCGCGACCACGCGCTGACCATCGGGGCGAGCATCTTCATCGGCCGTGGCTCCGGCGTGGCGTGGTCCGGCGGTGAACTGGCATCGGCGATCGGCGTCGCCGCGCGCTAGAAGGCGAGAGCGAGCTGCAGGGCGAGCTCCGTCGCACGGTCGAACGAGCGGCGGTCCTTGCTCCGCAGCTCCGCTTTCAGCACCGACCGCGGCGTGTGCTCGAATCGGATGCCGAGCGTCTCACGCGTGAAGCGGTCAGCTTCGAAGTACGGATCGTTGTCGGAGAGCCGGACGTCCTCGTGCATGACGTACGGCACCACGCGCGGGACGATGCGAACGCCGGCGTAGCCGAACCAGTTCGGCGAGTTGGTGCTGCGGCCGGCGCTCCGATTGGACACCGCGTGCCCCTCGAGCACCGCTTCCGCGCGGTCGGCGAAGAAGGCGAGGAACCCGCCTCCGATCGTCTGCGTCATCGGCGCGGCGAGCGAGTCGCCGCGCGGCGTGGGCGTGCCGGTGCGCAACGCGTCGTGATAGCCGGAGAGGCCGACCCGCAGCGACGAGGTGATCTGCGAGTGGACCGCCAACGTCACCGACGCGGCTTCGTTGCGGTTGTCCGTCGTCGGCCGGTTGCCCAGCGCGTTCCCGAGCAGCACGTCGAAGCCCAGGTGCGCCTCCGAGATGTCGCGCCCCGAGAGCTGGATGCCGACCGTGTGGATGGGCAGTGGGCCGCCGTCATCCTCGAACTGCACGAGCTGCGGCCGCTCGATCGTCGGCTGCATCACGAGGCCGTGATGATAGGCGTTGTTCCAGTAGCCGAGCGGCGTGTGCACTTTGCCGGCATCGAGCCGCAGGTGATCCGTCAGGGCGTACTGCGCGACCACGCGCTCCACGTCCACCACGAACTCACCCGCCTCGTCGTCGAACTCGAACACCGTCTCGCCCAGGAACGAGAGGCGGTCCGAGACGCGCGAGGTGATGTAGAGGTCGAACTGGCCGAGCCCGAATGCGGACGTGCGGCCGGTGTTGCTTCCACCGGTGAGGTATGTGACGTCGGTGAAGCCGTGCAGAACGGTCTTCACCTCACCGTCGCCCATCTCGTGGTCCTGGGCCGCGGCGCGTGAGGCGGTCGCGGCGAGGGCGATCGCGCAGCACGCCAGCGCTCGCAGCAGTCGGTTGGGCACGACGCTCCCTGAATCAGCGAATGACATAGCCGGCGTCTCCTGGCCGATGCCCATCGATGGCGATCGCCTTGAGGCCGGCGTCCACCTGCGAGGCGGGGATGTACGCGATCGCATCGGGATGCTCGCGCACGAATCGCTTCACGTCGTCTGCCGTCGGCAGCTCCGTCGGGATCGACGTCGCTTCGCCGCGAAAGATCGCCGCCATCCAGCGCGAGCGAACGATGTCCGGCTGAAGTCCGAGCGCCGCACGGTCGAACGCGGGCGCCGAGCTCTGAAGCACGGCGAGACGCGCATGGCCCCCGGCGGGGAAGGTTTTCGCCTGACCAAGAAAGAGCCGCCGCAGCTTGTCGAGCGAGAGCTCTTCGAGGCTGTTCGATGGATGCACGACGACGGCGATCTGCGCACGGCTCGCGCTCGGCATCGCGATCGAGAGCAGCACGAGAGCCGCTCCCGTCTTCGCGAGCCGGATGAGTCCTTCGACTGCGGACTGCTGGACCATTGTCCGTGTTCACTGGGGACCGAGGCGTCGCGGGAGGGCTGGCGACGCGCGAGAAAGGCGAACGGGAGACCCCGCGCTCACTCCCTCACAGGGGGCGCCGCGTCTCCAGCCCGCTCAACGTGTGACGCGTGATGCAATGGCCCAGTAACAGCCTGCCGCCTCGGTGGGACGCACCTTCGCGCGGCGTGCGGCCCGCCGCAGCGGGGGCTGGCCGCTTGCTCCTCGCTTTCGCCGCCCGTTAGCTTTGGCGGCTTCCGCGGCATCCACTCATCTCCCTCGCCATGACCGACGCCACGAATCGCGATTTTCTCGCGATCCCCGATTTCTCCCGGGCTGAGCTGCTCGCGCTCTTCGACCTGGCCGAGCGGATGCGCCGCGGGGAGTATCGGAAGACCCCCCTCGCCGGGAAGACGCTGGCGATGATCTTCATGAAGGCGTCCACCCGCACCCGCGTCTCCTTCGAGGTGGGCACGTATCAGCTCGGTGGCCACGCGCTCTTCCTCTCGCCGCGCGACGTGCAGCTCGGCCGCGGAGAGCCCATCGCCGACACCGCGCGGGTCCTCTCGCGCTACGTCGACGGCATCATGATCCGCACCTTCGCCCACCAGGACGTCGAGGAGCTCGCGCGCTACGCCGATGTCCCCGTCATCAATGGACTGACCGACCTGCTGCATCCCTGCCAGATCCTCGCCGACATCCTCACGATCCGGCAGCATCTGGGCGGCCTCGAAGGAAAGAAGGTCGCGTGGATCGGCGATGGAAACAACATGGCCAACTCCTGGATCAACGCCGCCTATCGGTTCGGATTCGAGCTCGCGATCGCCTGTCCCGAAGGCTACGAGCCGGCCGACCACCTGCTCGAGCGCGCGCGGAAGGACGCGAAGATCACCCTCACGCGCGATCCCAAGGAAGCGATCGAAGGTGCCGACGTCGTCAACACCGACGTGTGGGCCAGCATGGGGCAGGAGAACGAGCAGAAGAAGCGCGAGCGCGACTTCGCCGGCTACACCGTGAGCCAGTCGATGATGAAGCGGGCCGCTGCCGACGCGATCTTCCTCCACTGTCTTCCGGCACATCGTGGCGAGGAAGTGTCCGCCGACGTGATCGACGGGCCGCAGAGCCGGGTCTGGGACGAGGCCGAGAATCGCCTGCACATCCAGAAGGCGATCATGGCGGTGCTGATCGGCGGCGAGGTGCTCGCATGAGCTATCCCGCCGAAGGAACCATGGCGCCGGACTTCACGCTCGACACCGACGCCGGCACCCCGCTCACTCTCAGCGCGCTCCGCGGACGTCCCGTCGTTCTCTTCTTCTATCCCAAGGACGACACGCCCGGCTGCACCGTCGAGTCGTGCGAGTTCCGCGACCTGATGCCCCGCTTCCAGGGCGTGCAGGCCGAAGTGCTCGGCATCAGCCCGGACGACGTGAAGTCCCATGTGAAGTTCCGGAAGAAGTTCGATCTGCCTTACCCCCTCCTGGCCGACGTCGGGCACAAGGTGGCCGAGTCGTACGGTGTGTGGCAGGAGAAGTCGATGATGGGGCGCAAATACATGGGGAATGCGCGTACCACCTTCGTCATCGACAAGGACGGCCGCATCGCGCGCGTGTTCGAGAAGGTGAAGCCCGAAGGGCACGCCGCCGCGGTGATGGAGGCCGTCAAGGCGCTCTGAGCGGACTCGTCAGCGCACGCGTTGGGGACTTCGCGTCGGGATGACCTCCGGCATGGGTCGTGCGACCGGGTGTGACATTCACAACCCATAACCCACGAACCATGGCCGCTCCGTCTACGACGAAAAAGCTCGACGAGCTCTACGATCTGATCGATGGGATCGAGATCGCGATGTTCACCACGCGTCGCGCCGACGGGCAGCTCGTCTCGCGCCCGATGGCGACCCAGGAGCGCGTCAGCGGCACCGACCTCTGGTTCGTCACCGACGTCTCGTCCCACAAGCTCGGCGAGCTCTCTAACGACCCGCACGTCAATCTCGCCTACTACAACCTCAAGTCGCGGGAGTGGGTCTCGGTGTCCGGCATCGCGCAGGTCACCCAGGACCGCAACCTGATCAAGGAGCTCTACAAGCCGGACTGGAAGGCCTGGTTCGGCGACGAGGGTGGCGACCGCAATGGGGGGCCGGACGATCCCCGCCTCGCGCTCATCCTCGTCGAGGCCCTCTCGGTGGAGTATCTGGTCGTCACGAAGCCACGCCCGGTCGTCCTCTTCGAGGTCGCGAAGGCGCTCGTCACTGGCACGCCGCCCAACGTTGGGGAGGAACGGTCGCTCACCGAGCGAGAGCTCCGCACGGAGGCGGCACGCGAGGCGCGCTGAGATCGGCGCTCCCGCTTGTGCCCGGTGGGGCGCACTGACGATGTTGTCTCGTGCGCCCCATCGTCGCGTTCCAGGGTGAGAGTGGTGCCTTCAGCGAGAAGGCCATCGAATACCTGGTCACCGGTCCGTTCGATCTGCTCCCCTGCAACACCTTCGGCGCCACCACCGGCGCGGTGGTGCAGGGACTCGCCGACTTCGGCGTCATCCCGGTCGAGAACCTGATCGCCGGTCCGGTCCACGCCGCGCTCGACGCGCTGGCCGCCGCGCCCGAGCTCGAGCAGCTCGCCGAGTACCAGCTCCCGGTCCGCCATGCCCTGCTCGGCCTTCCCGGCGCGACGGTCGATGGCGTGCGCGAAGCGCTCAGCCATCGGATGGCCCTCAAGCAGTGCGGGCGCTTCTTCGCCGAGCATCCACGCATCACGCCGGTCGAGGCGCACGATACCGCCGGTGCCGCACGCATGGTCTCCATCCGGCGTGATCCCTCCGCGGCGGCGATCGCCGGCGCGTGGGCGGCAGAGCGCTATGGCCTCGTCGTGCTGCTGGACGGCCTGCAGGACCACTCGGAGAACTTCACCCGCTTCGTGCTCGTGAAGCGGAAGCCGATGAGCGGCCGCATCGACCCGAAGGATCTGACGCTCGCCTGACCGCGCAGATCCGCGTTCGCTCCGCTACGCCGTGAGCGTGTTCGCGACGACGACGGTCACGTTGTCCTTCCCACCGCCCGCCAGCGCCCGATCGATCAGCTCGCGGCACGCCGACTCCGCGTCCTCGGCGCGGCTCAGCACCTCGGCGATCTGCTCTTCGGTCACGTGCTTGGTCAGCCCGTCGGTACAGAGGACCAGCACGTCGCCCTGCTTCAGCTCCACATCGCTCACGGCCGGAGTCATGTCGCGCGCACCGACGGCGCTCGCGAGCACGTTGTTGTACCCGCCCTGCTCGACCTGCTGCTCCGACATCGCGCGCTCGGCCACGAGGTACGCTCCCATCGTCTGATCGCGCGTGAGCCGCTCGAGCTTTCCGTCACGGAACTGGTAGGCGCGGCTGTCACCGACGTGCACGATGAACGCGCGCGGCCACACTACGAGGACGATCGTCAGCGTCGTCGCCGGTCCGCCCTGCGAGTGACCGAAGGTCGAGAGGACGCGATCGTGCGCACGCTGTACCGCCGCGCGAAGCGGATCGAGGAAGGCGTGCTCCTGTCCCATCGGAACCGCGTGATAGCTGCCGACGGTCTCGCTCAGGTACTGCACGATGGTCTGGAGCGTGATGCCGCTCGCGAGCCGTCCGCCAGCCTGTCCGCCCACGCCATCTGCCACCGCGAACAGGTACGCCTTCGGCCCGCAGAGCGGATCGAGCAGGGCGCTGTCCTCGAGGTTCGTCTGCCGAACTTCCAACGACCGCTGCAGCGACGCGACCACGAAGTGATCCTCGTTCCCCTCGCGCACCTTCCCGACGTGCGAGATGCCGTAGCTCTCCAGCCGCCGTCGCTTGTCGTCGTTCGTCGCGCCGACGGCGACCGTTCCGCGTGACACCGCCGGCGTCCGGTCGGGCCGCTCGTCGGCGAGGGGAGGCACCGTGGGCCCCGCGGAGACTGTCTCTACCTCTCCGGTCGCCTTCTTCCACATGTCCGCGAGCTTGCCCATGCCTCTCTCCCCCGGGTGTCGGAAGTCACGTCGCCTACGACGGCGAAGCTACTCCGCGTTTGGCGCGACCGATACCGCAGGTCCGACCTTACAGGGGCTTCTCCAACACGATCAGAGTGAGATCGGCTCCGGTCGGCTCGCCGAACCGGGGATCGCCATACGGGAACTCTCGCGTCTTTCCCGTGCGCACGTAGCCGCGCCGCTCGTACCAGCCGATCAGCTCATGGCGCACACCGATCACGCTCATGCGCATGGTGCGTGCGCCACGCTCGGCGACGAATCGCTCCGCCGCTTCGAGCAGGGTGCGGCCGAGCTTCCGGTTCTGAAGCTGCGGATCGACCGTGAACATGCCCAGGTACCACACGTCCGGCTCTACCGGGTCGAGGCGTACGCACCCGACCAGAGGCCCGTCGGACGCGTCGCGCATCACCAGCGTGACCGCGCCCGGCATCGCGGCCAGCTCCGCGCGCAGCGTCTCGGCGTCGGTGCGCTGACCGCCGAGGAAGTCCGCTTCCGTCGTCCACCCTGCGCGCGAGCTCTCGCCGCGATACCCGGAGTTCACCAGCGCGACGATCGCCTCGATTTCGGCGTCCGTCGCAATGCTCACGATCGTCATCCAGCGATCATAGCGGGTCTTCGATGTCGGACCAACCTTGCTCGCGCGTTGCGGAGTCCGTCGCCGGATCAGGACCGGGCTCTCCCGAGCCGGCGACTGATTCGGGAATCTTCCGCGCGAACGCGAACAGCGCACCGACTCCCGCCGTCGCCGCCGTTCCCGCGACGACGGATACCGCTGCCGAGATGCAGAATGGGCACATGGTGTGTTCCTCAGGCGTCGTAGCGGTCGCGATGTCGCAGCGGGACGTTGAGGTTCGGCATCCCGTGCTTCCCTTCGCCACGGCCGAACGGGGTCAGATCGAGGAAGTTGTGCGCGTTGAGCAGGAAGTCCGGTCCGCGACCGTAGGTCGAGTAGCTGTGGAACACCCGTGATCCGTCGCGAAGGAACACGCTGATCCCGGGCTGTTCTCCCTTCGTGTGATAGCTCAGTCCGCGCGCCTCGAGCCGCTCCTTGTCCATGTAGTTGTACTCCACCGGCCGCACCGATTCGTCGATCGTCACGTGGAAGTCGTAGTTGAAGTCGCTGCCGAATGACGAGTACCACGGCGTCGTCCATCCCATGCGCGTGCGGAACGGCTCGATCTCGGGGAGCGGCGCGCGGGAGACCATCACGAGCGTCGTGTCGCGGGCGTGCAGATGCGACAGATGGGGGATGCTGTCCGCCATGAACGAGCAACCGGGGCACCCCTCGCCCGTCTCACGGAAGAACATGAAGTGCTGGACGATGAGCTGCCGGCGCCCGTCGAACAGGCCGGCCAGGTCGACGCGTCCGTCGGGACCGTCGAACTCGTACGCCTTCTCCACCTCCACCACGGGCAGCGCGCGGCGTGCGGCGCTCAGCGCGTCGTGCGCGCGCATGTGCTCCTTCTCGCGCGCGAGGAGGGCGAGCCGGGCCTCCCTCCACTCGGCGACGGTGGCGAGGCGGGGCGGCTGGTATTCCTGAGTCGGAGTGGGTGTCGAGAGCGGAGTCATCGGCGCTGAGCGGTGTGTGGGTGTGAACCGAAAATCCTACATCCTGACTGGTATGTAATAGCGTCAGGTTGGTCCAGCGTCAATAGCCATTGACTGACGCTCTCGGAGCTGATTACATACCGTCTGGTACCGACAAGGAATATGCCAATGCCCGCTCGACGAACCGCCCGGCAAGCCCGCGCCACTCGCGCGAAGCGGAGTCGCGCCCCCGAGGCGACGCGCGAGCGTCTCCTCAACGCGGCGTTCGACGAGATCTTCCGCCACGGCTACCGGGCCGCGAGCATCGACTCCATCCTCGCCACCACCGGGCTCACGAAAGGCGCGCTCTATCACCACTTCGACGACAAGGCGGCATTGGGCCACGCAGTCGTCGACGAGATCATCCGCGGCCTCACCCTCCGGCGCTGGACGACCCAGGTCGCCGATCCCTCGATCGACCCGGTCTCGGCAATCCAGAGTGCGCTGCGCAACGTGATGGCCGAGTCCGATGCGCGTCCCGAGCTCATCGAGCTGGGCTGTCCGCTGAACAACCTCACGCAGGAGATGTCCCCGCTCGACGAGCAGTTCCGGAGCCGGATCTCCGCCACGTTCGAGCTCTGGACGGGCGAGTTCGCTGCCGCGCTCCAACGGGGGAAGGCCGCTGGCTCCGTTCGCGGCGACATCGACCCCCGCGCGGTCGCCGACTTCATCGTCGCGTCCATCGAAGGCTCGTTCGGCCTGGCCAAGAGCGCGAAGAGCGTTCGAATCCTGCGCTCCAATCTGGAGCAGCTCTGCGACTATCTTGAGGGACTCCGCGCGCGAGGACAGTCGCCCTCGCCACACACCGCCTGAGTCGAGGTCCTCGCGTGATCGCATCCGTCGCCCTCAAGGAAGTGCCGCCCACCACCTTCATCGTCTCGTCGCAGGACGACGTCACGATCCCGGAGATCCCGGCGATCGCGCGCAACGAGGTGGACCAGCTCATCGCCACGATCGAGGAGGAAGGGCTCGTCGCCACCTCGCCCGTGGTCTTCATCTACCATGGCGCCGACGGCACTCCCACCACGCGCTTCAAGCTCACGCTCGCCTTCCCGCTCGCCCAGCGGCCCAAGACGGTGCCCGCGCCGTACGAGATCCTCGACTCGCCGACGTTCAAGTGCGTCGCGATGGAGTTCGTCGGCGCCATGCAGGACATCATGGCGGGCTACGCACGCCTCTTCGACGCGGTGGACGAGCTCGGCCTCTCCTTCACCGGCGAGTCGCGCGAGATCTACCGGAAATGGGTGGGCTACGAGTCGGACGACAACGTCACCGAGCTCCAGCTCGGCGTGAAGTAGCGCTGGCCGGCTCGCTCGCCCGAGAGAGAAGCGCTCCTGTCACCCTGGCATGAGCGCGTGCCAATCGCGCATATTCTCTCTCCCCCTTCGACGAGTCACCGCCAGCACATGTCCGCCCCTACCAGCGCCACCCTCAAGCGCACACCGCTCCACGAGATCCACGTCGCGCTCGGCGGGAAGATCGTCCCCTTCGCCGGCTACGAGATGCCGGTGCAGTACGCCGGCGGGATCACGGCCGAGCACCGGGCGGTGCGCGAGGGATGCGGCATCTTCGACGTGTCGCACATGGGCGAGTTCTGGATCAACGGCGACCGCGCGGTGGAGTTCGCGAGCTACATCACCACCAACGACGTCGCCGCGCTCGCCGTCGGACAGGTGCATTACTCCACCATCCTCAACGACCGCGGCACCATCGAGGACGACTGCCTCGTCTACCGCTTCGCCGACAGCCTGCTCATGGTCGTCAACGCGAGCAATGCGGCCAAGGACTACGCGCACATCGTTCGCCACGCCGACGCGTTCGGCGTCTCGCTCAACGACATGAGCGAGGAGATGGCGCTGATCGCGGTGCAGGGGCCGAAGACCACCGCGCTGCTCCAGCCGCTCACCGCCACCGATCTCTCCGCCATCGCATACTACCACTTTGCCGAGGGCGAGGTCGCCGGACATCGCGCGATCATCAGCCGCACCGGCTACACCGGTGAGGATGGCTTCGAGCTCTACGTCGACAACGCCGCCGCGGTCCCCGTGTGGAACGCGCTCATGGCGACCGGACAGATCACGCCGGCGGGACTCGGCGCGCGCGACACGCTGCGCCTCGAGATGGGGATGGCGCTCTACGGCAACGACATCGACGACACTACCACACCGCTCGAAGCCAATCTCGGCTGGCTCGTCAAGCTCAAGAAGGGCGACTTCGTCGGCCGCGATGCGCTCGTCGGCCAGAAGGAGCAAGGGCTCACGCGAAAGCTCGTCGGCTTCACGATGGCCGATCGCAACTTTCCCCGGCATGGCTATCCGGTCTTCTACCAAGGTGCGCCGAGTGGTGTGGTGTGCAGCGGCACCATGATCCCGAC
>Ga0308175_100002533_pt1 | contig 12515 bp, 10 predicted proteins | sample PhyCR1_3_FD_203893 | JGI IMG/M metagenome (GOLD analysis project Ga0308175, IMG submission 203893) | Soil microbial communities from UC Gill Tract Community Farm, Albany, California, United States - DLSLS.C.R1 | ecosystem: Environmental > Terrestrial > Soil > Agricultural land | place: USA... | reverse complement strand
ACGACATCGTCGCCGCCTGCACCCACCCCCTCACCGCCCGCGAAAATCCCGCCATGGCCCGCCCCGGCTACACCCGCGAGCAGGTCCGCGCCTTTCTCGAATCCAACCCCCTCGGCCACGAGCCCCCCGACCCCGACCGCAACAAAGTCCCCGCCTATCACTTCCTCATGCTCCTCCCCCAAGGCTCCCCCCTCCGCATCGCCGGCGGCATCGGCCTCCGCATCGGCCAAAGCCCCAACCTCCAACTCTACCTCGGCCACATCGGCTACCACGTCTACCCCCCAGCCCGCGGCCGCCACTACGCCGAGCGCGCCTGCCGCCTGCTCCTGCCCCTCGCCCGCCGACACGGCCTCACCGAGCTCTGGATCACCTGCAACCCCGACAACACCCCCTCCCGCCGCACCTGCCAGCGCCTCGGCGCCGACTACATGGGCACCGTCAATCTCCCCAAAAGCCACAACCTCTGGGACAGAGGCGAACGCCAGAAGTGCCGGTACCGGCTCCGCCTATACCGTTAAGGAGTCACTCCCCAACCCATTTAGCCGCCGGGCTTGCCCGGCGCGTTTCGGAATTCCGAGACCCGTTCTAAAGCGCGACCACCGAATTGAGTGATCCGATTGCACGACCGTTCACACGACCCCTTTCGCGACGCGCGAGCAACAGATGGACAACCGCGACTGGTATTTACAGACTTGGGAGCTTGTCCTGACGCACCTGCTCGGGTGGTCAGCGCCACAAATCCGAAATTGGGCGAAGAGCTGGGACCTGAGCAACTCCACTTTCTACCACGAGTTGCCCACCTACTACCTCGCCGGGCTCCTGATCCCCGCCGACCTGACGCCTCGGACCTGCAATTACTGGCCGCTCGTCTCAGAGGTAATGCGTGCGCTGGGCAACCCGACCTCGGACGGGACGTACGACTGGGAGGCTGCCAGGAAGAGAGTGGATGCGGTGATCACGAACGCCCGCAAAAGCCTGGTTGAACAATGAAGAACCTGCCAACCGGATACGTCCTCGGCTGCTTCGCGCTGCTCGCCGCCGCCGCGCGCGCCCAGACCGGCGGCGACGCGCTCTTCGCAGCCCTCAACCTGGCGCGCCCGGAAATGACCGCCGTCAAAGACGCGCTCGACCAGAACAACGCCGCCGCCGCGCGCCACGCGCTTGCCGAGTACTTCCGGACCCGCACCAGCGTCCGCTACGAACCCGATTCCCCCGACGACCCGCCCCCCAACGAGAGGCGAGCCGCCGACGACGCGCTGAACCACACCTTCACCGTCTGCAACTACACCTACACGTTCGATCGCAACGCCCCCATCGACTGGAAGCTCAACCCCACCGCCCTCCCCGATTCCCCGCGCGCCCTCAACCACGAATGGACCTGGCAGTTCAACCGCATGGCCTTCTGGCCGGCCCTGGCCCACACCTACCGCGCCACCGGCGACCAGAAATACGCGAAAGAGCTCACCAACGAAATCCGATCCTGGATCGCCGCCAACCCGCCGCCCGAGAAGGCGGAAAACGTCCCCTACTCGCGCTGGCGGACCATCGAAGCCGGCATCCGCATGTTCGACACCTGGCCGGACGTCTTCTTCACCCTCGTCGCCGACCGCGCGGCCTTCGCCGACGACGTCCTGCTGGCCATGGTCCAGTCCTTCGCCCAGCACGCCGACTATCTCGACCAATACCCCACCGGCGGGAACTGGAAGACCATGGAATCCAACGGCCTGTTCCACGTCGCCGTCCTGTTCCCCGAATTCAAGCACGCCGCCAAATGGCGCGCCGACGCCATCCAACGCCAGCACGAGGAGCTGTCAATCCAGGTCTACCCGGATGGCACCCAGACCGAGCTCGCCCCCGGCTACCACAACGTCGCGCTTAAGCAATTCCTCGGCACCCTAGAGCTGGCGAAGCTCAACCAGGTCGACCTACCCCCCGATTACGCGGCCGCCCTGGAAAAAATGTTCGACGTCAACCTCCACCTCTGCCTCCCCGACCGGACCTACGCCAACTTCAACGACTCCGGCCGCGGCGACGTGCGCGAGATGCTCGCGTGGGGCCTGAAGCTATTCCCCCATCGCGACGACTGGCGCTGGATCGTCACCGACGGCAAGCAAGGCCGCCCCCCACAGGAACTCAGCCACTTCTTCCCCCAGGCCGGCTGGACCGTCATGCGCTCGTCGTGGGACCGCGACGCCCTCTGCCTGATCATGGACGCCGGCCCTTTCGGAACCGGCCACCAGCACGAAGACAAACTCTCCTTCATCCTCGACGCCTACGGCACCCACCTGGTCGCCGAAGCCGGCATCTTCACCTACGACGCCTCCCCGATGCGCAGGTACTCCCTCGGCCCCGCCGCGCACAACACCGTCTTCATCGACGGCCGCGGCCAGAACCGCCGCGCCGGCCCGCGCTCGGTGCAGCGGGCCGACCCATCAATCCCGATCCGCTGGACCTCGAACGACCACTTTGACTACGCCGAGGCGTCCTTCGGCCGCCACGAGGCCGAGCGCTGGGGAAAGGACCGACTGACGGGTTTCATCCACACCCGCCGCATCCTCTTCGTCAAGCCCACGTACTTCATCGTCCTCGACACCATCGCCCCGCCGCAAGGCGATACCGCGCCGCACACGGTTGACGCAATCTTCCACCTCGACGCCGCCGCCGCGCGGATCGACCAGCGCACGTCCGCCGTCACCACCGCGGACGCCGGCCGCCCGGCGCTCACCATCCTCCCGCTGCGCACCCAAGACATGACCGTGCGAATCATCAAGGGCCAAACCGATCCCGAGATGCAAGGCTGGATCTCCGACCACACCTACGACCAGCGCCCGGTCCCGACGCCCATCTTCACCCGCAAGTCAGCCGGAACCATCCAGATGATGTACGTCTTCGCCCCCGCCCGCACGAAAGAGCCGCCGCCCATCCTTTCCATTACCCCCGACCAGCACAACGCCAACGCAACCCTCGCGGCCACAATCGAGCTCCGCGAAGCCGCCCCCGATCAACTCACCCTGCTGCAAGATGGTTCCCTCCGGCTCCAGCGCCGCGACAAGGAATCGTTCTCGTCAGCCGCACGCTAGGAGAAGCGAATCGATTTCGAGTGTCGGTCCGCAAGCCGCAGAGAGGATCGAGAACTACACCCCCCGCCTGTCGCCATGGCCTCACCCCGGCCGAATTTTCACCGAACTCCGCCGCCCCTCATACGTAGAAGCTTCGGAGGGGACCAGGGGGCATGACGCACACGACCACGACCCGATCGTTCCGCCGGCCAAGCCGCCCCGCCCCCGCCGCGCGCCCACACCTGTCCGAACCGAACCGAAGATGTCCGCAAATGTCCGTTTTTGTCCGCCCAATCGCGCCGGGAAAAATCGAACCCACCGCCGCGCCACATCCTGCCCCAAAACGCCCGAAAACGCCCGAATATGCCCGGTTTTGCCCGGCCCCACGCGCCCAGAAAAAACGAACCCAACTTCCCCTCCCCTTTGCGTCCTTTGCCCTCCTTTGCGGCCCTCTTCCTCAAATTCTCCCACCATCTCCGGCAACACCCGCTGTTTTTCAAAATACAAGGTATTGTGGTGAAGGAGGTGATCTGTTACTGTCTGTTGGGGCGCAGATGGACATATTCCGACGAGGCGGCACAGGCAAACAGCAACAAACACCGGGTCCGTACGATTTGGCAGGATTGGATTTGAATCAGAACTGATCTCGTGACGATACAGAGGCTAACGAGCGGCCGGGAGTATGCCACGCGGCGATTGGAGACGCCGGGCGGCCAGCTTCCGGCACCGGGAGCGGGGGAAAACGGTGAGCCCTAAGGCCTTGTGGCCTTAATACTTAACCGCGGCTTCTGGAATCGGCCGGCGGGCGACGACAGGGAACAACGCCCCCACCGGCGGCTCGGTTTTCGTGGAGGAAACCGTCACTTTTATGGCTCCAGAGCCCATCTCGGGTCTAGGCCTCAGGCCGATCACACTGGCCGACCGGGCCGCCTTCGCCGCCTACTTCCAGTCACTCGCCGAGCCCCTGTCGGACTACACTTTTTCACAGCTCTATACCTGGCGCAACAGCCTGCGCATCTACTGGCGCGAGCTCGAAGATCACCTCTGCGTCTTCGCCAACGGTACCGGCGACCTCACCCTCCTCATGCCCCCCATCGGCGAAGGCGGCTCCCGCGGCGACCACGCCCTCGCCTCCGCCTTCGAGGTCATGGACGCCTACAACCTCGCCCACAACGTCCCCGACCGCAGCCGCGTCGAATACGTCAGCGAAGAACTCCTCTCACGCTTCGAGCGCGCCGGCCTGACTATCAGCCCCATGGGCACCGACTACGTCTACGACACCGCCCGCATGATCGACCTGGCCGGCGGCGACCTGGCCAGCAAGCGCCAGGCCCGCAACCGCTTCACGCGCAACTACCGCTACCGCGTCGAGACGTACAGCGCCCAGAAGCACCTGTCCGACTGCCGCCGCCTGCTGGATAGCTGGAAAATCCATCAGGACGCGCAGCACCTCGAAGAATCCAATGCCAGCGCGATCAAGCGGCAGAAGGAAACCCTCGCCGCCGAGCTGTCATTGGAAGCCGCCGAGGAACTCGGCCTCCGCGGCATGGTCGTGTACGTGCAGGACGGACCCGAGCAGGTGCTCAAAGGCTTCACCCTCGGCGAATGGCTCGGCAAGGACCAGAGCAGCATCACCGTCGAAAAAACCGAGCTCGAAGTGAAGGGCCTGGCCCAGTTCATCTTCAGCGAATTCTGCCGCGTCGAGTGGAGCGGCCGCCCCTACGTCAACGTCGGCGACGACTGGGGCCTCGAATCGCTCGCCTGGACCAAAATGAGCTACCGCCCCGTCAAGCTCCTCCAGAAGTACGCGATGCGCCGCGTCGCGCCCGTGCGCGTGGCAGTCGGCGCCCCCGAGCCGGTGGCCGCCTCGCCGCCCGAGGCCGTCGTACGCGTTGCGCAAAAGAAGGACCTGGAGGCGGCCGTGGAGCTGGAACAGCGCTGTTTCACGGCCCACAGCCTCACCAAGCGCCAGTTGCAGTACCTCCAGCGCACCCCCAGCGCCACGTTTCTGGTGGCCGAACGCGACGGGCGCGTCGTCGGCGAAGGCATTTTCCTCGTCCGGCGCAACGGCAAAAGGCCCGCCGCAGGTGCCCAGGCCGCTCCCCCCAGCGGCCGCATCTACAGCCTCGCCGTCGCCGAAGACTGTCGCGGGCAAAAAATTGGCTGGCGCCTCCTGCGGGCGATGCTCGAAGGCCTGGCGGCGCTCAACGTCCGCCGCGTTTACCTCGAAGTCGAAGAAGCCAACGAGCGCGCCACGGCCATGTACCGCCGCAACGGCTTCCGCCCCATCGGCACGCTCCCCGACTATTACGGCCCCGGCAAGCACGGCCTGCACATGATGTGCGAGCTGCCGGCTCTCGCGGAAGTCGCGGCCGGGGCGCAACTCGCATCGGTTTGATCCACCGCCTACAACGTCGTTGAGCGCCGCGACGTTTCGATTGAAATGAACCGCCACAAGATTATGATCCTGCGCGCGTGGGGGTCAGGAAGGAGCAAGGCTATGAGAACTCCGGCGTGGTTCCTGTTGCTCGCGGCGTCGTCCCTGTCCCTGTTTTCCACCGGGTGCGGCGGGTCCAAAATGAGCTACCCGCTCATGGGCCAGCCCGGCGTGAAAACGCTGGTCAACCTGCACCCCGACGAAGCCAAGCACGTCGTCTACTCGACCAACTACCAGTACGCCGGCCTGATCCCGGTCTGTAGCGACGTCTCGATCGACGACGTGACCGACAGCCAGGCCAAGTTCACCGTGAAGGACAGTGGCACGCAGTACACCCTCAAGCGCACCAAGTTCACCAAGGAGCCCTGGAACACCTACCTCGACAAGACCTTCGGCACCACGTGCCCGGATATCTCCTCCTTGAGCGACGTCGACCGCCAGGGGATCAAGCAAGGCGACGTGATGGAAGGGATGAGCAAGAAGGGCGTCCAGATCGCCTTGGGCTATCCCCCGGACCACGCGACGCCCAACCTCAACTCGGACCGTTGGAAGTATTGGCGGGGCGCCGTCACCAACTTCACGGTGGTGTTCGTGGACGGGATCGTCAAGCGGATCGAAGGACGCTAGCGCCCGCCCGTCGCTTCGCCGCCGGCCAAGCGCAAGAACTGTTCGCCCGCGGAGGCCCCGCGGGCGTTTTTGTCTAAAGCGTTGGGATAGAATGACCGCCGTGGGCGAGCGTCAGCTTCAGGTCCAGGTGCAGCACATCCAGGCGGTGCCCGGGTTGTGGCCGCCGTCGTGGCCGATGGGCCTGACGATGCTGCGGCTGGTGCTGCTGCCGGTGTTCCTTTGGGTGCTGCTGGCCGGCGCGCACGCGCGAGGGCGCGACGAACCATCGTCCGCCTACCGCTACGCCGCCGTCGCCATCTTCGCGGTGATGGCTGCGACCGACAAGCTCGACGGCTACCTCGCCCGCCGCCTCAACCAGACCAGCAAGATCGGCACGCTTCTCGATCCCGTGGCCGACAAGTTGTTGGTCGCCTGCTCGATCATGCTCCTGAGCTTCGAGTGGGTCGCCCCGTCGGGGTTTAAGGTGCCGTGGCCGGTGGTGGCGGCGGTGTACGGAAAGGACGTGGTGGTGGTCGCCGGGTGCCTTGCCCTGCTGTCGCTGGTCGGCCGCGCGACCGTGACCCCGCGTCCGCTGGGGAAGGTGGGGACCGCCCTCCAGCTCGCGCTGATCATCGCGACGCTCGTCGCGCCGGACTTGGCGCGGCTCGGAGACGGCGTGGCGTATTGGCTCGTGCGGGGTCTCTGGTGGGTCGTGGGCCTGGTTGCCGCCGTTTCCGCGGCGGATTACGTCGTTCAGGGCTGGCGACAATTCTCGACCGGCCGCCGGCGGGTGATGGTCGGCGAAGCGGTGAGGGAGAGGTAGCAATCGCCGATTCCGACCTCAATCGGGTCTGCTCCGATCACAACAGCTTCACAAATCCTTCCTGCTCGAAATGATGGTCCGTCGTTAATGCCTCGGTGACGCCGCGCTGGCGCATCAGGAGGAAGCTGACCGCATCGCAAAGCGAGTAGACTTTGTCGGGGCGTTGTCGCAGGAGATCTATGGCGTGGCGATGGAAGTCCAGGTCAACCCAGTGAATGCTGACGGCGGGATCCTGTGAAGTTCGTTGACGAAACCGAGCGTGATATTGCGATCCAGATGGCGGGCGGTGCAGAGGGCAACCAGCTCGGCCAAAACGTAATTGTGGGTGAGGCGCAACGCGGCGGAGTGGAGCAAGGAAACGGCGTCGCCGTGTCGGTCATCGGCGGCGTCGAGGTAACAATAAAGGCCGGACGTATCCAGTAGCATCAGTGCCCCGCCCCGGACTGACCGCCGTACTCGTCCGCGAGGTCGGCATCAATGCGCTGGTTGTCTGCGCCGTGGGTTTCTTTGCTGTTGATTGCCCCGGCATATCGCCTCCAGCCCGCTGGTGCGGGTGGTGCCTCGCCGGCGGGTTGCCGCACGACGACAGTCACTTCTGCCTGGTCTCCTTCGCGCAACTCGGGCGAGCGCACCTCGACCACGCCACCCGGTTGAACGGTCACGATCTGCTTAATGGCCGTAGGCATGCAGTAAGTATAACAGAGCCTACAATCCCTGCGCAGGAGGGGCAGCAAGAGCAGGAGCGCGCGATCGGAGCCGACATGGCATTTGCCTCCATCCCCGAAGTCATCGAAGAACTGAAAGCCGGCCGGATGATCGTCCTCGTGGACGACGAGGACCGCGAGAACGAAGGCGACCTCGTCATCGCCGCCGAGCACTGCACACCGGAGGCGATGAACTTCATCCTCGGCTTCGGCCGCGGCACGGTCTGCCTGGCGCTCTCCGGCGACATCTGCGATCGCCTGCGCCTGCACCCGCAGACCGACCTGAACAGCTCGCAGCTCGGCACCGCCTTCACCGTTACGATCGACGCGCACCCGAAATTCGGCGTGACCACCGGCGTTAGCGCCCGCGACCGGGCGACGACCGTGCAGGTGGCGATCGCCGACGACGCCCAGCCGCAGGACCTGCTCCGCCCCGGGCACATGAACCCGCTGCGCGCCCGCGACGGCGGCGTGCTCGTGCGGGCCGGCCAGACCGAAGGCTCGGTGGACCTGGCGCGCCTCGCCGGCCTCAAACCGGCCGCGGTCATCTGCGAAGTCCTGCGCCCGCAGGATGGCGAAGCGATGCGGCGTCAGGAATTGGAGGCGTTCAGCCGCGAACACGGCCTGAAGATGGCCACCATCGCCGACCTGATCAGCTACCGCCTCAAGCGCGAGCAATTCGTTAAGCGCATCGAGAGCGTCACGATGCCGACGCGCTGGGGCGAGTTCCGCCTGCACGCCTACCAGAGCGCGGTGGACCCGCAGCCGCACCTGGCGTTGTGCAAGGGCGGCGTGGGGGAGCTGGACGAGACGGGGAAGATGATCGTGCAGAACGAGCCGGTGATGGTGCGCGTCCACAGCGAATGCCTGACCGGGGACGTGTTCGGTTCCGAGCGATGTGACTGCGGGCCGCAGCTTTCGACCGCCATGCAGATGATCGAGCGGGCCGGCAGGGGGGTGTTGCTGTACCTGCGCCAGGAGGGCCGCGGCATCGGCCTGGCGAACAAGCTCCACGCGTACGCTCTTCAGGAGAAGGGGTTGGACACGGTCGAGGCCAACGTGAAGCTCGGCCTCCCGGTGGACAAGCGCGATTATGGGATTGGCAGCCAGATCCTGCGGGACCTTGGGCTGCGCAAGATCATCATCCTGACGAACAACCCGAAGAAGATTTACGGCATCGAGGGTTACGGGCTGGAGGTGGTGGACCAGGTGCCGATCCGCGTCGAGCCGGGGGAGCACAATCGAAGGTACCTGGAGACGAAGAAGGAGAAGATGGGGCACACGCTGTGAGGAGGCCCGAATCAAACCCGAAGTCCGAATGACCAAGCATGCGTTCCTTCGGCCACTCGGGTTTCGAGTTTTACCCATCAGTGCTTTTTCCACCACACCAGCGCGACCGCCAAAAGCCCCGCGCCGGTAATCGATAGATAGGGCGTCAGCCCGATGTCCCGCCGCGGCCACGGAAAGCGGATCGGCTCCGTCTCGTCCGGGTGGATGATTCGCCCGCCGGTTGTCTCGGCCAGGCGCCGCATCGCGTCGTAATCGTTTCCGATCGCGTCGAATTCCGGGGGGTAGCGCCCGGCGAGCGCCCGCCTGTCGATGATGCGCTCGTCGGCACGGACGGTGGCGAACGTAGGTCGGCGGGGCGGCGGCAGGGAGAGCTCGTAGCGGCCGGGGGCGGCCTGCGGGACGGTGTGTGATTCGGCGGACGAATCATCGGCGGGCCGGAGCTCGACCGTCAGCGGCTGGTCGTTGAGGTATTTGCCGTTGTCGGCCGCGTCGATGGTAATGCGCAGGTCCGTCGCCGTGCTCCAGTTGACTTGGAAGCGGGGGTCGCGGGGCGGCTCCGCGATCAGGTTTGCCATCGCCGTGATTTCACCGGGTGCCGGCGTGAATGCTGCCGCGAGCACGCGGCCGGTGCCGGCCTGCCATCGCGCGGCCATGGGCACGCGGTCGGCCAACGGGGGATCGGCGGCGTCGGCGAGCAATTCGGCGCCGTCTTTGAGCCACGTGCGGTTCCAGCGGTCCACGCGCCTGTGGCCGAGCGAATCCAGCGGTGGGAGGAAGCGAAGGTCGGCCGTGGCGCGCCGCAGCCGGTCCGGCATGGCGGCGCGGGTCAATTTCTGAATCCCCGCGGCCCACCGCGCGGGATCGGATTCGGCCAGGATCGTGCCGCCGGTGCCGGCGACCACGGACCGGAGCTGCCCGAGCCCGCGGCCTTGGCCGATGGCGAGCAGGTGCAGGCGAATCTTCTTTGCGCCGAGCCGCGCGGCCAGTGCCGCGGGCGCGTCGATTTGCGTGTCGGCGTCGGTGAGCAGCAGCAGTTCCTTTGGAAGTGCGGCGTCGGACTGTTCCGCGAGGCGCAGCAGGGCCGGTTCCAGGTTCGTCGGGCCGCGCGGCCGAACGTCCGGCGGCGGAAGGGGCTGGCGGGCCGCCTCGCGCACCAGCTTGCCCGCCGTCCACCAGCGAAGCCCGGCGGAGAAATCGCCCACGCTCACCAGGTCGTCCGGCGGCAGGCGGGGCAGGGCGCGAACAATGGCTGAAGCGGCCAGGTCCCAGCGGGACGGCCCGCCGGGCTGTGCGTCGGCGTCCTCGGCCATCGAACCGCTGCTGTCGGCGACGAGGAGCCAGTGCGTGGTAGGCTGCGGCGGGTCGCTGGCCAGTGGCGAGAGCGCGTCGAGCGTCGAACCGGAATAGGCGCCGGCCGCGAAGGCGTGATCCCCGCCGAGGATGAGGACCGAGCCTTTGAGGTCGCGGACGTATTGCTCGAGTCGCTGCCGGCGATCCGGCGCGATGGCGTCGGCGGGCAGGTTGGCCACGGCGATTACCGCCGGGGCCAGGTACGCGGCAGGGTCACTCGGGAGGGCGGCGGGTGGGATCACGCGCCAGGAACCATCCGGCGGAGGTCCGGCGCCGACCCACCAGCGCTGCGCGGTCCGCGGCGGAGGTAATTGGATCGAGAGCGCGTCGTTTTCCAGCCAGGAATCGCCGGGCGAGATTTCGGCGGCGGCGGCCGGTGCATCCGGCGCGAGCGGCCGGGCGACGGCGATGGCGCCAGCGGGCAGATCGGTCGAGTCCGGCGGTTCGGTGCCGCGCAGCTCGAGCCGGCGCGGCGCGGACACCGCCGATCGCGTGACGCTCGCGACCAGTTCACCCCCGCGGATTTCCAGACGATTCACCGCCGCATCCGCCGGGTTGTCGAGTGTCGGATCGGCGACAACGTAAGTCGGCGGCGCGGACGCCGTCAGCACGAACCGCGCGTCGGAGAAGAGCAGGATCGCCGGTGCGTCCGGCGGCGGCGAGAAGACCGTGCGCTCGCCGGTAACATCCGGCAGCGGATCGCCGCCGGGGTCGGTGCTCTGGCGCTCCGAGAAATAAATCAGCCGATAAGGCGTGCCCGCCAGGAGCCGGTCGATGCGGCGACGCAGCGTAAGGCGGTCGCGGTAGCTCGCCGTGCGCGTGCTGGGCGAGAGGTCCACCATCACCGCGACTTCGCGCGCCGACGGCCGGTGCCACGTCAGCCCGCCGGCAGCGAGGGCGAAAAGGGCCAGTGCCGCGACGCCGAGCGCGCGGGTGAATTTGGGCGCGTCGGCATGGCGAATCAACGTCATGACGACTGTCGCAATGGCGAACAAAAACCCCGCGCCGAGCAGGAGCGGGGATGTGAAGCTCAGCGTAGGATCGGCCATTGGCGTGTCTCGATTCTAATGCCCGCCCGAACCATACTGCACCGACTGCACGCGTCGGCCTCTTGCTTGCCCGCCGCGCCGCCGGGGGGTAGAAGTGCCCCCATGCGCTCCGCCCGATCCACGACGATCCTCTGCGTCCGCAAAGGCGATCAGGTCGCCCTCGGCGGCGACGGGCAGGTAACACTCGGCAACACCGTCGCCAAGGCGGATGCCGTCAAGGTCCGGCGCCTGGCCGGGGGCAAGGTGTTGGTGGGATTCGCCGGCAGCGCGGCCGACGCATTCGCCCTCCTGGAACGATTCGAGAAACGCCTCGGCGAATACCCGGACAACACCAAGCGCGCCGTCATCGAGCTGGCCAAAGAGTGGCGGACCGACCGCGTCCTCCGCCGGCTCGAAGCGATGCTCGCCGTCGCGGATAAGACCACCAGCCTGATCGTCAGCGGCGCCGGCGACGTCATCGAGCCGACCGACGGCGTGATCGGGATCGGCAGCGGCGGGCCGTACGCGCTTTCCGCCGCCAAGGCACTACTGCAACACTCCGATCTCTCGGCCAAGGAGATTGTCGAAGCCGCCCTCAAGATCGCCGGTGAAGTCTGCATCTACACGAACACGACCATCAAAGTGGAAGTCCTCTAGCGATCGGTTTGAGAATCCGCTCCCCGCCACGGAGGCCGCTTCGTGCCTTCGTGTCTTCGTAGCCATACCGTCTTGGACGAGCGAGAAGAGGCATTCTCCCGCCGCTGTTGTTAACATGCCCCACATCCTTTTCGTCGTAAGTAATTGAACCGATCCGACCACCCCCCCACAAAGGAGGGCCCATGTCGTTGGTGCTGGCGCTGGACCAGGGGACCACCAGCTCGCGCGCGATCCTCTTCGACCGCCGCGGCGAAATTCGCGGGGTCGCCCAGCGGGAATTCCGCCAGATCTTCCCACGCCCCGGCTGGGTCGAGCACGATCCCGAGGAGATCTGGTCGTCGCAGCACGCCGTCGCGGCCGAGGCCTTGAAGAACGCCGGCGTCACGGCCGCCGACGTCGCCGCCATCGGGATCACCAACCAGCGCGAGACCACGATCGTCTGGGACCGCCAGACCGGCCGGCCGATCCACAACGCCATCGTGTGGCAGGACCGGCGCACCGCCGAGTTTTGCGACCAGCTCAAATCGGGCGGCCACCTCGCGACCGTTCAGCAGAAGACCG
>Ga0308175_100002531_pt1 | contig 12520 bp, 7 predicted proteins | sample PhyCR1_3_FD_203893 | JGI IMG/M metagenome (GOLD analysis project Ga0308175, IMG submission 203893) | Soil microbial communities from UC Gill Tract Community Farm, Albany, California, United States - DLSLS.C.R1 | ecosystem: Environmental > Terrestrial > Soil > Agricultural land | place: USA... | reverse complement strand
CCGCCTTTGCACCCGCGGTGTTCGCGTTCTTGATCGTCTGGGCCTCGTCGAGGATCGCGTATTCGAACTCGACGTCCTTCAACAGCAGTGCGTCGCGACGCAGCGTTCCGTAGGTGGTGAGCACGAGATCATGACCGCGCACGCCGTCGACCGTTCGATCCGGACCGCTCAAATCCAGCACCTTCAGCTCCGGAGCAAACCGCCGCGCCTCCTGCACCCAGTTGAAGAGGACTGATCGCGGAACGACGACGAGCGACGGCCCCTTCGCCTCGCGTCTCGCGCGGAGGCGGTCCAGCCAGGCGAGCACCATGACGGTTTTGCCAAGCCCCATGTCATCGGCCAGGCAGCCGCCAAACCCGAAGCGACGCAGGAACGCGAACCATCCGAGCGCGTCGCGCTGATAATCGCGCAGCGTGCCGGCGAACGAGCGGGCGGCGTCGAGCGGCGTGAGCCCGCCGCCGAGCGTGGCAAGATCTTCGCGCGCGAGCTGGAATCGCTCGTCGAATCGAACGTCCGGTTCGCTCGCCAGCGCCGCGTCCAGCAGTGCGGCCTGCGACATCCGGAAGCGCACGTGATCCCCCGAGGTATCGCCCGCGCTGGCGATGCCGGCAAAGCGGCGCAGCCACTCCTCCGGCATCATCCCCTCGCTCCCATCGTCGAGGACGACGGTCGTGCGGCCGTGGCGGAGCGCCTCGAGCAGGCGCGACAGCGGCGCCGTTTGTCCCTCACCGAAATCGACCGCGCCGTGCAGCTCGAACCAGTCGATTCCAGACCGCACCTCGGATCGCGTCGCCCTGGGCGTTCGGAACGCACGCCCCTCGGCTTCGACGCGCCATCCTTCCGACGTCAGTTCGCGGACGACGCGTGGCAGGTGCGCGGCAGCAATCCGTAGCATCTGGCGGCCGTTGCGGTAGTCCCAGCGCCGCTGGAATCCGAGGTCCGCGAGGCGCTTGAGCGCGGCGGATTCTGCGCCCGGATCCCGGCGCAGGAGTCGGCGCGTGTGTGGATCGAAGACTGTGGGGCCGGCTTCGGCGTCGACGGTCGCACCGCCGTATTCGAAGGTGACCGCCGCGAGCAGCGAGGAGCCCGCGGCGCTGCTGTCGGCTTTAATCTCGACGATTGGACGGGGAGGCTCCGCGACGATGTCGAACTGCAACTCCTCGGGAAGGTCCGTCGGATCAACGCCGGAACGGGCAAGGACGTCCACGAGCTGGCCTGTGGCCCCGGCGGGGATCGCCAGCGGCCCGGTGCCTCGCAACTGAGCGAGGAGCGTGAACGCGCCGCGAGCGTCGAACATGGCGACGCGGCCCGCGTGAACGAAGTAGCCGCTCGGCAGGATCATCGTCGGTTCGCGGATCAGCAGCCGTTCGCCTCCACGGACCAGCGCGCCGTCGATCGAGATGCTTGCGTCACGTGATGGGTGGCCGACCTCGAGCCTGAACGTCCACGGCGGTCCGCCGTCCCACAGCAGTGGAATGAGTTCCTCACCGGGCTGACGGCGGACGCGCAACACCGCGCGTCCCGACTGCACGATGGTGGGGAGCACGCGATCCAGCAGCGGTTCAGCCAGACGAAACGACGCGAGGCCCTGCTCGCCGAAGTAGCTGCCGTAGTACCCATCGCGCGCGCCGAGCAGGAGCTGCATGATCTCGCGGTCGACCGGATCGGGCAGGTGCGAGATGTCCCGCGTCGAGACGGCGACGGCCCGTGGCCGGCCCCATCGGCCCTGGGCTGTGCGGGTGCGGGACAGCACGCTCAACGCGACCGCGGACGTCGCCAGCGAGGCCTCACGGTCGATCGCGTAGACGATCTCGACGTCGCGAAACCGCGGCGGCGGCACATCGCGTTCCGCGCGGGCGATTTCGAGCGCGACGTTGGAGAGGAACTTCTGCCAGGACGCGGTGTCCGGGGCGCTGGCCGAAGACGACGAATCGGGTCGCAGGCGCAGCGGCTCACCGCCGTCCTGCGCGAGCCCGAGCAAGCCGCTGCGCTCGCATTCGAGCAGGACGGCCCAGATGTGCTTGCAGACCTCGTCCCGATCACGAAAGAACTGACACTCGCACGAGACCGTCAGCTCGCTGGCATTGCGCGCAATCCACACGCGGTAGGGATGCGAGCCGCGCACGATCGCATCGACGCGCTCGGGCGTGGCTTCCGTGTGGATGACACGACCCAGGGCACGGTAGTCCTCGCCTCTCGCACGCACGGCCGGGGGGACCTGGCGCTTGAACGCGCGCGACAGGGGCATCCGATCAGTCTAACGTGCGCGTGCGGGTGCGCGTGCGAGGGCGGGAGGGGGTGCGGGCGCGTGTGGGTGCGGGGGCGTGCGGGGCGTCAGCGTTGGACGTGCGCGTCGCGAGTGTCGGCAGCGGCTCCGCTCGCCTTGATCGCGCTCTCACTGTCCCCGAGCGGAATGGCCATCGCGACGGGTTCGTTCGCCGTCCATCGCAGTCGATCAGGCGAGCGGCGCGGTCCGGGGCTCGTTCGCCGCGACGATTCCCGCTAGCGACAGCTCCGATTGTCGTCTGCCGCGCGCCTGACACGCGCATGTGCACGCACTTACGCGTCGCGAAGTGCCTCGATCGGACTCACACGCGCGGCGCGCGCGGCCGGCGCGAGCGCGGCGGCGATCGCGAGCAGGAGCAGTCCTGCTGCAGCCGAAGCGTAGCTGCGCGGATCAGCGGGCGTGGTTCCGTACAGCAGCGTCGTCATCGTTCGGCTGACGACGAACGCAGCCGGGAGACCCACGGCGAGACCAGCCAACGCCTGGCGGAGCGATCGTCGCAAAACGAGCGAAAGGATGTCCGAAACGTCCGCGCCGAGCGCGATTCGAACGCCCATCTCGTGCCGGCGCTGCGCGACCGAGTACGACATCACCGCATACATGCCCGCGAGCGCGAGCAGCACGGCGAGCATGGCAAGAATGCCGAGCAGCGACGCATGGAAACGCGGCTCCGCGACCGACGCCCGCAGCAGCGCGGTCATCGTCAGCAGTCCGGTGATCACGGCGCCCGGCGCGAGAGTGTGGACGGCTGACCGGACCTGCGCTGCGATCGATGCGGGGTCTCCTGAAGTCTCGATGACCAGATAGAAGCCGCGCGCCGGCGCGACCGTGAACGGGATGTACAGCTCCGGACGCGAGGCGGCGCTGTCGCCGGAGAGCCGCGCGTCGCGTGCGACGCCCACGACGTCAAACGTGTCGTCCGCGGAACGCCCGGCGCGGAAACTCACGCGCTGACCGAGCGGGTCGGTGCCCGGGAGGAAACGCCGCACGAACTCCTGGTTGACGACCGCGACGGAGAGCCGCTGAGCCATATCCGTCTTGTCGAGATCGCGTCCGGCAGCGATCGGCGTCTGCAGCGTCGAGAAATAGTTGCTGGTGACTGCACGGACATGGACGGCGTCGGGAGACGGACCGCCCGCGACCTGCCGCCCCCCGACCGACACGTCGGGAACCCAGGACAGCCCGGTGAGTGGCAGATCGGTCGCGGCCGCAATCTCACGCACTCCCGGCATGCTGCCGATCCGCGCCTGGAGATCGGCCACCAGCGCAATGGAGTCCTCGTTGCGGGCGGCCGTGTTGCCGATGCGGAGGATCAGCTTGTGTTCGGGATTGAAGCCGGGATTCGACGGCCGCAGCGTCGCAAATGTCTCGACAAGCAGACCCGCAATCACCAGGACGACGCAGGCGACGGCGATCTCTGCGGAGACCAGCAGCGAGCGAAACCACTGCAAACGCCGCGACCCCCCGAGCTGCCTCGCGCCACTGCGCAGCGTGCTGTTGAGATCAACCCTGCCGGTCGAGACGAGCGGCCCGAGCACGAACGCGAGCGATGTGGCAAGCGCGAGAACCGCGGTGAAAAGGATCACCGCGGCACTCGTATGCGCCTCCTCGATCCGCGGCACGCGATACGGCGCGAGCACGATGAGTGCGCGGACGGCTACGCTCGACAGCCAGAGCCCAATGGCGGCTGCGCCGGCGGACAGGAACAGGCTCTCCCAGAACAAGCCGCGCGCCAGGCGACCGCGCGAGGCGCCGAGCGCGAGTCGGACCGCCGCCTCCCGGGTGCGCGCTACGCTTCGCGCGAGCACCAGGTGCGTCACATTCGCGCACGAGATGAGGAGCACGAGGATCGACGCGGCAAACATCAGCCGCAGGGCCAGCGCCGACGCACCCAGCACGTGATCCTGCAACCCCTCGACCTGGACGACAACCGCGCCTGGGCGCGAGGCATTGCGCCCGGCGAACGCGGCTGCAAGGCTGGTGGCTTCGCTGCGCGCGGCGGCGAGCGTTACACCAGGCTTCAGCCGGCCGATCGCGGGGCACAGTTCGCCGCGCGGCAACGGCAGGAGGGGCATGATCAGCGATACGACGCCTTGTGACAATGGACCGGTGGACGCGATCGTGCCGACGACCACGTACCGCTCGTTCACGTAGCCCGTGCCCACGAGATGCACCTCGCGCCCGATCGCTGCGGCGGCGGATCCGAAGAGCCGCGCCGCGAGGCGGTCTGTGACGATCACCGACGGCGAACCTGAGTCGAAGTCGACGCCGCCGAGCACGCGTCCCGCGGTCGGGCGCAGCGCGAGCATCGGAAAGAAATCGCGGGAAACGAGGAGCGACTGGATCCGCTCCGGACCGTCGGGCGTATCCACGTTCGGCACGCCCGGATCGACGGCGGCGAACGCGTCGTAGGACGTGGATGCCTGCCGCCATTCCTCGAATCGCGTCGTGCTGATACCGCGGCCGGTTATGGTGACCAGCCGATCGGACGCGGGATACGGGAGCGGGCGCAGCAGAACCGCGTAAAGAATACTGAACCCCGCGGCGCTCGCCGCGAGACCCAGCGTCAGCGTTGCAAGCGCCACCGCGGAGAAGCCCGGCGCCTTCAGCAGGCCGCGCACCGCGAAGCGCAGGTCATCCATCACGGCTGCGCACATTATAGGCAATGAATCGCCGGTGTTCACCGTCGCGTTCGGGGGCACGCGCAGGCACGTCGATCGTTCAACCGCGCCGACGGCGTTGTCTCGCGCGCGGGCGAGTCGAACTGCCTCCCCATTGAGCCAGGAACTGTGTCACGAAGGCATGTTCAGCGGCTGGTTCGACCGCCAGCGGCGCAAGCGCCAGCGCCACCGACAGCGCGAGGTGATAACCCGTAGCGCGGGAGACGACGGCGCGCTGGTAGGCAGGGTGCGTGTCGTTGATCCAGATCGTACTGTCGACCAGCCGCGCGAGTTCGAGATCGTCGGGCCGCGATTCGAACTGCACGAGCAGACCGTAACGCGCCGGACGCCGCCGGCCCTGCACAGTGGACAGCGATCCCACCGGTATGTGCGCCGCGCCGCCGCCGTTGCCGCCGGACGCCGCCGGCCGCGGGACCCCTTCCTGCGGCTCCGGCTCCACACGGGGCTGTCCTTCGGCGCGAGGTTCACCGGCGGGTGGTTCGGCCACGCCCCGGTCGCTGTCTTCTGGCAGCCCCTCTCCTTCCGGATGCTCCCGCAGAACGCCCGCACCCTCCGCGTCGCCTTGATCCATGCAAACATTGGCGAACAGCGAGCCGGGTACCTGCTCGGGTCCGCGGCCTGGCATCGGCAGGCGCTTCTGTCCACCGGGGCGGCGGTCGACCAGTGACCGCAGCAAGGGGAAGTCGTCCACGAGATCGTCGATCACCCGTTCGAGATCGCGCTCGAGCCGTTCCGTGCGCGGCTTCGGTTCGCGCTCCGGGGTGTCGCCCCATGCAGCGAGCTGCTGTGAGACGACCTCCTGGATCGCCTTGCGGTAGGCCAGATAGACGCCGCCACGATCGCCAGTGCGGATGAAGTCGCTCTTGTTGAGAGTCAGACATGCGGCGAGGTCCGGGACCTCGATCAAGCCGGTGATGCGCGACGCGTCTGCCGGCGCGAGACCCAGCCAGTCCCACCCGCGGCGGATCACTTTCCCAAACGTGCTGACCGCAATCCCCTGTTCCTCGTCTGCTTGCGGTGTGGAGTGGCGGGCCAGGTAACCGACAGCCGAGGGCGTCTTCCGACGCCCGATACGAATCGCGAGCGGCGCGCGGTCTGCATCGACGCGGCCACGCGCGAGCACGCGTCCGTCGACCTCGAACGTGATGCCGAGTGGATACTTCCGACGCAGCACGTCGTCAAACGCGTGGCCGAGCAGCGGCGCGTAGTGCCGACGAATCGTGTCCTCGAGATAGCCACTGTCGAGGAGCGGCGAGAGCTGGTTGTCGAGCACCAGGCGCACCGCGGTGCCGCGCGAGGTCACTGCCCCCGCCGGTGCGACCCACTTCCAAGGCGCGCGGTGGCGCGATTTCAAATGCCACGTGGTTGCAACGTGCGTCGTCCCTCGACGCGTTTCGGTGACGACCTCGCGGCACACGAGCAGGCCCAGCTTGATCCCGACTCCCGCGAAGCCGATGCTTTCACCGCGCGTCTTGGTGCTGGCGGCGATGTCATGGTAGCGGGCCAGCTCCCGCCGCTGCATCCCGCGTCCGTCGTCCACGACCGTCAGCGCCGCGACGGTGCGGTCGGCGGCGATGCGGATGCGCGCCCCGCCGGAGTCGAGCGCGTTGGCGATGATTTCGGTCAGGATGGTCTGCTCGATCGGCCCGCTGTACGCGTCGCGGAGATCCTCGAGCAGATGCTGCAGGTCGACCCGCGTCTCACCCACTGGCGCATTGTATCGCTCGCACCGCTCGGCTTCCGCGGCGGAGCGGCGATAAAGGCAGTGTCTGAGGCTCAGGAGCGGCGCGCACCCACCCGCGCACGCGCACCTCTCCCGCGCACGCACACGCGCACGCACCCGCACCCGCGCACCTCCTCCCGCGCACGCCCATGCACCCGCTCACGCGCACGCGTTCACGTCCGCGCCTCAGATGCGTAGTGCAGTTGCCGCGCGAAGCCGTCGATGACCTCACGCTTCGCGAGCTTCGTCCGCCAGCGCTCTGGGATTGACTCAACCCCGTAGTACGCACCGGCGAGCTGACCGTAGACCGCGCCCGTCGTGTCGGCGTCTTCGCCCAGGTTGACCGCGAGCAGCGCGCCGTCTTCGAAGCAGGTGCTCTTCGCAAACGCCCAGAGTGCGGCTTCCAGCGTGCGTGTGACGTAGCCGCTGCCGCGGATGATGGGCGGTTCTTCGCGACGGAACGAGCCGCCCGCCACATAGGCGATCGCATGCGTCAGCGGTTGACGCGTCCAGAGGTCCTCCACCGGCGTGAAGTGCGGCGCGAGCAGTTCCTCGCGGCTGCGGCCATCGAGGGCGCCGACGATCAGTCCCGCGAAGTAGCGGCACGCGTCCACCGCTTCGGGATGTCCGTGTGTTGTCTTCGAGCTGAGCGCGGCGTTCTCGATCGCGCCGAGCGGATCGCCGCTGAAGAACAGCGGAACCGGCGCGAGCCGCATCAGCGATCCGTTGCCGGCGGAATTGGGCGCCGCACTTCCCGCATAGGGTTCACTGAAGCGCTCGAACCGCGCGAGCGCGGCCAGCACGGTCCCGCCGATATCGAAGCAGACACCGGTGCTGCTGTGATGGCCCGTCCGCTTCCAGCGGACGTAGCGCGAAAGCTGGTCGTAGGGATCGAACCCGTTGGATTCGAGCAGGCTCTCTGCCAGGCACAGCGCCATCGACGTGTCGTCCGTCCACTCGCCTGGCTGCAGGTTGAAGGGGCCGCCGCCGACCATGTCGTCAATCGGCTGGAACTCGCCGGGACGTGTGAACTCGAGCGTCGTCCCGAGTGCGTCACCGGCCGCGAGGCCGAGCAGCGCTCCGCGTGCGCGCGCGAGCCCGTCTGGCGCCCGCTCTACGCGCATCCCGACCACCCACCTGCGCACGAGCCCCCACCCGCGCACGCGTGCGTCGCACGCCCACGCGCACTCACACGCCCACACAGCACGCCCATCAGTTTACAGGCGCGGCGCTCAGGAACCGCGTACACTGATCGGGTCCGCGCACGACCAACACGCTCACGCGCGAGTCCAATCACCTATGAGCAACGACGAGCGCTCTGCGTGTGGATAGAGGCTCGAGTATGGTCTTCCACCCTAAACAGCGCGGTTGGCCGGTATCGATGCTCTGTCGATCTGAGCTGCGTGGATTCGACTACTCCACGAGGAAGTTGAAAGGATGCTCAACATGGCACAAGCGAAGAGTCCAGTTCCCCAGGGATTGCACACCGTCACGCCCCACCTCATCTTCGAAGATGCCGCCAGGGCAATCGACTTCTACAAGCGCGGGTTTGGGGCCCAGGAAATCAACCGCTCCGTCGGGCCGGACGGCAAGATCATGCACGCCGAGCTGAAGATCGGCGATTCGCACATCTACGTGAACGATGAGATGGGAGGGGCGAAAGGACCAAAGGCGCTCGGCGGTTCGCCCGTCAATCTGTGGATCTACGTGCCCGATGCGGACGCGGTGTTCAACCAGGCGCTGAAGGCCGGCGCGACACAGGCGTCCAGCCCGATGGGACAGATGCAGGATCAGTTCTGGGGCGATCGATGCGGCACGCTGATCGATCCCGCCGGCTACCAGTGGACGGTTGCCACACGCAAGGAGGATCTGACGCCCGACGAGATGAAGCGCCGCGCCGATGAGTTCTTCAAGCAGTTCGCTGGCGCGACACCCAACGCCTAAGCGGCCCGCACCCCGCCTCACCGCTGCAGCCGGCCGCGCCAGTGGCGTCGGCCGCAGCGCATCTTGCGGATGTCAGCGGCAGTCGCACGCATCAGCGAAGTCGTTCTATCGCCCGGCTAGTATCGGCACGAGGTCGTGCCAGAACGCCACCGCGTCGTAATACGATTTGGCCGGGAGGCGCTCGTCGCGCCCGTGCGCGCGCGAGTCGGCGGGATCGTCGAACTCCGCCTTGAGCCCGTAGACGGGCACGCCGGCGTTTCGAACATACAACCCGTCGGTCGCGCCGGTTTCCATCTGAGGGAGGACGCTCACTCCAGGGAAGTGGGTCGCGGCGACCTGCTCGATGGCTTTCATCACCTCGGGGCGCAGCGGCGAGGCCGGGCTCTCTTTCGGAGCCGTCGCGATCTTCAGCTCCGCCTTCGCGGGCTGAAAGAGTTCTTCGAGCTTCTGCTGGACCTGAGCCGGCTTGTCCTGCGGCAGGATGCGGCAGTTCACGTTGACGGTCGCCGTTTGCGGCAGCGCGTTCGGCGCATGCCCGCCTTCGATCATGGTCGCCACGCATGTCGTCCGCATGAGCGCGTTGAACTGCGGATCCGCCGACAGGCGACCAATGACTTCCGGGGAAGCCGTTCCCGCCGCGACGGCTTTCATGTCGGCGCCCACGTCCGTCGAGCGCAGTGCTGCGTCGCGCTCGAAGTACGTGCGTGTGGCTTCGTTCAGTTCCACCGGGAACTGATACGCAGCGAGGCGATCGAGCGCCTGCGACACACGGTAAATCGGGTTGTCGGCGTTCCGCGGGCGCGAACTGTGGCCGCCCTTGTCGGTGACGGTGAAGCGGTAGTCCGCATAGATTTTCTCGCTCACCTGTACGTTGAGCAGCGTCCGCTTTCCGTCGATCAGATCGCCTGCGCCCGAGTCCGCGTTCAGCGCCAGGTCGGCGTTTCTGATCGCCGGCACGTGGTCGATCATCCAGCGGATCGTCGTACCGCCCGTCTCTTCGTCTGACGTGAGGATGCCGATCACGTCATGCGCGGGGACGAGGCCGTCGCGCTTCCAGCGGATCATGTTCGTGACGATGTTCGCGTCACCCTGCTTGTCGTCCGCGACCCCACGTCCGTAGAAATAGCCGTCGCGCTCGGTGAACGTGAACGGCGGCACGCTCCAGTCCTCCGGCCGCGCCGGGACGACGTCGAGGTGTGCCATCAGCACGATGGACTTCTCCGCCGAGCGGCCGCGAAGGCGGATGAACACATTCGAGTGCTTCGCGTCAGGCCCCATGACCTGCACGTCGTCGTGGCTGAATCCCGCCGCGAGCAGGCGCTGCTCGATGGCTTTGGCCGCGGCCTCGGTGCCGATGGTGTCAGTGGTGGTGTTGATTTCGACGAGTTGTTTCAGAACATCGTGCGCAAGCTGCTGATCGGGCGTAAGAGGGGTTTGCAGAATTGCGGCGATGACCCCGACCAGAACGGCGGCAGTGTGCACGGTGTCTCCTGGAATGATCGAGCGGTTGACTGATCATACAGCGGAGATCACGTTGCCGGCGGACGCCGGCCCGGAGAGACTGTCAACGGCAGCCGGGGATGCCGCGGTACGGCAATCTCCGGCTACCGTTCAGAGAGTTATGCGAGACGGATGTTCTCGCCGCGGGGACCCTTCGGCCCCTGGCCGCGATCGAACGTGACCGCCTGCCCTTCGCGCATTTCGTCGAATCGGGTCTGGGTGCACGCCGAGTTGTGGAAGAAGTACTCGTTGCCGTCATCCGCGAGGATGAAGCCAAACCCTTTGTCCGCGACGAGGCGCTTGATCGTACCGTTGAGAGATGCCATGTGCTGATTCCTTCGAAGATCCATGAGACGAAACGTATCAGCAGGAGGGAGGATGGATCTTCCGACGCTGCCGGTTGCCGGCTGGGCGCTGGATAGACGCTGGCGGCTTACGTACAGACAAACGAAACTTCAGTATACCGCAAACCGGCGGATCGCGCCAGTCCGCAACCCCGTTCAGGTCCGGAACCCCCATCGCTCGGCCGGCCGACGCTCAAGCGTCCGGGCTGCTGCGCCGCGCCTTCCCTGCCCCCGAGCGCAGCGCCATGGCGTTCGATACCGCGTAGTGCTCCTGTTTGAGCGCCATCGCGGGCATGACCATCGAGTAGTCAGGACGCCGCTCGTGCAGCGACGCGACAATCTCGAGCAGTTCCGGATCCGCCCCGGCGTATTTCCTGATCCTGTTGGCGGTCTTTTCGAGAACCGCCCCCGCTTCTTCGAAGCGACCGCGGCGATTCAGCTCGAGCGCCTCGCTCATTGCCTTCGCCGCATAAAGTTTCGCCACCTCGCGATCTACGACGACGTTGCGGCGTTGCGCGCTGTTTGCGTCGTGGTCGCCGAATGTCCAGACGAGGTCGGGGGTGACCGCCCGCAGGACGCCACCGGTGTCGCTCACGCTGAACAGCGCGCGCGTGCCGCGCCCCTTCTCCCCCTGCGGAAAGACCAGCTTGAACACGAGCGCGACGTCCTGCCGCGATACGACGTCCCCGATCGACACGGCGGCCCCGCCTCCCTGCTGCGGCTCCATGCGGAATCGATTGAGCGTCGTCACGGTAACACCGGCCTCCGGCCGTACGGTGACGACGACGTCGCGTGCCACGGTTTCGAGCGCTTCGCCAAGTTCGCTGGTGAGGCAATCGGCGATCTGCACCGGTTGCTCGATGAAGTAGAAGTGGCCGCCTCCGGCGTGCGACATCGCTTCGAGCAGGCCCTCGTCGAAATCCGCGCCGAGGCCGATGGTCGTCGTCGTGATCCCCCGTGAGCGCAGTTGCTCCGCATGCCGTGCGAGGTTGTTGCGATCGGTGATGCCCTCGTTCGCGAGGCCGTCGGTCAGCAGCACGCATCGAGAGGTCTGTCCATGACGCAGATGCACGGCGATCTCCTCGCAGCCTTTCAGCCAGCCGCCACCCAGATTGGTGTTGCCGCGCGCCTGGATCTGCTCCACCTGGGTGATGGCGTGCCTGACGGCCTCGGCGGACGCCTCGGTCGACGAGACGACGACGTCGATCGCGTTGTCGTACATGACCACCGCGAACCGGTCCGTCGGTCGCAGCATCCGCAGCGCCTGGACGACGGCGTCGCGCGCGAGACGGATCTTTTCGCCGCCCATCGATCCGGATCGGTCGATGACGAACGCGACGTTCACCGGATCCCGCGAACGGCTCGTCGCTGCTTCCGGCGCCGTGAAGGTGAGAAGCGCGTACCGAGTGCTGTTGCCCGACGTTCGTATGAGCCTGCGATCCGCCTGGACCTGGATGTTCATGGCTGCTCCTCTCCTTCCGCTCCGAAGATCTGCCGTGCGGCGGCCATCAGCTTGTCGACCTGCCGCTGCTCCACCCGAGAGAGCGGCCGCCGGATGTGGAGTTCGATGCCGTCGGCAAACGTGTGGCGCTCCCACTGCGAGCGTCCGGCCGGGGGGACGGGCATGGGGCTGGCGGCTGCCGCGAGCGCTGACATCGAAGGACGCGGCTGCGTGTGATTGCCAGCCGGCTTCGTCGTCGCCGACTCCGACAGCACGCCCCGGATGTAATCCAGCGCGGAACCTGGCCTCTCGGGTCGGCGCGTTTTCGCTTCTGCGACGAGCGCCTCCACCTGGTCGTCGCTCAGAGGCCGGATGCGCTTGGCGATCTCCGCGAGCGGCAGATGCTGCTTCTGCAGGAGGCGTATCAGTTTCAGCCGCGCGACGTGTCCGGATGTGTATCGTGCCGCAGGGCCTGCGCCGGCGGCCGGAGGCAGCAGGCCCTGCTGGACGTAGAAGTAGACGGTCCGCGACGTGATGTCTGCGCGATCGCACAGCTCGTTGATATCCAGCTCCCCCACGTCGCGGAATATAACAGCGGCACTG
>Ga0308175_100002530_pt1 | contig 12523 bp, 9 predicted proteins | sample PhyCR1_3_FD_203893 | JGI IMG/M metagenome (GOLD analysis project Ga0308175, IMG submission 203893) | Soil microbial communities from UC Gill Tract Community Farm, Albany, California, United States - DLSLS.C.R1 | ecosystem: Environmental > Terrestrial > Soil > Agricultural land | place: USA... | reverse complement strand
CGAGTCCGAGCGCCGCTACACCGAGGCGGACGTGGTCTTCGCCGAGGACCTCGGCCGGCGCGGGGCCATCGCCATCGACAACGCCCAGCTGCACAGCGAGACCCGGGAGGCTGCGGTCCGGCTCCAGCGTGCGGTGCTGCCCGAGCTCGCCGTGGACATCCCCGGCTGGGCGGTGGCCAGCCACTACAGCCCGGCCGGGCGCACCGAGGTGGGCGGAGACTTCTACGACGCCGTCGCGCTGCCGGACGGGCGGCTCGTCTGGTTCGTCGGGGACGTGATGGGACGTGGAGTCGCGGCCGCCGCCTCGATGGCCCAGATGCGGGCCGCGGTCCGTGCGTACATCGCCGTGGACCCGACTCCCGAGGTCGTGCTCGGCAAGCTCGACCTGCTCTTCGCCACCTATGACATGGCCCAGCTCGTGACCTTGGTCTACGGCATCGCCGACCCCGGTCGAGACGAGCTGGTCCTGGTCAACGCGGGTCACCCGCCGCCGGTGGTGCTGCGTCACGACGGGGCTGTCGAGCAGCTCCCGTCCGCGGACGGACCTCCCCTCGGTATCGGGGACGAGGCACGGCGATCGATGGTGATCGGCTTCCACGCCGGCGACACCCTGGTCGCCTTCACAGACGGACTCATCGAACGACGCGGTGAGGACATCGACCTCGGCCAGCTCCGGGTCCTCGAGGGGGTCGCGGGGTTGTCGCGCGATGCCCTCGGGGCTGCCCTGGAGAACCTGGTCGAGGCGGTTCGTGACCACACCCGCGAGGACGACGTCGCGGTGCTGGTGGCACGGCGTACGACCTAGGCGGTTCCGTTGAGTGCTGAGGTCCCCAGCATCGTGATCGTCGATGACGCGCCCGAGGTCCGGCTCCTGATGAAGACGCGGCTGCGCGTGTCCGGCAGGTTCCGCATCGTGGGGGAAGGGTCCGACGGGCGGCAGGCCGTCGAGCTGGCGCGGGAGCACGCGCCGTCGTTGATGCTGCTCGACGTCTCGATGCCCGGCTTCGACGGGCTGCAGGCGCTGCCCCAGGTCCTGGAGGCCTCGCCCGACACGCGGGTGGTGCTCTTCAGCGGGTTCGAGGAACAGGGGCTGGCCGACAAGGCACAGCAGCTCGGTGCGGCGGCCTTCATCGAGAAGTCGGCGCCGGTCGAGACTCTCGTCGAGCGGCTCCTGGAGCTGGCCGGCCGGCCGGCCGGCCCCGACGGCCGCCCGCCCGCACCGGAGCCCTCGGTCGACCAGGGGATCCTCGACGAACACCTCGAACGCTTCCGCGAGGTCTTCGAGGAGGCTGCCATCGGCATGGCGACCATGACGCTGACCGGTCGCCTGGTCCGGGTCAACCGGGCGCTCGCGACGCTGATGGAGGCGCCGCCGGAGGAGCTGGTCGGAGGGTTCTACGGCGACCTGACCGACGGCCGGGAGGACCTGCTGTCGGAGACGCTCGAGGACATCCGGCGGCGGCCCGTCGACGTCGCCCAGCTGGAGCACGGACTCGCGCAGGCCAGTGACCGGCGCTGGGTGCGGGCCACGCTCGCGCCGGTGCGGGACTCCGGCGGCCGGGCGCTCTACCTCTTCCTCCAGGTCCAGGACGTCACGTCCGAGCGTGCCGCCCTCGAGGAGCTCCGCAGGAGCGAGGAGCGCTTCCGGCTGCTCGTGGAGGCCGTGGAGGACTACGCGATCTTCATGCTGGACCCGACCGGCCACATCGTCAGCTGGAACGCGGGCGCCCAGCGGAGCAAGCTCTACTCGGCAGACGAGATCGTCGGTCAGCACTTCCGCGTCTTCTACCCTCCCGAGATGCAGGAGCGACGACACCCCGAGCACGAGCTCGAGATCGCGCTCCGGGACGGCCACTACGAGGAGGAGGGGTGGCGCGTCCGCAGGGACGGCTCCCGGTTCTGGGCCAACGTGCTGATCACGGCGGTGTTCAACGCGTCGGGCGAGCACATCGGCTTCGCCAAGGTCACCCGCGACACCACCGATCGGAAGCGGCTCGAGCAGGAGCGTGAGCAGGCCGTCCACGCACTGGCCGAGGCCAACGACGAGCTGGGGACGCTCAACCGGCGGCTCCGGCAGGCGGCCGAGGACCAGAGCGAGTTCCTGGCGGTGACCGCTCACGAGCTGCGTACGCCGATCGGCGTCCTCGGTGGTTCGGCGGAGACGCTCTCCCGGCACTGGCAGGAGCTGACCGACGACGAGCGGACCGACCTGCTCGATGCGATGGGCGCGAGCACCGGTCGCCTGCGAAGGTTGCTCTCGGACCTGCTGACGGCGTCCCGGCTGCAGGCCAACGCCCTCGAGGTGCACACGGTGCCGGTCCTGGTCCGCGACGTCCTGGCCGACGCCGTCGGCACTGTGCAGTCGACACATCCGGGTGCAGAGGTCCGCGTCGAGGCCGCCCCCGGACTGGCGGTGACCGGAGACCGGGACCGGATCGCGCAGGCTCTGGAAAACCTGCTCTCGAACGCCCTGCGGCACGGTGCCCCGCCCGTCAACGTGACGGTCGAGCCGGGCGAGAGCACGGTCGACCTTCGGGTCAGCGACCAGGGGGAGGGTGTCCCCTCCGCCATGCAGGGCCGGCTGTTCGACCGCTTCGCGACGGGCCTCGCCCGAGGGGGCACCGGCCTCGGCCTGTTCATCGTGCGCGAGCTCACCCGGGCCCAGGGTGGAGACGCGCGCTACGAGCCCGGGTCGCCCGAGCACCCGGCAGGCGCGTTCGTGATCAGTCTTCCCCGCGCGAGAGACCTGGGCTGAGCCGTGACCATCCGGGTGCTCCTCGTGGACGACGTCGTCGACGTCCGTCGTCTGCTCCGCACCGCGCTGAGGTTCCGCGGCAGGTTCGAGGTGGTCGGGGAGGCGGGCGACGGCAGTGAGGCCGTCAGGCTGGCCGAGGCCCTGCGACCGGACGTCGTGGTCCTCGACCTCGGCCTGCCGGACCTCGCCGGGCGCGAGGTCCTCACTCGCATCCGTCAGCGCTCGCCGGAGTCCAAGGTCGTGGTCTTCTCGGGGGCCGAGGCCGAGGACCGGGCGTGGATCTCCAAGCACGTGGAGGGCTACGTGCTGAAGGACACCGAGCTCGACTACCTGGTCGACCTGCTGGAGTCCGTCGGTCAGCGCCGCGAGATCCAGACCACGCTGGACCTCCCGAAGGAGCTGAGCAGTGCTGCCGCGGCCCGCAGGTTCGTCACCAAGACGGTGACGGAGTGGCACCTGACGTCATTGCTCGACGATGCACTCCTCGTGGCCAGTGAGCTCGCCGCCAACGCGGTGACGCACGCCGAGTCCTCCTTCCGGATCCGGCTCTCCCTGAAGGAGGCGGCGCTCCGGATCGACGTCATCGACACCGGAGCCGGCACCCCCGAGCCCCAGCCGTCGAGCTTCACCGAGGAGCACGGTCGCGGCCTGCACCTCGTCGCCGCGCTCACCTCGGCGTGGGGACTGGAGACCATCCCCGGAGAGGGCAAGGTCGTGTGGGCCGAGCTCGCGCGACCGCACTGACGACGGGCGGCTCCGGTCAGCGTCCGAGGAGGTGACGGTCCGCCTTGACCTCGAGCACGCGCAGCGCCGACCGGTTCACCTGCTCGCGGAAGTGCCGGTCGGTCCGCGCGCGGTGCAGCACGGCGGCGTACATGTCCGGCAGCGTCGAGGGGTCGACGGTGAGCACGAGGTCGCCGCCGGCCAGGAGGAAACGGACCGCACGGGCGCCGGACGACCAGTGCGCGACCTGTCGGGCGTTGCCGAGGTCGTCGGAGACCACGACCTGCCGGAAGCCGAGGTCGCCCCGCAGCATGGTGCGGATGATGTAGGACGAGAACGCCGCGGGATTCTTCGGGTCCAGCCGTGAGTAGTACGCCGTCGACATCATCACGACGGGTACGCCGGCGTCGACAGCCCGGCGGAACGGCTCGAGGTAGGGGTCGTGGCGCCGGGTGGCCCGGTCGGTGACCCGGCTCCAGACGTCGGTGTTCGCGTGCACGCGACCCAGGCCCGGGAAGTGCTTGACGGTCGGCACGACGCCGTGGCTCGACATGCCGCGGGCGAAGGCGACACCGTGGCGGGCGACGACGCGGGGGGTGTAGCCGAACTCGCGGTCGAAGGCGCCGATCGGCGGGTTGTGCGCTGCCGCCGCCGGACCGGGAACGGTGTCCGTGACCGGGGCGAGGTTCAGGTTCACGCCGGCCGCGCGCAGCTGGCGCGCCCAGGCGCCCGCGGCGGTCTCCAGCCGCCGGGGGGTCCAGTGGCCCTGGGCGAGGGCGCTCGGCATCTCGGCGATGCCGCGCCCGTGCAGCACCTGCACCTCGCCGCCCTCCTGGTCCGTCGCGACCAGGAGCCGGACGTGCGCGGTCGCCGGACCGGTGGCGCGCGCCTGCATCGCGGCGGCGACCCGCGCCGGCGTCCGGGTGCCGGCGTAGCTGCGGCCGGTCAGCATCACGTTGCCGACGTGGAACCGGCCGATCTGGGCCAGAGTGCGTGGGCTGGCCGACGTGGCCGGGGTGCCGACCATGAACAGCTGGCCGACCCGCTGCGGCAGGGTCATCCGGCCCAGCACCCCCTTGGCGGCGGACGGTCGCTCAGCCCGGTCCCGGGTCGGCTCTCCCTCGTCACGCGTCGTCGGCGACTGCGCGGGACCGACGGACGGCCCCATCGTCGGGCCCATCGTCGGAACCGCCGCCGGGCTGCCGGTCTGGTCGGCCACGGGGGCCAGTGACGGGGGAGTGAGGGCGGCGATGATGGCGATGGCGGCCGCTGCCGCGATGGTCAGGCGGACCGACAACCACAACACCGAGCAACTCCCTGGAACGACGACCACGAACCCGCCGCGAGATCGCGACGCACGTGGTGTCCACTCTCCCATGTCGGGGCCCGGCCCCGTGGCAACACCCCTGTGGTGCGACGACGGCGCCGGGTCCCGGGCTCAGCAGCGCGGTTGCGGCCCGTCCAGGGCGACGTTCCAGTGCGACTGGACGATGAAGCAGGGTCTGTCGTGGGGAACCGGTCCTGAGCCGGCCTGGGCCGCGCCCGAGGCGACGGCCGCGACGGCGATCGACAACGCCAGCGCGGCGGTGTTGCGGGCGACGGTTTTCGTCATGGTCTCCTCCTTGGTGGATCGCTCTCGACGCTATGGCCGCCGGCAGAGCGGCGGAATCCGCGCTTCCGCATAGGCAGGACGGGCCAACCCGGCCTAGTCTTGACAGCAGTGGGGGGCCCCGACGCGGAGGCGGGAGGGTTGTCGTGGGCGGGTTCACCTTGAGCGAGCGCGACGTCGGGTGCCTGCAGGCGATCGTCGACGGGTGTCGTGAGCTCGGTGACGAGCCGATCCCCGCGCTGGTGCTGCAGGCCCTGCGCGAGGTGCTGCACACCGACGAGGTGTCCATGTCCGACTTCAGCACCGCTCCCGTGGGGTTCGGCGAGGAGGTCGCTCACCAGGGTGCGCCCCAGCCGGGCAACGGCGCCGCCCTCGCCGACCGCGACCGCTTCATCCTGACGCTGGTGCGCCCGCACATCACCGACCACTACGGGCGCTGGCTGCGGGCGCACCCGCCGTCACTGGCGCTGACGCGGCGCCAGCTGGCGGTGCTCGACCTCGTGCGGGACGGGTTCACCAACGACCAGGTCGGACGCCGGCTCAACGTCTCGGAGGGCACCGTCCGGACCCACCTCAACCACGTCTACGAGCGGCTCGGGGTGGCGAGCAGGACCGCCGCCGTGACCGTCGTCTACGGCGCGGACGTCGGCTGACCCAGGAGGAGCGATGGCGGGATTCACGCTGACCGAGCGGGAGACCGCGCGACTGCGCGACATCGTCGCCGGCTTCCGCGACATCGGGCGCGAGCCCGTCCCGTGGCCGGTCCTGGAGCACCTGACCGAGCTGTTGCACGCGGACGAGCTCAACCTCGGCGGCTACTGCATCGCCCCGGAGCACGTGTGGTTCATCAACGGGATCGAGCTCGGGGAGCGCTTCGCCGACGGTGAGACCCCGGAGGAGGCGTTGTCGAACCCGTTCTGGCAGCGCTACTGGCAGTCGACGTGCAGCTACCCCGACCGCACCGGCGACTTCGACTCGGTGACGCTGGAGTCGGACTTCCTCAGCCTCCGCGAGATCCGCCGCCTCGGCCGCGCCGACCAGACCCCGCCCTTCGAGCGGGAGATCATGGCCCCCCTGCGGCTGAGCCCGACCCGGCAGCTGCGCCTCCTCGGATGGCGCGAGCACGGGCCCGACTTCACCGATCGCGACCGCTTCTTCCTGACGCTGCTGCGCCCGCACGTCCAGGAACACTACGAGCGCTGGGTGCGCACCCACGCGTCGCCGACGGGCCTGACCGAGCGTCAGCTGGCGGTGCTGAGCCTGGTCCGTGAGGGGTTCACCAACCACCAGGTCGGTCGCCGGCTCGGCCTGTCCGAAGGGACGGTCCGGACGCACCTCAACCACGTCTACGAGCGGTTGAACGTGGCGAGCCGGACCGCCGCCGTGACCGCGGTCTACGGCGGCGACAGCGGGTGACTCAACCCTGCCGGCTGCCCATCCACGCCTCGACGTCGGCCGAGGTGCGGGGGAGGGAGTCGGAGAGGTTCCGGAAGCCGTCGCCGGTGACGAGGATGTCGTCCTCGATCCGGATCCCGATGCCGCGGAGCTCCTCGGGGACGAGCAGGTCGTCCTCCTGGAAGTAGAGGCCCGGCTCGACGGTCAGCACCATCCCCTCGGCCAGGTCACCCTTCGGGTAGACGTCGGCGGCGGCGTTGCCGCAGTCGTGGACGTCCATGCCGAGCATGTGGCTGGTGCCGTGCAGCGTCCAGCGGGCGTAGACCTTGCTCTCCGGGTCGAGCGCCTCCTCGGCCGACACGGGGAGCAGCCCCATGCCCTCGAGGCCGTGGGCGAGGACGCTCATCGCGGCGTCGTGCGCGGCGAGGAACGGTACGCCGGGGCGCACGGCCTGGATGCCCGCCTCCTGCGCGGCGTACACCAGGTCGTAGAGGTCGCGCTGCAGGTCGGTGAACCGGCCGTCCACCGGCAGCGTGCGCGTCACGTCGGCGGTGTAGAGGTTGCGTCCCTCGACGCCCATGTCGAGCAGGACCAGCTCGCCGGGGGTGATCGGGCCGGAGTTCTCGATCCAGTGCAGCGTGGTCGCGTGCTTGCCGCCGCCGACGATGGAGTCGTAGCCGATGTCGTTGCCCATCGCCCGGGCCCGGCGGAAGAACGTGCCCTCGATCCAGCGCTCGCCGTACTTCAGGACCTCGGCCCACTCGCGGACTGAGTCCTCGAAGCCGAGCGCGGTGATGTCGCAGGCCTCCTGCAGCTCGCCGACCTCCCAGTCGTCCTTGACCAGGCGCATCTCGGAGACGACGCGGGCGAGCTCCTCGTCGCGGGTCGCGTCCGCCGCCACCAGGCCGTCGACCTGGGCGGAGACACCGCGGTGCACGCGCGTCTTGCCGGAGCCGGCCAGGGCGGAGGGCAGGTCGTCGACGTGGCGCACGGGGAGGCCCAGCGAGGTCGAGATCTCGTGGGCGGACGGCCGGCGCCCGGCCCACAGCTCGCCGTACTGCCGGTCGCGGAAGAACTCGTCGGTGTCGCGGCTCGAGCGCGGCCGGGCGTACAGCGTGGCCTCGCCGTCCTCGATCACCAGCACGGCGTCGCTGGTCTGGTTGCCGGAGAAGTAGGTGTGCGCGGTGTCGGACCGGAACCGGTAGTCGGTGTCGTTCGACCGCACCTTGTAGGTGCCGGCCGGCAGCACCAGCCGCTCGCCCGGGAATGCCTCGGCCAGCTGCGCGCGGCGGCGCGCGGCGTGGTCGGCGATCGGGTGCCGGGGGAGGTCGAGCTCCCGGTCACCCCAGCCGGTGCGCATGAACTGCGCCCACGCGGCGGGCACCTTCGGGTCGTGGGACTCGGTCCTGGGCTCCGTGGTCTCGGAGGTGGTCTGCTCGGTCACGCGGTCATCGTACGCCGGGAGCCGGGCGTCCCGGGGACTCCCGATAGGCTTCGGCCCATGCCCGGGGCCCGTCGAGACAGCATCGCCTTCACGGTCGTGGTGACCGTGCTGGTGTGTCTCGGGGCGGCGCTGATGCTGCTCGTGATCGCCCTCTCCGGTGGTCCGGGATCGCTGCTGCTCGCGACCGTGCTCGCCGCCCTGCCCGTGGGCCCGCTGGTGGCGTGCTACCTGTGGCTCGACCGGTACGAGCCCGAACCCAAGACGCTGCTGGCCCTCGGCCTGCTGTGGGGCGGCTTCGTCGCGACGGCGGCCGCGCTGCTGATCCAGGGCATCGGCGGCTTCGTCGTCGGGTTCAGCGACCGGCAGAGCCTCGAGGTCGTCGCCCCGGTCAGCGAGGAGGCCAGCAAGGGCCTCTTCCTCATCCTGCTGCTGTGGTGGCGCCGGGCCGAGCTGGACGGCATCCTCGACGGCATCGTCTACGCCGGGATGGTCGGCGTGGGCTTCGCGTTCACCGAGAACATCCTCTACCTGGCCGCGGCCTACAACGGCACCGACGGCATGGGCCCCGGAGGCACCGACGCGCTGACCGGGACGTTCCTCGTGCGCTGCCTGTTCAGCCCGTTCGCGCACCCCCTCTTCACGACGTTCACGGGCATCGGCGTCGGCATCGCCGTCGGGGCCCGGAGCGGAGCCGTCCGCTTCCTGGCCCCGCTGGCGGGCTACTGCTGCGCCGTCGTCGCCCACGCGACCTGGAACGCCTCGACCGTCTACGGCACCGAGGGCTTCGTCGGGGTCTACCTCCTGCTCATGGCCCCAGCGGTGATCGCAGTCGCCTGCCTCGCGATCTGGTCGCGGCGCTCCGAACGGGTGATGCTCACCGCCTCACTCGGCGACGCGGCCCGGCGCGGCCTGATCCCCGCCACCGACATCGGCTGGGTGGTCGACCTCGGAGCCCGCCGACGGAGTCGCGCCTACGCACGCCAGCAGGCCGGCAGGGCCGGGGAGCGCGCCATGCGCGACTACCAGCAGGCGGCCGTCGAGCTCGGCTTCCTCCACCATCGTTTCCTCCGCGGCACCCCGCCGCCGGACTTCGCCGCGCGTGGACAGGAGTACGTCGCCCGCATCGGCGCCGTACGTCCCTCGATCGCCTTCCCCGGACAGGTGGTACCCACCCGATGACCCCGCAGTCGACCCCGCCCTCGATCGAGCCCAAGCCCGACAACACCCACATGGTGACCTCCCTGGTCCGCCTGCGGGGGTCGCTGCAGGCCGCCGTGCTGCCGCTGGAGATGCCCGGCGTCGACGAGGCGCGCAGCGCGCGGCAGGAGATGGTCGACCAGCTCGAGGACTACGTCCTGCCCCGGCTGATGACCATCGACGCGCCGCTGCTGGCGGTGGTCGGCGGCTCCACCGGTGCCGGCAAGTCGACGCTGGTCAACTCGCTGGTCGGCCGCCGGGTCACCGAGCCCGGCGTGCTGCGGCCCACGACGCGCTCCCCGGTGCTGGTCCACCACCCGGACGACGCGATCTGGTTCGGCCAGGACCGGCTGCTGCCGGACCTCGAGCGGGTCACCCACACCACGACCGACCCCGAGGCCCTCCAGCTCGTGGCCTCCGAGACCGTCCCGGCCGGGCTGGCGATCCTGGACGCCCCCGACATCGACTCGGTGGAGGAGCGCAACCGGACCCTCGCCGCGCAGCTGCTGGCGGCGGGCGACCTGTGGCTCTTCGTCACCTCCGCGGCTCGGTACGCCGACCAGGTGCCGTGGGACTTCCTCCGCCTCGCGGCCGAGCGGTCGACGGCGGTGGCGATCGTCCTCGACCGCACCCCACCGGAGGCCGTGCAGACGGTCGCGACCCACCTCGCCCGGATGCTCGCCAGCCGCGGGCTGAAGGACTCCCCGCTGTTCACCGTCAACGAGGGCCCGGTCTCCGACGACGGCCTTCTCGAGGCTGCCGCCGTCGCCGACATCCGGGGCTGGCTGGCGTCGCTGGCCGACGACTCCGAGGCGCGGGCCGCGGTGGTCAAGCAGACGCTGGACGGCGCCATCCGGACCCTCACCCGCCGCAGCCACGCCGTCGCCGACGCGACGGCAGAGCAGGTCGCCGCGGTGCTCCGGCTGCGCGAGGACGTCGACACGGCGTACGACCGGGCCATCGCTGCGGTCACCACCGCCTCCGCCGACGGCACGCTGCTGCGCGGTGAGGTGCTCGCCCGCTGGCAGGAGTTCGTCGGCACCGGTGAGCTGCTGAAGTCGCTGGAGAACCGCGTCGGCTGGCTCCGCGACCGGGTCGTGAACGCGATCAAGGGCAAGCCGCAGCAGGCCGAGCGTGTCACGGTCGCGGTCGAGTCCGGGCTCGAGACGCTGATCCTCGAGCACGCCGAGGCGGCCGCTGAGCGGGCCGCCGGCTCGTGGCAGTCGCTGGAGTCCGGGAAGGCGCTGCTCGCCGAGGCCGGTGAGGACCTCGGGCGCGCCTCGCGCGACCTGCGCCGACGCGCCGAGCGGTCGGTGCGGGACTGGCAGAACGACGTGCTCGAGATGGTGCGGACCGAGGGTGCCGACAAGCGCGGCACGGCGCGGTTCCTGGCGTACGGCGTGAACGGCCTGTCCGTGGCCCTGATGGTCGTGGTGTTCGCGCACACGGCGGGCCTGACCGGTGCCGAGGTGGGCATCGCCGGCGGCTCCGCGGTGCTCGGCCAGAAGCTCCTGGAGGCCGTTTTCGGTGACCAGGCCGTGCGCAGCCTGGCCGAGCGGTCCCGCCGGAGCCTGGAGGAGCGGGTCACCGCGTTGCTCGAGTCCGAGCGCGCTCGCTACACCGACCTCCTCGACAGCCTCGAGATCGACGCCGAGGCGCCGGACCGGCTGCGGGCGGCGTCGCGTCGCGTCGACGACCTGCGCTTCGCCGGGGCCCAGCGCCCGACCGGCTCCTCGTCGTGACCCGGCGACCGCCTAGGGTTGCCCCAGCATCACCGATCCGCCGTCGAGGGAGAAGATGACGTCCTTGCTCGAGGGGGCCAAGAAGCTCGTCACCCGAGGCTCCGACATCGGGGCGCGCATCGAGGGCCTCGACTCCGCCGCCGATGCCGCTCGTGGCCGGCTCGACGACGCCCTCGTGGACGACGCCCGGGCCGTGGTCGACCGCGCGTCCGGACGGCTCCGGCTCTCCGCGGACCACACGGTCGTCGCGATCGCCGGGGCGACCGGGTCGGGCAAGTCCTCGACCTTCAACGCGCTGACCGGCCTGGAGCTCTCGGCGGTCGGCGTACGACGCCCGACGACCTCCTGGGCGTCGGCCTGCGTCTGGGGGCGCGAGGGCGCCGACGAGCTCCTCGAGTGGCTCGGCATCCCGTCGCGGCACCAGACCACCCGTGACTCGATGCTCGACAGCGGGCGGCGGGGGACGAAGGACAACGAGCTCGACGGCGTGGTCCTCCTCGACCTGCCCGACCACGACTCCACCGAGGTGTCCCACCACCTCGAGGTGGACCGCCTGGTCCAGCTGGCCGACCTGCTGGTCTGGGTCCTCGACCCCCAGAAGTACGCCGACGCGGCGATCCACGACCGGTACCTCGCGCCGCTGGCGACGCACCAGGGCGTCATGGTCGTCGTGCTCAACCACATCGACACCGTGCCCGAGCAGCGTCGTCAGGCCATGGTCGACGACGTCCGCCGGCTGCTGGCAGAGGACGGCCTCCACCAGGTGCCGGTCATCCCGGTGAGCGCCCGCCACGGCATCGGCGTCGCCGAGCTGAGGGCGGAGATCGCCGAGCGCGTCTCCGCGAAGAAGATGACCCGGGCGCGCCTCGAGGCCGACCTGCGGGCCGTCGCCCAGCGCATGGACGAGGCCTGCGGCCAGGGGAAGACCCGGGCGCTGTCCGAGGAGCGGGTGACCGCCCTCGAGGAGGCGCTCGCCGAGGCCGCCGGCGTGCCGACGGTCGTCACCGCCGTCGAACGCTCCACCCGGCTGCGTGCCGGGCGCGCGACCGGCTGGCCCGTGGTCGCCTGGTTCTCGCGCCTCAGGCCCGACCCGCTCAAGCGGCTGCACCTCGACCTGGGCAGCGAGGGGCGCCAGCTGACCGGACGCGCGCGCACCTCCGTGCCCGAGGCCACCCACGTGCAGCGGGCCCGTGTGGACACCGAGGTCCGGACACTCGCCGACGAGGTCTCGTCGGGCCTGGCCCGACCTTGGGTCGACGCCGTACGCCGTGCCTCGGTGACCCGACTCCCCGACCTCGGGGACCGCCTGGACAAGGCGCTGGGCGAGACCGACCTGGGTGCCTCCCGGACCCCGATCTGGGCCGGGGCAGTCCGGCTGCTCCAGTGGCTGCTGCTTGCCTGCGCCCTGGTGGGCGGACTCTGGCTGCTCGCGCTCGCGGGCGCCGCGTTCCTCCAGCTCCCGGAGCCGGCCACCCCGCGCACCGCCGGGATCCCGGTCCCGACGCTGCTGCTGGTCGGAGGCGTGGGCCTGGGCGTGGTGCTCGCGCTGCTGTGCAGGGTGCTCGTGGCCGCGACTGCCCGCCGGCGGGCCCGCGTGGCCGACCAGCGGCTGCGCGAGGCGGTCCGGGACGTCGCCACGGAGCTCGTCGTCACACCGG
>Ga0308175_100002528_pt1 | contig 12533 bp, 12 predicted proteins | sample PhyCR1_3_FD_203893 | JGI IMG/M metagenome (GOLD analysis project Ga0308175, IMG submission 203893) | Soil microbial communities from UC Gill Tract Community Farm, Albany, California, United States - DLSLS.C.R1 | ecosystem: Environmental > Terrestrial > Soil > Agricultural land | place: USA... | reverse complement strand
GTTCGACGGTCCGGGCGGAGCCCGTAGCTCGCCCAGGAGCTTCACTCGCGCGCCCTGCGGCGGCGAGCGTCCGAGCGGAAGCTCGAGCAGGGCAGGCTCGCCCGCGCGAAGCGTGCCCCAGCGAAGAACCAGCGCTTTCATCCGCTGGTCGAACGTCCCCGGCCGGGGCGGTTCCTCGACTTCCACCACCGCCCACTCGGCCGTGCCGATCCGGGTCGCGAGCACGCTGTTGTCGAGCTGCGCCAGCCGCACGCTTCCCCAGCCCCAGGCGACGGCGACGACTGCGGACGCGAGCGCCGCCGATCGCAGGCGCGAGTCGGAGGCTGCGAGACCAACGGAGCCGAGGGCAAGAGCCGCGCCAATCGCCGTGAGAACCCCTGGACGGGCGAGGTTCGCAAGCGCGAAGCCGAGGCAGAGCGCGGCGACGCAGGCGTGCGGGAAACGCACTGTCACCTCACGGGATCACCAGTCCCTTCAGCTGCGCCATGTGCGCCGGCCCGATGCCGGGCACGCCTTCGAGCTCGGCGACCGCGTGGAAGGCGCCGTGCGCCTGCCGGTAGTCGAGGATCTTCTGGGCGGTTACCGGGCCGACTCCGGGTAGGTTCTCGAGCTGCTCGAGCGTCGCCGAGTTCAGGTCGAGCGGCGCCGACGGGGAGGAGCCCGCCGCGGGAGGGCTCGCCGCGACGACGCCGCCTGCGCCGCGCCCCGGAACGATGACTTGCTCTCCGTCGGCGACCGGTGCAGCGAGATTTACCGAGTCGAGCTGCGCCTTGGCGGTCGGCCCGCCGGCGGCTGCGATCGCGTCGTCGATCCTCGAGCCCGCCCGGAGCCGATAGAGCCCCGAGTGCCGGACGGCTCCTGCGACGTCGACCACGAGCAGCTTCGCGGCAGCAGGCTTCGCCCGAACCGGGGCGGACAACGGCGTCACGGGCGGCGCGGCGCTCCCGCTTCCGCCGAGGTGCCGGATCGCCAGGAGAAGCAAGACCACGACGGCCGCAACGGCCCCGAAGAGCTGGCGTCGTGAGAGAGCCGGAATCCGGACGTCCATGTCGTCCATGGTGACAACGCACGCGTGACGCGTGCGTGTCAGCTTTCGCGCTGCTCCGTAAACTCGCGCTGTGGCGGACTGGGTGACGATCTCGGCCCTCGCCTCGGCAGGCGGGACGCTCGTGCTCGCCGGCGTGACGGTGGCCTCCGTGCGCTCGGCCAACCGGGCGGCACGCGTCGCTGAGCAATCCCTCCTCGCCGGCCAGCGGCCACTTCTCGTCCCGTCCCGTGCCGAGGACCCTGCGGTCAGGGCCGGCTTTCAGGACGGTGTCTGGTTCACCGTTCCCGGCGGCGAGGGCGCCGCCAGCGCCACCGACGAAGCCGATTACTTCGTGATCTCCGTTCGCAACGTCGGCACGGGGATCGCCGTCCTCCACGGCTGGCACCTCCTGCCGGAGCTCGTGCTCGAACGCGGTGCACACGTCACCCCGCCGCCGCTCGAGGAGTTCGTCAGGCTCACCCGCGACCTCTACGTCGCTCCAGGTGACATCGGCTTCTGGCAGGGCTCGTTCCGCGACCCGCGGAGCGACCAATACCGCGAAGCGCGCCGCGCAGTCGAGATGCCCCGGATGATCGGGGTGGACATCCTCTACGGAGACTTCGAGGGCGGCCAGCGGGTCATCAGCCGCTTCATGCTCACGCCGAAGGAGATCGACGGCAGCGTGCGCTGGTTCGCGTCCGTGGGCCGCCACTGGAACGTCGACCGGCCCGAGCCGCGGGAGCGCGAGGGCTAGACGACGAAGTTGACGAGCTTGCGCGGGACGACGATCGTCTTGCGCGGCTCGCCGCCGTCCAGGTAGCTCCGCACGCGCTCGCTCTCGCGCGCGCGCGCGACCAGCTCGTCCTCGCTCAGGCCCGCGTCCACCTGGAACCGGTCGCGGACCTTGCCGTTGACCTGGACGACGAGCTCGAACGTGTCGCGCACGAGCTGCGACTCGTCGACCTCGGGCCACGGCGCCTCCCACAGCCGCTCGTGACCGAGCACCGTCCACAGCTCTTCGGCGACGTGCGGCGCGTACGGCTGGATCAGGGAGACCGCCGTCTCGGCAGCGAAGCGTGCGTCCGGAGCATCCACAGCGCCTCCGAGCTCGTTCATCAGCTCCATCAGGGCAGCGATCGGCGTGTGGAACTGGAACCGGCGCAGGACGTCGTCCGTGACCCGCGCGATCGTCTCGTTCGCCTTGCGCGCAAGCGCTCCCTCCCGCTCGCCCGGCGACGGCGCGACCTCGGCGACCTCGTGCACGACGCGCCACAACCGGCGCAGGAAACGGACGATGCCCTCCACCCCGTCCGGAGTCCACTCCATGTCCTGGTCGGCCGGCCCCATGAACAGGATGTAGAGCCGCACGGCGTCGGCGCCGTACTCGTCCACGACCGCGTCGGGCCCCTCGACGTTCCCCTTCGTCTTCGACATCTTCGTCCCGCCGAGGGTCACCCAGCCCTGATGGAACATGCGCGCGAACGGCTCGCGGAAGCCGACCATCCCCCAGTCGTTCATCGCCTTGACGAAGAAGCGCGAATACAGCAGGTGCCCGGTCGAGTGGTCGATGCCCCCGATGTACTGGGAGACCGGAAGCCAGTAGTCGACCACGAAGCGGTCGAAAGGCGCCTCGTCGTTGTGCGAGTCGATGTAGCGCAGGAAGTACCAGGACGAGTCGACGAACGTGTCCATCGTGTCCGGGTCGCGCCGCGCCGCGCCGCCGCACTGCGGGCAGTCCACCGCCATGTACTCCTCGTTCTGAGCGAGTGGCGGCTTGCCCTGCGGCGCGTAATCCTCGATGTCGGGCAGGATCACCGGGAGCTGGTCCGGCGGCACCGCCACCACGCCGCACTGCTCGCAGTGGATGAACGGGATCGGGCAGCCCCAGTAGCGCTGGCGGGAGACGCTCCAGTCGCGTAGCCGGTAGTGGACGGTCGCCTTGCCGCGCCCCTCGGCCTCGAGCGCGGCGACGATCGCCTTTGCGCCGTCGGCCGCCGGCAGCCCGTCGAAGCGGCCGGAGTTGACGAGCTTCCCGTCCTCGTCGATCACGACCTTCGTCGGCAGGACGAACGCCTCGGCGAACTCGCCGTCGCGCTCGTCGTGCGCGGGGACGGCCATGATCGCGCCCGTCCCGTAGTCCATCAGGACGTAGTCGGCGATCCAGATCGGCAGGCGCTCGTCGTTGATCGGGTTGATCGCGTGCAGGCCGGTGAAGACGCCGGTCTTCTTCGTCGCCGCCGCGCGCTCCTCGACAGGACGGGCCCCGGCGTGCCGTGCGTACTCCTTGGCCTCCTCGTTCGCGTGCTCCGCGACGAACGGGTGCTCGGGCGCGACGACGAAGAACGTGGCGCCGTAGAGGGTGTCGGCGCGCGTCGTGAAGACCGCGATGTCCTCCCCGATCTCCTCGACGCGGAAGAGGATCTCGGCGCCCTCGGAGCGGCCGATCCAGTTGCGCTGGATCGCCTTGGTCCGCTCGGGCCAGAAGCCACCCTCCGGTACGTCGTACTCGAGCAACTCGTCGGCGTACGCGGTCGTCCGCATGAACCACTGGGTCATGTTCCGCAGCTCGACCTCGGCGCCGCATCGTTCGCAGCGACCGTCGACGACGTACTCGTTCGCGATGACCGTCTGGTCGTTAGGGCACCAGTTGACCGGCCCCTCCTTGCGGTAGCAGAGATCGTGCGCGACGAACTGCTGGAAGAGCCACTGCGTCCAGCGGTAGAACGTGGGCTGGTGCGCCGCGACCTCGCGCTCCCAGTCGATCGCCCAACCGAGGCGCTTCATCTGCGCTCGCATCGTCTCGATGTTGCGCTCGATCGTCTCGCGCGGATGGCGGCCCTCGCGGATCGCGGCGTTCTCGGCCGGCAGCCCGAACGCGTCCCAGCCCATCGGACGCACGACGTGCCAGCCGCTGCGGCGGCGCACGTGGGTCTGGACGTCCCCCATCGTGTAGTTGAGGACGTGTCCCATGTGGAGGCTCGGCCCCGACGGGTACGGCAGCATCTCGAGCTGGTACCAGTGATTCTCCGCGGTAGGCGCTCCCGGAACTGGATTCGGGACGTTGAAGGCCCGCTCGTCCTCCCAGACGCGCTGCCACTTCGTCTCGATCTCGTGGGGCTCGTATCTCGGTGTCATCGAAAAACGTCTCCTGGAACGAAAAAACCTCTCCGAGGAGAGGCCGTGGGGAGGCTGGCGCGGCATGCCGCGCGTGTCTCCCTGGTCTAGATAAGAAGCAGCTCCTGCATTTGGGTTCCCGATACTAGCAACGTGCTCGAGCTTTTTCCCGTAACCGCGCGGATCGAAGACGGCCAGCTGACGCTCGGCGGCGTGCCCGCGACGCAGCTCGCCGAGGAGCATGGGACGCCGCTGGTCGTCTATTGCGAGGAGACGATCCGGAGCCAGCTGCGCGCGTATCGCGAGGCCGCTCCGGGCGCGCTCGTCGTCTACGGGACCAAGGCGTTCGCCAACGTCGGGCTGCTGCGGCTGCTCGCGGAAGAAGGAGCCGGGGCCGACGTCTCCACGCTCGGAGAGCTCGCGTTCGTGCGGGCCGCAGACATCGCCGGCGAGCAGATCGTTTTCCACGGCAACAACAAGTCGGAGGAGGAGCTGCGCACGGCTGCGGAGATCGGCGCACTCGTCGTCCTCGACGGGCCGGGCGAAGCGGAGGCGGCGGCCGCAGCCGGCGTGGGTCGCGTGCTAGTGCGGCTGACGCCGGGCGTCGAGGCCGTGACGCACCGCTCGATCCAGACGGCGCACGAGGAGTCGAAGTTCGGCCTGGCCCCCGACGCCGCCGCACGGGAGATCGAGCGGGCGCGCGAGGTCGGGCTGCAGGTCGAGGGCCTGCACGTCCATGTCGGCTCGCAGCTCGCGCGGCCGGACGAAAGCGTGCTCGCGCTCGAGCGGGTCCTGGCGTTCCTCGAGCGGCTGCAGTGGAAGCCGCGCGTCCTCGACCTCGGCGGCGGGCTCGGCGTCCGCCACAACCGGGACGAGCGACTGCCCTCGGTCGCGGACTTCGTCCGGCCACTGGTTGAGCTGGTGCCGGAGGGCGTCCAGCTCATCCTCGAGCCCGGGCGCTCGCTCGTCGGCCGTGCCGGCGCCACGCTCTACCGCATCGGCTCGGTCAAGGAGTCCGGCGGCGTCGCCTACGCCGCGATCGACGGCGGCATGTCCGACAACCCGCGCCCGCAGCTCTACGGCGCTCGTTACGAGGCGCTGCTCGCGAACCGCGCGGAGGAGCCGGCGAGCGGCGCCTACCGGATCGCCGGGAAGCACTGCGAGTCGGGTGACGTGCTGATCGAAGCCGCGGAGCTGCCCGAGCCGCGGCCCGGCGACGTGCTAGCGGTGCCGGCGACTGGTGCCTACACGCTCGCCCTCGGCTCGACGTACAACGGTGTCCCGCGGCCCGCGGTCGTGCTCGTGGCGGACGGCGAGGCGCGCCTGATTCGCCGACGCGAAACGGTCGAGGAGCTGCTGCGCTTCGAAGCCTGAAGGCTGCGCGCTAGCCTCAGCGTGGGATGCGCAGGAGGCTCACAGCCGTGCCGGGAGTCGTCCTGATCGCCGTCGCTGCGGCGATGTGGGGGACGGACCCGATCATCCGCAAGACGATGAGCGGGACGACGTCGGCTACGACGATCGTCTTCGGCGAGCACGTGATCCTCGTCCTGCTCACGCTGCCGCTCCTCCTGCCCGCGCTCCGCGCCGTGTTCCGCGCCGGCTGGAGATACGTAGGGGCCGCCGTCGTCGTCGGCGCCGGCGCGTCGGCCGTCGCCACGATCCTCTTCACCGACGCGCTGATCGGCCACTCCGACTTCATCACGCCGGTCGTGATCCAGAAGGTGCAGCCGCTCATCGCGATCGCGGCCGCGGCGGCATTGCTCGGCGAGCGGCCGCGGCCGAGCTTCGCGTGGTTCTTCCTTCCCGCTCTCGCCGGCTTCTGGCTGGTCAACCAGGCGCACCCGCTCGAGCCGTCGGCGCAGGGATGGATCGTGATCGCCGAGGCGACCGCCGCCGCCGTGCTCTGGGCGCTGGGGACGGTGCTCGGCCGCTACATGTCCCGCGAGCTCGAGTTCCAGCACGTCCTGAGCCTGCGCTTCTTCTTCGGCCTGATCGCCTGCGCGATCGCGTTGCCGATCATGGGCGCACCCGCCTACTCGAACGCGCACGACACGTCGCTCATCCTCTATCTCGCACTCGTCACGGGGCTGGCCGCGCTGACGCTCTACTACTACGGGCTGCAGCGCACTCCGGCCGTTCTCTCGTCGCTCGCCGAACTCACGTATCCGGCCGTGGCTGTGATCGCGGGCATCTACGCGTACGGGCAGCACCTGGCCTGGACGCAGTGGATCGGAGTCGCCCTGATCCTCGGCTCGGTGACGCTCCTGCCCTTCCGGCGGCGGCGCGTCGTCGCCGAGGCGCCGAGAGAGCTGGTTCCGGCAGCGGCGTCCGCGTAAGCTCTCGCGGTGGACCTGCGCGACACGCAGGAGGAGGGGGCATTTCGGGCGGAGCTGCGCGCGTGGGTCGACGCCAACCTTCCCGCCGACAAACGCGGCGGCCGCGGCGGCGCCCAGCGGTTCGAGGATCCATTCATTCGCGAGTGGAGCCGCAAGCTGTACGAGGCCGGCTATGCGGGGCTGACCTGGCCGAAGGAGTACGGCGGCGTGGGCGCGCCGCACAGCTTCCAGGCGATCCTCTACGAGGAGCTCGCCGCGGCACAGGCCCCGACGCACGTCGGCGTGATCGGGCTCAACATGGCCGGTCCGACGATCATCGCGCACGGGACGGAGGAGCAGAAGACGCGCTACCTCCAGCCGATCCTGGCGGCGGACGAGATCTGGTGCCAGGGCTTCTCGGAGCCGGACGCGGGCTCCGACCTCGCTGCCGCGCGCACGCGCGCCGAGCGGCGCGGCGACGCCTACGTCGTGAACGGCCAGAAGGTGTGGTCCTCGTTCGCGCACATCGCCGACTTCTGCATCCTCGTCACCCAGAGCGACCCGGACGCGCCGCGCTACCGGAACCTCACCTACCTGCTCGTCGACATGCACGCGCCCGGCGTCGAGGTGCGGCCGCTCCGCCAGATCACGGGCGAAGCGGAGTTCAACGAGATCTTCTTCAGCGACGTCGAAGTCCCGGTCGAGAACCGCCTGGGCGACGAGGGCGACGGCTGGCAGGTCGCGATGACCACGCTCCTGCACGAGCGCGCGACGCTCGGCTTCGCGCTCACGGCGACGTTCGATGCGCTCTTCGGGCGGCTGCTCGAGGAGACGGCGGAGCAGGAGCCCACGCCGTATGTCCGCGACGCGCTCGCGCGCGACTGGATCGAGCTGCAGGCGCTGCGCTTCACGAACTACCGCGCACTCGGCACATACCAGCGCACCGGCGTCCCGGGGCCGGAGGGCTCGGGCGTGAAGCTGCGCTGGTCGGAGGCGAACCAGCGGCTGACGAAGCTGGCGCGCGAGCTACGAGGCGCGGACGGGATCCTCGACGACGGTTGGTGGAACCACCAGCAGCTCCGCAGCCGGGGCAACACGATCGAGGCCGGGACGTCGGAGGTGCTGCGCAACATCATCGCGGAGCGCATCCTCGGCCTGCCGAGGTCGCGCTGATGGACTTCGCGCTCTCGGAGGACCAGCTCGAGCTGAAGCAGGCGGCGCACGCGTGGCTAGCCGACCGCTTCCCGCTCGACCGGAACTGGGAGCAACAAGACGACCGCTGGAGCGAACTCCAGGAGCTCGGCTGGCTCGACGTCGCCGAGGCCGGGCTCGGGTTCGTCGAGGAGGCCCTGCTCCTCGAGGAGATGGGGTACGTGTGCTACCCGGGCTTCTACCTGGGGCACATCGGGCCGGTGTCGGCCGAGGGCGAGGTAGCCACCGTGGATCCCTCCCGCCGCCTCCACACTGTCGAGGAGACACCCCGTATCCGGGCGGCCGCGGCAGCCGAGGCGCTGGGTGTCGCGCAGCGGGCCCTCGACCTCGGCGTCGAGCACGCCAAGACGCGGGAGCAGTTCGGGAAGCCGATCGGGACGTACCAGGCCGTCTCGCACCCGCTCGCGCAGACGTACACCGACGTCGAGCTCGCGCGCTCGCTCGTCTACTGGGCCGCATGGTGCGTCGCGGAGGACGACGAGCGCGCTCCGGTCGCGGCGGCCGCCGCGAAGGGGTTCACCACCGAGGCCGCGGTCGCCGCGTGCGAGCGCTCGATCCAGGTGCACGGCGGCATCGGCTTCACCTGGGAGCACCCGCTGCACCGCTTCTACAAGCGCGCGCAGTGGCTGGAGGGCTTCGGGGCCCGGCCGCCCGCGCTGCGGCTGGAAATCGCGACCGCGCTGCTCGCATGAAGCTCGTCCGCGCGGCCGATCTCGCGGACGACGCGCCGTATGCCTACGCCGCCGTGTCGCCGCCGGGCGCGCGCCTGGTCTTCACGGCCGGAGCTTGTCCTCTCGACGCCGCCGGACAAACGGTCGCACCCGGAAACATCGCGGCTCAAGCGGAACAGGTGATGCAGAACCTCCGGATCGCCCTGCGGGCTGCGGGCGCCGACCTCGACGACGTGCTGAAGACGACGGTCTACGTCGCCAGCAGCGAGCGGCCGGACCTCGTGACCGCCTGGGAGGTCGTCAAGCGTCACTTTGGAGACCACGACGCTCCGAGCACGCTGCTCGGCGTCGCCGTCCTCGGCTACCGCGACCAGCTGGTCGAGGTCGAGGCAGTCGCGGCTGTAGGAGAATGAGCCGGATGGAGAGCCTCATGATGGACTTCCCGCTCTCGCTGACGCACCTGTTGACGCGGGCGGAGCAGTTCTTCGGCGACGGCGAGATCGTCACGCGCCTCCCCGACAAGAGCTTCCACCGGACGAACTACCGCGAGACGATGCGGCGCGCGCGGCAGCTCGCGGCCGCGCTCCGCAAGCTCGGCCTCGAGCGCGGCGACCGCGTCGCAACGCTCTGCTGGAACCACTACCAGCACCACGAGGCGTACTTCGGGATCCCGTGCGGCGGCTTCGTCCTCCATACGCTGAACCTCCGCCTCCATCCGAATGACCTCGCGTACATCGCGACGCACGCAGGCGACCGCGCCGTGATCGTCGACCGCTCCCTCGTCCCCCTGCTCGAGCAGTTCCGTGCCGAGACGCCGATCGAGCACGTCTTCGTCGTCGAGGACTCGTACGAGGAGCTGCTGGCGACCGCCGATCCCGACGAGTGGGTAGACCCGGGAGTCGACGAGCGGGAAGCCGCGGCGATGTGTTACACGAGCGGCACGACGGGCCGGCCGCGCGGTGTCGTCTACTCCCACCGCTCGTCCGTCCTGCACGCACTCGGGGTCGGCGCGAACACCCCGCTCGGCATGGGCGTCGGCATGAACGACGCGTTCATGCCGGTCGTCCCGATGTTCCACGCGAACGCCTGGGGCTATCCCTACCTCTCGACGCTGCAAGGCACGAAGCTCGTCTACCCGGGCCCGCACCTCGACGCCGACAGCCTGCTCGAGGAGATGGAGCAGGAAAGGGTCTCCTGGGCGGCCGGCGTGCCGACGATCTGGATGGGGATCCTCGCGCGGCTCGACGAGGAGCCCGGCAGGTGGGACCTCTCCGCGATGAAGGCGATGCTCGTCGGCGGCTCCGCGGTGCCGCGCGCGCTGATCGAGGCCTTCGAGTCGCGGCACGGCCTGCGCATCATCCAGGGCTGGGGAATGACCGAGACCTCGCCGGTCGCCTCGACGGCCGCGCTCCCCTACGACCTCGCCGAGGCCGGAGAGGAGACCCGCTGGGACGTCCAGGCGATGGCGGGCATGCCGCTCCCGTTCGTCGAGATACGCGTCCGCGCCGGCGACGAGGACGTGCCGTGGGACGGGGAGTCGATGGGCGAGCTCGAGGTGCGCGGGCCGTGGGTCGCAGCGAGCTACTACGACGCGCCCGAGTCCGCCGACCGCTGGACGCACGACGGCTGGTTCCGCACCGGCGACATCGTCTCGATCCACCCCCGCGGCTTCATCCAGATCAAGGACCGCTCGAAGGACGTGATCAAGTCGGGCGGCGAATGGATCTCGTCGGTCGAGCTGGAGAACGCACTCATGGCGCACCCCGCCGTCGCCGAGGCGGCGGTGATCGCCGTGCCGGACGACAAGTGGGGCGAGCGCCCGCTCGCGGCAGTCGTGCTGCGCGAGGGCGCACCCGCGACGGCCGACGAGCTGCGGGGGTTCATCGCGCCGACGTTCGCCAAGTGGTGGCTGCCCGAGCGGATCGAATTCGTGGCCGAGATCCCGAAGACGAGCGTCGGCAAGTTCCGGAAGACGGCGCTGCGCGAGCAGTTCGCGTCCGAGCCCGCGCAGACGACTTGAGAGCCGCAGTCCTGCCGGCGGTCGACGCGCCGTTCGAGCTCCGCGAGGTGGAAGACCCGGTCCCGCAGGAGGGCGACGCGCTCGTGCGCGTGCGCGCGGCCGGGATCAATTTCCTCGACGTCCTGATCCGACGGGGCCGGTATCCGCAGATGCCGGAGTTCCCGGCCGTGCTCGGCAACGAGCTCGCCGGCGAGCTCGAGGACGGGACGCGCGTGATGGCGCTCGTCTCCGGCGGCGCCTATGCCGAGCTCGCCGCGGTCCCGCGCGCTTCGCTCGTGCCGCTCCCGGACGGCGCGACGTTCGCCGAGGGCGCCGGCTTCCTGCTCACGTTCCTCACCGCGTACGTCCCGCTGACGCGGCAGGTGCGCTTCGAGGAGGAGCGGACGGTGCTCGTGCACGCCGCGGCCGGCGGTGTCGGCACCGCCGCGATCCAGATCGCGCGCGCGCTCAATGCAACCGTGGTGGCGGCGGTCGGCTCGCCCGAGAAGCTCGAGGTCTGCCGCGAGCTCGGCGCGGAGGAGGCCTACGTCTATGACGAGATCCCGGACGACCTCCGAGTCGACGTCGTCGTCGACCCGGTCGGCGGCGAGCTGTTCGACGCCGCCGTCGGGCGACTCCGCCCGCTCGGCCAGCTCGTCGCGATCGGCTACGCCGGCGGGCTCTGGCCCGAGCTGCAGCCGGCACAACTGGTGGGACGGAACGTCGGCGTGCAGGGCGTCTACATCGGCCGCCTGCTCCGTCACGCACCGGACGTCATCGCCGCCGCCACGCGCGAGCTGCTCGAGCTCTGGAGCGGACGCAGGATCCGACCGTATGTCGGCGCCGAATTCCCGCTCGCGGACGTCGAGCAAACGCACGAGCTGGTCGAGTCGCGCCGCAGTGTCGGGAAGGTCGTGCTCGTTCCATGACGGCGCTCGTCACCGGCGGCCGCGGCGGCATCGGTTTCGCGATCTGTGCACTGCTCGACGATCCGCTCGCCCTCGACCTGCCTGAGTTCGACGTCGGTGAGCCCGACGCGTGGCGGTCGCTCGACGGCGAGTTCGACGCCGCCTTCCTCAATGCCGGGATCGGGATCGGCTACCCGGACGCGGCGGAGCTGCCCGAGAGCGAGTACCGGCGGATCGTCGGCGCCAACCTCGACGGCGTCGTCTTCGGAACGCGCGAGCTGGCGCGGAGACTCATGCCTACCGGGGGCGCGATCGTGGCGACCGCCTCGCTCGCCGGCCTTACGGCGATGCCGTTCGATCCCGCATATACCGCGACGAAGCACGCGGTCGTCGGCTGGGTGCGCGCCGTAGCGCCGGGACTCGCTGAGCACGGGATCCGGATCAACGCGCTCTGCCCGGGGTTCACCGACACCCCGATCGTCCGGGACGAGCTGCGCGACAACCCGATCGCACCGCTCATGGAGGCGTCGTTCGTCGCCGAGGCGGCGCTGCGGATCGCCGCGGACGAGGAGACGGGGCGCGCCTGGGTCGTGCAACCGAACCGCGTCGAGCCGTTCCGCTTCCCCGGAGTGCCAGGGCCACGATGAGCCCTCGCTCGAGGAAGCCATGGGGCGAGTTCCCGCCGCCGGACCCGCACGTCTGGAACACGCTCCGCTATCGCGGCATCGAGCAGGCGGACGGCCGTGCGGTGATCGAGTGGGAGGCGACACCCGAGTACTGCTTCCAAGCGCCGAGCGGGCCGATCGTCCACGGCGGCATGGTCGCGGCGCTTCTCGACACAGCGATGGGCGGCGCTTGCTGGACGCTGATGTCCGAGGACGAGGACTTCCTCACCGCCGACCTCCGCACCGAGTTCCACCGCTCGGGGCGTCCTGGGACGCTGCGCGCGGAGGGCCACGTCGTGCAGCGGAACCGGCGCGTCGTCTTCTGCGCCGCCGAGCTGTTCCAAGACGGCGAGCTCGTCGCGAGCGCGCGCTGCACGCAGATCGTGCGCCAGACGGACTGATTCAGATGTCCGCACCCGCCCAGGTTCGTCGCCCGAAGCGCTCGGCGAGCGGGTTGAAGACGGCGAGGAAGCGCTGCTTGGCCGCATCGGCCCTACGGTCGGAGGCGTGCGCCAACGCGAAGTCGCCATTCGACCCGATCGGGCATCCCGGCTTCTTCACGCTGTAGAACCCGTCCCGGTAGTGCCGGTCGGCCTCGATCGACTGCTGCAGCGCCAGTTGG
>Ga0308175_100002527_pt1 | contig 12535 bp, 12 predicted proteins | sample PhyCR1_3_FD_203893 | JGI IMG/M metagenome (GOLD analysis project Ga0308175, IMG submission 203893) | Soil microbial communities from UC Gill Tract Community Farm, Albany, California, United States - DLSLS.C.R1 | ecosystem: Environmental > Terrestrial > Soil > Agricultural land | place: USA... | reverse complement strand
TGTGCCGCAAGGCAGCTCACCGCGCACGGCGAGCGTCGACGAGGCGATCGACCGTGGGGCCGACTACGGCACGATGGCGCTGCTGCGCGCCGTCGGCGGGTTCGAGGCGGCGACGGCTGCCGGCGACGGCATGCTGCCGGCACCGGAGGAGTCTCCCTTCGTGCACCGCCCGGAGCACCTGTCCGACGCGTACTTCCGCTGGGGCGTGCAGGTCGACGACATGGGGCTGCGGCAGGTGCTCCAGCTCTGGGAGGACGCGGACACCGCGCCCACGCTGACGTGGTGGGCGAACGTCGTGACCGACGCCGGGCACCACGGCGGCGGCCCGCGCTCGCAGATGGCGCGGGACTCGTTGCACCAGAGCGACGCGCGGCTCGTCGCCTTCCTGGACCACCTCGAAGGGCTGGGGGTGCTGGACGAGGTGACCTTCCTGCTCACCGCCGACCACGGGTTCGAGGCCGCCGACCCGTCGGTGACCGGTTCATGGCGCCCGGCGCTCGAGTCGCTCGGTCTTGCGCACCGCGACGAGGGGCCTGGCTTCGTCTACCTGCTGTGACTGCCCCGCGGCTAGGCTCGCCCGCATGGCCACGCAGATCCGGATCGCCCAGGACGACGCCGCGGACGCGGTGCTGAGCCAGGACCCGTTCGCGCTGCTGGTGGGGATGCTGCTCGACCAGCAGTACCCCATGGAGCACGCCTTCCGCGGCCCGTGGAAGATCCTCGAGCGGTTCGGCACGCTCGACCCGGGCGCCATCGCCGCTGCGGACCCTGAGGCGTTCGCCGACCTGTGCGCCACCCCGCCCGCCATCCACCGCTACGGCCGCTCGATGGCCGGCCGCGTGCAGCAGCTGGCCCAGGTGGTGCGTGACCAGTACGCCGGGCGGGCGGAGTCGGTCTGGCAGGACGCGACCGACGCCGCCGACCTGCTGGGCAGGCTCCGTGCCCTGCCGGGCTTCGGCGACCAGAAGGCCCGCATCTTCGCCGCCCTGGTGGGCAAGCAGCTGGGCGTGCGGCCGGCCGGGTGGCACGAGGTGGTCGGTCCCTACGCCGAGGACGGCTCCTACCGCTCGGTGGCCGACGTGGTCGACGCCGAGTCGCTGCAGAAGGTGCGCGAGTTCAAGCAGGCCGCCAAGGCCCAGGCCAAGGCGGCCGCTGCTGGCGCGTCGGGCAAGGCGCCCACGCGCAGGGCGACGGCGAAGAAGTGACCGGCGAGGCGGACGGTGGCGCGTTCGGCGCCACCATGGTGTGCGCCACCTGCGGCGCCGTGCCGCAGGACGTCTCGCTGGCCCGGCTGTCCTGGGCCCGGGGCACCGAGAACGGCCGCGAGGTGTGGACCTGCGAGCGGTGCAGCCGCCAGCACCTGCGCAGCATCGAGGGCAAGCTCGACTCCGCCTGGTGGTGAGCCGACCGGCCGACGGGGGAGTCGGTCGAGGTCAGTCGACGGGTGGCGGGAGGTGGCGCAGGCGCATGCCCGGTAGGTGCTCCACGACCACCTCGCGCGCCGGCACTGTCCCGCCGAGCTGGCAGAGCACCCCGATCCCGCCGAGCCAGACCCGGTGGATCAGCAGGTATTCCGGCGGCAGGTTGAGCTTCATCCCGACCAGGAACTCCGGCCGCTTGACGTCGTTGACGTGCATCGCCAGGCCGCGCAGCCAGGGGCGGCTGAAGGTGAACTCCTGGTGGGTGAGCGGGTCGAGGAAGGGTCGCAGGTAGGTCAGCAGCGCCTCCGCGTCGATCGCCATGCTCGGCTTGATGAAGCCCTCCCCGCGCAGGCCCGCCTCGAGCTCGTGCGCCTCGCCCGTCAGCGCTGCGGCGACGAGCGAGCCCATCTCGTCGGGGAGCCCGTCGGGCAGCCGCTTGACCGCGCCGAAGTCGAGCACGCCGAGCCGGCCGTCGGCCATCAGCCTGAAGTTGCCGGGGTGCGGGTCGGCGTGCAGCAGCTTGGCCCGCTCGGGGCCGACGAGCAGGAACTCCATGTACCGCAGCGACGCCGCGTCCCGCTGGGCGGTGGTGCCCGAGTCGATGATCCGCGACAGGGGCACGCCGTCGAGCCACTCGGACACGACCACCCGTCCCGAGTGGGCCAGCACGTCCGGCACCGCGAAGTGCGGGTCGTCGCGGAACGCCCTGGCGAAGGCCCGCTGGTTGGCCGCCTCGAGGTCGTAGTCGAGCTCCTCGGCCATGCGGGCCTTGAGCTCCTCGAGCACCGGCTTGATGTCCATGCCGGGGATCCACGAGGTGGCCAGCCTCGCCACCACCGACAGCTGGTTGAGGTCCGACATCAGGGCCTCGCCCGCCCCGGGGTACTGGATCTTGACCGCCACGGGGCGCCCGTCGCGCCACACCGCCCGGTGCACCTGGCCGATCGACGCCGCGGCCGCTGGGGTGTCGTCGAACGACTCGAACTTCGAGCTGCGCCAGCGTGGCCCCAGCTCCTGGGCCAGCACCTTGTGGACCGTGGCCGTCGGCAGGGGAGGGGCGGCCTCCTGCAGCTTGGTCAGCGTCGCGCGGTACGGCCCGGCGAACTCCTCCGGCAGCGCCGCCTCCATGACCGACATGGCCTGGCCGAACTTCATGGCGCCGCCCTTGAGCTCGCCCAGCACCCGGAACAGCTGGTCGGCGGTGCGGGCCTGCAGCTCGGCTGCCACCGCCTCGGCGGGCTTGCCACCGACCCGCTTGCCGAACCCGACCGCGGTGCGGCCCGCGAAGCCCAGGGGCAGGCTGGCGAGGCGCGCGGTGCGCGCCACGGCCCTGCGGGGGAGCTCGCTCACCCGGCCATTCTTGCGTGCCACCCACCCCGGGGGCGGGCGGGTCGCCGTATGCCGCGTGTCCGGCCGGTGCCGCCGCCCGGCCGAATGGCCGATGCCACGTCGCCGAGCCGCACGCCTGACGGGCCGGGACAGGTGGTCTACGCGCTGAGGTCGGTGGCCGTGTGCTCGCCCGCCGAGCCGCGGCTGCTCGCCGCGTCGCAGTGGCACCGCGGGTGGACCGGCCACTCCCGTTGGCGCACCGCGGGCCACGGCAGCGCGGCCTCGAGCGAGCGGCCCACCGGCAGCGCCCGTCCGTCCACGAACGCGAGCGCCACCATGGTGGCCATCGCCGCGGCCAGGGCAACCAGCGCCGTCTCACCGGAGACCTCCACGTCGGACCCGACCGACTGCCGGGTCAGCTGCCCGAGCAGCGCCGGCCAAGCCGGGTCGAGGTCGCTGCGGGTCAGGTCGAGGCAATGCAGGCAGGGACCGCCCGCGACGACCAGTGGGCCGACGACCGCTTCCACCCCGTGCAGCACCACCGGCAGCACCGGCACGCCCCGGCGCAGCCACGGCTCAGCGAGCGTCGAGTCGACCGCGTGGCCCGCGGGGAGGACGACCAGCGCAGGCGCTGCACCGTCGCCCCCGCGTGCCGCCCCGGGCGTCGGCGCCGAGGCCTCCCCCTCGTGTCCCCAGTCGTCGGCGGCAGCCTGGCCCAGCACCACCTCCCCGATGCCGGCGCGGCGCAGCAGCGCGACAAGGGAGGCCGGCAGGGCGCCACGGGAGCAGACGAGCACCCGCGCCCCGCGCCGGCGGGACAGCGCGGCATACCCGTCGACCCCGTCGAGCACGGCGCCGGCCTGCGCGTCGCCCGCCAGCACGGCGCGCAGGGCCAGCGGAAGGGCCACGTCGTCGTCCCGGGTGACCACGAGCCCGTGCCGGTGCAGCAGCGCCAGCACGTCACGGGGGGCGGCCGGGGTCAGCGTGGCCGGGAGGCCGTGCGTGCCGTCGAGCTGCTCGAGGGCACGCACCTCCTCGGTCGTCAGCCCGTCGACGACGACTGCACGGCCGGCCGCGGTGCCGAACTGGACCTGGCCACGTCCACGGCGCAGCGGCGTCGAGACGGTCCGGGGCAGTGGTTCGCTCACCCGTGACAATCTCGCACAGCCGGGGGGCGCCGAGACGCTCGTCCACAGGCAGACAGCGTGGGGCGGGTCCGACCTCGTGGTCGGACCCGCCCCTCGCGATGGTGCCTGCGGTCAGGCCTTGCCGAGAATGCGGTTGAGGTTGGTGCCGCAGACCGGGCACTTGCCCTTGGCCATGCGGCGGCCGTTCGTCTCGACGACGTTGCCCTCGGCCTCGCGCTTCTCCTTGCACTTCACGCAGTAGAACTCGCCCTTGTAGGTCTCGTCAGCCATCGATGTCTCCTTGTCGATCACACCGCACGGTGCGGCGTCGGACTTCGGCCAACCTAGACCATGCTGAGCACAAAATCGCGTAGGAGGGGTGTGTCTGCGTGCTCAGGACGTCGGGTGGGGAAGGCTGTGCGGATGTGGTAGGAGGGGCCGCAGGTTCGTCCGTGGCTACTGGTGTCCCAGCCGCCGGCGGGCGGTTGCAGGGCCGCCCGAGAGCGGCGCACCCCGCACGGCGGCGAGGTCCTGTCGGGAGGCTCGCCTATCGTGATCCTGTGGGCACCCAGGTCGAGGTGCGGCGCAGCCGCCGCCGGCGCCGCACCGTCAGCGCGTACCGCGAGGACGGTCGAACCATCGTGCTCATCCCCGCCCGGTTCACCCGGGCCGAGGAGCAGGAGTGGGTCGCCACCATGCTCGAGCGCCTCGACAAGGGCGACCGCCGCCGGCGGCCCAGCGACGCCGAGCTCGCGACGCGCGCCGCCGAGCTGTCGCGGCGCTTCCTGCGTGGCCTGGCCCGCCCCACGAGCATCCGCTGGGTCACCAACCAGAGCTCCCGGTGGGGGTCGTGCACCCCGGCCGACGGCACCATCCGCATCTCCGCCCGGGTCAAGGGCATGCCCGGCTACGTCCTCGACTACGTCATCCTCCACGAGCTCGCGCACCTGCTCGCGCCGGGCCACGGCCCCGAGTTCTGGTCGCTGCTCCAGGGGTATCCGCGCCTCGAGCGCGCGCGCGGGTACCTCGAGGGTGTCGCGGCCACCGCCGGCCTCGACCTGGCCGCCGAGGACGCCGACGACCTCGAGGCCGACGACGTGGTGGCCGTGCCGGAGCCCGGCGGCGAGCCGGTCCAGGCCGCGCTGGAGCTCACGCCGACGGACTGAGCCCCAGGGCTAGCCGAGCAGCCGCCGTGCGGCGTCGGCCAGCGGCCGGATCTCGGTGCCGCTGCGCGCCGGCAGGTCGTCGACGGCCCACCAGCGCACGTCCAGCGACTCCTCGCTCACGGCGTAGCCGGCCTCGTCCTCGACCACCCCGGCGAACCGCAGGTCGAGGTGCTCGCGGCACCTGCCGAACCCCGAGGCGATGAGGCGGTGCCGGTCCACGTGCACGAGGTCGGGGTGCAGCTCGAGACCGGCGATCCCGGACTCCTCGCGGGCCTCACGGGTGGCCGCCGCGTGAACCGAGGCGTCGTGGGGCTCGAAGTGGCCGCCGAACTGCAGCCACATCCCGGCCTTCGCGTGCAGCGTGAGCAGCACCTTGTCCAAGGAGGCGTTGAGCACCAGGGCGCTCGCGGTCAGGTGGGCGGGTGGGCCCTGCTTCCACAGCGCGCCGGGGTGCGCCGCGCAGTGGGCGAGCAGCTCGGTCCGCAGGCGGTCCTGCTGCGCGTCGGGTGCGTCCCAGCAGTCCAGCAGGGCCTGCGCGTCGTCGCGCAGCCTGAGGTATGCCGCGGGCACGCCGGCGCGTGCCTGCGTCACCGGCCGCCCTCGTCACCGCGGGTCTCGCCGCGCAGCAGCTCGTCGAGCGCGGCGTCGAGCGCCGAGTCGTCGGTGGAGTCGACCCTCTCGACGTAGCCGAGCGGGTCGTCGAGGTCTGCGGCCGTGGGGGCCACGTCGGGGTGGCCCCACGCGCGGTCGCGGCCCGCGGCGCCGTGCCTGGCCTCGAGCGCGGCCCACAGGTTCGCCGCGTCACGCAGCCGACGCGGGCGCAGCTCGAGGCCGACCAGCCCGGCGAACGCCTTCTCGGCCGGACCGCCCGTCGCGCGCCGGCGACGGACCGCCTCGCCGAGGGCCCCCGCCTGGGGCAGGTGGTCACGGGTGGCGCGGTCGGTGACGACGTCGACCCAGCCCTCGACCAGCGCGAGGTACGTCTCCAGCCGGGTGAGGGCTGCGCGCTGCGCGGGGCTCGGGTCGGGCTGGAACAGCTGGTCCTGCAGCGCGGACTGCAGGGCCTGCGGGTCGGTGGTGTCGACCGACTGCAGCGCGCTCTCGATGCGGTCGGTGTCGATGGTGATCTCACCGGCGTAGTCGCGGACCGCGGCCAGCAGCTGGGGCCCGATCCACGGGACCTCGCTGAACAGCCGCACCCGGGCGGCCTCGCGCACGGCCAGGTAGAGCCGCACCTGGCCGAGGTCGACGCCGAGGCCGTCTGCGAACGCCTCGACGTTGGCCGGCAGCAGCACGACGGACCGGTCGCCCACGAGCGGCAGCCCGACCTCGGTGCCGCTCACCGTCTCGCCGGCCAGCGCCCCGACGGCCTGGCCGACCTGGAGGCCGAACATGGCCCCGCTCATCCGCTCCAGCAGTGGCTCCATCTGCCCGAGCAGCGCGGCCGGGTCGGCGCCGGCGGGCAGCATGCCCTGGGGGATCCCGCCCTCGCCGAGCTGCTCGAGCTGGGTGCGCATCGCCCCGGCGATCGCGGAGCCGACTCCCTTGGCGACCGGCTCGACGAGCGTGCGCCACGCAGGCATGGTGCCCTCGACCCACTCGGCCCGGCTCCAGGCGTGGGTGGTGACGCCGGGCGCCGCGAAGTCGGTGACCTCGTCGAGCCACAGCCCGGCGACCTGGGCGGCCTGCGCCACGTCGCGCGCGGCGGGGCCGGCGACGACGGCGTCGCCCTGCTCGGAGACGACCCTGCGGGCCGTGTCCGTGGCGAGCGAGACGTTGAACGGGCCGTCGGCGCCTCCGGCGAACATGGCCTGCACCTGGCCGGCCATCATCTGCACCATGGTGGGGTCGACCTGGTCGATGCCCATGTCCTTGAGCGCCTTGGCCAGCTGCGGGTCCAGGGAGCCGCCGGTGAGGCCGGCGAGCAGCTGCTCGATCTCCGGAGGCAGCCCGGAGCCCTCGGACGGCTGCTCGCCACCGGAGTCGGGGTCGTCCGGCAGGTTGGGGTGGTCGGCCACGGTGGCTCCTGCTCCTGAGAGGATGTCTTACCCACAGACAACCACGCGGAGGCCCAGGTGAGTTCCCCGGCAGGAGCGCGCTCGCACGGCGTTCGCTCGCGGCGTAGCCCTGCCGTGGACGTCGCGGTGGTCGGCACCGCCGACGTCGCCAGCCGGGCGGTGCTGCGAGCGCTGGTCGCCGCGGCGGCCACCGGCCGGACGACCGAGCTCGACGGCGTCCAGGTCCCGCTCGGCGCCGTGCTCGCGGTCGACACCGAGCCCGCCCCGGTCGAGGGCGCCGAGCTCCGGCCGGCCGACCCCGGCGACCCGCGCCTGGTGGACGCGCTCCGGGGAGCCCAGCTCGCGGCATACGTCTCCGTCAGCAGCGACCTGGCCGCCGACCAGGTGGTCGGCTCCCGGGTGCGGCGCGAGCGCAGCCTGCGCCGCGCGCAGACCGTCATCACGGCCAGCGCGGCCGCCGGCGTGCGTCGCCTGGTGGTGGTGACCAGCGCCAAGGTCTACGGCGCCCTCGCGGACAACCCGGTGCCGCTCGAGGACGACGCGCCCCTGCGCGCCCCCTACGACGACGGGCAGGTCGGTGACCTCCTCGACGTCGAGCAGCTCGTGGCCGTCGCCCGGGACGTGCACCCCGGGCTCGCCATCACCGTGGTCCGCCCCGCCGCCCTCGTGGGCGGCACCGACACGGTCGTCACCCGGCACTTCGAGGCCCCGCGGCTGCTCACCCTGCGGGGCGCCGCGCCCGCCTGGCAGTTCTGCCACGTCGACGACCTCGGCACCGCCGTCGTGGCCGCGCTGGCCCGCGACCTCGGTCCGGCCGTGACCGCCGGCTGCGAGGGGCACCTCACCCAGCCGGACCTCGAACGGCTCACGGGCATGCGGCCGGTGGCGCTCAGCCTCGGCGCCGCCATGGGGACCGCCGAGCGTCTGCACCGGATCGGGGTGCTTCCCGTGCCGGCGAGCGACCTGGCCTACGCGGCCCACCCCTGGGCGGTGTCGTCGCGCACCCTGCGTGCGAGCGGCTGGGAGCCCGTCTACGACAATGAGACCTGCCTCGGGGTCCTGCTGCAGGACATCCGGGGATCACACGCGGTCGCGGCCCGACGGCTCGACCGCAAGGACGCCGCCCTCGGGGCGGCCAGCGCGGCGGTGGCCCTGGTGGGCACGGCGGCGATCATGCGGCGGCGCCGCAGGAAGGGTGGCACGGCATGACCCAGCCGGCAGGGGGCCACGGCGCGGAGCTCGCCGAGGGCCCGGAGGTGGTGCTCTGCGAGGTCCGCGACGAGGCGCTGGGCGTCGACGAGGTGCTCGCCCTGGTGCGCCACCCACGCTGCGGCGGCATCGCCCTGTTCGTCGGCGTGGTCCGCGACCACGACCACGGCGAGACCGTCTCGGCCCTCGACTACTCGGCGCACCCCAGCGTCGTGGAGACCCTGCGCACGGTGCTCGACGAGGTGGCCGCCAGGCACAGCGTCGCCCGGCTCGGGGCGGTCCACCGGGTCGGCCACCTGGAGATCGGCGACCTGGCCGTCGTGGCGGCCGTGTCCGCGCCGCACCGCGGTGAGGCGTTCGAGGCGTGCCGCGACCTCATCGACACGCTCAAGTCGCGGGTCCCGATCTGGAAGCACCAGCAGTTCTCCGACGGCTCCGACGAGTGGGTGGGGCTCCCGTGACCCAGGCGCCCGACGGCGCCCCGCCCCAGGGAGCTGCGCCCCAGGCTGCCTCGCCCGAGGGCCCCGACGCGGTGGAGCCGCACCACGGCCCAGCCGGGCCCGACCGACTGGGACGGAGGGCGTCCGCGAGCCTCGTCGGGGTGTTCGTGCTCATCGCGCTGGGCGCCCTGTCGACGATGGTCGGGTTGCCCTACGTCGTCCTCAAGCCGGGCCCCGCCCAGAACACCCTCGGCAAGCTCGAGGGCAAGGACCTCTACTCCATCAGCGGGGCCCCGACCTACCCCACCACGGGGGCGCTCGACTTCACCACGGTCCGCGTCCAGGGCGGCCCCGGCATCCGGGTCACCGTGTGGGAGGTGCTCCGGGCCGCCCTCGACCCCAGCCAGGCGGTCGTCAAGGAGGACCTCTACTTCCCCAAGGGCGTCACCGAGAAGCAGGTGGAGGAGGAGACCACCGCCGAGATGGTCGACTCGCAGCAGGAGGCGATCGCGGTGGCGCTCAAGGAGACCGGCCACAAGGTGACCCAGCACGTGATGGTCGCGCAGGTCGCCAAGGACGCGCCCTCCGCCGCCCTGCTCAAGGCGGGCGACGAGATCACCGCCGTCGACGGCAAGCGCGTAACGGGCACCGCGGTCGTCCGTGACGGCATCACCGCCCACAAGCCGGGGGAGACCGTGGCGCTGACCCTCCTGCGGGACGGAAGGACCGTCCAGGTGCAGGCGAGGACGCGAGACTCCGGTGGGCGCACGACCGTGGGGGTGTTCCTCGGGGTCAAGTTCGACTTCCCGGTCACCGTGAAGTTCAACCTCGGCGACGTCGGTGGCCCGTCTGCCGGAACGATGTTCAGCCTCGGCCTCTATGACACCCTCACGCCGGGAGCCCTCACCGGCGGCATGAGGATCGCCGGCACCGGCACCATGGACTTCGACACCGAGCAGGTCGGGCCGATCGGCGGCATCCAGCAGAAGCTGTACGGCGCGAGGGCGGCTGGGGCAAGGTGGTTCCTCGCCCCCGCGTCCAACTGCGACGAGGTCGTCGGGCACGTGCCCGACGGGCTGCGCGTGGTCCGGATCGCCAGCTTCGGCGAGGCGAAGCACGCCGTGGAGGCCATCGCGGCCAAGAAGGCGGACGGGTTGCCGACCTGCCGCTGACGTGCGCGCCCGGCGTGCCAGCCGGATGCCGCGTGGCCGGCTAGTCCTCGAAGGTCGCCCTCAGGGCGTGGACCAGCCCGGGGGCGATGTCCTCGCCCATGGCCACCTGGTCGTCCCGGTCGTGCTCACGCTGGCGCAGCAGGCAGCGTGAGCGCCCGTCCCGGGTGACGGCCACGAGCAGGCGCACGTCGCGCCGGCGGGGATCGCGCGACAGTGCCTCGAGCGCGGCCTCGGGGTCGGACGGCAGGTCGCGCTCGGCCTCGGGGGGCACCACCACGCGCTCGACCGCGATGGCGGCGCCGAGCACCGTCTCGGGCCAGGCGATGCCGCCGAGCAGGCTCTCGAGGTGCGCCGTGGGCGGCAGGTCCTCCTGCTCGATGGCGCTGAGGGCTCCCTCGGCGAGGTCGGAGCCACGCAGCTGGGCGCGCAGGTGCGGCTCCCGCTCTGCGAGGTCGGCGGTCGCCACAAGCGCGAACAGGCGTGGGTTCTGGTCCCACCCCGCGGCGGCGACGTGTCGCTCGGTGTCCAGTGCCGCGATCGACAACGGGTCGACGACCGGGCGGGACGTCGGCTCGGCGGGTCCCTGGCTGCTCTTGCTCACAGGTCACATCGTGCCGCATGGCGGCGCACGCCCCCGGGCCGGCCGGCGACCGGGCAGGCGCGGGAACGGCGCGGGTGCGCGAGCCCCGGGCGTGCGCGGGAACCACAGGCGCGCCGGTTAAGTTGTCCTCACAGGAGCTGGCGGCAGATCGGGCGTGGTGTGAGTACTTCGGACTGGTTCGGACCGGGCGACGCGGGCGGCGAGGGCGGTCGGCCGGGCGGCGCACCACGGCCGGGCGGTGGCGGGCGGCGCCGGCCGCCGACCATGCAGCTGCGTCGACGTCGCGGCCCGCTGGGCCCCACGATCGCGATCGTCGTCGCGCTGCTGTTCGTGCTGTCGCTGGCGGCCTCGGTGTGGACCGAGGTGCTCTGGTTCGGCTCGGTCGGCTACAGCGGCGTCTTCTGGACCGAGTGGTGGACCAAGTTCGCGCTCTTCGCCGTCGGGCTGGTCGTCGTCGCGGCGCTGGTCGGCGCGAGCCTGGTCGTCGGCTACCGCACCCGGCCGGTCTATGCCCCCGTGACCCCCCAGCAGCAGAACCTCGACCAGTACCGCGAGGCCATCGAACCGCTGCGCAAGGTCGCCATGTACGCCGTCCCCGGCATCCTGGGGCTGCTCGCCGCGACCAGCGCGGCCGGGCACTGGAAGACCTTCCTGCTATGGCACAACAGGGTGTCGTTCGGGAAGAAGGACCCGCAGTTCGGGCTCGACCTCTCGTTCTTCGTGTTCACCCTGCCCTGGATCCGGTTCGTCCTGGGGTTCCTCACCATGGCCCTGGTCATGGCTCTCGTCGCCGCGGCCTTCACGCACTACATCTACGGCGGGCTGCAGATCCAGGCGCGGGCAGAGCGCACCACCCGCGCGGCCCGCACCCACCTGGCCATCCTGCTGGCCGCCCTGGTCCTGGTCCGCGCGGCGAGCTACTGGTTCGACCGGTACGCCCTGTCGACCAAGGACTCCCCGCTGCTCACCGGCATCACCTACACCGACGCGCACGCGGTGATGCCGACCAAGGCGATCCTGGCGGTCGCCGCGATCATGACCGCAGGCTTGTTCATCGCCTCCATCTGGACCAGGTCCTGGCGGCTGCCCGTGGTCGGTGTCGCGCTGCTGGTGATCACCTCGGTCGTCGTCGGCAGCATCTACCCGGCGCTGGTCCAGAGCTTCAAGGTCACCCCGTCGGAGAAGTCCCTCGAGCAGAAGTACATCGCCCGCAGCATCACGGCGACCCGGACGGCATACGGCCTCGACGACATCGACACGAAGCCCTACCAGGCCACCACGCAGGCCAGCCCCGGACAGCTGCGCAACGACACCGAGACGATCCCGGGCATCCGCCTGGTCGACCCGATCGTGGTGAGCCCCACGTTCCGGCAGCTGCAGTCGGTCAAGTCCTACTACGCGTTCCCCGACGCCCTCGACGTCGACCGCTACGACATCGACGGCAAGATGGCCGACACGGTCATCGCGGTGCGCGAGCTCGACCTGAACGGCGTGCCCGAGAACCAGCGCAACTGGCTCAACGACCACACGGTCTACACGCACGGCTTCGGGGTCGTGGCCGCGTACGGCAACCAGCGCGGACCCGACGGCCAGCCGGTCTTCTACGAGAAGAACATCCCGCCCACCGGACCGCTGGGCAAGTACGAGCCGCGGATCTACTTCGGTGAGCAGTCACCCGGCTACTCGATCGTCGGCGCGCCGCAGGACGCCAAGCCCCGCGAGTTCGACTACCCCGAGAGCGGCGAGGCCAGCCAGCAGAACAACACCTACGCGGGCAACGGTGGGGTCGAGCTGGACTCGTTCCTGCGCAAGGCCGCGTATGCCGTGAAGTACCGCGAGATGAAGTTCCTGCTGTCCGACGCGGTCAACGACAAGAGCCGGCTGCTCTACGACCGCACCCCCACCGAGCGGGTGCAGCGGGTCGCACCCTGGCTGACCCTCGACGGCAACCCCTACCCGGCAGTGGTGGGCGGTCGCATCCAGTGGATCCTCGACGGCTACACGACCTCGGCGGACTACCCCTACTCGCGGCTGCAGGAGATCGACAACGCC
>Ga0308175_100002526_pt1 | contig 12536 bp, 12 predicted proteins | sample PhyCR1_3_FD_203893 | JGI IMG/M metagenome (GOLD analysis project Ga0308175, IMG submission 203893) | Soil microbial communities from UC Gill Tract Community Farm, Albany, California, United States - DLSLS.C.R1 | ecosystem: Environmental > Terrestrial > Soil > Agricultural land | place: USA... | reverse complement strand
TCGTATCCATAACCTTGTCGTTGAAGATTGTGATGATGCGGACCTTCGTTGCTTTTTCGAGAATTGGAAGCGCATCAGCCACTGCCCGTGCCGCAGTTCGGCTAAAATCCCAAGCCAGCGCCACGGTCCCGAGCTCGAATGGATGCGGCCGACGGGTCTCCGGCAGCACTAACGTCGGCTTGCCGGAACCGAATATCACGGCTTCCGCGTACCACTCATCGTAGGATTCCGGCACCGAGACAATTGTCAGGTCGCGCAGCCGCGCATAATCGACCAACAGCCTCTCAAAATCGATGGTCGCGCATTTCTCGAATACTGTCTCATGCGAAATGCCCGCCTTTTCTGCGGCCCTGTCGAATGCCGCCAGGAGTTCTTGCCCGTTTTTTCGGCTTTTGGCGGTCTCGCCAGCGATGATGCCGGGAATATTGACGACGGAGCCCGAAAGGAAATGTCCGGGAATCTGCACGTGCGTCTCACATGATAGGGCCGCGAGATGGGCACCGAGAGCCGCTGCGATTGAAACCGCGCCGTCGAGGACGGATATCGGAGTCGGTTCAGGATAGCTGGCCAACGTCACAAGAATATCTTTATAGCCCATGAGCAAACTCCGGTTCGAAACTCTAGTCTACTTCTTCCGGGCTGTTGAGGTTTGATGCATCTCAAAAGGAGCTGTACGCGATGCATGATCTTCAGCCTGCGGTTGTTCTGGATCAATAGTTTACAAACTGAATCGGGCTATCTGGCCTACGAACTTGGAGGCTGGACATGCTGCCGTTTACGTCTGAGCAATTCCTTGCGGTCTTCCTGAAATACAACAATACAATCTGGCCGGCGCAAATCGCTGCATATTTACTAGGTTGTATTGCTGTGAGCTGCCTATTTCCGAGGACGCGTATTAAACTGGATCGTCTCATAGCCGGCGTACTGGCGGTGACATGGCTATGGACCGGGCTTGTGTATCACGGTCTATTTTTCAGCTCGATCAATTCAGCCGCCTATGTTTTCGCTGCCTTATTCATTACTCAAGGCAGCTATCTTGTTTACGCGGGCGTATTGCATCACCAAATTCACTTCGGACTTCGGGCGGGAATGGCGTCCGGCATTGGTGGTGCGTTTGCGATCTATGCAATGATTGCCTATCCCTTGATTGGCCTCGCAACTGGCCACCATTATCTCGAGATTCCAATGTTTGGCGTCACACCATGCCCTGTAACGATATTCACCTGGGGGATGTTCTTGTTTACCACAAGTCCGGTGCCCAAGGGGCTACTGGTGATACCCTTTATCTGGTCGCTCGTCGGCGGTAGTGCTGCCATTCTCCTCCACATCCCTCAGGATTGGGTTCTACTCGCGAGCGGGTTTATCGTTGCGGCCGTGATGGTCTTTCTGAGACCGACAGACCACGTCAAGTTCGAGACTGCTGCAATACACTCACCCTATCGATGATTGAAAGCTCAATCACAATCATAGTTGCCACATGCCGTGGCCATGCGCTTGCGGATCAGAGGAAGTGCAGCAAGATTTCAGCTAGTTCATACATCAAACAGTATCGCTGAACATTGCCGAGCGATCGTGGTTTCCTCGCTTGTGTGGATAACAAGGATTTCAACTTCGCTGTTTTTGGCGCTGACGCATTGCTTGAGCTCATCATTCGCAGAATGATCGATGATGACCCCGAGCCATCGCAGTCGGTCGCAAACCTGCTGGCGTATCTCCCTGCTGTGTTCGCCAATACCGCCGGCGAACACCAGGCATTCCAGCCCGCCAAGGGTGGTTGCCATGGCGGCGGCCTCGTTGGCGACGCGAAACGTAAAGAGATCGATCGCGTCCACAGCGGCCGGCTCCTCGCTCGCCAACAAGACCCGCATGTCGGCGGAAATACCGGAGACGCCGAGCAAGCCGGACTCTCGATAGAGCATTTCTTCAAGTTCACTGGCCGACATGCCCCGCTCTTGCTGCAAGTAGAGCAGCACGCCTGGATCGATAACACCGCAGCGCGTGCCCATCATCAAGCCATCGAGCGGCGTCAGGCCCATTGTGGTGTCGACGCTCCTGCCATTACGCATAGCGCAAAGGCTGGCACCGTTGCCAAGATGCGCTGCCACTGTGCGCTTGCCTGCGAGGATCGGCGAGATCTCCGCCAGGCGGCTGGCGATGAATTCAAAGGAAAGCCCGTGAAAGCCGTAGCGCCGGATGCCCATCTCCTCAAACCTTCGTGGGATTGCAAAACGGCTGACGGGTGGCGCAAGGCCGTGATGAAAGGCAGTGTCGAAGCAGGCAATTTGCTGGAGATCTGGCTGTAGTGACTTGATGGCTCGGATGGGTGACAAGCAGCGTGGCTGGTGCAAAGGCGCAAGTGGCGTCAGGGCGGCCATGGCTTCGAGGGTCGTGTCGGTGACTTTGACCGGACCCGCGAAATCGCGCCCACCGTGAACGACACGATGTCCGACCGCGACCACCCTACCGCCGGCGAGATACTCGTTACTCCAATCGAAGATATCGCCGAGCAAGGCTTCGCTGTTATTGTCGGCCGGGGTGCGACGGTTCTCGAACAAGTGGTTGCCACCTGCATCGGTCACCGTAAAACCTGGTTTGGCGGCGTATTCATCGAGCAAACCTTTGCAAAGCAAGTACGGCTCAATCTGCGACATATCGAACAATCCGAATTTAATGCTCGAGGAGCCCGAGTTCAGAACCAGAACGGCATCTGACATGATGTAGCCCTCTGAAACTGGCAAGCGAGACAATCGTTAGTCTCCGGCCTCAGCCGGGGTCTGGCCGCCGGCACTGTTCGGCCATACCCAATCGCGAACTGGCGGCATGTCTTCCCCGTGCTGGCGCACGTAGTGCGAATGCTCGATCAAAGCATCACGAAACTGCTGCTTGATTTGAGCGGCGGCAATGCTCAGCCCAGGCACACGCTCGATCACCTCGATTGCCAGATGGAATCGATCGAGCTCGTTCAACACGACCATATCGAAGGGCGTAGTCGTGGTGCCTTCTTCCTTGAAGCCACGAACATGCATCCCGGCGTGGTTAGTCCGATTGTAGGTCAGACGGTGGATCAAATATGGATAGCCATGATAGGCAAAGATCACCGGCCGATCGCGGGTAAATATTCCATCAAAATCGCGATCGCTAAGACCGTGCGGGTGCTGTTCCTTCGGCTGCAGCGTCATGAGATCAACGACGTTGACGACGCGGATCTTGAGGTCTGGCAGGCATTTTCGCAGCAGATCCACAGCGGCCAGCGTCTCAAGCGTCGGCACGTCGCCGGCACAGGCCATCACAACATCAGGGTCGGAGCCTTCGCGTTCGGTACCCGCCCAAGGCCAGATCCCCACTCCGGCATCGCAATGCGTGGCGGCCTGCTGCATTGTCAGCCATTGCGGCGCCGGCTGTTTGCCGGCGACGATCACGTTGATCCGGTCGTAGGTGCGCAAACAATGATCGGCGGTCCACAGCAAAGTATTGGCATCGGGCGGAAAGTAGACGCGGACGATATCGGCCTTCTTGTTGGTGACCAAATCGACAAACCCGGGATCTTGGTGGCTAAAGCCGTTATGATCTTGCCGCCACACATGTGATGTCAGGAGATAGTTGAGGGATGCGATCGGTCGACGCCACGGCAACCCGCGAGAAACTTTCAACCACTTGGCGTGCTGGTTGAACATGGAATCGATGATGTGGATAAACGCCTCATAGCAGGAGAAAAATCCGTGCCGTCCCGTGAGCAGATAGCCCTCAAGCCAACCTTGGCAGAGATGCTCGCTCAATACCTCCATCACCCGACCGTCTTGGGCCAGATGAACATCGTAAGGCTCAATGGGCTCCATCCAGACCCGCTCGGTTGCATCGAACACAGCATCGAGACGGTTTGAAGCGGTCTCATCGGGGCCCATGATGCGAAAACTTCGCGCTTTTGCGTTCAGCCGGACGACGTCGCGGAGAAATTTTCCAAGCTCGCGCGTTGCTTCGGCCTGACTGCCGCCCGGGCGGGGAACGTCGACCGCGTAGGCGTGAAAATCCGGCAGCTTGAGCTCGCGTTTCAACAAGCCCCCATTGGCGTGCGGATTGGCGCCCATTCGCTGCTCGCCAACAGGGGCGAGCGCCTGCAACTCCGGAACCAGTCGGCCGGCCTGATCGAACAGCGTATCGGGTTCATAGCTGCGCATCCACTGCTCGAGCAAATTCAGATGCTTGGGATTTCCTTTGGGATTGCCGATCGGTACCTGATGCGCGCGCCAGAAGCCTTCAACTTTCAGCCCGTCAACTTCCTTTGGACCGGTCCAGCCCTTGGGGCTGCGAAGCACGATCATCGGCCATTTCGGACGTGCAAAGCTCGCACCTTCTGCCCGCGCATTCTGTTGGATCGAACGAATGCTCGCTAGCGCGACATCAAGCGCATCGGCCATAAGCCGGTGCATTGCGAGTGGCTCGTCACCTTCCACGAACAGCGGTTCGTAACCATAGCCGAGAAACAAATGGCGAATTTCCTCATCGCTCATTCGGCCAATTATCGTGGGGTTGGCGATTTTGTAGCCGTTGAGATGCAGGATCGGCAGCACCGCACCATCGTGCGCTGGATTAAGAAAGTTGTTGGAATGCCAGGATGCCGCAAGTGGTCCGGTTTCGGCCTCGCCATCGCCTACCACGCAGGCAACGATCAAGTTTGGATTGTCGAATGCCGCACCGTAGGCATGCACCAGCGAGTAGCCGAGCTCGCCGCCTTCATGAATCGAGCCCGGCGTCTCCGGCGCCGCGTGGCTCGGAATGCCGCCCGGGAAGGAGAACTGGCGGAATAATTTGCGTAGACCATCGGCGTCGCGGCTGATGTCGGGATAGATCTCGCTGTAGCTCCCTTCAAGATAGGTGTTGGCGACCATTCCCGGCCCGCCATGGCCGGGTCCACAAACATAAATGAGGTTCAGATTGCCGGCACGGATTACGCGGTTGAGATGCGCGTAGACGAAGTTGAGCCCTGGCGTGGTCCCCCAATGTCCCAGCAGCCGCGGCTTGATGTGCTCCGGCCGCAGCGATTCGTGCAGAAGCGGATTATCGAGCAGATATATTTGGCCGACGGATAGATAGTTCGCAGCGCGCCAGTAACGGTCCAGCAAATTCAGGTCGTCAACATCCGGCAGCTTCTCGCTCGTTTTTGTTGTTGCCATCTTGGTTCCTCCGGGACGGCCTCCCTATCAACAGGATCGAAGGCCGTTCGATCCGTCCGGGGATAGGAAAGGCTCCGCATTGATGGCTGCCGCACGGAGTGGAGGGAAGACGCAACTTGGCGTACTCCAGTTAGAACTGGCCTCGCACTTTCCATGCAACGACACCCGCAGTGGCACCGACGATCAACGTAATCATCAGTGAGAGTTCTATGGTGCCGAAGTGCAAGGTGTCGCGCGCCACGAATAGCGAAGTGATGGTGGCGGTAACGGCCGAAACACGAAGCAGCCAAGCCATTGCAGATCTTTCCGCGCTGCGAGGGCGTCAGCTCGCGGCCTTCATGTCTTCGGGAGATTCCATGTAAAACCCAGACCAGGTGTCGACAAAGCACAAATGGTCGTGGACTTCCTTGACCCCCGCGGTATTTTCAGCCGCGACAATCGCAGCCCGGCGCGAATTATCGTTGACAATGAGCCCATGCAGGTGAACGACGCCGTTACGTACGGCGACCTGCAGCCCGATTGGTTGCCAATCGGTGGTTTGCAGCGTCCGGATAATACGGTCGCGGATGTGGTCGTCATCCGCGGTCGGATCCGGTACCTCCTTGGCCATGCTGGCCACTGCTTGAAGCAGGTCTGCACGGGTCACGATGCCGACGAGCTTGTCTTGCCGCAGCACTGGCAGGCGCTTGATACCGTTCTTCTCCATTAGGTGCACGAGTTGATCGAGCGGCGTATTCTCGGCTGCGCCGATCGGATCGCGGGTCATAACATCTTCGACCTTACGGCCGCGTTCGTGGATGAAGTCGTTTGCAGAATGGGCGGGGCTGAGGAAGTACTGAAGCCAGCGCGGCCGTTTTTGCGGTGTACCGATCTCCGAACGTCGAAGAAAGTCGCTTTCCGAAACGATGCCGACAAGCTTCCCCGACGAATCGATCACAGGCAGTCCACTCAAATGATTTTCAAGCATCTTGTGAGCGGCTTCGAGGATGGGCGTCTCGGGCAGCACAGTAAGAACGTTTTTGGTCATGATCTGATGGGCGCGCATGGTGATCTCCTTTCTTGAAAGTATATGGAGATGAACAAACTCCTGTTTGATCTCCGTCAAAGGCACCTAGTGGCGGCACTTTAAATATATTGCTCCAGTGGGCGAACCCGAAAGGACAACGACATGACAGAGGCATCTGAAAAATCTGCCCTAGCCAATGAACCCCTCGCGACCGACGCTGCTTCGCAACTTATCAGGGCGAACAAATATGCATTCTCACTTCTGGCCGGCACGCGCAACGTCTTGCTCGATGAGATGGTGTTTGCCGGAAATGAATTTCTGGAGCGCTTTCTCGAAGAGACTAGAATGTTCAATGAGTTCCTTTCCAAGCTGGCTGAGGCACACTCCGTCAAGGATCTCGGGACGATGTATCAAGAATGCACCAAGCATCAGCTAGAATTCATCCGACGCGATACGGACCGGCTGGTGAAACACAGCGACCGGGTGATCGACACCACCTCGAAACTGGTCGAAAGTTGGCGGCAAAACTGAACCAAATCTCTGTCGATCGATTTCGGGCGAGCGATGATCTCTGCCGTTCGATTTCGGACGAGCGATGCTTGTCTTTGATCCTCAGGATTGTACAACATGCTGGATCAAGATCTTCCATCTGACGCTGACGGATGGCACGCGCACCGGGCAGGCTTTAATCCGTTTCGATGATGAATTTACGGTCCGGATACCGATCGCTCTCAACCATCAAGCGCACGACGCAGTCTTCGAATAATAACACCGCGCGCGCGATCGTCTGCGGCGGTGTCGATGCGGTCATTGATCTCGAGAACTAGTTTTGACATTTCATTGTGCCAGTCGAGCTTGACCACGACCTCAGGCGCCAGCCGGTGGCGGGAGCCATCGAGGAGGCTCGGCACCATGGCCGACAACTCATAGATGTCGTCCAGAAGCGGCTGAAATACCGTGGCCGCCGGTACAATCCGTTCGGAAATACGTTCCGCCAGGCCAGCAATGGCCGGCTCCTCGCCGTGAATCAGGAATACGCCTCGCTGGATCGGGCGGCGCGCGGCGATCCAGCGCGCCAGTTCGGCACCATCAGCATGCCCGGAGTAGTCGTCCATCGAGCGGATACGAGCGGCAACTCTGATTTGCTCGCCCTGGATGCGGATGGCCTTTTCCCCTTCCAAAAGAAAGCGACCAAGCGTTCCATGAGCTTGAAAGCCCACCAGAAGCACGGTAGCCCGACTATTCCATAACCAGCGCTTAAGATGGTGGCGGATACGGCCGGCATCGCACATACCGCTTGCGGCAATGATGATGTGAAAACCGGTAAGTTTGGCGATCGATTTGCTTTCATCGACAGTCTCCGTGAATCGGAGATGAGGCGAACTGAGCAGGCGGTTCATGTCTACATTCTCATCCAGCTCCGAAGCGTGCTCGCGAAAGACTTCCGTTGCTCGAATCGCGAGCGGAGAATCTAGAAAGATCGTCGCCTGGGGAATTTCGCCCCTATCCATAAGATCTACAAGGTCGGCAATCATTTCCTGAGTTCGCTCAACAGCGAAAGCGGGGATCAGCAAGGCGCCTCGCGCTGCGGCAGCGTCGCGGACCTCGGCGGCCAGACGATGCCGCCGTTGTTGTACCGAGGTGGGGGAGCGAATCCGATTGCCATAAGTGGATTCCGAGATTACGTAGTCGAATCCCGATGGTGCCTCCGGATCGGGTTGGAGCAGTTTCGCGTCGGGCCCTATATCGCCGGAAGCAAGCAAGCGTAAAGGCTGCCCGGACGAGCCTTCGCCGGCGAGCTCCAGCTCTATGGAAGCTGAGCCGAGGAGATGGCCGGCATTCCAGTAGCGCGCGCGAACGCCGGGTATTACGTCCGTCCACGCCTCATATTCAACCGGTCGAAATGATTGCAACGATGCAACGGCGTCAGCCTTAGTATAAATTGGAACTATTTCGGCCTTTCCGCGTGCGGCATTTCGACGATTGAGGGCCGCAACTTCCGATTCCTGAATGCTCCCGGCATCTGGCAACATGTAGGAGCATAAGTCGGTGGTTCCGCGAGTGGCCAAGATAGACCCGCCAAAGCCTTCCCGAACTAGTTTTGGTAGCAGCCCACTATGATCGATGTGGGCATGGGTGAGAACGACTGCATCGACATCGAATGGCCGGAACGGAAAAGCGTTATAGTTCAGCGCTTTCAGCGCTTTTTGTCCTTGGAACAGGCCGCAGTCGATCAAGAAACGAGCTGATTTCGTTTGGACCAGATAGCAAGAGCCCGTCACGGTGCGAGCCGCGCCGCAAAATTGTATAGTTACACTCATCAACGGGGCTCCGTAATCGATGAACCGCCGTTAAGCTCATTGCTCAAAGCGGCCACAAACAACTCGTCGAGCGAGATCGCATTTGTCGGATGTGGCACGCTGTATGTCGAACGGATCGAGCGAATTCCCGCGTTCACGAGTTCACTCGCGAGATCCGGTGAAAATAGCGCATGGGTTATAACGGCATCGATCGATTTAGCGCCAGCTGAAGCGAGGACCCTTGCGCATGCCATCATTGTTCCGCCTGAAGACACGATATCATCGGCCAGCAAAATGGGTCGACCCGCAAATAGTTTCAAATCATCAAACTCGATTTCTACGGAACGGTCACCGCGTCGCGACTTGGAGGCCACCGCATGATCAAGTCCGAGTCGCGCGGCCAGATTTTTCACCCAAAGCAAGGCTTCAGAGTCGGGACCGACCACTATCGTTCTTGGTTCTATGCCGGAATTCCTTAGTGTCTCCGCGATGACGGGCATGGCCGAAAGGTTATCCGCCGCAATTCTCGGAAACACGGCTTTGATATCTCTTGTGCGATGGAAATGCGCATCAACCGTAATGATGCGGTCCACCAATCCCTCTATAAGCTGGCCCACAGCCTTTTGACTGATCGCCTCGCCATCGTGAAAGGCTGTGTCTTGGCGCATGTAGCAGAGATAAGGAGCCAGTAGGACCAGCCGCTTGCATCCACGACGCCGTAAGGCCTCGGTGGCAAGCAGGATTTCAATCAGCTTATCATTCGGCCGATTGAGCGAAGCATAGATGATTGTGGTGAAGGCGGTCGGGCCAACCGTCACGCTTATTTCACCATCAGGAAACCGATGGATCGCAATTTCGTGTAATGGGACTCCGAGCCGGGATGCCAATTTTGCCGAGTGGTGGCTACCGTCCGGCAAATATTGGATGGCGACCTTGCTCATCTTGGGATCTCTGTGGGGAGTAAACCGGTGCTTTGAATTGTGTAGCCTGCACTATTCTCCGCGCTTTTAGCTGCCAGATCACGTTCCGATTGATCAAACGAATAAACTCGATAGAGGGGCTCGCCTTTTTCGACACGGTCTCTAATTTTCTTAAAAAGCTTTATGCCGGCGCCCTTGTCAATGGGCGCCCCCGCCGTACGCGCCAGCCGGTTCAACTGCAAACAATCGATCCTGGAAACAAAGCCATCGTCGTGGGCGGTGACATCGAAGCTCAAGTTTCCGATATCGTTCGAACAGGGAGATGGCCCCTGGGCGTCTATAATCTTGTGCATTTTTTTCAACGCTGCGCCGCTGTCGAGCAGTTCGCGCGCTCGGGCGTATCCGCTTCCCCCCCGCAATCGTGGATCGTACTCAAGCAGGTGAGCGGCAAGCCTTAGGGATTTCTCACGCAAATCTGCTGGCGCCCCAGGGTCGTTGCTAAGAATAGCCATGACGTCTTGCGCCTCGAGGACCGGACCGATACCATTTCCGATCGGCTGCCGGCCGTCTGTCACAATCACTTCGACCGCTATGCCGAAGTGATCTCCGACAAATTGGAACAGCTTGCGGAGCCGCGTTGCTTGCATCGCGTTCTCAAGCTTGGCCGTTGGGCCGACCGGCAGGTCAATCAAGAGATGAGTTGATCCCGCGGCGAGCTTTTTTGACATGATCGAGGCAACCATCTGCTCCCGCGTATCGATACAAAGCGGGCGTTCGACGGAAATCAGAATGTCATCTGCTGGCGACAAATTAACATGCCCGCCCCATACCAGGCAGCCCTGACACGCAGCGACCACCTCCTTCATTTCCTGGACGCCGAGATCAACGCGCGCAAGCATCTCCATTGTGTCGGCCGTGCCGGCAGGCGAGGTGATAGCGCGCGACGATGTCTTTGGAATTGTGAGCCCATGCGCTGCCACAATCGGCACAACGATCATGGAGGTGCGATTTCCAGGTATTCCTCCGATACAATGCTTATCAACGACGATTGGGTTATTCCACTTGATCTGCGTGCCCGCATTCGCCATCGCGCGAACCAGAGCCAGAAGCTCGCCGCTCGTCATAAAGCTAGCGGAGCTAATCAGGAACGCCGCAATCTCCATGTCCGAATACCGGTAGTGGGTAATGTCATCGACGATTGCAGCGATTTCCTGAGCCTTCAGCGACTCGCCCCGGATTTTAGCGCGCACTGCCTCGAGGCTGGTTAGAGGGGTAGTGGGCGTCACCGTCACCAAGCTCCCGATTGGCTCAGCAAATCGTCGAAATGCCGGTTCTGAAAGCCCCAGGTCATCAGGTCCGACCAAGTCGTCATCATCGGTGATGATAAGTGTAGCCAACATGATTTTGGAATTTCGGCGAATTTCAATGCGGCTGAAACCGCGGAAAAGCTCTGGGCGCAAAGCCATCGAGCGTCGTGAGATAACGACGATGTTCTCGCGGCCGGTGTCCAGACTGACCCGTCGGATGCTGAGTGAACGACGAGGAGGATCACCAGGAATCATTGATGATCCTCCAGAGAGCGACACAATCCCGGTTCATTGACGATTAGACGTCGTTCCTCTGCGCCGGCCAATCAATTGATGCCAAAACCCAGAGCGCAACTAAATTGCCGAGAGGTGCAAACACGAGCACCGACCACAGGGGGGAAAAGCCGATCCTCCTAAGGATGCGGCCGATAGGATAGAGCACCGCCGCGGCAACGACAATGAAGAAAAGCCATTGGACCGGCCCAAAAAACATCGCATCTGACCAACCGTACATCATCATGCCGCCGATCCCGACTTACAGAGAGGTTCGTCGAAAGGTTAGAGCGGCACGAAGCGAGCATGTTGATCAGGATCAACAATTGCAAGTGATGTAACGAGCCGCTCGGTCTCTCCGAGGGCTACCTGTCATTCGCGAGGCTGTTTTTGTGAGAGATATCACCGGTGCCGCCTTCGTTGGGGTCGGTTGTGAATGTTGCGACGGTGGCATCCGAGCACTGGACACGTTTAAAATCGCCGGCGCAGCCTGGTCAAGAGAACCCTGCGGCTATAGAAAGCTGGTGCAGCGCGACGGCGACATTGCGCGTGCCATCTGGCTACCGGACCAAACCCGCCGTCATCATCACAAGGCAGGTCACAAATCCGGTTACGGGTATCCATATCGGGACGGTGACATGCGGAATATTCGACGGAGCGCCGCGATAACGCAGCTGCAGCAAGGCGAGATTGACCAGCGCAAACACTGCCAGAGTCGCCAGTGAGGTGCCCTCGGCAAGCGGAGCCAGCGGTACCACCAATGCCAGCGGAGCGACTAAACCTGCAATGCAACCGGTGGCAATCAGGGGCGTGCCTGTCCGAGAATGCACCCGCGCCAAAATCGCGGGTAGGTCGCCTTGACGCGCGATCCCGTAGACGACGCGGGCCGCCATCGTCAGCTGTGCAAGAATGGTGTTCAGCGTCGCCACAATGGCGATCGCGCTTATGGTCGCCGGACTAACGCCCGCGACTTCGCGAAGGACTAGGCTGAGCGGCGCCGATGAGGACGCAAGCCGTTCGACCGGGCCGGCGCTCACAGCAACCGCCGCGACCAGGACGTATAGGATTGTCGAAATCCCAAGGGTCAACATCATTGCGCGCGGGATGTCGCGATGCGGTACCTTCGCCTCTTCTACGATGTTGGCCAAATCCTCAAATCCGATGAATGCGAAGAATGCGAGCAGGCTGCCAAAGCCAATGCCGGACAAGACTGTTGCGTTCAGAGGTGGCGCATGGGCGATTGTCGAAGCAATGGGAAGGCCTGCATGAACGCCCGCAACGATGATGATTACCAAACCGCCGACCTCGATCAGGGTGAACAGGCCCGCAAGCACCACAGATTCCAGAATGCCCCAGGCCGCTACCGCTGCAAGCAGGGCGGTAACGATCACGACGATGAGAGCTTGAGGCAGATCGATGAATTGCTGAATATAGCCGGCCGATCCAAGCGTAACGGCGGCGGATGACACCACGCCGGTTGCAGCTGTCAAGAGACCGACGGCCGTGGAGAGCCTGCGGGATCGAAACGCCGCCCTGACGTAGGCGGCCTCGCCAGCGCT
>Ga0308175_100002524_pt1 | contig 12538 bp, 10 predicted proteins | sample PhyCR1_3_FD_203893 | JGI IMG/M metagenome (GOLD analysis project Ga0308175, IMG submission 203893) | Soil microbial communities from UC Gill Tract Community Farm, Albany, California, United States - DLSLS.C.R1 | ecosystem: Environmental > Terrestrial > Soil > Agricultural land | place: USA... | reverse complement strand
GTCCCGGCGCTCGAGCTCGTCGAGCAGCCGGCCGCGCTGGGCCACGAGCGCGGCCACCTCCTGGGCGGGGATCGACTTCGACCTGACCTGCGAGGTCGTGGTGCGCCACCGTCGCTCGAGCTCGCGGTAGGACAGGTCGTCCAGGGCGAGGAGGGGGGCAGGGGGGCGGTGCGCGGCCCGCCACCCGAGGCAGCGCTCGACCAGGTCGGGAGCCGACCCGCCCAGGGCGAGCAGGAGCAGCACGACCCACTGGTAGATGACGGGCGTGAACCCCACGAGCAGGATGCTCCCGGCGCCGAACCACAGCGCGAACCGCACCGTGATCCGCCGCCGCGCCTCCGGCTCCTCGTCGTACCAGACCAGCCCGAACAGCCCTCCCACCGACGCCATCCCGACGAGGACCACCACGGCCGGCACCCAGCCCGTGGTGCCGACCGCCGCGTCGAACGCGATGGCAGACAGCACGGTGACGACCACCGTCCAGCCGTTGCGGTAGCCCCTCATGACCCGACACTGGAGCCGGAGACCCGGGACCGACAGGGACCAATGGCGCGCAGCGTGAGGACCTGGGTCAGCGGTCGTCCCGACCGTCGGCGCAGCCCCGACCGCTAGCTCCCAGGCACCCACCAGGCCAGCGTGGTGCCGTCCCCGGGGTCAGAGGTGAGCGTAAGGTGACCACCCCGCTGCTCGGCGCGGTGCCGCATGTTCGCCAGACCGCTCTCGACCACGACGGCGGGCATGCCACCGCCGTCGTCCGTCACGCACAAGAGCACGCCGTGGGCGGCGCTGATCTCCACCTCGCACGCGGACGCTCGTGCGTGGCGCGCGACGTTGGACAACGCCTCGGTCAGCACGGCGAGCAGCTCGGGAGCGAGCTCGTCGGTGATCCGGGACTGCAGCGGTCCGTCGATGTGGACCTCGGGGCGGAACGTCAGCGTCCGGGCCGCCCGCTCCACCACCTCGGCCACCGCGGCGCGGATGTCCGTGACGGTGTCCATCGCCCCGAGCGCGAAGATCGTGCGCCGGATGTCGCGGATGGTGGTATCGAGGTCCTCGACCGCGTGCTCGATCCGGTCGCTCACCGCGCCCGGGTCGGACAGGCGCGCCAGTCCCTGCAGCCCGAGCCCGACGGCGAACAACCGCTGGATAACCAGGTCGTGGAGGTCGCGGGCGATGCGGTCGCGGTCCTCGAGGAGCGCCAGCCGCTGCTCGTCCCGCCTGCTCCGCGCGATCTGCAGCGCCAGGGCAGCCTGCTCGGCGAACAGCGTCGGCGGCGTCGGATCCATCGAGATGACGGCGGGGTCCGTGCCGCGCCGCCACGCCAGCGCGACCACCCCCTCGACCCCGTGGGCGTTGCGCAGCGGCACCATGATCATCGGACCCAACGGTTCCCAGCCCAGCTGCGTCGCCACGTTGACCGCGTGTGAGTCCGAACCGAGGTCCTCGACCGTGCTGCTGACCCCGCTCACGACCACGCTGCGGGCGAGGGACCGGTCGAGGTCGACCTCGGCCATCTTCTCCGGCGTGGCCGGCATGCCGGAGACGACGCGAAGGGAGAGGTGGGCCTCGTCGGGGCCGGCGACCACCCACGCCGCGTCTGCAGACGCGAGGTCCCGGGCCCGGTCGGCCACGACCTGCAGCGCGCTGTCCTCCTCGCCCGGTCGGGCCAGGAGCGTGGTGACCTCGGCGGCGGCGGACAGCCAGCGCTGCCGACGGGCAGCTTCCTCGTGCAACCGCGCGTTCTCGATCGCCACCCCGGCCGCCGCGGCGAGCGCGGACACGATCTCCTCGTCCTGCTCGGTGAACTCGGACCCGTCGACCTTGTCCGTCAGGTGCAGGGTGCCGATGACATCGTCGCGGGTCCGCACCGGGACGCCCAGGAACGACCTCATCGGCGGGTGCCACGCGAGGAACTCGTAGGAGTCCGAGGCGACGATGTCGTTCAGTCGCAACGGTTCGGGTCGGTCGATCAGTCGCGCGAGGACGCCGCGTCCCTCGGGAAGGTCGCCGATCCGGGCGACCTCCTCGGTCGACATGCCGAGCGTGACGGAGCTCCGCAGACGGTGATCGGTCCGGTCACCGGTCACGCTGATCGCGGCGTACTTCGCCCAGGCGAGGTCGGCGGCGACCGCGACGATCCTGTCCAGCAGGTCGTCGAGGCTCAGGTCGGCCGCCATGCTCACCACGGCGTCCAGGAGCAGGTGCCACCGCTGGCGCTCCTCGAGGGCACCGTTGACCCGGCCGACCACCTCGTCCAACGGGTCGTCGAACGGCACCTCGACGTGCCCAAGATGGTCTCCCATGCTCCCCCCTCTGGAAGCCGGTGCCTCACCACGAGACTACAACCGGGGGGTCGTACGGGCGCTGCGCCAACAGGTCAAATCCGGTGCGCCGCCGGCGGTGGTCGGCGTCGAAGCCCGTATCGGACGGGGGCCCCCTCGTCGGACGGCGGACTGACGAAGGTCACTCCTGCCCCGGGTCATCCTGCTGTTCTCGCGGCTGCAGGTCCCATCTCACCGTGAGGACGTGACGGCGCGTCCGTCTCGTGCCACCGGCCCGCAACCAGCTCCGAGGGGTGTCACCATGGACACGACGGCGTCGAGACCCCATCCGGTGGTCCTGGCCGAGTACGACTGCTGGGGCCTCCTCGCCCAGGAGGACATCGCGCGCGTCGCCTGGGCGAGCACCGAGGGCGTCGCCATCGTGCCGGTCAACTACGTCGTCGCGGACGGTGCGCTGTGGTTCCGTACCCAGCCCGACACTGCGCTCGCCCGCCAGTGCGCGGCCGGGCGGGTGGCGGTCGAGGTCGACCACGTCGACCGGCAGGACGGGTCCGCCTGGAGCGTCGTGGTGACCGGTACCGCCGAGCGGGTGCCCGGGCCGCAGACGCCCGGCCGCGTCGTCGACCTGGACATCTGGCCGTCGGGCCGTCGCAACCTCTTCATCCGCGTGACGCCGGCCGACGTCACCGGACGGCGGATCTGGCGACGGGCTGGGGCGCCGCCTCCGGAGGGGTACCGCCCGCCTGACGTCCCGCTCGGTGAGCGAACGAACCCGGTGCCCAACCCCCACCGGTCAGGGAGCTTCGTCCCCTCCGTGCAAGGTCCCTCGGCACGGTCGCCGTCTCCGGGATCCCAGCACCCTCGATGAGGACCACCGCCAGGGAGGGACCCGATGAGCCAACCGGCCCCAGCCGTCACCTGGCGGGCCGCTGTGGTCTACGAGTCCATGATGTCCGCTACCGAGGCGATCGCGCGGTCGGTCGCAGCCGGCCTGGCGGTGACCGGGGGTGCCGTCACGCTCGACGACACCAGGGCTGTGTGGTCCCGTGGCCTGCCGGCCTGCGACCTCCTGGTCGTGGGGCCCGACCCACGCCTTCTCGGCCGACCGGTGGACGCTCAGGACAGGCGGGCGGACGGCCGCCACCGGCGAGGCCGCCGCGATCGGCATGCCACAGCTCCTCGCGCGGCTGCGGCGGTGGGACCCGGCGGCCACCGGTCGGTTCGCCTGGTTCGACACGCGGGTCACCCGCATCAGGCACGGGCGCACGGCCGCGGCCGTGCGAGCCGCACACGTGCTGGCCCGGCTCGGCCTGCACCCGGTGACCTACCCGACCGCATTCATCGTCGGCGACCATCGGGGACCTGTCACCCGTCAGGAGACGGACCGAACGAGAGAGTGGGGAGCCATGGTGGCAGCGTCGGTGGCTGCCGTCCGCGACGACGGCCCCGTCGGACGGCCGGCCGAGCCCGCCGTCAACGACGGCGCTGGTCGTCCAGCGTCCGCCTTCGCGCTGCGATGATGGCGGCCTGGGTGCGGCTCCCGACCCCGAGCTTGCCGAGCATCGTGGACACGTAGTTCTTGACCGTCTTCTCGGCCAGCGCCAGTCGCTCGGCGATCTGACGGTTCGTCATCCCCTGACCCACCAGGTCCAGGATCTGCTGCTCCTTCGGCGTCAGGTGCTTGGTGACCGGATCCTCCGGCGGACCGTTGCGCAGCCGGTCGAGCACGTGAGCGGTCACGGCGGGATCGAGCATCGACTGCCCGGCCGCGACCCGACGGACGGTGTCCACGAGATCGGAGCCCGCGATCTGCTTGAGCACGTAGCCGGCGGCGCCCGCCATGATCGCCGCGAACAGCGCCTCCTCCTCGTCGTACGACGTCAGGATGAGGGCGGCGATGGTGGGGTCCACGGATCGGACCTCACGGCACACGTCGATCCCCGAGCCGTCGGGCAGGCGTGCATCCAGGATCGCGACCTCCGGGCGCAGCGCCGGGATCCGGCTGGCCGCCTCCCGGGCCAGCCCGGACTCGCCGACGACCATGATGTCGCCCTCGCTCTGCAGGACGTCCCGGATCCCCCGACGCACCACCTCGTGGTCGTCGAGGAGATAAACGGTGATCGGATCGCCGGCCGGTCGGTCGGGACCACGTCCCTGCTCCCACATGCTTCGAAGGTAAGCACTCCGATCCGGTCCTGCCTACAGCGATGGCCATGTGCCCGGTGGGACCTTGGTCCCTGTTCAGGCCCCGCCACCCCCGCGGATGCTCGAAACAGTCCGCCTGCGATCGAGACGACGGGGCTGGGTGGGCACGGAGCAGGAGAGGCACATCATGGCACCAGGCACGACTGCGCCCCACCGTCACCGGCACCCGCTCGGGAGCGTGGAGCGCAGCATCGTCGAGTTCTCACTGCGAGCGCCGAGCGTGCACAACACCCAACCGTGGCGGTGGCGCGTCGGCGACTCGCGCCTCGACCTGTACGCCGACCGGGCCCGCCAGCTGCCGCTCGCGGACCCGCTCGGCCACAACCTCTTGGCAAGCTGCGGTGCCGCGCTCGAGTACGCGGCCGTGGCCGCCGCCGCCGGCGGGTGGTGCTGCGCGGTCGACCTCCTTCCGGACGGCGCCGACGCGGACCACCTGGCGACCGCCCGCCTCTCGCTCGGGCACTCGTCGTGGCGTGCGGCCGCGGACGCCGACCTGCTGAGATCGCGGGCGACCGACCGACGGCGCTTCATCCCGTGGCCGGTCCCGGTCGCGCTGCTGAGGCGGCTGGCCGACCGCTCCGTCGCGGGCACCGCCTGGGCGGTCGCGGTGACCGACGTCGTCGACCGTTGCAACATCGAGCTTCTGGCGAGCCGCGCGATGGCGAGCATCCGCTCCGATCCCCGACTGGCGGAGGAGGAGCTCGCCTGGACCGGAGGAGCGCGACCAGACGGTGTACCAGTGGCCAGCGCGCGCCCGTCCGACACCGATCTGCCGCGCCTGTGGCCCAGCCGCTACGACGTGACGCCGTCCGCGGACGACGGCGGTCCACTCCCGGGCGCGCCGACGGACGGTCTCGTCGTCGTCCTGAGCGCGCACGACGACGCGCGGGGGTCGCTCGAGGCCGGCCGGCTCCTCTGCCGCCTCTGGGCGGACGCGTTGGACCACGGCCTGAGCCTGGTCCCGCTCAGCCAGGTCGTCGAGGTCGACGACACCCGGCGAAGCCTCCAGCGGGACGTCCTCCGCACCGCCGCGCACCCCCGGCTGCTGGTCCGTCTCGGGTGGCAGGAGCTCGCCCGCTCGCCGCTCCCCCGCACGCCACGACGCGACCTCGACGACGTGCTGCTCCCGTAGCTGAAGGTCCGCTACCGGTCCGGACCTTCGGCCCTGCCCGGCCCGGCCGGGACGGCCGACGGTGGGAAGCAGGACCGTCGAGGGGAGACCACCATGAGCACGACGACGTACCCCGTCCGCGTGGACGGCCGGCTGGACCTGGACCTCACGCGGTGGCTGTGGCTCGTGAAGTGGCTGCTCGCGCTCCCGCACTACGTCGTCCTGGCGTTCCTGTGGATCGCGTTCGTGGCCACCAGCATCGTCGCCTTCTTCGCGATCCTCTTCACGGGGCGGTACCCGCGCCCGATCTTCGACTTCAACCTCGGCGTCCTGCGGTGGACGTGGCGGGTCGCCTACTACGCGTACGGCGCCCTGGGCACCGACCGCTACCCGCCGTTCACCCTGTCCGAAGCCCGCGAGTACCCGGCGCGGCTGGATGTCGACTATCCCGAGCACCTCTCCCGCGGGCTGGTCCTCGTCAAGTCGTGGCTGTTGGCCATCCCGCACTACCTGATCGTCGGGATCTTCCTCAGTGGAGGGCTCTACCTGGGGAGCCGGACCACCGCCGATCCCGGCTCACCCGTCCTGTGGGGCTCCGGCCTACTGGGGCTGCTGGTCCTCTTCGCGGCGGTTGCGCTCCTGTTCACCGGCAGTTATCCGCGGCCGATCTTCGACCTCGTGCTCGGGATCAACCGCTGGGCGCTGCGGGTGGCGGCCTACGCCGCCCTGATGACCGACGAGTACCCGCCGTTCCGGATGGACCTCGGCGGCCACGACCCCGCGTCTCCCATGGTCGACGACTGAGCGTCACCGAAGGTCACGGGCGCCCGCCGCCGAGTGGGGGTCGACCGCGGAAGCGGCGCCGCCCGGACTCACGGCGTTCGCCGAGCTCGCGGCAGTCCTCCTCGAACGGTGCCGCGGCCCCCGCGCCCGTCGGCGGCGGGGGCCGCGGTCCCCCGGTCGTCACCGACCCCCGTCACTCGACGAACAGCTCCTGATGCGTGATCGGGACCCTGGGTCGCGACGGCCGGGGGCACACCGGTCTCGGTGACCCGGTCCGCGAACCCACCACACCGCACGCCGGCGGACGGCTCCAGGGGCGAAGGTCCCGCTGGGACACGGACCCGAGTCATGAGCGGGGGCATCCGTCGACTGACGTCGCCCCGCAGGAGAGGGCCAGGGACCAAGGCCCTCGAGGGCCGCGGACGCATGACCCGGGCGCAGGTCCGAGCGCTCGCGCAGGCTCGATCCTGACGGCGCCTCGATCCCGGGGCGCGGAACCGGAGGGACGAGATGGATGCGGCACCGAGATGGACGAGCGGTGACCACCGTGACCACGGTGACCACGGTGACATCGTGGTCGGTCTCGCCTCCCACGACGGCTGGGAGCGGCCGCTCGACTGGGCGGTCGACGAGGCGCGCCTCGAGGGACGGGACCTGACGATCGTGCACGCCATGGACGGACCCGAGAGCCTCTGGCGCACGCCCGCCGGACACGAGGGACGCATCGGCGTCCTCGACCGGCCCGCTCGACCCCAGCTCTTCCTCGACGACGCGCGGGCCCACGCCCTGCTCCGTGCCCCTGGGTTGATCGTCCACGAGGTCCTGCACAGCGGCGGGCCTCGCGAGGTGCTGGCCGCCACCGCGTCCGATGCCCATCTGCTGGTGATCGGTGCCCGGCACCGCCGTCACATCTGGTCGCGCCTGGTCGGCTCGGTGAGCGCGTCGATCGCTCGCCGACCGCCGTCGGCAGTCGTCGTCGTGCACGCCTACCGGCGGGGCGACGGGCATGACGGGCATGACGGGGTCCTCGTCGGCGTCGACGACACCGGAGGCTCCCAGTCGGCGCTCCGGTTCGCCTTCGCCCAGGCATCGCTCCGCGGTTGGCCGCTGACCGTGATGCACGTGGCTCCGGAACGGATCTCCGCCGGTCGGCTGCAGGAGCCGGCCGGGGAGGAGCGGCTCCACCTCGCCAACGCGCTCGCCGGTGCCTCCGAGGACCATCCCGACGTCGTGGTCCGGACCGCGGTCGAGCAGGGCGATCCGGCGCGCCGTCTGCTCGAGGCCGGTCGAACGATGGCGCTCGTCGTCGTGGGGGCGCACCACGGTCGCGCCATCTCCGACGTCCTCGTGGGATCCGTCGTGATGCCCGTCGTCGAGCTCGCCCGCTGCTCCGTCGCCGTCGTTCCGCACCGCGCGCCGTGACCGGGCCCCGTGCCCGCCGAGCACGGACCGCGTGACGTGGCCCGCAGGCTCCGCGTGACGACACCTCCGGGTTCCCCGAACGGCACCGCGTTCTGCGCCTGGGCCCCGCCGTCGCGGTCCTGGTCGTCGTCGGGGTCGTCACCGGCGAGGTCATCGGCCGCCTGCTGGTCGCGGCGGTGCAGCTCGCCGTCGCAGGCCTCTCGGCTCCTGAGCCCATGCTCCTGCCGGTTCCAGGCACTTGGGCTCGCTGCGCACCGCCCTTGGACCCTCGCCCGCGCCCTCCGGACGAGGTCTGCTGGAGGAAGGAACCAGCACTGAAGGAGAGGGCGATGTTGGTGCGCGAAGTGATGACCACCCAGGTGGTGACCGTGCGGCCGGACACCACGGCGAAGGAGGCGATCCAGCGCCTGAGCGCGAGCTCGATCACCTCGATGCCCGTGGTCGACCGGACCGGAGAGCTGGTCGGCGTCGTCAGCGAGGCGGACGTGCTGCGGGACTCGCTCCTTCCCGAGCCACGGGTGCACGCGACCCCGGTCGTGCTCGGAGGACGACCCCTGCCACTGGCCGTGGCCGACCTCATGTCACACCTCCCCCTCACCGTGGGCCCGGACGACGACCTCGCGCGAGCGGCCGGGCTGCTCGTCGAGACCCAGGTCAAGAGCCTGCCGGTGCTCGACCACGGTCGAGTCGTCGGCATGGTGAGCCGGCGGGACATCATCAAGGTCCTGGCGCGGCAGGACCTGCTCATCGAGGCCGAGATCGACGAGCTGCTCAGGTCTTCGGACTTCGAGTGCACGGTCGTCGTGGTCGACGGTGTCGTGTGGCTCGAGGCCCCCTCGGTGCCACACGTCCGCGAGATCGTCCGCGTGCTGGCCTCGGGCGTGCCGGGTGTCGTCGCGGTCACCTTCGAGGACCGCGGTGGAGCCCTGGCCGGGTCCGCGTGATCGTCCGCATCGCGCACCGGCGGGGGCAAGGGGCGCCGGTCCGGTCCTCGCGCCGGAGGACGTAGGTCCCTGGCGGTGCGGCCGTCGGAAGTGCAGCCTGGAGTCGGATGTGGACCACGTCCCCCAGGAGGACACCCATGGACCTGAGCGACCGCCGCCCCGTCGTCGTCGACGTCGCGGACCCGGACCACCTCGACGCGGCGCTCCGCTACGCCGCCGCGGAGGCCGCGACGCACGCCTGCGGTATCCGCCTCGTGCGGGGCACCGGGACGCCCACCAGCGACGGGATCCCCAGGGCCGCGGCCGATCCCGACCACCGGGCGCGGGAGGTCCTCCAGCGGGCCGTCGAGTGCGCCCGGCTCGTCGTCGGTGAGCGCACGCCGGTCACCAGCGAGCTGTTCCACGGCCCGGCCGCGAGTGCGGTCTCGGCGACGAGCCGCCACGCCCGGCTCGTGGTCCTCCAGCGCGGCGACTACGCCGCTCCTTGTGCCCGCGCCGGGCGGCCCGCGTGTGACGAGCTGGCCGTGCGCTCCCACGCACCGGTGGCCGTCGTGCCGGACCTCTGGACCGGCGGCACTCCGCCCGGATCCCTGGTCACCCTCGGGCTGGACGCGCCCCGCCGTCGCCCGGAGCTCGTCCGCGAGGCCGTCGCGCTGGCCCAGGCCAGGCGGGCCGTCCTGCGGGTCGTGCACGCCTGGTGGTCTCCCTTGTTCAGGAGCGACCTGCGCGTCAACAGCGACCGGGCCGACCACTGGGAGGCCGCGGCGGGGGAGGTCCTGGCCGCCGCCCTGGCCACGCTGCCCGAGGACCCGCGGATCTCGGTCGAGCTGCAGGTCGTGCACGGCCGCCCGGCCGAGGTGCTGGCGGCGGCGTCGCGGTCGTCGTGCCTGCTGGTCGTCGGCCGGGGATGGCAGGAGCAACCCCGCGTCGGGCTCACCGCCGGACCGGTCGCCGCGACGCTGGCCTACGACGCGTCCTGTCCCGTCGTGCTGGTCCCCACCGGGCTCGAGGTGCCGGGGGCCCCCGCAGCGCCCGCCGCAGCACGCCGGCTCCGGCGCGCAGGACAGCCTGCATGAGCATCAGCGTGAGCGTCGACCTGACCGACGAGGAGGTGGCGGCGCTCGACGCGTGGTTCCGGGCGGCGAACTACGTCGCGGTCGGCCAGATCTACCTGCTGGACAACCCGCTCATCGAGCGGCCGCTCCGCGCGGAGGACATCAAGCCGCGGCTGCTGGGGCACTGGGGGACGACGCCGGGGCTGAACCTCGTCTACACCCACCTGAACCGGCTGATCCGCACCCGCGACGTCAGCGCCATCTTCCTCGCCGGACCGGGCCACGGCGGGCCCGCAGCCGTGGCCAACGCATGGCTCGAGGGCACTTACAGCGAGGTCTACCCCGGCATCGGGCAGGACCGCGACGGGTTGCGGGCGTTGTTCCGCCAGTTCTCGTTCCCCGGGGGGATCCCCAGCCACGTGGCTCCGGAGACCCCCGGCTCCATCCACGAGGGCGGCGAGCTCGGCTACGTGCTGTCGCACGCGTACGGCGCCGCGATGGACAACCCGGACCTGCTGGTCGCTGCGGTGGTCGGTGACGGTGAGTTCGAGACCGGGCCCCTCGCCACCTCGTGGCACGCCAACAAGTTCGTCGATCCGGTGCACGACGGCGCGGTGCTGCCGATCCTGCACCTGAACGGCTACAAGATCGCCAACCCGACCGTCCCGGCCCGGATCGAACGCGAGGAGCTCGAGAGCCTCCTGCGCGGATATGGCCACGAGGTCCTCACCGTGGAGGGCCACGACCCTCAAGTCGTCCACCGGCAGCTGGCCGCCGCCCTCGAGCGCGCTCACGACCGGATCCGGGAGATCCAGCGCGCGGCGCGGGAGGACGGCGACACCGCGCGTCGGCCCTGGCCGATGGTGCTGCTGGTGACGCCCAAGGGCTGGACCGGGCCGCGTGAGGTCGACGGCAAGCCGGTCGAGGGTACCTGGCGCTCGCACCAGGTGCCGCTCAGCGAGACCCGCTCCGACGACGGGCACCGCCGGCAGCTCGAGGACTGGATGCGCTCCTACCGGCCTGCTGAGCTCTTCGACGGCGGCGGTCGGCTGCGCCCCGAGATCCGGGCACTCGCCCCTTCGGGGACGCGTCGGATGAGCGCGAACCCGCATGCGAACGGCGGACTGCTGCGCCGGCCGCTGCGCCTCCCGGACCTCCGCTCCCACGCCGTCGACGTGGATCGGCCGGGTGGGACGATCCACGAGGCGACGCGGGTCCTCGGGCGTTACCTCGTCGATGTGGTCCGCGACAACCCCGACAGCTTCCGCATCTTCGGCCCCGACGAGACCGCCTCGAACCGGCTCGACGCCGTCTACGAGGTCACCGACAAGGTCTTCGCCGGACGCATCGAGGCGGTCGACGAGCACCTGGCTCCAACCGGCCGCGTGGTGGAGATGCTCTCCGAGCACACCTGCCAAGGATGGCTGGAGGGCTACCTGCTCACCGGTCGGCACGGGCTGTTCAGCTGCTACGAGGCGTTCATCCACATCGTCGACTCGATGCTCAACCAGCACGCGAAGTGGCTCAAGACGACGCGGACGCTGGAGTGGCGGCCACCGATCTCCTCGCTCAACTACCTCCTGACGTCCCACGTCTGGCGCCAGGACCACAACGGCTTCTCCCACCAGGACCCCGGGTTCATCGATCATGTGGTGAACAAGAAGGCGGAGGTGGTCCGGGTGTACCTGCCGCCCGACACCAACACGCTGCTGTCCACCATGCGGCACTGCCTCGCCAGCCGGCACTATGTCAACGTGGTGGTCGCCGGCAAGCAACCGCAGTTCGACTGGCTCGACGCGGAGGCCGCCGACCTGCACTGCGCCCGCGGCCTCGGCATCTGGGAGTGGGCCTCGAACGACGCCGGCGACCCCGACGTCGTGATCGCCTGCGCCGGCGACGTACCGACGCTCGAGTCCCTGGCCGCCGTGTCGATCCTGGGGGAGCACCTCCCCGACCTGCGGATCCGGTTCGTGAACGTGGTCGACCTGATGCGTCTGCAGGACGCGCACGAGCACCCGCACGGCCTCACCGGTCGGGAGTTCGACACGGTGTTCACCGCCGACAAGCCGGTGCTGTTCGCCTACCACGGCTATCCGTGGTTGATCCACCGCCTCACCTACCGGCGCACCAACCACGACAACATCCATGTGCGCGGCTACCTCGAGGAGGGCACGACCACGACGCCGTTCGACATGGTGATGATGAACGACCTGGACCGGTTCCACCTGGTCATGGACGTCATCGACCGGGTCCCGGAGCTCGGTTCCCGCGCAGCGTCGCTGCGACAGCAGATGGTGGACACCCGGCTCCGGGCCCGGGCCTGGACCCGCGAGCACGGCGAGGACCTGCCCGAGGTCCGTGAGTGGACCTGGAGCGGCGGGGCGATGCCGGAGCGGTCCACGTCCCCGTCGACCACCGCCCGGCCTCGGTCCGGCGCCGACCGCAGCTGAGCTAGGTCGGCGGCCGGGCCGGTCAGCCGCCACCCACGAGGTCGGCCACCTGCCGCGCGATGGCGAGCTCCTCGTTCGTCGGCACCACGAGGACCGTGACGCGGGAACGCTCCGTCGAGATGATCCGGGGGCCGGTGTCGGCGGCGGCGTTGCGCACGGAGTCCAGCTCGATGCCCAACCGGTCGAGCCGCGCCAACGCCAGCGCGCGCACCCGGGGGACGTTCTCCCCCACCCCACCGGTGAAGGTCACCACGTCCGCCCCGTCCAGGACGGCGAGGTAGGCCCC
>Ga0308175_100002522_pt1 | contig 12543 bp, 9 predicted proteins | sample PhyCR1_3_FD_203893 | JGI IMG/M metagenome (GOLD analysis project Ga0308175, IMG submission 203893) | Soil microbial communities from UC Gill Tract Community Farm, Albany, California, United States - DLSLS.C.R1 | ecosystem: Environmental > Terrestrial > Soil > Agricultural land | place: USA... | reverse complement strand
CCAGGCCGAGCGCGACAAGCGCGTGCGCGCGGACGGTAATGCCCAGTACATCGAGGTCGAGGGGCAGTTCGCCCACTTCGTCGACGACCACTACGTCGAGCCCGGCTTCACCCGCGATCCGCTGACGGACGACGTCGAGCTGGTGATCATCGGCGGCGGCTTCGGCGGCCTGCTGATGGGCGCCCGGGCCCGCGAGGCCGGCGTCACCGACATCCGCGTCATCGAGGCCGGCGGCGATTTCGGCGGCACCTGGTACTGGAACCGCTATCCCGGCGCCCAGTGCGACATCGAAAGCTACTGCTACCTGCCGCTGCTGGAGGAGCTCGGCTACGTGCCGAAGGAGAAGTACTCCTACGTCTCCGAGATCTTCGAGCACTCCCAGCGGATCGGCCGTGAGTACGGCCTCTACGAACGCGCCTGCTTGCAGACCCGGGTGCAGTCGCTGGACTGGGACGAGGGCCTGAAGCGCTGGCATATCCGCACCAGCCGCGGCGACGACATGAAGGCCCGGTTCGTGATCATGGCGCTGGGCACGGCCAGCCGCGCCAAGCTGCCGGGCATCCCCGGCATCGAGACCTTCGAAGGCCACAGCTTCCACACCAGCCGCTGGGACTATGCCTACACAGGCGGCGACACCACCGGCGGCCTGACCAGGCTCGCCGACAAGCGCGTGGCGATCATCGGCACGGGCGCCACCGCCATCCAGTGCGTGCCCTACGTGGGCCAGTACGCGAAGCATCTCTACGTCTTCCAGCGCACGCCCTCATCCGTCGATCTGCGCGGCAACAAGCCCACCGACCACGATTGGGCCAAGACGCTCCAGCCCGGCTGGCAGCGGGCGCGGCGGCACAACTTCGCCGACATCGTCGAGGGCCGCCCGTTCGAGGAGGACCTGGTCAACGACGGCTGGACCGACATCTTCCGCAGTCTCGCCGCCGGCTTCCCGCTGGCCCAGATGCGCGCCGGCAAGGTCGGCATGAAGGAGGTCGCCCGCCTCGCCGAACTGGCCGACTTCAAGAAGATGAACCGGGTGCGCGCCCGGGTGGACGAACACGTGAAGGACTCCGCGACCGCCGAGGCGCTGAAGCCCTGGTACCGCCAGTTCTGCAAGCGCCCGACCTTCAACGACGAGTATCTGCCCACCTTCAACCGCCCGAACGTGACGCTGGTCGACGTGAGCGAGGCGCAAGGGGTGGAGCGGATCACGCCAGCGGGCGTCGTCGCCAACGGCCGGGAATACCCGGTCGACTGCATCATCTACGCCTCGGGCTTCGAGATCTCGACGGCCTTCAGGCGCCGCATCGGCTTCGACATCACCGGCCGCGGCGGCCAGTCGTTGTTCGACTACTACAGGGACGGCTTCCGCACCCTGCACGGCCACTCCAGCCGCGGCTTCCCCAACTGGTTCTACATCGGCATCGGCCAGAACGGCCTTTCCGTGAACATGACCGCCATGTTCGACGACCAGGCCCAGCACATCGCCTACATCATCAAGGAGGCCAAGGCCCGCGGCGCGGTGACCGTCGAGCCCACCCACGAGGCCGAGGAAGCCTGGGTCGAGGTGATCCGCTCGGTCGCGGTGCTGAACCGCGATTTCCAGAACGCCTGCACCCCCGGCTACTACAACAACGAGGGCGGCGAACGCTCGGGCGGCCTGAACGGCCAGACCTACACGCCGGGGATCAACAAGTTCAACGCGCTCCTCGCCGAATGGCGCGCCAAGGGCGACTTAGAGGGCCTGGAGCTGCGGGCGGAGTGATCAATACCGCTCATCCCGGCGAAGGCCGGGACCCAGATGGAAGACAGCAGGGGGAGCTCTACGAACTCCGAGCCCCTCCAACCCGCCGCCGAGCGATGAGATCTGGGTCCCGGCCTTCGCCGGGATGAGCGGAAATCGGTTGGCCCTACCGCCCCCCGCTCGTCTTGCCGCCCGATTCCGCCCGCGCCTTCTCGGCGTTCCGCGCGCCGGCCAGAATGCCGGGCAGGGCGTAGTTGCCCTCGTTGCAGGCGTACTCGTAGATCACGCCCTTCAGCGGCGAGAACTCGTACTCCCCGCCCCACGGCTTGTCCCACGAGCTGGGCGAGCTCACCGTGAACGAATAGCGCAGCCGGTCCGGCGCGGTCCTCGTGAACCGCTCCGTGATCGTCAGGTCCTTCCAGGCGCCCATGAACGCCTGCTTCTGCGGGATGTTGGTGGTCTCGACGACGAGGGTGTCGCCGTCCCAGTGGCCGATGCTGTCGCCGAACCAGGGCCGCACGTCGCCGGCCGGGTGCGTGGCGTTCAGCCGCACCACGCGCACGTCGTGCACCATCTCCACCTGGATCGCCACGGTCGTGGGCGTCTGCACGATGTTGTAGTCGTTGTTGTAGAAGCCGTTGGGCAGCATCGGCGGGCCGACGTTGCCGCCGAACATGATGCAGCGTTCGCTGAGCGGCCGGTTCTCGACGTTGTCGAACGAGCCCAGCGGCTCGCGACTGCCCTCGCCGCCGCCGGAGTAGTAGCCGGAGGTGCTGGCCGCGGCGGTCTTGCGCGGCGGGACCTGGCCGTTGGCCGTGGTGATCAGCGACGTGCGCGGCTGGCCGCCCACCCGCATCACCGTATGGCCGGGATCGAGCCAGCCGCGGTTGTAGCCGCCCACATCGCCGCCGGCGCGCAGGAACGACTGCTTCAGCTCCAGCCCGTTCGGCGCGTTCACCGGCGCGTTCGGGTCGGTGTTCTTGTTGCCGACCTTCTCCTGATAGACTTCGTCGTCCTCCAGCGCCTTGGCTTCCGCCGGCGTCATCGCCAGGCGGTCGCCGTACTTGGCCTCCCGCGTCATCGGGGTCAGCGTCGCGTTCGACCAGTAGCCGCCGATGTCCGGCTGACCGAACGCGGTCTTTGGCGCGTGATAAGGCGCGGCGGCGATGGCGGGGGCCGCCAGCAACGCCGCGGCGGCGGTGAGCATCAAGGTGCGGGTCATGCCGGCCTCCTCCAACTGAACAGCGATAACAGGATCGGACAAAACCGCCCGCGACGCCAGACCGGCGAAGCGCCTCGTCCCCGGGCCACTTCGCCCTAGGTCACCCGAAAGGCGTGCTATGCGCCTTGCCGAAGCATTCGGAGGACGACCATGAAACTCGACGGTTCGGTGGCGGCGGTGGTGACGGGCGGCGCGTCCGGCCTCGGCAAGGCGACGGTCAAGGCGCTGCGGGACCTGGGCGTGAAGGTGGCGATCTTCGACTTCAACGCCGAGACCGGCGAGGCGGCGGCCAAGGAGCTGGGATGCCTCTTCTGCCAGGTGAACGTCATGGACGAGGCCTCGGTGGACGCCGGCTTCGAGAAGGCCCGCGCCGCGAACGGCCAGGAGCGGATCCTGGTCAACTGCGCCGGCGGCGGCCGCGGCGGCAAGACCGTGGGCAAGAACAAGGAGACCGGCGAGGTCGTCCCGTTCAAGGTCTCCGACTTCGAGTACGTGCTGGGCCTCAACACCGTCGGCACCTTCCGCTGCGTGGTGAAGAGCGCCGCCGGGATGATCGCCAGCCTGGAGCCCGACGAGACCGGCGACCGCGGGGCCATCGTCAACACCGGCTCGGTGGCCGCCGAGGAAGGCCAGATCGGCCAGGTCGCCTATTCGGCGGCGAAGGCGGCGATCAAGGGCATGACCATCGTCATCGCCCGCGACCTGTCGGGCGACGCGATCCGCTGCAACACCATCCTGCCCGGCATCATGGACACGCCGATGCTGGGGGGCCTGAAGACCCGCGCGCCGCAGGTCTACGCGGGCCTCGCCGCCTCGGTCACCTTCCCCAAGCGCCTGGGGAACGCCGAGGAATACGCCGACCTCGCCGTCACCATGATCCGCAACGGCTACCTCAACGGCGAGACCGTCCGCCTCGACGGCGCGATCCGCATGGCCCCGCGCTAGCGGCGCACTAGGCGTCTTCCCGCTGGCCCGCCGGCATCTCGGCGTCGCGCCGCGCGCTGGCGCGGCGCGTCCTGCCCTCGTTGAGGTAGGCGAGCTCGCTCGGCAGCTCCCGCCAGAGCTCTTCTGAGACCACCTCAGGGCCGAGACGGCGCACCAGGTGGGTCAGGGGTCCACGCATGACGTTGGCCACCTGCTCAGGGCGCTGGAAGAGGTCGGCGTAGCGGAAGTAGAGATAGGCCATCAGGCGGCGGGCTTCAGCCAACTCCACATTGTCGGCCAGGCGCGCCAGGCGCCGCGCCGGTCCATCGTCGCCCGGCGGAAGGAAGAACAGGCCAAACGCCTCTACCGAGCCGGGCTGGATCGCCTCCAGGCGATCCAGCAGCGCGCCGGCCGCGTCGTGGCGGTCGTCGGCGACGAAGGCGACCGCCTTGAGCACGAGGAGATAGGCCTCGAAGGACGACCCCGGCTCGCACAGCGCCAGTCCCTCGTCGTAGAGGGCCTGTGCTGCGGCAGCCTCGCCACGATAGGCCTTCACCTGGCCCAGCATCGGGAACGCCGCGGCGAAGGCGGCGCTGCCGGCGAAAGCCTCGGTCGCCAGGGCTTCCGCGAGATCGACCTTCGCGTCGCGCCGCAGAAGCAGGAGCTTGGCCGCGGCGAGCGCCAGCACGGGATCTGCACGCAACGCCGCCAGGTTGGGCTCGACCAGGGCGGTGATCTCGTCATCGAGGGCCGCGACCCGCGCGCGGGTGAGCGGCTCCGGCCCCGGAATCAAGGTGATCATCGCGAAGATGTGCATGGCCCACATCAGCCCCAGCACCGGATCGTCGGGCGCCTGGGCGCGCTGGCGCGCGAGCTGTTCGCCGTTCGACAGCCACGCCGGACCGGGCGCGCCCAGCAAGGCCGACGCGTCCAGCATGCGCAGGTGCAGCGGCTGATCGGTCGGAGCCCTTACCGCCCCGGGGCCCAGCGCGAGATGCATCCACATGGCGTCGACGATCTCGGCCGCGAGGCGATCGATCACTTCGCCGTTCGGCTCTCCCCGGAACGTTTCGCGGAAGGCGGCCGCCGCCATCGTTGAAGACGACCGCTGGAGGGCGAACGCCACGTGGCGGCCATCCGGCCCGCGATGGACGCGGGCTTCGAGGGTGAAGTGGAAACTGGCGGAGGGGTGTGCGTCCGCGGCCAGGAGGACGATGCGGTCGGGCGGGAGCCTGCGCTGCAACGCGTCACGCAGACTGGGAAGGAGGCGGCCGACGGAGGCGCCCTGCCGCGGGACGATGATAAGGAAGCCCTTCGGCTGGGTGATCTCGGTCGCCGGCGCGACCCAGACGTAGCCCTCGCCGTACTGTGTCGAGATGAAGCGCCGTTCCCGTCCCCGGTCCTCAAGCTTTCCGCGCAGGGTGTTGATCACATAGTCGACGTTGCGGTCCGAGCCGCGCGAGCCGATGGAGGCGTAGAGCTCGTCGCGCGTGAACAGCCTCCGAGGACGGGCCAGGAACTGGGCCAGCAGCGCGCGCTCCTGGCGGGTGAAGCGCAGCCTCTCGCCGTCCGGCCGAACGGCCGACGCCAAGCCCTCGTCGAAAACGACGCCGTGAAAACCCAACTGATTCATGCGGCCCCAGCGATGCGAACAGCCCGCCCACCTCGCTAGGCCTGCCCCCAACCCATACTGAACCAACAATCCCCCACTAGCCCAGTGAACACGCCTCAGTGGCGAAGTCTGTGTGGGGGAGTGCACAATGAACAAGCTGTCCATGCTCGCGGCCGTGGCCGCCGGCGCAGCCCTGTCGCTCGGCGCGGTGGGGGCCGGCGCCACCGTCTACGACAACTTCGAAAGCCCGAGCGGCTACACGATGGCCGACTACCAGGCCAAGTGGTTCAACCCGTACGGGCTGGGCGAGATGGGGGTCAACGACACGCGCAACTTCGCCGGCGGGCAGTTCAACATCACCGCCGCGCCCTTCCAGACGGCGTTCGACTTCGGCGTCTACGATCACCTGAAATACCTGGCCGTCAGCACACAGAGCTTTGCGGTCCCCAGCGGCGGAGGCTTGACCTTCTCGGCCACCATCACCGCGCAGACGCCAGGGACCGACCCGGGCCGGATCATCCATGGGACCTATGTCCAGAGTGGCCTGCCCTATGCAGAGCCGACGCTGGAGGGCCAGCAGGCCGCCGCGGTCCTCAACATGATCGATTTCAACACCGGCCAGCTGTTCGACGTTTTCGTCTCCGGCAGCCAGGTCTTCTCACTGGTCGAGCGTCTGCCGTCGGCCGTGACCAACCCCGCGCTGCTGCCCGGCGACCCGGGCTACGTGGGCCTTGACAAGGCCTATACCCAGATCGTGGACGTGGTCGACGTGGGCTCTGGCCCGCACGACGTCTCCATCCACTACGACGACGCCGGTGACGTCAGCTATTTCCTGGATGGGTCGCGGTTCTCGCACGTGAACGACGTCGGCGTGCCGCTTGACGTGCAGGGGGTCCCCTTCGAGGGCAGCTATCCGTCGGTTGGCCCGGGCGAACCGCTGGCCGGCAAGATCCACAGCTTCTCAATCGGCTATGGCCTCTTCAGCCTGCTGGACGCCTTCCCGTTCCAGCACCCGGACCGGCCCGACCTTGACGTGTCGATCCCGCTCTCCGAGCGCGCCTTCGGCCAGGGCGTGATCGCCAGCTTCGACAACATCTCCGTCTCGGTCCCCGAACCGCAGGCGTGGATGCTGATGATCACGGGTCTGGGGATGATCGGCGGCCTCGCGCGCCGCAGGGCGCGCCGGCTGGCCTAGCGCCTCTCGAACGCGCCGCCCGCCTCGAGCGAGCGCAGGTCGCGGCCGACGGTGGCCAGCGCCATCAGGCGGCCGGCCTGCGCCAGGGGGACCTCGGCGTCCTGGGCGTCCAGCGAGCCTTCGACCCGCGGCGGGTCGAAGGCTTCGGCGTGGCCGACATAGCGGATCGTCGCCTCGGGGTGCGCGCTCCAGAAGAACGGCGCGTCTGCGAACGGCGCGTCGGCGCCCAGGAGGGCGCGGGCCACATGCTGGCCCTGGCGCTCGGCGTGCACCCAGTGCTCGACGCGGATGAGCTCGCCGGTGCGCGGGTCGGGATAGCGCGCCACATCGCCGGCGGCGTAGACGCCCTCGGCGCTCGTGCGCAGGCGCCCGTCCACCACCACGCCCTTGTCGATCGCCAGCCCGGCGGCCTCGGCCAGCGCCGTGCGCGGCTTGACGCCCACGCCCAGCAGCACGAAGTCGGCGGCCAGGGTCTCGCCGCCCTCCAGCGATAGCCGGCCATCGCCCCACCCGGCGACCTTGGCGCCCAGGTGGAAGATCACGCCGGCCTTCTCGTGCAGGCCGCGCACCCAGCGGCCCACATCCTCGCCCAGGATGCGGGCCAGCGGGACCTTCTCGGGCGCCACGACCTGGACCTCCAGCCCGCGATGGCGCAGGGCCGCGGCCGTCTCCAGGCCGATGAAGCTCGCGCCCACCACCGCGACCCGCTTGGCCTTCCCCGCCGCCGCGATGATCGCCTCGGCGTCGCGGAAGCTCCGCAGGGTGTAGGCATCGGCCCGGTCGAACCCGGGGATCGGCGGGCGCGCCGGCTCCGCGCCGGTAGCGATGACGAGGGCGTCATAGCCGAAGCTCCGCCCGTCCTTCAGCGATACCGACCTGCCGGCGACATCCAGCGTCGAGGCCTCGACGTTCAGCTGCAGGTCGATGTCGTGGTCGCCGTACCACCCGGCGTCGCGCAGCGGCATCCACTCCGCCGGCGCCTCGCCGGACAGGTAGTCCTTCGAGCAGTTGGGCCGGTCGTAGGGCGCATCGGCGTCCGCGCTCAGCATCGTCAGCGACCCGTCGAATCCTTCCCGCCGCAGCATTTCCGCCGCCGCGAACCCCGCCGCGCCGCCGCCCACGATCACCACGCGCCGTGGGCCGTCCGGTCGCGCGCGCTTGCTCTCCGCCGCGGGCTTGGCCTGAGCTTCGACGCGCACCTCGCCGTCGGCCTCGATGACGGACCAGCGCTTCACCGGGTCGATCGCCGGAGCCGCCAGCGCCTCGCCGGTCCTCAGGCAGAAGTGCGCATGGTGCCAGGGGCAGCGCACGGTGTGGCCGACGAGCAGGCCCTCGCCGAGCGGGCCCTGGTAGTGCGTGCAGCGGGCGCCGATGGCGAACAGCTCGCCGCCGATGCGGACCACCAGCACCTCGTCCTCGCCGACGCGCCCGACCAGCTTGCCGCCGTCCGGGAGGTCGGCGGACGGGACCCCCCTGGCGAGGTCCGGCAGCGTCTCGGCGGTGTTCGGGTGGTCGGCCATGGCGCTTGCCTCGTTGCGACGCCCAATCAGATGCGTCGAGCCGACCGTCGGTTCCCGCGCGGGGTCAGGCAATTGCTCACGCCAGGCGTCGCCCAGGTTCGATTTGCGCGAGCTCCGCCATCAGCTCGATGAGGCCCGCGCACGAGTGGCCGTCGCGCGCGCCCAGCGCGACCCGCAGGAAGGGCGCCTCGCCGGTCTCCGGCTCGATCACTTCGTAGCGGTGCCCTCGGAAGCCGAAGCTGCCGCCGCGCGCGACCAGCAGGCCGCGCGCCTTGGCCTGCCGTTCGAGACGGTCAGCCAGCGCATTGAGCGCTTCGGCGCTGTTGCCTTGGGCGAGCTCGAACGCGCAGTACGGCGCCGCCGCGTCGGCGAGGCCCGAGCCGCCGAGCGGCCGGAAGACCTGGTTTCGCGCCGTGACGCTGTCGACCAGGGCGGCGTTGTGGGCGAACACCTTGTCCGCGTAGGTCTGCGTGACCGCGCGATCGAGGAAGAAGGGCGCCTCCAGCGCCAGCGCATCGACGAACCGCAGGCCTGCGCCGGTCAGGGTGCGGCTCCGCTTCAGCCCGTCGGCGAGCTCCGCCGTGCGGCCCACGTCCCGCGTGACGACGCTGGCGATCCCCACGTTGGCGAGCTCCAGCCCTTGTTGCAGGAGCTTCAACCCCGAGACCAGGCGGATGACCGCGGCGCCGGCTGGTGCCCGCTCCAGGATCGACGGCAAGCGGGTGCGGGGCGCCGACAGGGTCTCGTCGACCACGAGCGTCTGACCATCGGCCATGTCGGCCGCGGTCGACGCCGGGTCATGGGTGGCGAAGCAGCCGTTGCAGGCGATCGGCTCGACGATGACGCAATCGGCGTCGGCGGGGCGCGCGACTGGGGCGCAGGCCCGCTCCACCAACTCCCGGGTTTCGAAATAGGCGCCCACATGGGCGACCCGCAGCTTGCCCGGGCGACCCCCCGCAAGTTGAAGAAGGATCGTCGCCAGCGCCGCCTGGCCGCTTGAGAACATCACGTGGGCGGCGGACCAGCCGCCGGGCGGCGCGCCTAAGAAGCCCTCGCAGCGCGCCTCCAGGCTCTCCGGCTGGAAATCGCGCTCATAGCCGTAGGCGTCATGCCGGCTGTGGGCCAGGCGCTCGACCTCTCGCTCCGTCGGCGAGCGCAGGACGCGCGCGGTCTCGGCGGCGACGGCCTTCAGCCATCCTATGCGCAACCGGCGCGCCGCCTGCTCGAAGCCCCGTTCGACCTCGATCGGCGCCTCGCGACCGAGCGCCTCGTCCACCAGCGCCTCGACCTCCCGCGCCGTGGCCTCCACGTCCGGGCGCGAGGCCGCCAGCGATTGCGCCAGCGCGACGAGGGCGTCCGCTTCCTCTCCGTTCGGATCGTGCAAGCTCAAGCCCGCGATACCCATCGCAGGCTTTAACGCGCTTGCCGCCCGCTCGGGCGCCTACCGCCCCTGGAACACCGGCTTGCGCTTTTCCAGGAACGCCTTGCGCGCCTCCTGACCGTCCTCGCTGCCGAAGGCGCGGCGGATGTTGGAGACCTCGTAGCGGAGCTGCTGCTCCATATCCCCGGTCTCGGCCCATTTGCCGATGCCGCGCTTGAGCAGGCGCAGCGTGATCGGCGACCAGTCGCAGAGCATCTGGCAGTACTCGGCCAGCCGGCCTTCCAGCGCCGCGTCGTCGACGCACTCGCCGGCCATGCCCAGGCGCACGGCCTCCTCGCCCAGCACGGTCTTGTTCTCCATCATGAAGCGCATGGCCTGCTCGTAGCCCATGGCCTGCGGCAGGGTGATCGTCAGCCCCGCGTCCGGCGAGCCGCCGATGCGGGTGTAGCCGGCCATCAGCCGCGCGCTCTTCGCCACGATCCGCACGTCGGTGGCCATCGCCAGGCCCAGGCCCGCGCCCACCGCTACGCCGTTGATCCCGCCCACCACCGGCTTGTCGCAGCCCTTGCGGATGGTCAGCAGGAACTGGCCCACCCAGCCGATGTCGTCCAGCTGGGCCGTCATGGCGGTGTAGGGCGAATAGGGCGCGTTGGCCGGCGACAGATCGAGGCCCGCGCAGAACGCATCGCCCGCCCCGGTCAGCGCGACCACCCAGACGCCGTCGTCGGCGGCCGCCTGCTGGATCGCCTCCACGACGCCCCAGGCCAGCTCCTGGGAGAGCGCGTTCTTCTTCTCCGGCCGATCCAGCCGGATCGTGCGCACGTGCCCCGCGTCTGTGACGTTCACCAGCTTGGACATGGTCCCCTCCGTCGTGTGTTTCGCGCATCATAGCGCCTCCGTCCTCGTCATCCCACGGTCAGCCGCCAGGCTGATCCGGGCGACCGGGGGATGACGAGGTCAGGGCAAGGGCGTGCTAGAGGTTCGCCATGCGCCTGCTGCTCAACATCCTCTGGTTCGTCTTCGGCGGCTGGATCTCGGGGTCGCTGTGGATCCTGGCCGGGCTCATCATGGCCGTGACCATCGTCGGCCTGCCCTGGACGCCGGCGGCGTTCCGCATGGCCGGCTTCAGCTACTGGCCGTTCGGCAGGATGATGATCGACCGCGACGATGGGCCCGTCGGCTGCGTGCTGAACGTCTTGTGGCTGGTGCTGGCCGGCTGGTGGCTGGCGCTGCATCACCTGGTGATCGCCGTGCCGCTCGCGGTCAGCATCATCGGCATCCCCTTCGCCTGGCAGCACGTGAAGCTGGCCGGCGCGTCGCTGACCCCCGTCGGCAAGACGGTGATCGAGGTCTGAGGCCCCGCGAACGCAAGCGGGCCGGACGCTCGCCCGTCCGGCCCGCTCCGCCTCGTCGGTTGTCGGCGCCTAGGCGAGCGCGGCGCGCCGCCGACGCATCGCCGCGCCAAGGCCGCCGAAGCCCACCAGCATCAGCGCCCACTGCGCCGGCTCCGGAACGCCGGCCACGGACACGTTGTCCAGCGCCGGCCCGTAGGCCGTATCGGTTGCCGAGGCGAACGTCAGCGTGGTCGACGCTCCGTTCGCGGTGAAGCGGTACTGGTACGGCTGCCAGCCCATGTTCGCGCGGCTGTCGGAGCCGGTCACGGTGAAGATGTTCGACTGCACCGGGCCGCCGGTCGCCGAGCTGATCGCCACCTTGGCCGCCGGGCCGCCGTCCGGGTTGCCGGCCAGGAAGAAGTTCACGACGTAGGAATGGCCCAGGATCGTGTCGAACGTCTGCGACACGCTGCCGTTGGCCGCGCCCGACAGGTCGATGCTGCGCGACCCGTCTTCCGGCTGCCAGTAGCCGCCGATGTAGTCGATGGAGTCGCCGCCCACGACCCAGCCGTCGATGACGGTCGAACCGGCGCCCAGCTCGATGAAACCACTGCCCGGGTCGACCGAGGCGGACTCGAAGCTCCCGTTCGTGAAGGTGGCCGCGCCCGCCGAGCCGGCGACCCCCAACGACGCGGCCACCGCCGCGCAAATCGTCCAACCTCGAAGACTACGCATACCCACACCCTCCACGCCGCTGCGGCCATGCGCCGCTCGCTGTTGCGTAACTGTTAGGCATAACCACGCTGTTTGGAAACCGATTTCTCGATAAAAAAGAATAACTTATTTCGTTCGATCAGTCGGGTGCCCGACATTGCCGGGTGGACGGTTGACGCCCGTGGCGTCAAGGGCCGAACCTTGCGGCGCAGGAGCGGGAGGTCGGGCGATGAACCACGCAACCATCCGGGGCGCGACGTGTCTGGCGCTCGCGGCGTGGGCCATGACCGGCGCAGCGGCCGCCGCGCCCTGGAAGGTCGCCCACAACGGCTATGGCCAGCCCGACCTCACCGGCGCCTGGTCCAACGCCACGCTGACGCCGCAGGCCCGCCCGGCCCTCTACGGCACGCGCAAGGCCTTCAGCCCCGACGAGGTCAAGCTGCTGGAGGGCGTCGAGGCGGCCAAGGACGCCGCGGGCCGCAAGTCCGCCGGCGACACCGGCGCCAACGTCGGCGCCTACGACCGCGGCTGGATCGACAACGGCGTCTCGGTCATGCGCGTGGGCGGCGAGCCGCGCACCAGCCTGATCACCACCGCCGACGGCCAGCCGCCGCCGCACCGCGGCCAGGCGCCCCACGTCCTGCCGCCCAACGCCGGCTCGCCGCAGGCCGCCCGCGAGGCCATCGCCCAGGCGGCCAAGTTCGACCAGTTCGCCGCCCAGGGCAGCGAGGAAGCCGGCCACATGGGCAACTTCGACAACCCCGAGGGCCGCTCGGTGGGCGAGCGCTGCATCGTGGGCTTCGGCCGCAACGCCGGCCCGCCGATGTTCCCCAACGGCTGGTACAACAACAACTACGTCATCGTGCAGGGCCGCGACGCCGTCGCCATCGAGATCGAGATGGT
>Ga0308175_100002521_pt1 | contig 12545 bp, 13 predicted proteins | sample PhyCR1_3_FD_203893 | JGI IMG/M metagenome (GOLD analysis project Ga0308175, IMG submission 203893) | Soil microbial communities from UC Gill Tract Community Farm, Albany, California, United States - DLSLS.C.R1 | ecosystem: Environmental > Terrestrial > Soil > Agricultural land | place: USA... | reverse complement strand
GAAGCGCTGTGCGAGGTAGCGATCCGGCGGTTGCTGGACCGCGCCGATCCTGGCGATCTCGCGGCACATCAGCACGCAGCACGTCGCCTGCGGCAGGCTGGCGGCCCAGCTGCCCGACGCGTCGAGGTGGTGGCGCAGCTGCGGGAACCACAACGGCACGCTGACCAGGCCGGCGACCACGGCCAGCGCCAGCGACGCGCCGAACGACCGGTCCAGGCGCCTCAGGACCAGCAGCCCGGCCACGACCAGCGCCCAGCCGATCGGGTCCGGCAAGGCGTCCCACGTCTGCCAGTGCGGGTCGGGGTGCCCGGGGAACATCGCGCTGCCGAAGACGACCACGAGGCCGACGGCGATCTTCTGCAGCGGCGTCACCGGATCAGCGTAGGACGGTGTGATGTGTCGCGCCTCTCAGCAGTTCCACAGGGATGCTGTCTACCCTCTGGCTAGCCTTGGGGCGCAGGAGGAGGACACCAATGGCTCAACGCACCGCCAAGCAGAGGCGCGCTGACAACGCCCGGCAGGCCAAGCTGGCCCAGCTGAAGGCTGCCGAGCGGCGCCGCCGTGCCCGGATCTGGAGCGTGTTCGGCGCCATTGGCGTGGTCGTCGTGATCGTGCTGATCATGGTCGGTGTCAAGCTCGGCACCGGCAGCGGCAACGACAACCCGGTCTCCAACGCCGGTGCCGCCAAGGTCGCCCAGCAGGTCACCAGCGTCCCGGCCAGCGTGTTCGCCAAGATCGGGCCGGGCACGGTGAGCAACCCGCCCAAGGCCATCAACGGTCAGTCCCTGACCCAGGACGGGAAGCCGAAGGTCCTCTACGTCGGTGGCGAGTTCTGCCCCTACTGCGCCGCAGAGCGCTGGGCCGTCGTGGCCGCGCTGTCCCGGTTCGGCACCTGGTCCAACCTCGGACTGACCACCTCGTCCTCCCACGACGTCTTCCCGGACACCCCGACGCTGTCCTTCCACGGCGCGAGCTACACCAGCGACCACGTCGCCTTCTCCGGCTTCGAGACCACCGACCGCGACCAGCAGCCGCTGGACACGCTGCCGTCGGCAGACCAGAAGATCCTCAACAAGTACGGCGTGGAGCCCTACGTCCCGGGTGCGCAGCCCGGCCAGCCGCCGATCCCCTTCGTCTACTTCGGCGGCAAGTACCTCAGCAGCGGCGCGAGCTACGACCCCGGCGTGCTGAAGGGCCTCACCCACTCCGACGTCGCCAAGGCGATGCACGACCCGAGCAGTGACGTGGCGAAGGCCGTCGACGGCTCGGCCAACGCGATCTCCGCGGCGGTGTGCAAGCTGACCGACGACAAGCCGGCCAACGTGTGCAGCGCCCCGGGTGTCCGGGCCGCGGCCGCGAAGCTCCAGTAGGCGGCGATGAGCACCACCCGCAAGGCCTCCGATGAGACCGGGACCGCCGCCTGGCCGGCAGCCTGGGTCCGGCCCGTCGCCTTCGTGCTGGCCGTGCTGGGTCTGGTGGTGTCGGCGTACCTCACCTTCGAGCACTACACCGGCTCCAAGACGCTGGCCTGCTCGGAGAACGGCGTGGTCAACTGCAGCGCCGTCACGACGAGCAGCTACGCCTACCTGCCGCCCGGCGCCGGCTCCTGGCACCCGCCGGTGGCGTTGCTGGGCCTGTTGTTCTTCGTGGCGGTCACGGTGCTGTGCCTGCCGATGCTCTGGGGTCGCTCCCGCGGCCTCGACCTCCTGCGCCTGGCGGCGCTCGGCGGTGGCGTGCTGATGGTGCTCTGGCTGGTCTACGCCGAGCTGTTCAAGATCGACCGGATCTGCCTGTGGTGCACCTCGGTGCACGTCATCACGGTGGTGCTGTTCGGGGTGGTCGCCGTGGCCGAGGCGCTGCGTCCGTTGCCGGTGGACCGCTGAGCGACGAACAGGACCGGACTCACCCGCCGGTGCGCAGCCACCCGTCGGCGCGCTCGCGCAGCAGCAGGACGACCGCCCGGCCGCCCATGAACGCCACCCCGAAGGCCAGCCACAGCGCCGTGAGCGAGCCGGCGGTCGAGCCCGGCGAGACCACCGCCGCCCACGCCGCGGGGGCGAAGGCCACCAGCACCCACAGCCCCGCCCAGGCGAGGTAGCGGCCGTCGCCGGCGCCGATCAGCACCCCGTCGAGCACGAACACCACCCCGGCCACCGGCTGGAAGGCCGCCGCCACCAGCAGCGCCGGCACCAGCAGCCGCTGCACGCGCTCGTCGCCGGTGAACAGCGGCCCGAGGAACGGGGAGACCACGGCCAGCGCGGCGCCGGTCACCACCCCGCTGAGCAACCCCCAGCGCAGCATCCGCCGGGTGACCGAACGGGTGCCCGCCACGTCCCCGGCGCCGAGGTAGCGGCCGGTGATCGCCTGGGCGGCGATCGCGATCGCGTCGAGCGTGAAGGCCAGGAACGACCAGATGGTCATCGCGACCTGCATCGCCGCCAGCGGATGCTCGCCGAGGGTGGTGGCGCCGTACGTCATCACCAGCAGCGATGCCCGCAGGGTGGCGGTCCGCAGCAGCAGCGGCACCCCGGCCCCGCCCGCGCTGCGGATCCCGGAGAGGTCGGGGAGCAGCGGGACGTCGTGGCGCCGCGCGGCGCGGACCACCACGACCAGGAGTGCGACGGCGGTGCCGGCCTGCGCGAGCACCGTGCCGAGTGCCGAGCCGCTGATGCCGAGCGCCGGGAAGCCCACGAACCCGAAGACCAGCAGCAGGTTCAGCACGACGTTGACGCCGTTGCCCGCGATCGCGACCACCATCGGGGTGCGGGTGTCCTGCAGGCCGCGCAGCACGCCGGTAGCCGCGAGCACGACCAGGAGCGGGACGGCGCCGAGGAACCCTACGCGGAGGTACGCCGCTGCCTGGTCGGCCACGTCGCTGCCGGGGCCGAAGAGGCTGACCAGCCAGCGGGTGAGCGGGATCCCGGTCGCCGTGGCGGCCACTCCGATGAGCACGGCCAGCCAGATCCCGTCGACTCCCTGCGCCAGCGCGCCGCGGAGGTCGCCGGCGCCGATCCGCCGGGCGACCGAGGCGGTGGTGCCGTAGGCGAGGAAGATGCACAGGCTGATCGCCGTGGACAGCACCGCAGAGGCGATGCCGAGCCCGGCCAGCGGAGTGGTGCCGAGATGGCCGACGATCGCGGAGTCGGCGAGCAGGTAGAGCGGCTCGGCGACCAGCGCCAGGAAGGCCGGCACCGCGAGCCGCAGGATCTCCCGGTCGAGCTGGCGGCGGAGCTCCCGGGTGCGCGGCACGCGCGCGAGCGTAAACCGGGAAACCTACCTGTGCATAACCGTGGAAATCTGGGGATTCCGAAAACTCGCCGGCCTTTGTCGACAAACTGGCCCCGGCCGTCCGGATGGCGGGACGGTGGCCACCCGGTGGTCTAATTTTCTTCGTTCCACATCCGTCACCACGGCGTTTCCGCAGGTCAGCGGAGGGTGTCCGGCAGAACCAGGTTCGGCGTCCACAGCGGTGTCTACAGGCTGTGCACACCTTCGGCGGCGTGTTCCACACCCTCGACCCGGTTGTCCACAGGGGGCTGTGGATTCCGGGCTTGGTGAGCGCCCGGTCCGGGCTTAGTGTCCTCGGGCGGAACCGACGGAGGAGGGAGGTTCCGCGGCGCTGGGGGTGCTCACCCCTAGCGTGACCGGTGTGAGGTAGTGCGGCAGACACAGGGCCGCACGACCATGCCCCGGTGCGGGCGCGATGACGGCGGGGAAGGCGGCCAGCGGATGAGCATGACCGAGTCGAGCCAGGCCGGCCAGGACCAGGTCGACCACTGGCGAGGCGACGGGGGATCGGCCTACGACTTCGGGTCCGAGGCGGGCAGCCAGGAGGGCTGGGCCGGCCGGATGCCGCCGCAGGACCAGGACGCCGAGCAGAGCGTGCTGGGTTCGATGCTGATCAGCAAGGACGCGATCGCCGACGTCAACGAGCAGGTCAAGGGCCCGGACTTCTACCGCCCGGCGCACGAGATCATCTACGACGCGATCGTCGACCTCTACGGGCGCGGCGAGCCGGCCGACCCCGTGACGGTGGTGGCCGAGCTGCAGCGCCGGGGTGAGCTGCAGCGCGTGGGCGGTGCGCCGTACCTGCACACCCTGTCGGCCAACGTGCCGATCGCCGCCAACGCGGGCTACTACGCCTCGATCGTGCGCGAGAAGGCGATCCTGCGGCGACTCGTCGACGCCGGCACCAAGATCGCGCAGATGGGCTACGCCGGCGAGGGCCAGGTCGACGACACCGTCGACCGGGCGCAGGCGGAGATCTACGCGATCACCGAGAAGCGGCAGGCCGAGGACTACGCGCCGCTGTCCGACATCATGGAGGCCACCCTCGACGAGATCGAGGCGATCTCGAACCGCGACGGGCAGATGGTGGGGGTGCCGACCGGCTTCGCCGACCTCGACGAGCTCACCAACGGTCTGCACGGCGGGCAGATGGTGATCGTCGCGGCGAGGCCCGCGATGGGCAAGTCGACCCTTGGGCTGGACCTGTGCCGGGCGGCGTCGATCCACAACAACATGACCTCGGTCATCTTCAGCCTGGAGATGACCAAGTCCGAGATCACCATGCGCCTGCTCTCGGCCGAGGCGAAGATCCCGCTCAACCACATCCGCAACGGCCCGATGACCGACGACGACTGGGCCAAGCTCGCCCGCAAGATGGGGGAGGTCTCCGGGGCCCCGCTGTTCATCGATGACAGCCCCAACATGACGATGATGGAGATCCGGGCGAAGGCACGCCGGCTCAAGCAGCGCCACGACCTGAAGCTCATCGTGGTGGACTACCTGCAGCTGATGACGTCGGGCAAGAAGGTCGAGTCCCGCCAGCTCGAGGTCTCGGAGTTCTCTCGCCAGATCAAGCTGCTGGCCAAGGAGCTGGACGTGCCGATCATCGCGCTGTCGCAGCTCAACCGCGGTCCCGAGCAGCGCTCGGACAAGCGACCCATGATGTCTGATCTGCGGGAATCCGGCAGCCTCGAGCAGGATGCCGACATGGTCATCCTCCTGCACCGCGAGGACGCCTACGAGAAGGAGTCCTCGCGTCCCGGTGAGGCGGACCTCATCGTCGCGAAGCACCGCAACGGACCGACACGCGACGTGACCGTGCTGTTCCAGGGTCACTACAGCCGGTTCGTGGACATGGCCCACTGAGGCAGCGTGCGGTGGAGCTGCAGTTCACCGGCGTGGTCTGGGAGTGGCGCGGGCCGGCGCCGTACTTCTTCGTCACCGTCCCCGAGCAGGAGAGCCTCGACCTGCAGGAGCTGTCGGCGGACGTGAGCTATGGCTGGGGGATGATCCCGGTCCGCGTGCGCCTCGGCGAGACGGAGTGGGTGACGTCCCTCTGGCCGAAGGACGGGGGCTACGTGCTGCCGTTGAAGGACGCCGTGCGGAGGGCGGAGTCGATCGAGACCGGTGCCACCGTCACCGTCGAGCTGACTCCGGAGCCACGCCGCTGACCGACGGCCGGCGGCCGAGCTGCTGCCAGAACAGGCCGATGCGCCGGAACGGCTCGCGGTCGCAGAGCTGCAGCTCGAGCCGCTCGAGGGTGGCGAAGTAGTCGGGGTCGCGCTTGGCCTCGTCGTCGGTGAGCAGGTCGTTGGCACAGCGCCCGCCGTACCAGTCGAGGACCTCGAGGCCGCAGGCGGCCATCTCCGTCGCGCACTCCTCGCGGGAGTACTTCCGACCGTCCTCGGCGAACGTGACCGTGTGCCAGCGGTCGCTGGCCAGCTCCTCGAGCGCGGCACTGGGCCCACCCCGGACCAGCTTCTGGAGCACGACCCCGGCCGGGTTGGGCGCCATGACCGACAGCAGGCCGCCGGGGCGCACGGCGGCCGCCAGCCGGGCGAGGTCGGGCTCGGCCGCTGGACGGTAGTGCAGCACGAAGTGGCACAGCACCAGGTCGAAACCGTCGCCGAGTCCGGCCAGGTCGTCGAGCCCCGCGCGCACCGTCCGTAGCGGGACGCCCGCCTCCGTCGCGCGCCGGTCGGCCGCGCCGAGCATCCCGGGCGCGGTGTCCACGACCGTGACGTCGTGGCCGGCGATCGCCAGGGGGAGCGAGTCGCGGGCGTCGCCACCGCCCACGTCGAGGACCCGCAACGGACCGGCCCCGAGCGAGGCGAGGTGCCGGCCCAGGGTCTCGTGCGCCACCGCGAACCGGAGCCGGCCCCAGGGGCTCGCGCACCAGTCCCGCCAGCGGGCAAGGTGCTCGTCGAAGACGTCGGGCGCGCTCATGACCGGATTCTCCACGAGCCGGCCCGGTCAGCCGTCGGCGGCCGCGTCCAGCATCCGCTGGCCGAGGGTTCGGGCAGCCTCCCGCAGCTCCGGGCCGCGCACGATCCGGTAGGGGGCCGGGACCAGCACCAGCCCCTCGGCGTAGCCGATCGGATTGCTGGTGCTGCCGACCAGCCGGGTGCTCGACTCATCGATCGCCGACAGCCGGCCGAGCGTCCGCGGGACGCACCGCGCCACCCGCTCGATCGGGGCGTCTATGACCACCTCGGTCTCGAACTCCCAGCCGCTGGCCAGGTGCTCCTCGAGCTCCGCGACCGGGTCGAGGCCCGCCGGCGGGGTGAAGACCTCGTCGAGCGGATCGACGGTGCGCACCCGGTCAACCCGGTAGGCGCGCTGGGCCTCGGCCCGCCGCGAGCGGCACAGCAGGTACCACCGGCCGTGCCGGACGACCACCGCCCACGGCTCGACCTCGGCGGTCCACTGCGAGCCGGCCTCCGACCGGTACTCGAGCCGCACCGCCCGGTGGGCCGAGCACGCCTCCACCAGGGCAGTGGTGATCGCCGGATCGGGGCGGGCGGCGCCGCGGTCGGGGACGGGAGCCGTCGTACGACGGACCGCCTCTGCCTGGGCCACCACCGGCTCGGGCAGCGCGCGCATGAGCTTGCCGAGCGCGCTGCCGACCGGGTCCGCGGGGTCGCCGGCGTCGTGATGGCCGTCGAGCACCGCCATCACCAGGCCCAGCGCCTCGGGCGCCTCGAACACCAGCGGCGGAAGCCGGACGCCGCGGCCGAGGCGGTAGCCGCCGTACGGGCCCCGGACGGAGTCGATCGGGATCCCGGCCTGGCGGAGGGTGCCGACGTAGCGCCGGGCGGCCCGCTCCGAGACGCCGAGCCGGTCCGCGAGGCGCTCGGCGCTGATGCCCGGGCTGCCCTGCAGCAGCTCCAGCGCGAGCAGGGCCCGGGCAGTCGGGTTCTCGGCCTGCATGCGAGCAAGACTCTCACGAGTTCCGGAAGGGAACCGTCCGGAACCAGTCCTAGGGTCCCGCGCATGACCAAGACACAGATCCCCTGGGAGCCTCCGGTGGCCGGCACCGAGTCCGAGCACCTGCGCGGTGCCCTGGACCGGCTCCGTACGACGTTCCGCTGGAAGGCCGACGGCCTCGACCGGGTCGGGTTGGGCATCCCGGTCGGGGCTTCGACGATGACGCTCGGCGGGCTGCTCAAGCACCTCGCCCTGGTCGAGGACTACTACTTCACCACCAAGCTGGCCGGCGAGCCGCTCGGCGAGCCGTGGGACGGCGCGGCCATGGCGGCCGATCCGGACTGGGAGTGGCACTCGGCCGTCGAGGACGACCCGGAGGCCCTGTACGGGCTCTACGACTCGGCCGTCGCGCGTTCCCGTGCGCGGCTCGAGGTCGCGCTCGCCGACGGCGGGCTCGACCAGCCGGTCGATCTCTCCTGGCCCGACGGCAGGCAGGTGAGCCTGCGCCGGCTGGTCTGCGACCTGATCGAGGAGTACGGCCGGCACACCGGCCACGCCGACCTCATCCGCGAGGCAGTGGACGGCCGGGTCGGCGAGGACCCGCCGCAGGACTGGCGCCCTCCGACGAGGACGGTGCCCGGTCGTGGCTGAGGTCGTCCTGTTCCACCACGTCTGCGGCCTGACGCCCGGCGTCGTCGCGTTCGCCGACGCACTCCGCGACGCCGGGCACACCGTGCACACGCCGGACGTGTTCGGCGGCGAGACGTTCGGCAGCGTCGAGGCGGGCATGGCCCACCTCGAGGCCACGGGCTTCGGGTCGGCGATCCAGCGCGGGGTCGCCGCGGTCGACGAGCTCCCCGACCTCCCCGAGCACGTCGTCTACGCCGGCTTCTCCTTCGGGGTGATGGTCGCGGAGAAGCTGGCCATCACCCGGCCGGGTGCCGCCGGGGCGCTGTTCTTCGAGTCGTGCGTGCCCGCCAGCGAGTTCGGCACCTGGCCCGACGGGGTGCCCGTGCAGGTGCACGGCATGGACGCGGACCCGATCTTCGCCGGCGAGGGAGACCTCGACGCAGCCCGCGAGCTGGTCGCCTCGGTCGACGACGGTGAGCTGTTCACCTACCCCGGGAACGGGCACCTCTTCGCCGACAGCTCGCTGCCGTCGTACGACGCCGAGGCCGCTGCCCTGCTGACCGAGCGGGTGCTGGACTTCCTCGCCCCGGCCGCTCAGGGCAAGGTGAGCTGCCCGTCGTCGTAGACCAGCAGGCCGTCCTCGCGCAGCCGGACGCCGTCACTCTGCCGATGGGGCGCCAGCCGGCCGTCGTGCATCAGGTGCTGCACCACGACGCCACGCGCGAGCACGGCGAAGTCGGCGATCAGCCGGCGGTGGCAGCGCCACCAGACCGACTCACTGCACATCACCGTCACCCGCCGCGGGGTCGAGAGCACGTCGTCGACCGCGGCCAGGAAATCAGGGGTGCGCATGTGCCCGGCATACCCCCGGAACGACGGGTGCCGCCAGGCCACGTCCGGCGAGTCCGGGGCGGCCTTGCGGAAGCCACCGAGCCGCTTGTCCCAGCGGTAGTCGATGCCCGCCCGCGGCAGCCACTCCGCGAGTGCGGTGCGGGACACGTGCGGGTGCCGCCGGCTCCCCGGCGCGGTGCGGACGTCGACCAGCGCCTGCACGCCCACGCCGTGCAGCAGCTCGAGGATCTCCTCGCGGGTCGCCGTACCGTGGCCGAAGGTGAGGAGCTCGCCCATGCCCGCATTCTCCACGGCGGTGGCCGACCCGGGGCGGACCCGGGCACGGTCGGGTCACGGCCCAGCCGTTCGTCGGGCGCGACCGCCCGGGAGGCGGTATACGTGGACCCCTCGGGAACGACCGGCGTCACGGGGGCGCCGGCCGAGAAACACGGGGGACCCATGTCGGAGCAGTTCGAGGTCGGTACGCCGGCGCCCGCGGCCCATCGTCGCAACGGGCTGCGCACCGGCCTGATCGCCGGAGTGACCGCAGTCGTCGTCGGCGGTGCCGCATTCGGTGGCTGGCAGCTGCAGCAGTTCCTCGCCGGCGGCGGCCCGCAGCCGGAGGACGTGCTGCCGGCCAGCACGGTCGCCTTCGCGAGCATCGACCTCGACCCCGGGGCCGGCCAGAAGCTGGCCGCCTACCAGCTGCTGAAGAAGTTCCCCGACGCCCACGTCACCGACCAGACCGACCTGAAGCAGAAGGCGTGGGACGCCCTCGACGACTCCTCGGTGGCCCACCTCGACTACGCGAAGGACGTCAAGCCGTGGCTCGGTGACCGGTTCGCGATCGCCGCTGTGCCCGCGCCCGGCACCGACGACGGCCTCACCCCCCTCGGGGTGGTGCAGGTGACCGACGCCGACGCGGCCGCCAAGGCGTTCCGGCACATCGCCGGCGCGAACCAGCACCCGGCCAAGCCGGACTTCTTCTGGGCCTTCGAGGACGGCTACGCCCTGATCGCCGACGACCAGTCCGAGCTCGACGCGATCGTCGCCGCCGACCAGCACCTGGCCGACAGCGCCACCTTCCGCCACGACCGGGACTCCCTCGGTGGGGACCAGGTCGCGATGGCCTGGACCGACCTGGGCGCCGCCTGGTCCGCCGCGCCGGCCGACGCGCGCAAGGACCTCACCAGGGAGTGGGGCAAGCAGGTGAACCCGGCCGGCAGCCTGGTCGCCGGCATCTCGCTGACGTCCCGCAGCGTCGACCTCACCGGCCACGGCTTCGGCGTCTCGACGGGTGGGGCCGGAGCGTCGGCGGGTCTCACCCCGGGCACCGGCCTGGTCGAGACGCTGCCGGCCGACTCCGACGTGGTGGTGGGCCTCACGGGTCTCGGGCCGGCGCTGGCCAAGGCGTGGGACACCTACGGCGAGAACGGCGACCCGTTCGGCCTCGGGCAGCAGGCCGACGCGCTGGGGCTGCGACTTCCCGGTGACCTGCAGGCGCTCTTCGGCTCCGAGCTCGCGGTCGGTGCCACGCTGGCGGGCGACCAGGTGCACGTCACCGCGACCGCGATCAGCCCGGACGCCCAGCGGGGTGCCGAGGTGTGGAACACCGGCGCGTCGATGCTCTCCAGCCGGGACTACCCGGCCAAGGCGACCGGCGACCGGTGGATCGCCACCGACCGGTCAAGCACGGGTGCGACGCTCGGCAGCAACGACCTCTTCCGCAGCGTCGTCCCCGACGCGGGGCGGGCGAACGCGGTGCTGTTCGTCGACATCCCTGCCGTGGAGGACACCATGGGGTCGATGGGCCCCGGCGGCACCACCGAGTCGGAGTCCAACCCGATGCGGGCCGTGGGCTTCAGCGTCACCGGCACCCAGCAGCAGGTCGACCTGTCCGGCCACCTGCTGCTCAAGGACTGATCGTCAGGCCGGTCGTGCCGCCGTGGCGCCGCGGCACGGCCAAGAGCCCGCACGGTCGCTGTAGGAGATCCGGCAGTCGCCGCAGTACACCTCGAGCACGTCGATCCGGGTCGCCTCGGGCAGGACGTGCCGCCCGGTGCGCGAGGCGTGTTCGGCGCGTCGGCTGACGCCGTCTCCCAGTGCGATCATCGCCGCACCGACCCAGCGGTGCCGGCGCACCGCTCGCTGCTCCCCCACGTTGGTCATCCTCGCCACTCTTCCCATCCCCCGTTGCGGGCCGGCCCTCCCAGCCATTGACACGAGAAAGTTTCGTTACAACAATGCCAGTATGTCAATACCCGAACGGCCCTTGCTCTCCGACCCGGTGGAGACGTCACCCCGGCCGCTCGGACGCAGCCGTTCGGAGGTGCTGGCCTGCCTGCGCCGAGCGGGCGGGGCGGTGGGCGTGGCCGAGGTGGCCGAGTCCAGCGGACTGCACGTGAACACCGCGCGGTTCCACCTCGACGCGCTGGTCGACGACGGCCTGGCCGAGCGGCGGACCGAGTCCGGCAGCGGCCCGGGCCGTCCCCGGGTGCTGTACTCGGCGCGCGCCGAGGCCCCGGACGTGCGCAGCTACCGACTGCTGGCGCGGATGCTCGCGGAGCTGGTCTCCTCCCTGGACCCGAAGGGCGTGAGCGCGGCCGCCGCCGGGCGGATGTGGGGCCGCCACCTGGTCGAGCGCCCCGTCCCCGGAGAGGATCTCGACGCCGACGAGGCGCTGCGCCGACTGCAGGACCTGATGACGCGGGTCGGCTTCGAGCCTGAGCTGCACGCGGGGGAGCAGCCCCAGGTGCGGATCCACCACTGTCCCTTCCACGAGGTCGCGGTGGAGAAGCCGGGCGTGGTGTGCGCGGTCCACCTCGGACTGATGCAGGGCGCGCTCGAGGAGCTTCGGGCACCGCTGGGTGTCGGTGCGCTGGAGCCGTTCGTGACCGAGCACGAGTGCGTCGCCCGCCTGGACCGCGGCTGACCCTGCGCGCGCTCGGGTGAACCGGCGTGACCGTGACGTCCCGGGGTGCAGAATGTGCGCGGATGCCCAACCCGGGTACCCCGGTCCCGGGCATGGCCCGCGCCGGTCCGACCGAGGAGGGCCTGATGGCGTTCGACCTGGCAGCGCTCATGGCGGCGCGTGGCGATGAGGGCCACCGCCTGCACGCGGAGCACCTCAACCGCCAGGTACCCCGGATGCTGCACGCGATCGACTTCGACACGGTCTACACGCGGGGGGAGGGGGCGTGGCTGGTGGCCGACGACGACACCCGCTACCTCGACCTCCTCTCCGGGTTCGGGGTGTTCGCCGTGGGACGCAACCACCCGGTCGTGCGCGACGCCCTGCACCAGGTGCTCGACGGCGGTCTCGCCGACCTGGTGCAGATGGACGCGCCGCTGCTGCCCGGCCTGCTCGCCGAGCAGCTGCTGGCCCGGAGCCCGGGGATGGACCGGGTGTTCTTCTGCAACAGCGGCACCGAGGCGGTCGAGGCGGCGCTCAAGTTCGCCCGGGCGGCCACCCGCCGGCGCCGGGTGATCTACTGCGACCACGCCTACCACGGCCTGACCGTCGGCTCGCTGTCGGTCAACGGTGGCCGGGAGTTCCGACGGGGCTTCGACCCGCTGCTGCCGGATGCCCGGGTCGCGTTCGGTGACCTGGACGCGCTGGAGCTCCAGCTGCGGCGGGGCAACGTCGCCGCGATGGTGGTCGAGCCCGTCCAGGGCAAGGGGGTGCACGTCGCGCCACCCGGCTACCTGGCCGCAGCCGCGGAGCTGCTGCACCGTCACGGCGCGCTCCTCATCTGCGACGAGGTGCAGACGGGTATCGGCCGCACCGGCACCTTCCTCGCCCACGAGCAGGACGGGGTCCAACCGGACATCCTCACCGTCGCCAAGGCGCTCTCCGGTGGCTACGCCCC